>Ga0187770_10002571_pt1 | contig 10188 bp, 11 predicted proteins | sample 0116_SJ02_MP02_2_FD_133154 | JGI IMG/M metagenome (GOLD analysis project Ga0187770, IMG submission 133154) | Tropical peat soil microbial communities from peatlands in Department of Meta, Colombia - 0116_SJ02_MP02_20_MG | ecosystem: Environmental > Terrestrial > Soil > Wetlands > Peat | place... | reverse complement strand
CATCTTATCTAGGTCGCCCGTTTAGCCAGAGCCCATGCCGAGCGGACATGGCAGGGCATACTCGATCATCTTCGACGCGGTGGTGGTTTTCGCCCTGGTGGTGTTGCTCGCCAACTTCGGCAACTACTTCTCCGTGGTCTTTCCGGTGGACGGCATCAGCATGAGGCCCACGATAGTATCGGGAGACCTCGCAATTGTCGAGCCTGTAAATATCTCGACGATTCACGTGGGAGACATAGTGGTGTACAAAGACGGTTTCATCGACGTGATACACAGGGTCGTGCGAATCCAGGGGAGCGGCGCCAGCGAGGTCCTCACGGTTAAGGGAGATAACAACCCCATACCGGACGCGGTCCCCGTAACCAGCGACCTCTTGGTGGGGAAGGTGGTAGTCGTCATCTTGTATATCGGGACATTCGTCGAGCAGCCCTACAACTACGTCCTGGCCTTCGTCCTTATCTGCATGTTGGCGGTCGACTTCTTCGAGTCGGAGAGGTCAAGCGAAGAGGCGGCTCCTCCAAAGCTTCAAAGCTCTGCGTAGGCGTCCGACCGTATATCGTCCTTCGCAACCCTGGCAGGAATTTGCCCGGGGCTGGAACTCTAATCTCTCTGTTGGGTCGTGCGAATTTCCGCCCATTGGTGGCCGCAATGTTTGCAGCGATATGTGTACTGGAATTCAGTAATTTCGACGGTCACGGGGACGTCCTCCTCGACGACGAGAGGGCTTGCCGCCGAACTGAAAGCGGCTGCCCCATGCATAGGAACTCCGGGCGCTCCCGGAGATGCTACGATCGTCTTTACGTCTGTAGTCTCTTTCCTATCACTGACCGTCTCCTTCCTGACCAGCCTGATTTCAAAACGTCTGCCACAGGCCGGGCAGTGCCTGAAGAGGGTCTCGATTTCCGACATCGGTCTTAGTCTCCCTGAGATTTATTTAAACTGTGGAGATCGGTGAGACCTCCGGTGAGGGTAGATTCTGGGTCTCAGTGGACGCAGTCGGGAAATCGATTCGCCCTAGCCCTCCATGACATCATCAGATGTCGTGAAATCTCTTCATAGGCTCCTAAGTGACGAATAGCGGCCCAAGTTCGCCGTGAGCTCGAAAGTTTATAAAGGGTCCTTTATAAAGGAAATATCGATTTATATGCCTAAAACTACGCCTCTTATCTCGATCGAGAACGTAGTCGCATCAGCCAGCGTTAATCAGTCGATAGATCTTAACGAAATTACGAGGCTTTTTCCAGATGTTGAGTACCATCCCGAGCAGTTCCCCGGCCTGGTCTTTAGGCTCAAGGCCCCGAAGACGGCCACCCTGATCTTCAATTCGGGAAAGATGGTCTGCACTGGGGCCAAGAGCGAGGAGCAATCCTTCAAGGCCGTACAGATGGTGGTGCAGAAGCTCAGGAAGTCGGGGATAAGGGTCGAGAACGAGCCGGAGGTGGAGATACAGAACATCGTCGCATCCGCCAGCCTTGGAGGTCGAGTGAAGCTGGAAGAGGCTGCGCTGAACCTTCCCCGGAGCATGTATGAACCCGAGCAGTTCCCCGGCCTCATCCACAGGATGCTTGAGCCCAAGACTGTGATCCTCCTGTTCGCCAGCGGCAAACTTGTGTGCACGGGGGCGAAGAAGGAAGAGGAGGTCTACAAGGCTGTCAACAACCTCCACACGCTGCTCGAAAGCGAAGAACTGATGATCTACTAAGAGTACAGGTCTAGGACCGTCGACGCCGTCTCCTTTTTCGAGATGATCCTGCCAGCCCTGCCGATGACGTAGTCGGCTGACCTACTTCTCGCCTTGATCCAAACGACGAAGCGATCGCGCTTGGCCAAGGAGCCGATGGCGACGAAGGGGCCGAAGTCCGAGGCTGCCGCGGCTTCCGCCACGGCCACGGTCAGGCGGAGGATCCTCCCCGCCCTATGGGCCTTCAGCCTCGACTTTATTTCGGCGTAGGCCCTGGCGTTCTCGCCCGTCCTCCCCGCGAGCACCGCGACGACGTCGCCTCTCGCGCCCGCGAAGTCGATCCCCGCGAGCCCCTCGAAGACTCGCTCTGTCTCCAGGCCATCTCTAAGCCTGACATAGAGCTTGGGCGGTGACCGCGGGAACATCGACGGAGAATTGGGCTTTCTCGGGTCTAAAAAGAATTCGTATCCGGACTCGCGCAATTCATATTAGGTCGATGAAGGGACGGCAGGAACGAGAGAGCTGATGGATAAGAAGGTCGCGGTAATCAAAGGAGACGGAACCGGCCCAGAGCTTGTCGATGCTACCATGGCAGTGTACAGATCCGTGGGGGCTACGGATAACATCGAATTCATCCCCTGCGAAGCCGGGGCCGAGTTCTTTCACTCCAGGGGTTCGGAGGGCTACATCCCCAAGGAGACATGGGATGCGCTAGAATCAAGCGATGCCTGTCTTAAGGGCCCTACGACCACCGAGCCCGGCCCAAACACCCCACGCAGCGTGGCGGTCAGCATCAGGCAGAGGTTCAACCTCTACGCCAACGTCCGGCCCGTCAAGACATACAAGGGGATGGAGGGCCCTTTGGGAGCTGTCGACATGTGCTTCGTAAGGGAGGGCACCGAGGGGCTCTATTCCGGCATCGAGTTCAAGCTGGGCGATGACGCCGCCGCGGCGGTGAGGAAGATAACCCGAAGCTCCAGCGAGAAGGTGATTAAGTTCGCCTTCAGGGAGGCGGTCGGCAGGGGCTGGGGCAAGGTCATCGCCATAAACAAGGCCAACATTCTAAAGGTGACTGACGGACTCTGGCTGGAGGTTTTCAGAGATGTGGGCAGAGGGTATCCCGCCATCGGGAAGGAAGAGTATTTCATAGACAACTTTGCCCAGCAGCTGGTGAAGAACCCCCAAATCTTCAACCAGAACGTCATCGTGGGAACGAACCTCTTCATGGATGTGCTCACCGAGGAGGCCTCCGGATTGATAGGTAGCATAGGCATGGTCTACTCGGCAAACATCGGCGACAGGTACGCGATGTTCGAGCCCGCCCACGGAAGCTCGCCCAAGTACAAGGGGCTGGACAAGGTGAATCCGGTGGCGACCGTGCTGTCGGGCGCTTGGCTGCTAAGGTACCTCGGCGAGGTGAAGAAGGGCGACGCCATATTCGAAGCAGTGGACTCGGTCGTGGGAGAGGGGAGGGTCCTCACCTACGACCTGAAGGGGAAGGCAGGGACCAGGGAGATGGCCGGAGCTATCGCGGAGAGGGCGGCCCAGATACTTTCTTCATCGTGAAATGGGAGACTATCTCCAAAAGGCTATAACCTCATCCGGTCGTGTAGAGTGACGTGAGCAACCAAGAGGAAGTCCGAAGGTTGGCGGACCTCCGCCAGTGGCTTGAAGAGAAGATCAAGGGGCTGGAGGAGGAGCTTGAGCTCACCCGGCAGACCTTGGGTTTGGTTGACGAGCAGCTCAAGAGGGACAGTTTCGTCAAGGCAGCTGAGGTCCCGGTCACACCCAAGTCACCCGCAAAGGAAGAGCCCCCACAGATGATCGAAGCAGTCGCCGCGGAAGTGAGCGAGACCAGGCCCCTGCGGAGGCAGAAGGACAACTACCTCATCGCCAACGCCTACGTCCAGGGAAACACCGTGACCATCGTCCCCGTCACCGACGTCGTCCTGCGAGCTTCCACTCCGCCCTTCAAGTCGTACCTGCTGGGGAAGGTCTTGGGTGGCATGAAGGAGGCGGACGAAGCCGCGGTGGCAGAGGGCAAAATGCAGAAGGAGAAGGTGTTCTCATCGGACTATGCGGAGGAGGGAGGGAAGATCAGCAAGCTGGTCCTCAAGAACTTCAACGACAAGGCCCGCCTGAACGAAACCCTGAGCACGACCCTCTGGACGTTCACGAAGATGCTGGAGAAGCAGTCATAGAGACGGCAGAATGTTCGACAAGCGTTAAATCGCGGTCCAAACCTGGAACCCGCGAAGTGTCGGTCAGGTTCGTGCTGCTCGGGACGCTGAAGGACTTCTGCGGCGCCAGCGGTGAGCTCACCGTCAAGGGCTCGACGATCAGGGAGGCCCTCGAGTCCCTTCAGGAGAACAACCCCAGCGTGGGCGACAGCATCTGCGACGAGCACGGCAGGGTCCGCGAGCTAATCAACGTCTTCGTCGGAGGCAAAGAGATCAGGACCCTGTCCGGCGAAATGACGAAGTTGAAGGACGGGGAGGAGCTTATCGTGATCCCTTCGGTAGCAGGTGGAAAGGAATGAATTCGACAGGGGCTACCGTTCTGGTCGGCACCACGAAGGGCGCCTTCTTCTTTATAAGCGACCCTGGGAGGAGAAATTGGAAGGCAAGGGGCCCCTTCTTCGCGAGTGATATGGGGGCCCTCGGAGAAGTCTTCCACATGGCCCTCGACCGGCGCGACGGCGGCCGCATCTACGCCGGCGTCAATCCGGGATTCACGGGGCCGGCTGTATTCTTCACAGACGACCTCGGAGAGAGCTGGAAGAAATCCTCCAAGCCTCCGAGGTTTCCGAAGAAGTCGAAGCTAACTGCAAAGAACATCTGGCACATTACACCTGGCCGGGAGGATGAGCCCGGGAAGGTATACCTAGGACTTGACCCTCACGCCCTCTTCGAGAGCGATGATGGCGGCAACAGCTGGCATGACGTCCCAGGGTTGACCTATCATGAGGACAGGAGGGGCTGGAACCCGGGGTTCGGCGGTCCGTGCCTTCACACCATCGTCCTGGACCCGGGCTCGAGGAAGGGGATGTGGGTGGGCATGTCGGCGGCGGGCGTTTACCATACTCGGGACATGGAGAAGTGGGCTCCGAGGAACAGGGGAATCAGGGTCGACTTCGCCCCAGTCAAGTTCCCCGAGTTTGGCCAGTGCGTGCACAAGTTCGCGTTGAGCTGTGACGGAAGGACGCTCTTCCTTCAGAATCATGGCGGCGTCTACAAGAGCGAAGACGGGGGGGAGACCTGGCTGGACATATCGAAGGGCCTTCCGAGCGACTTCGGCTTTGCGCTGACGGCTCATCCCACAGATCCCAGGGCGTTCTACATCGTCCCGCTCGAAGTCCCCGCCAGGTTCAGCCTGGGGGCTCAAGCGTCCGTCTACAGGACCCGGGACAAGGGGAAGAGCTGGGAAGCTCTCACAGAGGGCCTCCCGGGGAACGCATACCTGACGGTGTTAAGGGAGGGGCTCTGCAACGACGGCCTCGATCCCGCAGGCGTATACATGGGGGCCAAGAACGGAACGATTTACTTCAGCCGTGATGACGGCGAGCACTTTGAAGTGCTCGCCCACGACCTGCCGCAGATCTTGTCCGTTTCATCCGCCTGACATGGGGACGCCGCTCACTGGCCGAAGATGGTTATGCTGGAGACGTAGGGAAGGCGCCCGATGTCTTCAACGGCGACCGCGGGCACATGCCCTTCCACGACAATCGTCAGGGCGGGCTCGGGGTAGAGGTCGGGGTCGTCGGCTAGGGCCTGCCTCACAAGAAGGTCGTGTTTGGCCAGGACCGCCGACACCCCCGCGAGAATTCCGGATCGGTGGGGGTCGGCGTTGATCTTGAGCACCGTGTAGCCCAGCTGAGAGGCGACTCCGACCAGCGAAGTCCCCGCGGGCCTTAGCTTCATGAATATAGCCTTCATCTCGTCGTCCTCGAGTATGTACGAGGCCGTGTCACGAACCACCCTCCTGTCGACGCCTGCTGCCCTGGCTAGGCTCACGTCCGTTATCTCGGCACCGCCCACATAGAAGCGGCCGTCCTCGTCCACCCTTATGCCGCTCTCGATGAGCAAACGGACGACTTGGAGGCCAGCCTTCCTCTTGACGAAGTGCCCCCTGACGGCGCTCCACATCAGCGAAGCTCCTCCCTGCAGCCTAGAACGGGCATCGAGGCCATTTTTAGGACTATGGGGCCTGAAACCTAACCCCCTAAAAAGCTAGATGTAGCACGCTCAGGGCCAGAGGACGGCTGCTTGGAAGCTGTTCCCCTCCGCCGTGATGACCACGACGTTGTAGAGGGTCCCGGAGACGGTCCCTGAAGTCTCCACGACGAAGGTGCCCGTGGCCGCCGACATGAGCTGACCCGCCACAGTCTGGCTGAACCCCGAACCGAAGGTCACCGCGGCTGGCACGCCATTAAAGTAGACCTGCCTAATCGTTACCGGGCCCGGGCTCTGGTTCAGGGCTGTCACGTTCAGGACCCCGTTGATCACCGAGGCCGTCAGGACGAGCATCTCGTTTCCTCCGCCACCTACGGGGGCGGCGGAGCCGGTGGAGCCGGCGGAAGGTAGGGTCGCCTCCACCTGATAGCTCATGCCCGAAGAGGTCAGGATGTCAATGGTGAGAGACTGGCCAGCGGAGAAGGACTCCCCTCCCCTGCCGGAGACTGTAATTGAGAGCAGGAAGGAGGCGTCAGGCTGCACCGTCAATGGAAGGCCGGGGGGCGCCACCTGTCCCGTGAAGTCCACGCCTCCGATGGTGACCTCGGTCACCGTTATGGGCGAAGATGCACTGTTAACTCCCTGCGTCTCCACCGTCCACGGGCCCGTGCCGCTGGAGGTCGCCTGGCCGAAGGTGAGGCCTTGGGGGGCAGCACCCCCGCTCGTGGAGCCCAGCTCATACCACATAACGTAGCCCGCAAGCACCGCCATGGCGATCAACGCCGCTAGGATCAGGCCCTTGGATGCCATCGCCTTGACAGCCCTTCGGAGATCGGGTTCAACCACCATTCGTCGTCGCTATGGCCACATATAAGGAGCTGGAGGGCGCTGCGAAACGGCCAAAGCTCCCGCTCAGGCGATGGAGATGACACAAATCAGGTGTGAGCTTGTAGGTTGGCGGCCGCTAGTCTTCCATACCGCCCATGCCGCCCATGCCACCCATTCCACCCATGCCGCCTCCAGGGCCGCCGGGTCCGCCAGGTGGCGCCTTGGGCTTTGAGGCCGCGATCACGTCGTCGATCCTAAGGAGCATGCTGGCCGCCTCGGTGGCCGACTTTATCACCTGGACCTTGACGCTGAGCGGCTCGAAGACCTCCTTCTCATACATGTCGCCGACCTTGTTCTTCATCGCGTCCACTCCCGACCAAATCTTCTTCTCTCCATGGGCTGCGGCGAGCTTGACCTGGGTGTCGAGGATGTCCATCCCGGCGTTCTCCGCCAGCGTCAGTGGGATTATCTCCAGTGCGTCGGCGAACTTCTGCACGGCGAGCTGCTCTCGTCCGGGGAGTGAGCTAGCCCATTCGCGCAGCCTGAACGCCACTTCGGCCTCCGGCGCGCCTCCGCCCACCACGACGAAGGGCTTCTCCATCACGTCCTTGACGGTCATTATGGCGTCATGAAGGGATCTCTCTGCTTCGTCCACGATGCGCTGTCCGCCTCCCCTAACGAGTATGGTTACGGCCTTCGGGTTCTTGCAACCCTCTATGAAGACCCACTTGTCCTCTTCCACCTTCCGCTCTTCGACGAGGGCGGCCTTGCCCAGATCGGAGGCTGTGAGGTCCTCCAGCGTCGTCACGACCCTGCCGCTCGTCGCCCGGGCGAGCTTCTCCATGTCGCTCATCTTGACTCGCCTTACGGCCAGGATGCCGGCCTTGGCAAGGTAGTGCTGGGAGATATCGTCGATTCCCTTCTGGCACACGAGGACCGTCGCCCCCGCGGCCTTGACCTTGTCCACCATCGCCTTGAGCATCTCCGACTCCTCGTCTAGGAATGACTTCATCTGCGTCGGGTCCGTGATGTTTATCTTGGCATCGAACTCGGTCTTCTCGATCTCCAACGGGGAGTTGATGAGGGCTATCTTGGCGTTTTCAATCCTCTTCGGCATCCCTGCATGGACGACCTCCTTGTCGACGACGATCCCCTTGATCAGGGTCGTGTCCAAGATGGAGCCGCCGGGCTTCTTCTCGACTTTGACGTTGTCTATGTCGGCCGTGTAGGTTCCGTCCTCCCGCTTGTCGGCCACCAAGAGGAGTGCGTCCACCACCAGCTTCCCCAGATACTCTGAGTCCTTTGAGATCATCTTGGTGGCCATGGTGGTCTTGGCTATCTTCATGAGCCAGTCCTCGTCCCCGGCCTTGACCTTGATCGCGATCTCGTCCAGGATCTTCATGGCCTGGTTGGAGGCCTTCCTGTACCCGTCGACGATGATGGTCGGATGGACTTCCTTATCCAGGAGAAGCTCCGCCTTCTCCAAAAGGGAACCGGCAAAGACGACGGTCGAAGTGGTGCCGTCTCCAACCTCGCCGTCGGTCGCCTTGCTGATCTCCACCATCATCTTGGCAGCTGGGTGCTGAACGTCGATCTCCTTCAGGATCGTGGCGCCGTCGTTCGTTATGGTGACGTCCCCCAGCGTGTCGACGAGCATCTTGTCCATGCCCCGTGGCCCAAGGCTGGACTTCACGATTTCGGCTATCAGCGTGGCGGCCGCCAAGTTATTCCTCTGGGCGTCCCTGCCCTTGGACTCGTTGGAGCCCTCCTTCAGGATGAGGACGGGCTGCCCGCTTGCGGTAACGGTCGGGTAAGCTGTCGCAGACACTTTCCAATCAACACTCCTTTCTTAGACGGTTATAATCTAAGAAAAAGGAGTTTAGGAAAGCGGTTTATATGTTTTTCTCGGCAGCCGACCTTGCGGCGGCGGCCCCGCTCAGCCCGCGGCCTTTGTGACCTTCGCGTTTGGGAACCTCAGGGCGGGGATCAGGTGGGGGACGTCCACCTCCCACCACTGCACCCAGCGGCGGTCCTTGCCGATGGCGTCGAGCTCGCGGATCTGATGGGGGATTTCGCCACTTAGGCGGATGCCGGCGACAGGATGCTTCAGCTCTCCATCCTCAACGAGCCAGGCGGCGTCCCTCGGGAGGGTGGAGTACTCACCCTTGGCGTAGCTCTGAAACCTCGTGTACCAGTTGTTCGTGACGTAGATGCCCTTCTTCGTCTCTCTTATCATCTCTTCCAGACTGTAGGTTCCGGGCTTCACCTCGATGTTCCAGAGGTGAGGCTCTATCAGGCCTGCGTTTCCGGTCAGCTCGGCCTTGTGCCTTGCCGCGGTGGCGCTGTTGTGAATGTAGGTCTTTAGGACGCCCTTATCGATCAGCGTGTTGCTCTTTGTGGGGACTCCTTCGTCGTCGAACGACCGACTGTTAATTCCGTTCCTAACCTGGCCATGGTCGATGAGGGTGAGCCCGTCGGTGGCCACTTCCTTGCCCAGTGAGCCTGCGAAGAAGGAGAGGCCGGCCTCAACGTTGAAGGCCGAGGTCGAGCTCCCGACGTGCTGAATGAGCTCTGCCGCCACAGTCGGGCCGAGGATCACGGCGTAGTCACCGACCTCCACCTCCTTGGGATGCTGGCTGAGCTTGGCATTTTCACCCGAGGTCCTCCCGGCGGACTCGACGTCAAACTCCTTGAGGCTGGTCGAGACGACCACCCCCTGGCCACTGGCGTCCCTGTCGGTGAAAGACCTGACGTTCAGGAGGAAGCGGCTCCGGTCCTCGGTCGCGTTGACCCCGGTTGACGTCGAGATGGAGATGGTATATCGGTCCGTGGAAAGGGAGCCCGCGACTCGCCTAGCGCCGGCGGCCAGGGCTGCCTCAATGGTCCTAGAGGCGTGCTCGGCCAGGTCGAGGTCCGCAACCTTTGGGTCGAAGTCTCCGTTAAAGCTGTAACGGAAAGGGCCGGCCGGCAGGCGTGGGAAGTCTGACTCGCCCCCAGCCGCCATCATCGACTTGAAAAGTCGCTCCGTGAACCTATCGACGCTGGGCCTCTCCATGGTCGAGAGCTCGCCGATTATGCGCTTCTTCCCCTTGGTCATGAACAGCACGAGCACTTTGGTGACCAGCCGGTTAGTGATGGTGAGGCTGTTGTTCCCGAAGCGCGCCTGTCCTTCGTCGCCGCTGTAGAGGAGGATGCTGTAGTCGTCCGCACCTAGCTCTTTGCATTTGGCTGCTGCCCAGCCGATGGGCTCCTCGATCGACAAGCCTTTCACCTCGCCCCCACTTTTATGCCCTTAAGCACGAAGTTGGGCCCCCCGTGCCAGACTGGGGCTCCCTGGGATGGATCGCCCTTGCCGCATGTAGCAGCTCCGAACTCCATCTCCCTGCCCCTGGCGTAAACCCCTCCCCATAGCCTGGGCGTTGAGATTTCGATTATGGGGTTGCGGACCATCTCCTTGATCTCCCCGTGTTCGATCATGTAAGCTTCGTGGCCCACGTACCTCCCGTT
>Ga0187770_10002570_pt1 | contig 10189 bp, 10 predicted proteins | sample 0116_SJ02_MP02_2_FD_133154 | JGI IMG/M metagenome (GOLD analysis project Ga0187770, IMG submission 133154) | Tropical peat soil microbial communities from peatlands in Department of Meta, Colombia - 0116_SJ02_MP02_20_MG | ecosystem: Environmental > Terrestrial > Soil > Wetlands > Peat | place... | reverse complement strand
CGCTCCCAGCTTTCTCCCCATGTAGAACGACACCAAGAACATCAACAAGAAGTAGATCAACAGAGGAACCGCGATTCGCAGAACGTCCAGCGGCAAGCGAACGATGTATTGTCCTTTTAGCGAGAACATCACGACGATCGTGAACAACAGTGCAACCAGCGTCAGTGGGCTTACGCGAGGAATGAAATGGTGTTCATACCATTCCTGCCCTTTGGTGCGTACGAGGATTGCGCGAGTTGCGAACCCCGCGAGGCAAGGGATGCCAAGATACACAAACACGCTCTTTGCTATGGCCGCGATGGAGACGTCAACAACTGCGCCACGGAGCCCGAACTTGACCGGGAGCACGGTGATGAAGACCCAGGCGTATACCGAGTAGAAGAAGACTTGGAAAAGCGAATTGAAGGCTACCAACCCAGCAGCGTATTCGGTGTCGCCTTTGGCCAGTTCATTCCATACAATCACCATGGCGATGCACCGTGCCAGCCCGATCATGATCAAGCCGGCCATATATTCCGGGTACCCACGCAGAAAGACAACTGCCAGGATGAACATCAGAATGGGGCCGACCACCCAGTTCTGCACAAGCGACAGACCGAGTACCTTTCTATTCCGAAAGACTTCGGGTAAGTCTTCGTACCGCACCTTGGTGAACGGCGGATACATCATGACGATCAATCCGACTGCGATTGGAATCGAGGTTGTGCCGACGCTGAAGCGATTCAAAAATGGCACGACTCCGGGCTGGAGCCATCCGAGACCCACCCCTAGCGCCATCGCTAAGAAGATCCACGCCGTGAGGTAGCGGTCGAGGAATTTGAGACGGCTACTTGTCTTCATGCGGTATTCCTATACTTACTTGTCCTGGGTAACTGGCGAGGTCGATTGTCCAATGTTGTCGAGCTCTCTCTTCAGCGCCAGGCTGTCGAGAGCCTTGAACGGGAGGCAGAGAAACAGACTGATTCGCCGATCCAGAAGGAAGAAGGCATCGCGAAAAGCCCGCTCAATGTCTGCCTCACTGTCCCGAACAGCTGCTGGATCGGGAACACCCCAATGGGCGGTCAAAGGCTGCCCCGGCCACACGGGACAGACCTCCTTCGCGGCATTGTCACAAACGGTAAAGACAAAATCTAGCTTCGGCGAGCCTAGCAGGGAGAATTCATCCCAGGCCTTGCTACGTAGCCCCTTGATAGGAATGTGCGCCATTTCGAGCTGCCGCAGCGCTTCGGGCCGAACTGCTCCCGACGGATGGCTGCCCGCGCTATAGGCGGTAAAGTTCGGTCGGCCTTTAAAATTCAGAATGCCTTCTGCCATGATCGAGCGCGCCGAGTTGCCGGTACACAGAAATAGAACGTTGTAGTGACCTTTCATCTGCTCTCTCTCCTAGGGCGCTAGTTGCAACAGGTTGGCCCGCAACACGCCTCGGACGCGGCAGCCGTAGGTTTGACTGCACGAACAAAGGCGCTCATGAACTTCTCGTCCACCTGTGGCGCGATGGCGTCCACGTTGACACCAGCCGAAGCGAGGAACTCCCTCGCGTCGTCGACACGGTAAATCCGAGTCGGTTCGACCTCGATCTGCTCAAAGCCGGCTGTTTTCAGCTTCGACCGGTATTCGGTCTCATCGAGTGCCCCCGCAATGCAACCTACCCAGAGCAGAACCTTCTGGCGGATTTCATCGGGAATGGCGCCGCGCGTTACCACGTCGGAAACGGCAAATCGTCCGCCGGGCTTCAAAACACGGAACGCCTCGCGTAGGACACGGTCCTTATCGGCGGAAAGATTGATGACGCAGTTGGAAATGATGACATCCGCCGAATTATCGGGGAGCGGAATCTTCTCGATCTCACCTTTCAAAAACTCGACGTTCTCCGCTCCGGCCTTGCGCTTGTTCTCGTTGGCCAGCGCGAGCATCTCATCCGTCATATCGAGGCCATAGGCTTTACCGGTCGGTCCCACCCTGCGAGCCGAGAGAAGAACGTCAATGCCACCGCCCGAGCCCAGGTCGAGCACGACTTCACCCGGATTCAGCTTGGCGAGCGCCGTGGGATTCCCACATCCCAGCGACGCAAGCATCGCTTCTTCGGGTATCTGCGAAGCCTGGGACCTGTCGTAGAGATTCGATGTAATCGGATCACAGGAGAGTCCGCTGGCAGGAGCCGTGCCGCAACAACTGCTTCCACCTGTCTTCACGCGAAGGGCGGCCTGACCGTATTTCTCTTTGACGACTTCCTTGATGTCCGTGGTGCTCATGGGGTCTCCTATCTGCAAATCTGCACGATGTCTTGTGGTCTGAGTGCCTTGTTTCGCGTGCAGCACTCGGCATAGAGGAATTGCAGCAATTCCTGAAGGGCTTCTGTATTGGCGGTGTAGCGGAGGAAGGTGCTTTCCCGCTGAACCTGCACCAGTCCTTCGTTCCTGAGTTTGTCGAGATGATGGGACAGGGTGGAGTTCGGAATGTCCAGTTCTTCCTGAATCTCCCCTACGACGAGACCGTCCGGGTGGGCCGACAACAAAAGCTGCATGATCCGCAGTCGCGCCTCGGTTGCCATCGCTGAGAACATGTCGGCGTACCTGGTCACTTGTTCCAGGGTCTTCTTCGTCGGAGCAGTAGGCATATTTCGATCATTGCAGAACTATGGTTGGACTGTCAAGCGCTCTTAACGCGAAGCAATCGGTTCGAGAAGAATGGTGGTAACACGCGATCAGCAGCAGCCTGACGCTGTACTCTTGAGAATTCCTCGAACAAGAACGTCTGGGCGGCGGGAGATCTCTTAGCCGGTTAAGCCCAGGTCTCCCGTTGTTGTTGGGACCGACACACTCCCGAGTTGCTTCTGACGATCGAACCGGCCACCTTGTCCTCCGGCCGCTGCCGACCTGCGTGATATGTTTAGGCAATGCGTGCGGAAATCGAAAGAGCTGTCGAACTATTGCGCGACGGAGATGATGCCAATGTGGAACAGGCACTTGCATTGCTGCAAAACACGGTTTTTTCGTTCAGCATGCGCGTGTGTGGGCAAAGGGAGGATGCCGAAGACACAATGCAGGAGGTTCTGCTGAAGTCCGTTCCGCACCTGCCCAGATTCGACAGCCCCAAAGCACTTCTAGTGTGGTTGTACAAGGTTGCGAAGAATCGCTGCCTGATGAATCGGCGCAAGAGCAAATTCGCTCCGGCGCATGAACTGTCGCTCGAAGAGTTGATGCCGGATCGTAAAGAAGTGAGCAAGCCTCTCGTCTGCGAGAGGCCGTGAAGAGGCTGCCTCCGCCGTATCGAATCGTCCTGGTGCTTCGCGACATGGAAGGGCTGACCGACGATGAGGTGGCAGAAATCACGGGCGTTCGCGCGGGAACGGTGCGCGTACGGCTGCACCGAGCACGCTTGTTCGTCAGAAAAGAACTGATGCGGACATGGATGCCGCGAAACGGTACAAGAGTTCATGCTCAGAGACACCCCAGGAAAGAGAGCCGACCCGCGCGTTGCAAGGCGATGTTCGCGGAGCTGTCGGATTATCTCGACGAGCAACTGGACGATTCTCTTTGCGAAAAGCTGGAACGGCACATGACCGGGTGCGAGCCATGCCAGGCGTTTGTAGCTACTTTAGAAGCCACTATCGAGCAGTGTCGAAGGTCGGGAGGAGAGTGCTCCCCCTAGGCCGCCAAGCTCCGGCAAGAGTTAATGGAGAAGTATCAGCAGGTCAACGCCGCAATCAGATCGAATTCCTAGCTCCTCCGCTTCCAAAACAATCCCAGAAAATTTCGTTGTAACAAATTCCTATCTTCTGCGTTTATTCGTTGTTCCTGATCGATGAATTCTGCAGGACGTACTCATGATTGCAGCGCAAGTCGAGCTCACACAAGCACTTAGACAGCAGCGGCAGTTTGCGGCCCGGACTGGAAGTGGCCACAATCTGATTCTGGACGATGCGGCAGGTGGAACCGGCCCCAAACCAATTGAGCTGGTTGCCGTCGGTTTGGCCGGATGCACTGCCTTCGATGTCATCACGGTGCTTCGTCAGAAATACCACCAGAAGGTCACCGGGTACCAGGTGCGTGTCGAGGCCGATCAGGCCGAGCGACCGCCGCAGGTCTTCACTACGGTTCGAATCCATCACACCGTCACCGGGATTGGAATCGACGACGCAGCACTTGTGGAAGCTATCCGCTTGTCAGAAGAAAAGTACTGCTCGGTGGGTGCGATGGTGCAGAAGACGGCCACGTTCCATACGACACACGAAATCGTTGAGGACAATACCGCTTGGCTCCATGCGGCTGAGCCAGCAGGAGTCGAGCGTTGAGCCGCACTCGCCACCTCGCCATTGCCCTCGCCGCCAGCGCGATGCTTGTTGGCACAGCCTTGGCGCAGAGTTCTGCTCCTCCTCTGACACTGCACGATGCGGCAAGCATCGCCCTGGAAAAGAATCCCCTCCGCAAGGCGTCGTTGGCGGATACGAAGGCAGCCTCGGCTGGGGTGCGGGAAGCACAGTCATTCCTTATGCCGCATGTGAGTTTTTCGGAACAAGCAACACGTGGCAACGATCCTGTGTATGTGTTCGGTAGCAAGTTACGTCAGCAGCGATTTACTACCGACGATTTCTTCCTGAACCAACTGAACACTCCTTTGCCGTACGGCAATTTCTCCACCCGCTTTGGCGGAACCTGGAATCTGTTCGATTCATTTGCTTCGTGGCACGGAGTCAATCGCGCGAAGGAAATGAATATCGCAGCCAGTCATCAACTCGAACGTACCGATCAGGAAATCCTCTTCCGAGTCGTGCAGTCCTACTACGGAGTTTTTCTAGCAATGAAGCAGTTGGAGGTCGCTGAGCATTCGCAGAAGACGGCGAAGTCGATCATGGACCGTAGCCAGGTCCGCTACGACGCAGGGTTGGTGGTCGAGTCCGATCTGCTCAGCGCCAAGGTTCGTCTGGCCAGCCGCGAGCAAGAACTGATTCGTGCGCGAAACAACCTAGAATTTGCCCAAGCCCAACTCAACACGGGAATGGGCGTGTCGGTCGATACGCCATATCAGCTCGTAGATCCACTCGCTGAGCGAAATCTGCCAGTGAGTTCGCTACCGGACTTGGAGCAAAAGGCTCTCACGACTCGCCCCGATCTCAAGCGGATCGAAGCGCAACAAACGGCGCAAGAACTAAGTGTAGCGATTGCCAAGTCGTCGTTCGGTCCGCGGCTGAACGCCTTTGCCGGTTGGGAAATGGACAATCCTACCTTCCTTGCCGGAGGGGGTGGCAATAGCTGGCTGGGAGGAATTGAACTACAGATTGATCTTTTCCAGGGTGGCGCAAAACGAGCTGCGCTGTCGCGCGAACGCGCCAACGCAGAGAAGATCACGGCGTTAAAACAGGCGGCAAACAATGCAGTACGGCTGGAGGTCCGGCGGGCTTACTACGATCAGGACGCGAGCCGGCAGCAGGTAGAGGTGGCGCGAAGTGCCATTACTCAGGCGCTGGAGAGCCTGCGCATCGATCAGGATCGCTACGATGGCGGCCTGCTGACCATCACCGATCTTTTGGGCGCGGAGGAAGCGGCGCGTCGTACACAGACTGATTACCTGCAGGCGATCTATCAGTTTCACATCAGCTACGCCAACCTGGAGTTGGCCTGCGGAACCTTGAATCTGCAGTCTCCGGTGCTTATGCTATGAATCACACTCTTCCTGACACACTGAAACGGTCAACCTTCGCCTTCGGAGGTGCAACCTTAGCTTTCACCTTTCTGAGTCTGGTTTTTGTCGGCTGTTCCAGCGAACGGCAAAGCGTGAGCGCCCCGCCGGAAGCTGTGAGCAACGTTTCCGTCGTGTCAGCTCAGACAGCGAATATTCCTGATGTCGTCGAGGCCGTTGGGACGCTCCGCGCCGCACAAACCAGCCAACTCGCCGCGCAGATGATGGGAAATATCGTTGAGCTCCGTGTACGCGAAGGCGACCACGTACAGCGCGGGCAGGTACTGGCAGTTATTGATGAATCCCAGCCGCGCGCTGCTCTCGACCGCGCAATGGCGGCTGATCTAGTTGCTCAACAGGAGATTTCGGCTTCTGAGTCCGATTTCGCACTCGCCGAAGCAACCTTCAAACGCTATCAGACGCTGTATGACAGAAAGTCCGTCAGCCCGCAGGAGTTCGATGAGATTAAAGCCCGCTATGAAGCGGCGCAGGCGCGCCGCGAAATGGCTCGCGCCGGACAGGCCCAGACCAAGGCCGCATTGCAACAAGCTCGTACGGCCCTGGGCTACACGCGTATTGTGGCTCCGTTCGATGGTCTGGTGACTGAAAAGAAAGCTGACGTAGGGACGCTTGCCAGTCCCGGGATGCCGATCTTCACCGTTGAGGATCTGCGGCGCTACAGGCTGGAGGCTGCGGTAAACGAGACTGACTTGCGCCACGTGCGTCAGGGACAACAAGTGTCAGTCTCCATCGATGCCCTCGGGGACCGAGAACTCAAGGGGAAAGTCATTGAGATTGTTCCAGCAGCAGATCCCGGAAGTCGTAGTTTTCTCGTTTCGCGCAGTGGACGAAGTGCATAACGAGCTCTGTATCGCAAAAGCTCTGCTGGCGAACACGAAACCACGATGATCCGTTGCGCACCAAATCAAGTGCCTCATTGAAACGCTTCAGCAGTCGCTCCCCGTCGGAGAATCGGTCGGCTGCCTCCGAGAAGATAGGCGTGAAGGCTTCTATTACTTGCGTCCGATACTCCTCCAGCCACTTCAGGTCGCCTTCTGTGAGTTCTCTTCCAGGCATTTCCCGCTCTTTGCGACAACTAGCTATCATCCTTTGCCGTCGTCACTCGTGGCGGACGGCCTTCGGCACTTCCGGCAACGGTTCACCCGCAAGACGCTTCTCGACCAGCCTTGCGAGGAAGTCAGCAAACGGCCCGATGTCCTCGCCGACGCTCGCCTTTTCGAGCGAAGCCATGTAGGCCTTGCGTTCGGGCAGCGGGATCACGGTCCACGGATAGCCGCCCGCCGCCATCATGGTGTTCATCAGGAAACGCGCCATGCGGCCGTTGCCGTCCATATAAGGATGGATGTAGACGAATATGAAATGCCCAAGCACGACCCGCACGGCAGGATCGGTTTCTTTCGACAGAAGATCGAAGAACGCCGGCATGGCGTCCCTCACCGCTTCGCGGTTGAGAGGAACGTGCATCGATTGACGGATATAGACCTGCCCGTTGCGATAACCGGCGAGGTCGGAAGGCTTGAGGATGCCGGCCGTGACGCTCGGCGCGAACATCTCCCGGTACCATTCGCGATGATCTTCCTCGACAACCGTGCCCGGATTCTCGCCTTTCAGCACGCGAGCGATGCTTTTCTCGACAAGCTGGAAGGCTTGCCAGTAACCGCGCGCCGCCATGGCGTTGGTCTGTTCGCGGTCCTGTTCGTTCGCTTCCGGATTCCAGCTGCCGCTGCGCACGCGCTCGATCAGTTCCGGCGTGACGCGGTAGCCCTCGATGGACAGCGAGTGATAGGCGTCCGTTACATACGCCTCCTGAACCCCCTTCATGTAGGCGCCCGTGTTCCTGGCGAGGCCCGGCGCCTTCGGGAAGCGCTCGATGATGGGCTGGCGCATCTTGTCCCAAAGCAGCCTTATGCGATTCACATAAGGTGACGTTTCGCGGGTGGGCAGCGCGAGCGACGGACGGTCGTTGAACGGATCGGATCCGCGCACGTCATAGCCGGCCCTGGCCATGGTCCTTACGATTTCATCGGCCAGCTTGCCCCGTCCGCTGTTGCGGAACGCGCCCGCCAGACGTCCGGCGATACGGCTATGCCCGCCATCCAGCAGCCGGGCGAGCAGCCCGGAGGCGTCGCGCACCATGGCAAGCGCCGCTCTCACGTCCGTCGCATGGTTCGCGAAATACTGCGGCGAGCACTCGATCAGCGCGGATTCTAGGGAGAAGATCCGCAGGCCTTCCTTCTCCTCGCGGTCGTCCGGGCCCGGCAGGGCCGCCCGTACATCCAGCAGGGACGTGCCGTGCGGGAGGGGGATCACCTTGTTGCCGCCCCGCGGGGATCTGACCACCAACTGGCGCGGAACCCTCCAGTTTCCGCCATGCAGGGACAGCGACTGCTCGGGCGACAGGCTCCAGTTCTTGCGGAAGCGGGTTTCCAGATAAACGGTGGCGAAGCGCCAGAACGAGGCGTACCAGGCCGTGCTGTCGCCTTCCTTTTCATCGGGCCGGCTCGGAACATACCAGCCCTTCATGACTTCGCGCAGGAAGCCATTGGCCTTGAGGCGCTCCCTGTGAGTGCGCGGCATGTCCTTCGCCCGGATGGCCGCTGCGCCATTGACGTTCTGGAGCTTGTGAAGCCGTTGGAGCGACTCCGCGAGTTTTTCGGACGGTGTAGCCATGCCGGATACCGTGTCCAATCCTTAGGTTATGACGCCGGACAAATATTAGGTTTTCGTGTCGTGCATGTATTAGGTTATTAGGTTGTACCATTTTTAGGTTATTGTGTCGAGCACTCTTTAGGTTTTCCTGCAACAGGCATGACGCCGAGCCCCCTTGCACCCTGCCCCACCTATCCTCTTTATATATGGCGTTCTCCATATATATATGACCTTACAGTGCCTTAACCCGCCTGCATGGAGGCCGTTTCCGGCCTCATCGTCCTTTTCGTCACCATCACCATGGTGATGATCCTGCCGTTGATCATCGCCGCGATCATGCTGTTGCTGTTGTCGTTGTTGTCGGCTTGCGTAACGGCCCGCCCTCACGGGCGGGTCGTTTTTTCATGCCGGGGGATCCGTGGGAAGAATTCCGATTGCCCGGAAGAAGCCGCCTGCGGCGGCTTTTTCTTGCGGCCCTTCAATACGAGCGCCAGCACGCCGCCCCGGTGGCGCGCGGCGTGATAGACAACCGGCCTGAACCTCTGGCCGCGCGGCGTGTCGACGACCCAGAACGTGTGCCCCGACAGGATTTTCTCCGGCGATGCTGACAGCGCGGCGCGGGGAATCGCCTCCTCCAGCCAGCGCCAGTCGGCCATCCCTCCGCCCCATAGCCGCTTTACGGCAAACGTGCCGTTGGTCATTTCGTGCCACAGCACCAGCTCCGCCTTCCAGAGGCCGAGATTCCGCAGGCGGATCAGCATCGCCGGCGCGCTCTCGGTTGACCGTCTACTAGAGGAAAGGGAATCGGAGCGGCTTCAGATCGACGCTTTCAAAGTGCCTCATCACGGCAGCAAGTACAACAACACTACCGGCCTGATCAAGAAGTTGAACAGCCGCTTCTACCTGGTCAGCACAAATGGAAAGATTTTTCACCACCCTGATCCTGAGTGCATCGCCCGGATCATCAAGTACGGTGGACCGAACCCCAAGCTTTATTTCAATTACGCCAGTGATCGCACGAAAATGTGGGACAACCCGGAACTTAAACGAAAGTACCGATACGACGTAGTGATCCGTTCGGCAATGGCGCCCACCCTCGACATCACTTTGTGAAGACGTAAACAGAGCTGCTCGCTTCACGGCTGGCAGGAGCAACGGGCGGGTGTCCTATGGTGTGCTCTTGCCCGGCTATCAACAGCGGGGAGCCCCTTCGTTGACAAGTGAGCCCTAAGTAGCGAATGGACTGCGAAACGAGGGCTGAACCGAATATCAGATGATTGACGCTCAGCTCTCGTAGGCATCGGCTGGGGTGTACCAAAATTCTCAATTCTGCCCTAGTCCGGCGTCATCAAAAACATGGTGGTTGAGGCAACAACCCTGCCATTGCTGTACCAGAATCTACAGTTATTGTGCGCAGAGCGCTACGCGCCAGGGCTGGCTAGCAGCGACTGGCACGACAGGATGGGTCTGCTCATAAAATGGCTTGGAAAACTTCGGTGTACCTGCACCCGCCGGTCATGATTGGCAGAACGCTGCCTTGTCGCGACAACGGTTGGAAATAAATGGCCGATCGATAGATCAGATTTTCATCCGTTCACACAATCGGTCGAGAGACACCGAGGGTTCGGAGGTGTTCGAGTTGCCGGAGTCCTAACTAGCAAAACCTTCGAGACAGCCGCCGTTGCAAGGCGATAGGGTCCTCGCACGCAGGCGGTCAAAGCTCAGATGCTGACCACGCCGCTAGCGATAGCTGAAGGGTCTTTCCTCGTGACTTCTCCAAAAAAATGCCAAGATGACCACGCTGGCGGCCGCCGCGTATGCACACCATACGGATGTGAAT
>Ga0187770_10002569_pt1 | contig 10190 bp, 6 predicted proteins | sample 0116_SJ02_MP02_2_FD_133154 | JGI IMG/M metagenome (GOLD analysis project Ga0187770, IMG submission 133154) | Tropical peat soil microbial communities from peatlands in Department of Meta, Colombia - 0116_SJ02_MP02_20_MG | ecosystem: Environmental > Terrestrial > Soil > Wetlands > Peat | place... | reverse complement strand
TGAGGACCAGCATGTCCGCTTCGAGCGCCCGCTCAATGGCCGCGCGGAGGTCCGCATCGTTGTCATGAGCGTTCCCCGCGAGTATGGGCTCGCCGCTCGCGAGCGTGACTTGTGCGGCGAGCGAAATATTGTTGCTGTTGCGGATCTGAAACGGTCCCGGCTTCGCATCGAGACCGATCAGTTCGTCGCCTGTAGAAAGGACGGCGACGCGAGGGCGACGGCTCACCTGCAGGCGTGCACGGCCCACCTCTGCCGCCATGGCAAGCTCTGCGTAGCTCAGCCGCGTGCCGCGCGGGACGACGATTTCCCCGATCCGCGCTTCGGCTCCGGCGAGCACGTAGTGCTGCCCCGCATGCGCCGCCCGGTCTGGCACGATGAAATCGCCGTCGTAGTGCATGTGCTCGTGCATCAGAACGGCATTCGCGCCCTTGGGCACCGGAGCGCCGGTCATGATGCGAACGCACTCGCCTTCGCCGATCGCGCCATCGAAAGCAACTCCCGCACGGCTCTCGCCGATCAGGCGCAATCGCATGCCGGGGGTAGATGTATCCGCAGCGCGCAGCGCAAAGCCGTCGCGAATGGAGCGGTTGAAGGGAGGATAGTTCCGGTCGGCGACGAGATCCTCGGCGAGAAATCGGCCAAGGGCTGTGGACGGGTCGCGGCTAATGTCGATCGTTTCGGTTGCGGCGATCTTCGACATGGGTGCACCCGTCCGCGCGCAAACGACTTCGATCACCTTGGCACGGGCGGCTTCAAAGGAGAGCATCGCAATTCAATTCGTCAGACGCAGTTTCCAGCGTAATAGCAAGAAGGCAATCCGTTGATCAGGAGCCACAGCGGCCAATAGAGAGCAAGCGGCGCCGTCAGCAGAAGCCAAAGTGACCTTAGTCGAAACTGAGCAAGCGCGAACCCGAAGACGATTGCCCAACCAAATGCTAGGGGCAAACTGATGTGCAGCATGCCGTAAAAATCGAGCGGCATGCGAAGTCGAGGAATGATCCAGTCGAAAGACGAGAGCAGCAGCGCAACGATCAAGACAAGCGAGAAGCTCACGTTTGTGCGTTTGAGCTGTCCCTGCGCCGCCATCGTTATGCTTAGAGCCACGCGGCGAGTTTCGTGCCGCGCGGTACGATTGTGGCATCGCGCTCGGGGCCGGTGGAGATCATTCCGATTTCGACTTCGAGCTGGTCGGAGATGAAATTCAGATAATCGCGGGCCGCCGTGGGCAGATCGCGGACGTCCCGAATGCCGGGCGTCGGCTTTTTCCAGCCGGGGAGCGTTTTGTATTCCGGCTCGATTTGGGCGAGCGTCTCCACATCGGGCGGCATTTCCTTCACCGCCTGCCCCTTGTGCCGATATCCGACGCAAACTTTGATCTCCGGCTGCTCGTCAAAGACATCGAGCTTGGTTACGACCAGCGAATCGATTCCGTTGAGCATCTTCGCATAGCGAAGCACGACAAGATCGAGCCAGCCGCAGCGCCGCGGGCGGCCAGTGACGGCGCCGAATTCGTTGCCGCGCGCGCGCACTTCCTGCGCGTCGAGATCGGGCATCTCCGTGGGAAACGGCCCGCTGCCGACGCGCGTTGTGTAGGCCTTCGTGACGCCGACGACGCCCGTGACACGCGTCGGCGCAACGCCCAAGCCGGTGGCCGCGCCGCCCGAAATTGCGTTGGACGAGGTGACGTAGGGATAGGTGCCGTGGTCGATGTCGAGCATCGTGCCTTGCGCGCCTTCGAAGAGAACCGATTCGCCGCGGTCGAGGGCGTCGTTGAGCAGGACGGCTGTGTCGGCGACGAGGCCGCGAATGTGCGCGGCGAGCTCGAGGTAGTTCTCCAGCAGGCCTGCCGTTTCGAGCGGATGGCCGTACGTAGCCTGACTGATCGCGTTCTTCTCGGCGATCACGCGCTCGAGCTTCACGCGGAAGCAATCGGGTTCGAGCATTTCGCAGACGCGAATTCCGCGCCGCGCCATTTTGTCTTCGTACGCGGGACCGATGCCGCGAGAGGTGGTCCCAATCTTAGCTTCGCCGCGCGCCGCTTCCGCTGCTTTATCGACCTCGCGATGGTAGGGAAAGATGACGTGCGCGCGATTGCTGAGGAAAAGCCGGCCACGGACTTCGACGCCAGAGCGCTTCAGATTTTCAAGTTCGCCAACAAGCGCCGCCGGATCGACGACGGTGCCGGGACCGATCACGGCTCTTTTGCCCGGGCGCAGGATTCCGCTGGGGACAAGCTGCAGGACGTAGCGGTGACCGTTAAAGATAACGGTGTGGCCGGCGTTGTGTCCGCCGGCGTAGCGCGCGGTGAAATCGAACGACGACGCGAGGTAGTCGACGACCTTGCCTTTGCCCTCATCGCCCCATTGGGCGCCGACAACCGCAATCGCTTTAGCTCGGGCCTTCTCGGCCACCATTGCCACTCCGCAACCAGACCGGTCGCACTTTGGCCGCTCCGGCTTACAGCTGAAACGCTACAGGAGGGCTGGCGCGACGCGCGCCAGTTCACAATCCTACGCTGCGCTATGCGCGAAGGCAAGCGCAATGGCGGTGGGCGTCGGCACGAAATGGAATGGAACGGGATTTAAGCTTTGCCGAAAATCTTCTCGGCGATGTCCGCCGCGACGGGCACGCGGAAGCGCTCGCCCTGATACGCCTTGATCATGAGCACGATCCAGAGAACGATCGCGACGATGTTGACAAGGCCAACAAGGGCCCAAGCTATGGAGAACCCGGCAAAGCCGGTCGCGAACAGACTTACGCCGAAAAACATGCCAAGGACGATGGATAAGATGTGCAGTCCGCCAAAGACCACGATGGACTGTGCGGCGTGAAAGCGCACGAACGGGCGCTTGTCGATGAAAAAGAAGATCAGTCCGGTGACCCATCCCACGACGTAGCACAGCAGACCCGCGACATTTTCCGCCATCTGAGTTTGACCCGCCGAGCCCGCCGGCGGCGCGCCAGGAGCAGCGCTCGGAGCGCCCCCCGGCGCCGACTGCGGCGAACCGCAACTGGCGCAAAACGCAGCGTTCTCGGCGACAACTGCTCCGCACTTCGTGCAATGTGCCATGACATCCTCCCCCGGGAAATGATTGCGGCGGAGCCTATCAAAATGGGCCAAGCCGGGCAAGCGCAATCCGGATTGCGGCTCGGGCGAATGATATACTGAGGCTCTCACGCGGAAGTGGCGGAATTGGCAGACGCGCCAGCCTTAGGAGCTGGTGGCCGCAAGGCCGTAGGGGTTCGAGTCCCTTCTTCCGCACCAGCATTTCCAGCGAGGAAATGCCGTCCCGAGCGAATGCAGTGAGCCGAGGGACTTCTTCTCGTCTTCTCCGCGCGGTTGACGCATGCCGATTGATTGCCTATACTGACTTTTCTGTTGCGGCGCGGCTTGTCGCTCTCTCCTGCTCTCCTCCTTGTCGGATTCCGAAAAGGCGAAAGGCAGACTGAAACCGAAATCACTAGGCTTGGGCATTTGCCCGTCAGAGAAATCTTCCGATGACTGAAGCAACGTGCAGGCGCGAAATCGATCTGGAAATTCCGGCTGAAAACGTCCAAAAGGCAACGGAAAAAGTTGCGCGCGATATCGCTCGGATCGCGCGGATTCCAGGCTTTCGTCCCGGCAAGGCGCCCGTGACGCTGGTGCGGCGGCGCTTCGCCGAGGATATTCAGGGCGAAGTCGTGCAGTCGCTGGTGCCGGAGTATCTGGAAAAGGCTCTGGACGAAAAGAAGCTCGTTCCCGTAACGCGGCCTGAAGTCGACAAGATCGACTTTAGAGACGGCGAGCCTCTGCGCGTCCATGCTGTTTTCGAAGTGCTTCCTGAATTCGAGCTAGGCGATTACAAGAATCTGCAAGTGCAGGTGGATGAGATCGAAATCGGCGATGCACAGGTGGACAAGACGCTCGAAGAAATGCGCGAACGCGCTGCGACGTTCGTTCCAGTCGAGGGCCGACCGGCGAAAGACGGCGATTCTGTCCTGGTGAAATTGATGGGAACGCCAAAGGGCGGCGGCGATCCAGTAACGGCCGAGAATGTGATGGTCCCGCTGGGCGCCCAAGAGACGCTTGCGAGTTTCAGCGAAAATTTGCGCGGGGTAACGTCGGGCGAGAAGAAACAGTTCGAGGTGGCCTACCCGGCGGATTATCCCGATCCGAAGCTTGCAGGCAAAGCTTACGATTACTCGGTCGAGGTGCAAGGCATCAAGGAAAAGAAGCTGCCCGAATTGAACGACGAATTTGCCAAGGATATGGCGGGCGAGAAGGGCGGCGTAACGACGCTTGACGAACTGCGCCAGAAAATCCGCGAAAGCCTCGATCACGAGAAGGAACATCGGCAGTCGGATCAGGCGCACGAGAGAATCCTCGAACAGCTCGTGAAGCTGCACGACTTTCCGGTCCCCGAAGCGCTCGTCGAGAGCCAGATGGACGCGCGCTTGGAGCGAACGGTGCGGTCTCTTGCAGCGCAGGGCATCGATCCGCGCGCGGTGAATGTGGATTGGCCCGCGCTTCGGCGGCAGCAGCGCGACCGCGCCATCAGCGACGTGAAGGCCGAACTGCTTCTCGACCGGATCGCTACGGCCGAAAAGATTGATGTGACCGACGAGGACGTCGACAAAGAGATTGCGGCGCTGGCCGAACGCAGTGGCGAGTCTGCAACGGTTCTGCGGGCTCGCTTGACAAAGCAAGGTGCGCTCGATAGGATGAAATCGAAGCTGCGAAGCGACAGAACGCTCGAGTGGCTCTACCGCACGGCTCGAATCGAGAAGACAGCCAAGGGCGAAAAATAGTTTCGATTCGGGATTCCTCAGCGCGCAAGATATTTTCCAGATGAGACAAGCTGACGACGCGAGTCCGCGTGCCACGACTCTGGTTCCCATGGTCGTCGAACAGACGAACCGTGGCGAGCGGGCTTATGACATTTATTCACGGCTCCTGAAGGACCACATCATCTTCATCGGCACGCCGATCGACGATCATGTGGCCAACCTGGTGACCGCGCAGTTGCTTTTTCTCGAGTCGGAAGACCCGGAGAAGGACATTTCGCTCTACATCAACTCGCCGGGCGGCTCGATTTCAGCGGGGATGGCGATCTATGACACGATGCAGTTCGTCCGCCCCGATGTGGTTACGTATTGCATCGGCCAGTGCGCATCGATCGCAGCGGTTCTGCTGGCTGCCGGCACGTCCAAGAAGCGGTACGCATTGCCCAATTCCCGAGTCCTCATACATCAGCCCTGGATGTCCGGCCTTTCCGGCCAGGCCACCGACATCGATATTCATGCAAAAGAAATCATCCGGACGCGCGCGGCGCTCAATGCCCTGCTGGCCAAGCACACGGGGCAGCCGATCGAGAAAATCGAAAAAGATGTCGAGCGCGATTTCATCATGACGCCCGAGCAGGCCAAGGCCTACGGCATCGTCGATGAAATCATCACGAAGCATCGGTAGCGGCGTTCCAAATGGTTAGTAGTGAAAGCGATGAATCGCAGGACGGCAGGCGAATTCTGACTTACAATAAGTTTCAGATTCATCGCAGGGCTGGCTTCGATCGAAAGGGGCATTGCCGGTGAAACGGTTCACCCCAGAAGAGCCGTTGCGCTGTTCCTTCTGCCATAAAACGCAGGAGCAGGTGGAGAAGCTGATCAGCTCTCCTTCGGAGTATCCGCGCTCCTACATCTGCAACGAATGTGTTGGCGTGTGCCAGCAGATTCTTGAGGACGAAAAGCGCGAGCAGTCATCGCCGGCGAACCGGCGCTTGCCGCGGCCGCCTGAGATCAAAGCGTTTCTCGACGGCTACGTGATCGGCCAGGAAAAGACGAAGAAGAAGCTGGCTGTTGCGGTCTACAACCACTACAAGCGGATCTTCCTGAATCGCCAGCCCGGAGACGTTGAGCTAACGAAGTCGAACATTTTGCTGATTGGGCCGACTGGCACGGGCAAGACGCTTCTGGCGCAGACGCTGTCGCGAATGCTCGAAGTGCCGTTTGCAATCGTAGATGCCACGACGCTGACGGAGGCGGGGTACGTCGGCGAGGACGTCGAAAATATCATCCTAAAGTTGCTGCAGGCTGCAGATGGCGACGTCCAAAAGGCTCAGCAAGGCATCATATATATAGACGAGATCGACAAGATTTCGAAGAAGGACGAGAACCCGTCGATCACACGCGACGTTTCGGGCGAGGGCGTGCAGCAGGCGCTGCTGAAGATTCTCGAAGGCACGGTCGCCAACGTTCCGCCGCAAGGTGGACGCAAGCACCCGCACCAGGAGTTCACGCCAGTCGATACGACGAACATCCTGTTCATTTGCGGCGGGGCTTTCGTCGGACTGGAAAAGATTATTGAGCGGCGCGTGGGCCAGAAGTCGCTTGGTTTCCACGCAGATGCGCAACCGACGACGGCGACGCGGCGCAATATCGAAGTGCTGGAGCAGGCGCAGCCGACCGATCTCATCCGCTACGGCTTGATCCCGGAGTTTGTGGGCCGTCTGCCGGTTGTGGGCGTGCTGAGCGATCTCGATAAGAGCGCGCTTGTGCGGATTCTGACGGAACCGAAGAATGCGCTGGTGCGTCAATATCAGCGACTCTTCGAATTCGAAAACGTCCGCCTGCGCTTCACCGATGATGCTCTCGAGACCGTCGCGGACTTGGCGCTGCAGCGCAAGGTCGGCGCGCGCGGCCTCCGCATGATCCTCGAAGATCTGATGCTGGAGATGATGTACCACATGCCGGCGCAGCGGAAGCTCCGCGATTTCGTCGTGACCGCCGATATGGTGAAGGGCCACGAGATCAATTGGAGCCTGCTCGAGAAGGCAGGCTAGCGCTACAGGTTACGTTGCGGCGGACGGGCGTGGCGTTCGCGATCTAGAGATTTCGATTCAAGAATTTCATGTTCAATAGAGAAAAAGTCGAAGTGAAGCGCGTGCCGATGATGCCGGTGCGGGACATGGTCATCTTCCCGGAGATGATGCACCCGTTCATCGTGGGGCGCGAAGCGTCCGTGCGCGCGCTGGAAGAAGCGCTGGCGGGCGACAAGAAGATTTTCCTCGTCACGCAGCACGACGCCTCGGTCGATGACCCCAAGCCTGAAGAAATCTACCAGGTCGGGACGCTCGCCAACATAGTGCAGAGCGTGAAGCTGCCGGACGGCAATATCAAAGTTCTAGTCGAAGGCACCGAGCGCGCGCGGATTGTCCAGGTGGCGAACGACGAAGGCTTTTTCCGCGCCACGATTCGCCTGGTTCCGGTGAAGGCCGAGACGGGAGCACAGATCGAACAGGCCTCGAGCCGCGTAACGAATCTTTTCGAGCAATACGTCAAGCTTTCGCAAAGCCTGAATTACGACACGATGATCGCAGCGGTTCGCGTCGAAGATCCGGGCAAACTCTCCGACGCGATTGCGGCGAATCTGCAAATTCCGGTCGAACAGAAGCAGGAGTTGCTTGAGATTTTCGAGCCGGTCGAACGGTTGAACCGCATCGCCGATATCCTCGAAGTCGAGACCGAGAAGCTCAACGTCGATCGTTCGATCAACACTCGCGTGAAGCGGCAGATGGAACGCGCCCAGAAAGAGTACTACCTCAACGAGAAGCTCAAGGCGATTCAGAAAGAGCTCGGGCGCGGCGAAGCGAACGAAATCGAACAACTGAAGAAAAAGATCGAGACGTCCGGCATGCCTGAAGGCCCGATGGAAAAGGCCATGCAGGAGCTGAAGCGGCTCGAAATGATGCCGCCAATGTCCGCCGAATCGACGGTCTCGCGCAACTATCTCGATTGGCTGCTCGCCGTGCCATGGAAGAAGCGCTCGAAAGAGATTCGCGACATCAAGCGCGCCGAGCAGATTTTGAGCGAAGACCATTTCGGCATCGAGAAGATCAAAGAGCGCATTTTGGAATATCTCGCGGTCCGCCAGCTCGTAGAGAACCCGAAGGCATCGATTCTCTGCTTCCTTGGACCTCCGGGAGTTGGCAAGACTTCGCTTGCGATGTCGATCGGCCGCGCCACAGGCCGAAAGTTCGTGCGCGTGTCGCTGGGTGGCGTGCGCGATGAAGCGGAAATCCGCGGCCATCGCCGCACCTATATCGGCGCCCTGCCCGGCCAGATCGTCCAGATGATGCGCAAGGCCGGGACGATCAATCCCGTCTTCGTGCTCGACGAAGTCGATAAGATGTCGATGGACTTCCGCGGTGATCCGTCGGCGGCGCTGATGGAAGTGCTTGATCCCGAGTTGAACCACGCGTTCACGGATCACTATCTCGACGTCGAATACGATCTTTCGAAGGTGATGTTCATCTGCACGGCCAACGTGCTGCACACAATTCCGCAGCCTCTGCAGGATCGAATGGAAGTGCTGCGCTTGCCCGGTTACACCGAGCAGGAAAAGCATCAGATCGCCAAGCGCTACCTGATTCCGCGGCAGCTCGAAAAGACGGGCGTCAATAAAGACAACGTGCAGTTCACCGACGAAGCGATCACGCACATCATCCGCCACTACACGCATGAAGCGGGCGTGCGAAATCTGGATCGCGAAATCGCCAATGTGTGCCGGAAGGTGGCGCGCAAGGTTGTCGCCGAGGGCAAGAGCTTCCGCGCAGAGATTACGGTGGCGAACGTCAACGATTACCTCGGAATCTTGAAGTACCGTGATTTCTTCGCCGAGAAGAAAAACGAAGTGGGCCTGACCACCGGCCTCGCGTGGACGGAAGTCGGCGGCCAGGTGCTGACGACCGAAGCGACGCTGATGCAGGGCAAGGGCCGCCTGACGCTCACCGGGAAGCTCGGCGACGTGATGCAGGAATCGGCGCAGGCCGGCATGAGTTACGTTCGCTCGCGCAGCCATCTCTTTGGCTTGCCCAAGGATTTCTACCGTCACCTCGATATTCACGTGCATGTGCCCGAAGGCGCGATCCCGAAGGACGGCCCTTCGGCGGGAATCACGATCTGCACATCGATCGTGAGCGCGCTGACGCGTATTCCGGTCCGCTGCGACGTCGCGATGACCGGCGAGATCACGCTGCGCGGCAAGGTGCTGCCCATCGGAGGCGTGAAGGAAAAGCTGCTCGCGGCGCACCGCCTCAGCCTGCACACGATCATTCTTCCGAAAGACAACGAAAAAGATCTGGCGGATATTCCGCCGGAAATCCAGGCGCAAATGTCCATCCGCTTCGTCGAATCGATGGACGAAGTTTTGGGTCTTGCTCTGGAGCAGCCGCTGCCGATTCCCGGACACCCGCCGGTGGCCGGAGTGGAGCCGAAATTCGGCGCGGATGTTGCGCAGGACAATGAACTGACGAACTGAAGCCTTCGGTCCTCCCACGCCCTGCTCGGCAGGTTCGGCCCGCGACCGAAGCCAGCGAATTTTCGGGAAGTAAACCCGTTTGAAAATCTGGGATAGAGTGCCTCAAACGAACGCGCCCGCCCCGGATCGATCTCACAAAACAGTCGTGCCTGAATTTCAGGCTTGAGAAGGAAAGAACTACATGAGTGTTAGCCTCGCAGAACTAAAAGATAAAAACATCACCGATCTGGCGAAAATCGCCAAGGAGCTGAATATCCCTGGCTCCTCCGGCATGCGCAAGCAGGAGCTGATCTTTCAGATCCTCCGCGCCCAGACGGAAAAGAACGGCCTCATTTTCTCCGAGGGCGTGCTCGAATGCCTGCCGGACGGCTTCGGCTTCCTGCGCGCGCCGGAGTACAACTACCTGCCGGGGCCGGACGACATCTACGTCTCGCCGTCGCAGATCCGCAAGTTCGACTTGCGCACCGGGGACACGGTCTCGGGCCAGGTGCGCCCGCCCAAGGACGGCGAGCGCTACTTCGCGCTGATCAAAGTCGAAGCGGTCAATTTCGAAGATCCGGAAGTCGCGCGCAACAAGATCTTCTTCGACAACCTGACGCCGCTCTATCCGCAGGAGCGCATTCGCCTCGAAACGAGCAAAGAAAATCTCACGGGGCGCGTGCTCGACATGCTCTGCCCTATCGGCAAAGGGCAGCGCGGACTGATCGTCGCGCCTCCGCGCACCGGCAAGACGATGATGCTGCAATCCGTCGCGAACTCGATTACGGCCAATCACCCGGAAATCGCGCTGATCGTGCTGCTGATCGACGAGCGGCCCGAAGAAGTCACGGACATGCAGCGCACCGTGAAAGGCGAGGTGATTAGCTCGACGTTCGATGAGCCGCCGCAGCGGCAC
>Ga0187770_10002568_pt1 | contig 10191 bp, 7 predicted proteins | sample 0116_SJ02_MP02_2_FD_133154 | JGI IMG/M metagenome (GOLD analysis project Ga0187770, IMG submission 133154) | Tropical peat soil microbial communities from peatlands in Department of Meta, Colombia - 0116_SJ02_MP02_20_MG | ecosystem: Environmental > Terrestrial > Soil > Wetlands > Peat | place... | reverse complement strand
TGCTGCAGCAGACAATCGGTGAACCCACCGGTGGAAGCGCCGACATCAAGACAAGACTTTCCCTCCACATCGATCTGCCAGTGTGCAAGCGCATGCGCAAGTTTGAGTCCGCCGCGGCTGACGTACTTGAGATCTTCGCCGAGCAGGCGAATCATGGCGTCCTCTGCAACCGGCGCGCCCGCTTTCTCGACCTTCTGATCGTTCACCAACACTTTCCCGGCGAGAATCAGGGCTTGAGCGCGTTCTCGCGAGGCGGCCAGTCCGCGGTCGACCACAAGTTTGTCGAGTCTGAGTTTCAAAGCGGCTCGGTATTCTGAAGTGCTTGGTGAAAACCTGTGTTGTTTGCCATTGCACCACGAAAGTGCCAGCACTCGCTGCGGTGCAAAGTGCTGAACCATCTCTCGCTGAATCACTTACAAAGATACTCCCGTCCTTTTCCACAGAATTTTCCACGCTTGTGTTGAAAACTTCTCTGGCTCGCGCTCCTCAACAAGAAGAGCCGCCCGCAAGGGGCGGCTCTCGGCAAATTTTTCTGTGCGCAATTAGCCGGCCACTTCTTCCAGCAACTTCTGGTCAATGTCGAAGTTGGAGTGTACGTTCTGCACGTCGTCCTGATCTTCCAGCGCCTCCATGAGCCGAATCATGGTGTTAGCCGCCTGACCTTCCAGCTTGATGTAATTCTGCGGAATCATGGCCACGCTCGACGAGGCGGGCTCGATTCCAGCTTTCTTCACCGCTTCGAGCACGGTTTCGAAAGCGTGCGGCTCGGTGATTATCTCCCAATTCTCGCCATCGTCGTTCAGATCCTCACCGCCCGCTTCGAGCACGATGTTCATCAGGTCGTCCTCTTTGGCGGCGCTCTTGGGAATGATGATGTCGCCCTTCTTGTGGAACATCCAGGAGACCGCGCCCGCTTCGGCCATGTTGCCGCCGTTCTTGCCGAAGACGTGGCGGATTTCGCTGACCGTACGGTTGCGGTTGTCGGTATTGATGTCGAGCAGAATGGCCACGCCGCCCGGTCCGTAGCCCTCGAGAGAAAACTCCTCGTAGGTGGCCCCTGGCAATTCTCCCGTGCCGCGCTGAATGGCCCGCTTGATGTTATCGGCCGGCATATTCTCCGCCTTGGCGGCGACGATGGCGCCGCGCAGGCGCGGGTTGGAATCAGGGTCGCCGCCGCCGTTCTTCGCGGCAATACTGATTTCCTTAATGAGGCGGGTGAAAATCTTGCCGCGCTTGGCGTCCAGCGCGCCCTTCTTGTGCTTGATTGTGGCCCATTTTGAATGGCCAGACATGACTAGACCTCGTATCTAACGATCTTGGTTGACGCGGGATTCGCCCGTAGAAAGATCACAGGCTGCCTCGAAAGTATGCAGGCGAAAAAGAATTATAGCACGCCACGATGCTGCCGATAGCGACCTACCGCGCCGACCGCATGAACTGCACGCCACTCACCCCATCGGGCAGGCCCCGTGGCCTGATTAGGTTATTGACGGCCATGGACATGCGCCCCTAACATGCCAGTGGAGTATTGTCGCACATGACGGGCCGGCTCATAGGTCACTACCGCGTCCTCGAAAAAATTGGCGCTGGAGCCATGGGCGAGGTTTTCCGGGCGCGGGATGAAAGGCTGGGGCGGGACGTCGCTGTGAAGCTAATTCATCCCGCCTCCAGCCGCAACCCCGATCATCTCCGCCGCTTCGAACTGGAGGCCCGCGCCGCGGCGGCCCTGAATCATCCCAACATTGTCGCCGTCTATGACGTTGGTTTCGACCAGGGGTCTCCTTACATCGTTTGTGAATTGCTGGAAGGCAAGACCCTGCGCAAACTGCTGGCTCAAGGAGCATTGCCGGTTCGCCTGGCCGTCGACTACTCGCTGCAAATCGCGCAGGGCCTGATCGCGGCGCACGATCATCGCATCATTCATCGTGACCTGAAACCGGAAAATCTGTTTGTCACCACCGATGGCCGGGTCAAGATTCTCGACTTCGGAGTCGCGAAACTGCAATCCGGCCCGGAAGAATCCGGTCGTTCCGTTGAAGATTTGACCACCGTCACCAAGACCGGCGCGGTAGTCGGTACCGTCGCTTATATGTCTCCCGAGCAGTTGCGGGGCAAGACCGTGGACCACCGCAGCGACGTGTTCAGCGTGGGTGCGATTCTTTACGAGATGTTAACCGGGCGCCGAGCCTTTCGCGGCGAGACCGAGGTAGACACCATTACCGCGGTGCTCCGCGAAGATCCTCCTGAAAACAACTTGCAGGAGTCCAGCGTCCCGCTGTCATTCCAGCAAATCGTGCGTCATTGTCTGGAGAAGGAGCCGGAGAATCGTTTTCAATCGGCACGTGACCTGGCGTTTGCGCTGGAAACGCTCTCCAACGCTTCCGGCGGAAGAGTGGCCCGACGCGCGGGTCCGCGGTGGCAAGCGAAGATTCTCCCTTGGGCCGTGGCAGGAGTGCTTCTGATCGCGACCCTGCTGCTTCTGCTTAATCAGTGGCCTCAGAGAACTCTCTCTCCATCTTACCGGCGTCTGACGTTTGAAGAGGGTACGGTGTACTCGGCGCGCTTCGCGCCCGACTTTCGGGCGATTGTCTACGGTGCAGCATGGAACGGGAAGCCGGTGCAGCTCTTCTCCACGGTCGGGGACTCCCTGTTGACTCAGCCCCTCAACCTCACGGACGCAAACCTGCTCGCGATCTCCCGCACCGGCGAACTGGCGGTGGTACTCCACGGGGCTCACACCCAACATCTGGAAACGGCGGGAGGCACGCTGGCGCGCACGCCTCTCGCCGCAGGTTCTCCCCGGGAGGTCCTCGAAAACGTAGCCTGGGCAGATTGGGATGCAAACGGGGAACTGGCCGTAGTCCACCAAGTCCAGGGTCGCGATCGCATTGAGTACCCGATCGGTCATGTTCTTTACCAAAGCAACGGCTGGATCAGCCACCTTCGCTTTTCTCCGCACGCCGATAAGATCGCCTTTATGGACCACCCTGCTCTGTGGGATGATCGCGGCTCGGTTTCTCTTATCGATCTCAGCGGCCATCTGACTGTGCTTTCACCGGGGTGGATATCCGAGGCCGGCCTGGCCTGGAGTCCCGAGGGAAAAGAAGTTTGGTTCACGGGCGTCGAAAAGGGCATGAATCGCAGCCTGCTCGCGGTGAATCTGTCGGGGCGGACTCGCAGAATCCTGGATCTGCCTGCAGGCATGACCTTAGAGGATGTGGCCCCGGATGGCCGCGTGCTGGTGAGCCTGGATGCGGAGCGTCTGGCGATGGCCACCGCGGCCAGAGACGGCAAGCCCGTGGATCTTTCCTGGCACGACTGGAGCATTGCCAAAGATATTTCGCGCGACGGGCAGTCGGTCTTGTTCGAAGATTCCAGCGAAGCTGCCGGAGCCCACTATTCCCTTGCCATTCGCAAGATCGACGGTACACCACCGGTGCAATTGGGCGAAGGCAGCGCGGGTGGACTTTCTCCAGACGGCAAATGGGCGATCTCCATTCTCCCGGGCGGCCCGGGACAGGTAAAGCTCGTGCCCATCGGCCCCGGTCAACCACGCACCATTGCGGTACCCGGTTTGGAGCACGTGCACAATGGCTCTGCTCATTTCCTGGCAGATGGAAAGCGCATCACCCTCAACGCCAACGAACCCGGTCACGGCGTGCGTCGCTATCTGGTGAATCTCGATGGGGGTAAACCGATACCGATCACGCCAGAAGGGATAACCGTCGGCCTGGTTTCACCCGACGGCCAATACATTCTTCGAGCCAACGACGCAGGAGTGGTCGCGGTGTATCCCATCGCGGGCGGCGCGGCCCATCCTATCCCGAATGTCGAACAGGGTTTTATTCCCTTGCAGTGGTCCGAGGACGACTCTTCGGTTTATGGCTATCATCCCGGCCAGGTTCCCACCAAGGTGTACAAGGTCAACTTAGCTTCTGGCGAAAAGACGCTCGTCCACGAATTGCAGCCCGAGACAACTACAGGCGTGGTTTGTATAGCCCCTGTGGTTGTCAGCCGCGACGGTTCGCGCTCCGCCTACAGCTACTATCAGGTCTTCTCCGTTCTTTATTTAATTACCGGCTTGCAGTAATGCTGCCGGGCGCCAAGCGGGCTGCCTATTCCAAGGGGCCTGAAAAATCCGCCGGCACGTAATGCAGGAAAACCGACGTCGAGGTTCGCCCTTCGCCTAGAACATCCCGGTAATGCGGCACCTTCGTTCCCCGGTAGACCAGGCCGTCGCCTAGCGCCTGGTAAACCGTGACGGTGCCCGCAGGCGTATGCAGGCGTATCGGCCAAGCGGTTGCCAGCTCGGGTTCGGGAGAAAAGTCTAAGCATAAGGTAACGCTGAACTCGCACTGCTGCCGGTCAATGTGTTTCTCCAGATCGGCGCCGCTCACATAAGACGCCAGATAAACATAAGACGGCTTGATCGCTTCTCCCACGATGGCGCCGACCGCTTTCCCAATCTGGTGATGGAAGAAGCGTGCAACACTCTCATTGTGGACCCCGTAGCGCAGCGGGCACTGCTCGTCGCCCAGCCGAATGGCTCGCCGCCGGATGGCATGCCGGTAGTAGCGGCGCAGGGCCGCAAGATTGAAAGGATGAATCAAGTTGCCCAGAGGTGCGTATCCTTTTTCTCGAAACTGGCGGGCGCCTTTGCTGACCACTTCCTCCCACTCCGCCACACGGCGCTTGGCCTGCTCTTCTCCCGTCAAAATGCCGGCGCCTGCCAACAAGAACAGCACGTCTTCGGGAACGGAGTCCGGCACGGGTTCCCCGGCACGAAGGCGCGAAACCACCGCTTCCAGCCGGGTACTAAGCCAAAACGGATGCAGAGCCCTGGTTGCGGGGTCACGCACCCATGCTACTGTTCCCTCTAAATTGAAATTCTCCAGCAAATACCGCTGCGATTCCAGTTCTGCCGGCGCCTGCCCCGGCGGCAGCACCGAACATTGCGGGTTAAGAAAGAGCGGTGGATGGAAAAGATCCTGACGCCAATGTTGCGGCTCGAGTCGTCGCCTAGGGATCAGGTGCAGTGGCAACTCGTCGAGCAGACAATGGAATCGCTCAGGGGGCAGCGTCGCGGTATGGGTCTGCCGCGACCCTACCCCCATCAGGCTCGCAATCCATTCAAGCCATGCCGTGTCTTTTACTTGTGAAGCCATCCGTTTAGGGTGAACCGGCTGTCAGCGAAAGCCCGTGAAGGGCACTTCACGGGGGTAATCTCGTGCAACACTGAGCACGGGAAAAACACGATTTGGTTCTGCTGCGGCACGATGGTCTGGTAGGTGCCCGCGCTGATGTACGGCTCACGTCTGCTACGCGAGTCGTGCAGGCGCAACTCGCCGCCTTCAAAGGGACGTGGCTCGCGATGGAAGAAGTAAACGAACGTGATACGACGACTCGCGATCCTTTCCTGCGCGTCATCGCTGTGCGCGCCGAAAAAGTCCCCATCATTGCTGGCCGTGATCTGCGCCTCCGCGTGTGTGACTGGAAACTCCTCGATCCCCAGCTGATCCAGCACCCTTGGCAGCACCCCTCGAATTCGCTCCAGCATGAGGGCTTCATGCTTTCCCAAATCCATGAGCACGCGCGAGCGGCGATGGTCGTAATCGATCACTCCCGGGTCTCCGCTGGGCGAAATTACCTCGCTGCTCTGGAACTCTGCCTCATGCTCCAGCGCGAAGGAAATAAGTTCGTCGAGCTCTTGTGGAGCCAGGAACTCGTCCAGCACCACGCATTGTGCCTTCACGACCGCAGGCGCGTCCAGAACACCCACGCCGCTGCCCGAGTCAAGGCGGCTTGGTTGTGCCTCCTGTTGCACCGGTACGCTCAATGGCCGCAGACCCTGAGGTCCGCTGGGAGGCTGCGGAACACGGGCGGGGCCGCTGGGCGGCTGCGGCACTCGACTGGGCGGCTGCGGCACTCTGCCTGGCGGCTGCGGAACATGGCTGGGCGGCTGAGGAACACCGGCGGGCCCGCTGGGCGGCTGCGGCACTCTGCTGGTGGGTTGAGCAACACTCAACTGCACCGCGCTCCCCGGCGTGCTGTCTTCCTGCCCAGCGGCCATTCCCGAGCCCGCCAATATCTGCTCCACAATGCTGCTACCCAACAACGCGAAAGCGCGTTGCGCCACCGTTTCTCCCACAGAGCGGGCGATAGCTGCATTTACAGCGGATTGAGTCTCTGGGTTGCTGCCGGATGCGGCCCTGGAGTTTTGCAGGAGACTCATCAGCAACTCGCGCTCTCGCGGGCTCAGAATTCGTTCATCCTGCATTAACGTTTCAGAAAAGGCATCGAGAATCTGCTTCGCCGTCATAGATACACTCCTCCCTCGTACTGGCTTGAACTTCTTAATTTAGTTTGGGCGAATGGGGAAAGCAGCTTTCGCCGAGACACTATCATCAAGCCAGAAGATTATCAAACAGAATTTTTATTCGTGCAGCATCGCCTGCGTGCGATCAGGAAGAACTCCTACCTGCTGGCCATGGCCCCGACCATGGAGTGGAAAATCTTCATCCCGTCGGTGCATCCAAGTTCTGGTTCGGAAGACCGCTCGGGATGAGGCATCATGCCGACTACGTTGCCGCCCGCGCTGCAGATGCCGGCGATATTGTCCAAAGAACCGTTCGGGTTGGCTGCCGGCGAAATCTCACCTCTGGCTGTGGCATAGCGAAACACTACGCGGTTGTCTCGATGCAACTCATCCAAGGTTGCCTGGTCGCAGAAATAGTTTCCTTCCAGGTGGCCGATGGGGATCGTCAACACTTCACCCTGCGAGCAGGCGTTGGTAAAAGGAGTGGCGGCATTTTCCACCCGCACCTGCACCGGCTTGCAAACGTATTTCAGGCCGGTGTTGCGCATCAGAGCTCCCGGCAGAAGCCCGGACTCGCACAGGATCTGAAAACCATTGCAGATTCCCAGCACCAGACCTCCGCCATCGGCAAAGCCCCGCACCGACTCCATCACCGGAGAGAACTTGGCAATCGCGCCGGTCCGCAGGTAGTCGCCATAAGCGAACCCTCCGGGGACGATGATGGCATCGCAATTTTCCAGATCGTGCGATTCATGCCACAGAAAAACCACCGGCTGTTTGGCTATCTGTTGAATGGTCCAGTAGGCGTCGTGATCGCAGTTAGAGCCGGGGAAGATGATGACTCCAAATTTCATTGCCTGTCCTTGGTCTGGGATTTGAGGCTCAGTTTAGCACGCCAGGTTTCGCAAGCTACAGCAGGGAACCCCCAATCAACCCGGTCATTCCAACCAAAGCCGGAGCGACAGCCACGGCGCAGGAAGGAACCTGCTGTTTGCCTTTGGCTGGCGCAGACGCTACTCTCCTGCTAATTTCCAATTCAACGCCCTGTCCCAAGCCATGCTTTTTTCCACAGCCTCCCACATCCCCTCTGTGACGTCTGACCTTGCACCCCCCTAATAAACTAGAAGTAATATGCTTCCCCGCGAAATCATCTCCCAGAAACTGCTCGCCACCCCCGCCGGCGCCCAATTCGACGTCCGTAACACCTTATTTTTCAAGATTTTGTGCGCAAACCCTTTGCTTGCGAGATTTTACGCGGATCTCTTCCGCCGCCACGGCGCTAACCCTAGCATTATCAAAGAATTAGAAACTCGATCCGGAAATTTTTTCGCCCCAGATCAATCCACCAAGAACGCAACCCCCAAACCAGCGAAAGGCTCAAACTCCATGGCCGTCAACCCCAACACCCGCGTCTGCACTCACATCAAGGTCAACGGAATCCGCTGCGGCTCGCCCGCCCTGCGCCAGGAAGTCTTCTGTTATTTCCATCAGCGGATGATCCGCGGCGTGCGCACTCCGCCCACCTCGCGCCTCCATCCCATCGCTAATTTCGAGGACCCGCAGGCCATCCAGGCCTCGCTCATGGAAGTCGTCAACGCCCTCGTCCGCAACCAGATCGATGTCTCTCGCGCCCGCCTCGTCCTGCGCGCGCTCAGCATCGCGGTCAGGAACGCCGGCAAGACTCATTTCGATTGTTGGCAAAACAGCATGGTCAAGGAAGTTCCCGAATATCCCGCAGCCCCGCCGGTCGCGGGCCCATTTGCCATTGCCACCGCCCAGGCCGCAGCTTTCACCATCAACAGCACCCCGCTTGAAACCGGGTCGGAGCAAGAACGTCCGAGCAGCGCCTTCTCTCCCGCCTCTGCAGAGGTCCGCCGCAAACCGCCGGCCAGTGTTAGATCGGCGCCCCGACCCCGCTCGGGAAGCCGCAGCCGAGCCGGATGACTTAAGGGTGTGGAGATGGAAGCTGGCGGACCGGCGATAGGAGGACAGCGTTCCGGTTCGCCATTATGGAACTATCGGTGCGGCAGCGTATACCAACTGGCGGGAATCTCGTTCGAGGGAGACGGAGCCGGCGGGGCGATCTTTGAGTCTGCTGCGGGTGCAGCCTGGCCGGTGGCCTCACTTTGCACGATCGTCGTCAGTTCAGGAGGAGTGGGCGGCGGAATCCCTTTGGCCTTCACGATCGCCCAATGCCATTCCTGGTCAGGGAAGAGAGCAAAATTCAAAGGCGTACGAAATGTCGCAGTCGCAGACGGCCCAGCCGATCCCTTCACATGCAGCAGAATCGTCACATCAGGCTGCTTCTCGAACGGGCCCTGCACGGGCTGGGGGGAACTGCCCGACACCGCGGGAATAATCCGCGCCTGGCCAATGGAGGCAGCCGCATCGACGGGATCAGGGCCTTTTATGATGGTCAGGCCGATTAGCACCTCGCGCAGTTCCCATGACGTTCCGTTGTGCATGGCAACCTGCAGGGAATCTCCATCGATGGTCGCCGGGCCGTCCAGCTTGGCTAGTTCGCTGCGCGGCAACTCGTCCAGCACGAGCGGATCGGCGAGCAGGGACTTGGCCTTCGCGCTAAACGATAGGCTGCAGGTAACATCGGGCGAGGAGACGTGAATGCTCTTCCCTCCCGGATCGAGTGAGAATACCGGGGAGGACCCGGCCACATGCCGGCTCTCGGCGTCGTCCATCACTTGCAACAGATTATCGTCATCAATCACCGCCGCGGACGAAGCGACGTGCTTCCGGAGACTGCGGGCCACATCCCCCAGCGGAGTATCGCTGTCCTCCTGCGCGCCAGCCCACGGGGGCAACGCCAGCAGGAGCATGGCAGAGACCAGCAGGGCCAACTTCAAACGGCTTGGTGTAAGCGCTTGCACAAGGAATAAGAATAAGGAGGCGAGCCAAACGCGCCCGCCTCAGGATGACAGTCAAACTGCACCACTGCGTAATCAAACATGGTTGATCACCAGGATTCGCGGTGGTCCTTCCAGATTGTAGTGAGAGCGGGCGGCGAAGCGGAGGTTACCCTGGCGAACTTTAGTGCTAGACCTTCCGAGCGGAAAGAACGACCCCGCCCGCGCAGACGAAGTGGAAGCGCAACCGGGCGCACGCCCAAACTTTAGCCCCAGGTTTTTTAGCCCCGGGTTTTCTAAAACCCAGGTTTTTCTAAACCCCAGGTTTTTCTAAAGAAGACCCGAGGACCGCAAACGCGAGACGGGATCAACCACCGGCCGCCGCTTAAATACCCAGCGGGCCACCGCAAAGCCCAGAGCTGCGTAACACAGATGCATGAACCTCATAAGCACCCCCAGCGTTCCAATCGGCCATCACCTCAGGAGAGGATCAGCATCACTATCTATCGGCAAAATAGCAGTGGAATCCCACCTGGACAAGGCCCAACCGTGCCATTCCGGTGGCACGGAAGTAATACAGCACAGCCCACTCGGGGGTTACGCAAGAGTGGAGGGCGAGTTTCACTCTTCAGTGAGCGTCGGTGTTTTCTGCTTCTGCTGCTCGTCCGGCGGGTGGAACTACAACGGTGGAAAGGCTGCCTTCCGCGGTCAGTTTCTGGAAGGCCGCCAGATCGTGGTGCTGCACATCATCCCAGCGACTGAGTAACTCCCCGCTCTGCCGCTTCAGCTTCTCGAGTTGCCGCTGCTCGGCCTCGGTTGGAGCCGAATCCGCGCTGCCGGCGTCCATCGCAAGATACGCCAGTTTGGCGTCAAGCTGCGGCGGATAAGCGAGTGAATCCTCGTTGGCGCTGATGATCAGGTTGACGAACTGATCGCGCACTTCTACCAATTTTTTCTCCAGATCGTCGGCCGCCGAGGCGATGGTTTTCGCGCTGGCGTTCTCCGGCAACCGCC
>Ga0187770_10002566_pt1 | contig 10197 bp, 11 predicted proteins | sample 0116_SJ02_MP02_2_FD_133154 | JGI IMG/M metagenome (GOLD analysis project Ga0187770, IMG submission 133154) | Tropical peat soil microbial communities from peatlands in Department of Meta, Colombia - 0116_SJ02_MP02_20_MG | ecosystem: Environmental > Terrestrial > Soil > Wetlands > Peat | place... | reverse complement strand
CTCGTCTCGATCATCCACGGCGAGGAGAAGATGACCCTGACGACCCACCCGGGATGCGGCTGCGCGACCTTCGCGTTCGTCTCGAAGGACGGGGACAAGATCACCCCGCTTCCCCGGTTCATGGACGTCGACGGATTCTTCGAGAACGTCGAGTCGATGATCGAGAAGTACCGGGACGCCCGGTTCTCTCGGGTCCGGACGGCGGTCGCCGGTGCCCGCCTGCTCCACGACGTCGCGAAGTACTTCGACTTCTCGAAGGCCCCGGAGGGGCTCAGCGAGAAGAACTGCGTGAAGGTCATCGCCGGGATCTTCACCGAAGGGAACAAGGAGGCGCTCGCGAAGTTCACCTGGCGGACGCTCTACATCGGGAACATGCACTTCCAGGACGCCTACGACTACGACATCCAGCGCCTGATGCGCTGCGATATCCACTACGCGGTCCCCGACGGACGGGTCATCCCGTTCTGCTCGTACAACTCCGGCCCGATCTACCGGACGGAGGTCGAGAAGAAGTTCTCGATCCCCATCCCCGAGTGGCAGGCGGCGAAGAAGTCGAGCGGCCTTCAGCTCAAGACGCTCGAGACGATGGGCGTTAACGGCGAGGTCATCGTCGACCCCGAGTACTACAAGATCCGGGCGCTGAAGAGCGCGCCGGGCATGTCCTCCACGTAGGTCGGTCCGGCGTTCCGGAGCCAACCCTTTCCTACTCAGCTTCCCGCGTTTTCTAGAATCTCAGCGGGCCGTGTCGTAGAGCGCGGCCCCCGCCTCGCGGACCCTCCGGCTCGCGGGGAGCGGCGCTCTCACTTCGCGCTCGAGGCGTCGATCGATCTCCTGCCAGACCGCTTCGGGCGAGACCGAACGTTGTGGAGCGGGGGCGGGGAGGGCATCCGGGTGGTTCGCGAGCCACCGGTCGGCCGCCTCGATGTGCTTGCACGTCCCCAGCCCGCGACGCGCGAAGTCGGCGCACGTGCAGAGCGCCGTGGAGCTGTCCGGGAACGTCGGGAGCATGACGAGGTACGCGGTTCGATGAAGGGGGTTACGTACCTCGACGAGCGGATACGGCTCTCGGTGCCGCAACCGTAGGTCGAGGGGCTCCTCGAGCGCGCGGGAGCGACGCTCGCTCCGCTCCTCTGCGAGTTCCTGCGCGTCCGGGGTCCTTGGGACGCGACCTCGACGGCGGTCCACGCCCGAGCACGCCCCGAAGAGTACATAGGAACTCGGCCGGCGCACGAACCCTCGTCCCGTCGGCCCAAAGGTTGTTAACGTCCCCCGGGGGTGACATTGCGGAAGGCCACCAGCTCTGCGCTCTTGCGACCGCGACCTCGCGGGTCCCGAGGCGGCGGGCCACGGTGGCCCTCGGAATCCGAGGGACCGATGGACACGACCACCACGTTCATCGTGGGTCTCTTTCTCATGGTGGCGCTCTCGATCCTGGTCGGGGAGCTCTTCAGCCGCTTCGCGATCCCCGCGCTCGTCGGACAGATCCTCGTGGGGGTCGTGGTCGGTCCCACGCTGCTCGGTTCCTACCTCGGTCTCACGACCATCTCGAGCGAGTTCACGGGGATCCAGTTCCTCGCGACGTTCTTCATCCTCATGATGGCGGGCCTCTCGGTCACTCCCGCTCAGATACGCGCGACCGGGCCCTCCGCGGCGGCGCTCGGGGTCGCGATCTTTCTTATACCGTTCATCACGGGTGCCGGGGTCGTTCGTCTCCTCTATCCGTCGTTCTCGACGTACGAGACCCTGTTCGTCTCGCTGTGCATCTCGATCACCGCGCTCCCGGTGCTCGGGATCATGCTGCGGGAGTTCGGTCTCTCGGGCACCCGCTTCGGCACGTTCCTCCTGAACAGCTCGGTCGTGAACGAGCTCGCCGCCGTGACGGTCTTCGCCGTCCTGCTCCGGCTCCAAAGCGGGACGGGTAACCTCTGGGTCGCCCTCGCGACCGCGGTCGCGACGGTCGCGCTGTTCCTCTCGACGATCCTCGCCGTCCATATGGGGCTCCAGAGCCTGCGCCAGCTCCACGTCTGGGACCGTTGGGTCGACCAGTTCCGGCTGACCTGGCGGTCGCGCGAGGCCGGCTTCGGGATCCTGATGGTCGCGGGACTCGGCGCGGCGCTCTATTCCCAGTTCCTCGGTCTTACGTTCATCGTCGGAGCGTTCTACGCGGGGCTCCTCGTCACTCCCGAGAGCGCCGGCCGCGCCGGGCACCGCACGATCAGTCTCGTCTTCAACGCCATCACGTGGGGGTTCTTCATCCCGCTCTTTTTCGCGCTCGTCGGGTTCGGAATGAACTTCCGGCTGCTCGGCCCGGGGTTCGTTCCGATCCTCGCGTTCGCCGCCCTCGCGGTGTTCGCCTTCTTCTCGAAGGCCTTCGTCGGGAGCGGTTTTGCGCGGACGCTCGGCTGGTCCGGCGACGAATCGCTCTGCGCCGGCATGCTTGTGTCGAGTCGTGGCGCGGTCGAGCTCGCGATGGCGGTCATCCTCCTCCAGCAAGGGATCATCTCGACCTCGGTCTACACCGTGGTCGCGGGGGTGGGCCTGCTCACGACCATGTTCTCGCCGCTCGCCGCGAAACCGTTCGTCCGGTCGATCACGGCCGCCCGACGTGCGGCGGCCGAGCGGGCGAACGCCGTCGCCGAGAGCCTGCCGCCCCAGCACTTCCTCACCGACGGCGAGACCCTCCCTCGCCATTGAGACGCCCGGGGGGCCGCGAGCAGGGCCACCACGGTTATCTTCCCGACGTCGACTGACCGGCCGTGGGAGCCACGGGGGTGCCGACGGGAGGACGGGGACGCCGTCCGGCCCTCTCGAAGTCGGCGAAGATCGGTCTTGGCCTTCTTCTCACGCTGGTGGGATTGTTCCTCCTCGTGGTGCTGTTCCCGACGGACCCGGCCAGCTTCCGGACGGTCCTCCCCGTGGCGGCCGCCGGCATCGTCGCGCTCTGGGTCGGCGGCATCCTGATGGGCGTCGGCAGCCGCTCGTAAGGGACCGGAGATGGTTCCCGACCTTCCCTGGAGGCTCGTCACCATCGATATCGACGGGACCCTCACCCGGAAGCACGGGTGGAGGGAGATCGCCATCGCGTTCCGCCGCCTGCGCGAGTTCGATGCGACGAACCGGCGGTTCTTCGCCCGCGAGATCGGCGAGGACGTTCATCTCGCGGACCTCCTCGAGATCGCCACCGGGCACACCGTCGGCGAGGTCGAGGCCGTCGTCGAGCGGACACCGAAGCTCCTCGGGATCCGGGAGGGGATCTCGCAGCTCCACGAATCCGGCGCGCGGGTCGCCCTGCTCACCCACAACCCCACGTACGTGGCCGATTGGTACCGACGGACGTTCGGGTTCGACGACTCCGAGGGAGTGGCGGCTCAGACGGTGGTCGGGGGACGGGTCGGCCCTCCGGTCCACGTACGCGCCGACAAGCCCGGGGGACTCCGCGCCCTGCTCGCCCGCCAGGAGGTGCCTCCCTCGGCCGTGGCGCACGTCGGAGACGGGTGGTCCGACGCCGAGGTGTTCCGCCTGGTCGGTGGCGGGGTCGCCCTCAACTCTTCCGACCCCGACGTGAACCGGGCCGCGGACCTCGTGCTCACTACGACCGATTTTCGGGACGTCGTCATCGGTCTCTCTCGTCTCGCTCCCCGCACCTGAGCCGCGATGGCGGCGGCGCACAGAATTCTTATAACGCGCGTCCGTGGGGAGAGTTGTCCATGGAGTACGTGATCGTCCGGGCCACCCATCCGACCTGGCTCACGATGCAGCTCCCGGCCGAGGTCGCGGAGCTGATCTGCTTCCATCCCGAGACCGGCGCCCACCGGGACTCGAGCCGTACGATCTCGTTTCTCGCGAGGGGTCCGGGAGTGGCCCGGGTGATCGCGTCGCATCCCGCGCGGGAGGCGCTCGCGATCGAGACGGTCCGCAACCGCCTCATCGCCTCCGCGCGCCCGGGGGAGCGCCACCTCTTCACCCTTCCCGCCCCGGTGGTCGAGCATCTCGGACTGCACGTCTACTCGCGAGGGCCGAAGCTCCGGGGGACCGACGACCGCATCGTCTGGCTCGTCCCCGCGCCCGAGTACTACGAGTACCGCTCGGTCGTCGAGGCCGGAAAAACCTGGAGCGGACCGTCGGGCAGCCCGTTCGCCCGGGTATACGTCACGAAGTCGCTCGTTCCGTTCCCGAAGGAGCTCCAGTCTCTCGCGGAAGCCGAATACCGGGTCGAGGAGGAGGAGTGGAGGCCCGCGGTCGAGGCCCTCCAGCGCGTGGGAAGGGCTCGCCGGGTGGTCCTGTAGCGTCCCGGTCCCACTCCCGGCCGAAAACCGCACGGGGGGCTGCAAGAAAGCCCCTCTAGTGGGGTCCGGACTACGGAAACCAGCGAGTTTCCATAGTTACTTATACGGGCCACTAAGATAGATTCCTTCCATGCGGGGAACGGCCAGTGGTACCTCGAAAGTGCACCCCGGTCCGAGGCGTTACACCCTTCGGAATCCGGTGCCTCTCCGCACCGCTGCGGACGTCACGACGACCCGCGCGGGCATCCCGACGGACGCCACCCTGTCGAACGTCTCCGGCCCCGTCGATTTCGACTCCCTCGCGAAGGCGATCCGACGCTCGGTGGGGCACGAGGGGATGCGCCCGGAGGACGCTCGGTCGATCGCCGCCCATGTTCTGAACTTCTTCGGCTTCAACGAACGGATCATCGACAACGTCCTGGAGCCGGACGACCGGGACACCTTCTACATGCTCGAGGACACGGGAATCCTCGAGACCGAGCGCGACGAGACCACCCTCTACGACGGCCGCGAGTGGCGGATCCACTACTGGATGTTCCGCAAGGAGCGGATCTTCGAGCTGGCCCGCGAGGAGTCGGCCGCGATGGCCGCCGCGGGCGAGAAGGAGGTCGTCTACTCCTCGAACGCGAACCGCTCGGGGGGCTTCCTTCTGCCGCACGGGGAGCGCGGCACGGGGATGGCCGCCCATGCTGTATATCATGAGCTCGGGGACGAGGTCTGGCTCGAACGCCGCCAGAACCCCTCGCCTACCCCTCCGGCTCCGCCGAGCCCCCGCCGGCGGACCCACGTCGACGAGGAATAAGGCCCGTTCGCGCCGCTCCGAACCGTTAACCCTCTCGGCGCGTCGCTCTCTCGCATGCGACGGTTCCTGATCCTGGCTCACCGGGTGCCGACGAGCGGGGCGTTCACCCTCAACGACCTCGCCGGCGGCGCGGGGCGGATGGACGAGCTCGCGCGGGCGGTCTCCACCGCGTTCACGCTCTCGAACGACCTCCGGCGGGACACCGAGGTGACGCTCCTGTTCGTCGCCGACCCTCCCCCGAAGGCACGGCGGATCGACCTTTCCGGGGCGAGGCTCCGGTACCTCAACCCGGACGAGCGCTCGACCGCGGCCCTCCTCAAGAACGCCCTCGTCCGCTCGGTCGAGTTCCCCCGACCGTTCGAGTCGTCGCCCGGCCTCACGGTGGCGGCGAGCGACCCGCCCGCCGACCTGCACGCGTTCCTCTCGCATCCGAACCCCGTCTGGCTCAGCGAGGACGGCGACCCGATCGAGCGCTGGTCGTCCCCCGGCGGCGAGGTCGCCGCGGTGGTCTCCGACCCCTACGACCCGTCAGCCGAGGAACGGGAGCTGCTCGTGGCCGCGGGCGTCCCGCGTGTTTCGGTCGGGCCGAGGTCGCTACGGACGAGCCAGGTCATCGACCTCGTGCACCACGAGCTCGACCTGAGGGAGGCCGGACGCGCGGCGGGCGTCCCCCCGGTTCCGTAGTCAGTGGACGAAGATCGGCCGCGTGACCTCGACCGTGCTCTCGAGCGCGTCGTGCACGCTCCTCGTCTTGAGGCCCCCGATGACCGCGGTCAGGTGGACGACCTCCCTCGGTTCGGGACGCACCCGGGTCCCGAACACGAGTCGGTCGGGGTTGTGGAGCCGCTCGCTCATCGTGCGCAGCACCCGGTCGAGCGTCCGCAGGGTCAGGTTCGACCCTCCGTCGAGGTGCACGAGCGCCGACGGATGGTCGGAGAGGTGGTAGTCGAGCAGCGAGTCCGCGAGCGCCTGCTGGACGAGCCGTTCGGGTTCGGAGACGTGGTACTCGCCGACGAGGAGGGTCGAGAGCCCGGCGTCGCGCAGATGGTTCTTCAGGCTCGCGAGGTCGACGTTCAGCTGCGACGGGTTCTCGACCATGTCGACGAGGCTCGAGACGAGGGAGTGCAGGTAGGCGTTCCGGACCTGGAACACCCGGTGGATCGGCAACGACTCGAACCGCCGGAGCTTCTCGTTCGCGAGCGCGACCAGGAGGCCCCCCATCCCTTCGAGCTCGGCCACCGTCGCCCGCACGTTGTCGCGCCGGGTCTGGTTGTTGTCGATCTCGACCTGGAACGGAAGGAAGACGACCGGCACGGCGAGGGTGTCCGTCGAGCGAAGCGCGCGCGAGAGGAACGGGAGCAGCGCGCTGCCCGTGCCGCCGCCGAGGCCGGCGAGCAGGAAGACGATCTCGAGCCCGTGGAGCCGTCGCAGCAGCTCTTCCTTGCCCTCCTCGGCGGCCCGCAGCACGCTCTGTCGGTTCCCTCCGCTGCCCCGGCCCCTCAGCTCGCGGTGACCGAGCAGGATCCGCTCCTCCACGCCGGTGCGGAGCAGGTGGGCGGCGTCCGTGTTCACCGCGATGGCGCGGACCCCCGGGATCCCGAGGGCGATCAGGTCCTGGACGGCCTCGCTGCCGGCCCCACCGAGCCCGACGACGCCGACCGACGGGGCGAGCGCGAGGGGGCCCCAGGCGTTCTCGGCCGGCGGTTCAACTCGCATCGGTCCCCTCGCCACCTAGGGCGGAGGGGACCCCTCGGCGGCGACCGGTTCCCCCTCCCGGCGATGGGTCCGGGCGGATGGGCTCAGCTGTTCGATCCGGCTGCGGATGTACTCCCGGACCGCCGAACGGACCGCGTCGTCGACGCTCACCGAGTTCCCCTCGCGGACGAACTCCTCGAGCCGGCTGTTGTCCTGCCGGGAGAGCTCGACCACGACCTTGCGGATGTTCTGGGGAGGGAGGTGGAGCTCGATGTACTGGTCGAGCCCTTCCCGTATCGTGTCGGAGATCGTCGGGGTGCCCTTGAGCTGCTGAATCTGCTTCAGCTTCTCGAGGAGCTCCTGCGGGATCCGTACGGTCACCCGCTCCGACGTGTCGACCATGCCCGTCAGACAAGACCCCTTTCTTTGTCTGACGAATGACATATCGGAGTACTGGTATATGAAACGCTCTGGGCGCGCGAATTCGGGCGCGTCCGCCCAGGAGCGGCGGTAGCACTTTCTCGCCCGTCGCTCCCCACCGCATCGGCCGATGCGGCCGTTCGCCTGCCGGCCGACCGGCGGAGCCGGCCCACCGGTTCAGTGGACGCCGACGATCTTGCCTTCGGGGGTGAGGTCGATCTCCTCGGCGGAGGGGTGTGTCGGAAGGCCGGGCATCGTCTCGATCGTGCCGAGGTAGGCGACCGTGAACCCAGCTCCCGCGGAGCGAGTGAGTCGATCGACGGTCACGTTGAAGTCCCGTGGGCGCCCGAGCACCTGCGGGTTGTCGGAGAGCGAGAGCGGCGTCTTCGCGACGCAGACCGGTCCCGATAGCTCTCCGATCCGGCCCAGGAGCTCGAGGTCCGAGAGCGCCTCCGGAGTGCGGTTGACGTGGGAGGCACCGTAGAGCCGCGTCGCGATCGTCTCGACCTGCTCGAAGACGGGAGTGTTGGGGGCGTACACCGGACGGCTCTGCCGACCGAGCGCCGCGGCGGCTTCGACCGCGCGGGCGAGATCGACCATCCCATCGCCGCCGTCCGAGAAGCCCTTCGACTCGACGACCTCCACGTGGCGCGCCTTGCAGAAGTTCTTGACGAGGCGCGTCTCCGTGGCGGTGTCGCCCGGGAACCGGTTGAGCGCCACGACCGCGGGGGCGCCGAACGTCTCGAGGTTGTCGAGGTGCTGGGCGAGGTTCTCCAGGCCGCGCTCGAGGGCCGCCGGGGCCGCGCGGGTGGACTCCTCGTCCGAGGCGCCGCCCTGGAATCGCAGGCCCCGCTGGGTCGCGACGATCACGGCCGCATCGACGTTCCGGCCGAGCGTGGGGGTCACGATGTCGACGAACTTCTCTGCACCGAGCTCCGTCGCGAAGCCGGCCTCGACGATGCAATAGTCGGACGTCGCGAGGCCGAGCTCCATCGAGAGCCGGCTGCAGGTCCCGTGCGCGAGGTTGCCGAACGGCCCGGCGTGCACGAACGCCGGAGTCCCTTCCGCGGTCTGGACCAGGTTCGGTTCAAGGGCGTCGCGGAGCAGGGCGGCCATCCCTCCCGCGCCCTGGAGGTCGGAGGCGCGGACCGCCGCGCCGTCGGTCGTGAGGGCCGCGACGATCCTCCCGAGACGGGCCTTCAGGTCCGCGTAGTCGCGACTGAGCGCGAGGATGACCATCACTTCCGAAGCGGCCGTGATGACGAACGAGCTCTCGTGCGGGACGAACCGGTGGTCGTGGCCCCTCGAGACGCTGATGAGGCGAAGGGCCCGGTCCTCCATGTCGAGGGTCCTCGGCCAGAGGATCCGGTTCGGGTCGATCTTGAGGGAGTTCCCGTGAAAGATGTGGTTGTCGACGAGCGCCGAGAGAAGGTTGTGCGCCGACGCCACGGCATAGATGTCCCCGGTGAACCCGAGGTTGATCTCGGCAGAAGGCTCGACGGTGGCTTTCCCTCCTCCCGTGGCGCCGCCCTTGATCCCGAAGATCGGACCGAGCGACGGTTGCCGAAGACAGACGACGGCGCTGCGGTGGAGCCGCGAGAACCCGTCGGCGAGCCCGATCGCCGTGACGGTCTTTCCCTCGCCGTGCTTCGTCGGCGTCATTCCGGTGATGAGGACCAGTTTCCCGGACGATTTCTTGGCGGCGCGTTCGCGCACGACCGAGACCGGAACCTTGGCCGCCCAGGTTCCCGCGGGATGGAATTCGTTCGGCGCCAGACCGAGGATGCTCGCCAGGTCCTGGATACTCCGCATCGTCACTTCCAACTCCCGTTCTCCCGAGAAACCGGGGAACAGGATGGTTGTTCTAAGGACGACATTTATACGAGCCTCTCGTGAACCCGGCGTGACCCTGGCCCTCGTGCCGTTCGCCGTCGACCAACCGACCTCGCTCGCGCTCGCGGCCGATGCGCTGCGAAGCCGCCTCGCCCCGGGGGAGGAACTCTCGGATCTCCTCCCCCCAATCGATTCCGCGATCCGGTCGGCCCGCGCGACCGGCGGACTCGTCCGCGCCGCGGGCGAGGCCCGGGGGATCGTCCTCTGGGAGCCGGCGGGTCCGCTCGGCGTCGCGGTCCGGCTCCTCTACCTGTCTCCCCCGAACCACGACCCGAACGGATACTCCGACGTCCTCGACCTGGCCGGCCGCGCCGCGGGCCCGATCGCGTTCGCCCCGGGACCGCTCGCCGGGTTGTCGGAGGACGAGGAAGCCGCGCTGATGGGGGCGCGAGGATTCTCACCGTACGGCCGTTCGGAGATGGCACTGCCTCCGTCCGCTCCTCTCCCCATCGTTTCCCCGCCGCTCCGTGCCGAGGTGCGCCCGGTGCGGGCGGAGGACGAATCCGCGCTCGCTCGTCTCCACGAGGCCGCGTACCGGGGCCACCTCGACCGGTATCTGTCGCTCGAGGACCTCGACCCGACCCGGGACGCGGAACGCCAGCTCCGGGACTACTTCGCAGGACGATGGGGCGAGCTCCTCGTCCCCGGCTCGACGATCGTGACCGTCGAGCGAGACGCGGTCGCCGCGACGATCGCCTGCCGTCGTGCGACCGGCGCGCTGATCCTCGACGTCATGACCGACCCGGTCCACGAGGGCAAGGGCTTCGGCCGCGCGGCGCTCGCGGGCGCCGTGCGCGCGCTGAGGGAGCGCGGCGAGGCGCACATCTTCCTCAACGTCACGGAAGGGAACGACCGCGCGCTCCGTCTCTACTCCCACCTCGGGTTCGTCCGGACGCTCGGGCCTTCCAAGGAGTGGTACGACGCGCGGCGTATGCCGGTCGAACGGCCGCGTCCGGTGCCTCGTCAGCCGCTCGGGGACGGAGTCGTCTCGGGCCGCGAGTAGCCGAGGCGCCGCAGCGCCCCGAACGAGGCGGCCATCACGAGACCGAAGCCGACGATCGCGCCTCCCGCGGTGAGATAGGTCCCCTGCACGCCCACCGT
>Ga0187770_10002565_pt1 | contig 10198 bp, 11 predicted proteins | sample 0116_SJ02_MP02_2_FD_133154 | JGI IMG/M metagenome (GOLD analysis project Ga0187770, IMG submission 133154) | Tropical peat soil microbial communities from peatlands in Department of Meta, Colombia - 0116_SJ02_MP02_20_MG | ecosystem: Environmental > Terrestrial > Soil > Wetlands > Peat | place... | reverse complement strand
GTCGATCAGCGGCAAGGCGGTGAAGCTGGTCGATACCGTCTCGGTGAGCTCGGGCGGGACTAACAAGGAGCAGCCTTCCGCCGTCGCCATTACGCCCGACGGCAAGCACGCGCTGGTGGCGAAGTTCCTCGCCAACAAGGTCGCGCTCCTCGCCATCGACGGGCAGAAAGTGACCTATACCAAATACGACATGGCGACGGGCCTCTATCCCTACAACGTCGCGATCACGCCGGATGGGCGGCTGGCGATCGTCGGCAACAACGGCGGCGCGGGCTCGTCCGACGGGCAGGTCGACACCGCCGCCGTCATCGACTTGAGCGTCGATCCGCCGCGGGTCATCGACCAAGTCGTCGTCGGGGACGGACCCGAGGGGCTGGCGATGAGTCCCGCCGGTGGCTACGCGGTCGAGGTCATCCTGAACGGCGCGAACCTGCCGCGCGACAAGTTCTACTATCACCCGCATTCCTACGTCACGCTGCTCAAGATCGACAGCAAGCACAAGAAGGTGACGCGGGTCGGCAAGCCGGCAGATGTCGGCGCGCTCGCCGAAGGCGTCGCGTTCGGCCCTGACGGCAAGTATCTCTATGTCGGGAATTTCATGGACGCGGACATGACCATCCTGCGCCGCGACGGCGATCGGCTGGTCACGATCGGCAAGATAGCGCTGCCGGGCCATCCCGCGTCGCTGCGCGGCAGCTGGCCCTGAGCGACGAAAGGACGGTGCGGGTCGCCGCCGCGCCGTTCCCGCTAGGCGCCTAAGGCGTTTGCAGCTCGGCCTCGCGGTTGCCGAGCTTGGCGATGAGCCGCAGGATATCTGCTTGGAGCTGCGGATCGCGAATGCCGTAGTAGCCGCGGATAAGCGACATGATCTCGCGCCGGTCGAAGGTCTCGCTCAAGGCCGGTGCCACTTCCTGCGCCAGATTCTTCGCGACCAACCCGTCGGGATAACCTTCGAAGAAGAACGCAGGAGACACCTGCAGCACTTGCGCCACGTCATAGAGCCGACTGGCGGAGATGCGGATGTCGCCGGACTCGTATTTCTGCACGGCCTGAAACGAGACGCCGATCTTGCTGGCGAGAGCTCCTTGGCTGAGACCGAGCTGAATACGGCGCAGTCGCATGCGTCCGCCGACATAGACGTCGATCGGATGCGGTTCATTTTCTTTGCGTGGGATCATCGGATTCGGCAACCTTCCCTGCTGATGAAATGTAGCGCCCAATCATCTCGCCGATCTTCTGGCTACGCGAAAGACCGGCATCGGCACTCCTCGGCCGTGGCTCTTGCGTCCATCGGACCGGGGCCGTGGCGCCCGCCATGCCAATAATGCCACATGGCGTTGAACCACCCCTAATTGCAGCCTAACCCAAACGGGCCAAATCGCAAAGAGTTTATCCTCACGTGATCTTAACGTCATTAGCTTCCCGTATAAAAATCTAACCAACTGAATCATCGTCTATTTTTGATTTTTTTTCCCTCGATCGTGGTCACGTATCTCGCCTTTTCCATGAACATTTCTGCAATTCTGTCGTGCGTAAGCGGGGCTGACGGGACAGGAGGTGAGCGATGCGTCGGATGGTCCTCGATGGGGCTTGTCGGCCACTCAGGCTGGAATCTCGACCGGCCCCCCCGGCACCGGCACCCGGGCAAGTGCTGATTCGCGTCGCCGCCTGCGGCGTGTGCCGCACCGATTTGCACGTCGTCGATGGCGAGCTCACGCGGCCGAAGCTGCCGCTCATTCCCGGGCACGAGATCGTCGGCCGCGTGGCGGCGATCGGCGGGGGCGTCGGCCATTGGGCGCTGGGGGACCGCGTCGGCGTGCCCTGGCTCGGCTGGACCTGCGGCAGCTGCCGCCAATGCCGGGCGGGCCACGAGAATCTCTGCGAGCGCGCGCGCTTTACGGGCTACGACATCGATGGCGGCTATGCCGACTATGCCATCGCCGATGCGCGCTACTGTTTCGCTCTTCCCGCCGCCTATGACGACGTCGCCGCGGCGCCGCTACTCTGCGCCGGTCTCATCGGCTATCGCGCGCTGCGCTTCGCCGGGACGGCGGAGCGGCTCGGCCTCTACGGTTTCGGCGCAGCCGCTCACATCGCCGTGCAAGTCGCGCGTCATCGCGGTCAAACGATCTTTGCCTTCACCAAGCCCGGCGACAGCGCGGGACAGGATTTCGCCCGCTCGCTCGGCGCCGCCTGGGCCGGCGGGTCCGATCAGCTGCCGCCCGAGCGGCTCGACGCCGCGCTTATCTTCGCGCCCGTGGGCGCCCTCGTGCCGGCGGCGCTGGCGGCCACGAGCCCGGGCGGCACTGTCGTCTGCGCCGGGATCCACATGAGCGAGATCCCGGCCTTCCCCTATGCGCTGCTGTGGCAGGAGCGTGTCGTGCGCTCGGTCGCCAATCTCACGCGGCAGGACGGGGAGGAATTCCTGGCACTGGCGCCGCAAGTGCCGGTGCGCACGACGACCGAGCCCTTCCCTCTCGCCGAGGCCAATACGGCGCTCGACCGCCTCCGCCGCGGCGAGATCGAAGGCGCGGCGGTGCTGGTGCCCTAGGCGCGTTTGCCTCAGCTCTGGCGCAGCCGCCGCGTCCAGTCGCGCAGGGCGACCAACAGCTGGGCGATGAGGTCGCGCGTTGCCTGATCGGTCAGCTTCCCCTGCGCGTCGAACTTGTTGGCGGCTTGCGCGACGAAGACCTCGGGCTTGTTCAGCGGAAACATGTTGAGGAAGACGCAGCATTGGCGCAGGTGATATTGTGCGCGCATTGTGCCCCAGAGACTCTGGGCGGCGCCCATGATGGCAACCGGCTTGCCGACAATCGGCGGGTCGGGCGGGCGCGAGGCCCAGTCGACCGTGTTCTTGAGCACGCCAGAGAACGAGTAGTTATATTCCGGCGTGGCGAACAGCAGTGCATCGGCGGCGCCGATCTGCTCGCGCAGCTTCTGCGTCGACGGCGGAAATCCCTGGAGGCGAACGTCGTCATTATAAAGCGGGATCTCGGCGATATCGGCGATCTCGAGCGTCAGGCCCTCGGGTATGAGCTCAAGGGCGGCGCGCAACGCCGCCGTATTGTAGGAGGCTTTGCGCAAGCTGCCGGAGATACCCAGCACTTTGACCGCCGCCGACGAAGCCATATCGCTTTCTCCTGTTGCTCGCTCGCAGGTGACATTAGCGCATCCGCGACATCAGGCTTGTCTGCCTATCGCATGGCGCGGGCGTGCTCTTGGTGGTAGCGTCCCATCGCGGCAAAGAGCGCCATCACGTCGCGCGGGCCGGTGTCGCGGCGGAACTCACGATAGAGCGAATCGACGTTGACCAGGATGCGCTCGGGGTCGGTCCAAGCGGCGAACGGCGTGAGCGCGATGTCGCGCGCCGCTTCCTCGGGCCCGAGGCCGGCATCGTAGCGTTTCTTCGCCTCGTCGCGGACATATTCGAGATAGTGCTTCATCGCGCGCACGCCGTCTTTGCCAGTGACGGGACCGTGCCCCGGCACCACCGTCTCGACATCCCAGCCAAGAATGAGATCGCAGGCGCGGATCCAGTTGCCGACCGGTCCCGCCCACAGCACAGGATGGCCGCCGACAAAGAGAATGTCGCCGGTGAAGACGACACGATCCTGCGGCACATGAACGATGACGTCGCCGCCGGTATGCGCTGGACCGACTTCGATGACGCGCACCTGCTTGTCACCGACGCGGAGCGCGATCTCGCCGTCGAAGGTGCGCGTGGGCAGCGTCAGGCGGATGCCCTCGTAGTCGAAGCGCGTCCCCATCACCTCGTGAAAGAAGGCGGGGCCGGGCCCCAACGCGCGCCAATTGCGCATCATCGCCGCCAGCTCTTCCGGCGGCCGCTCCCGCATCTCCTCGGCGCAGGCGCTGGAGGCGATGATTTGCGCGCCCTCGACCAGCTGATTGCCGAAGGTGTGATCGCCGTTGGAATGGCTATTGACCAGCGTGCCGATGCGCCGCGCCGCGGGCACAGCCGCGCGGAATGCCGCCAGCATCTCGCGCGTGCACTTCAGATCGAAGAGCGTGTCGACGAGGAGCGTCTCGCCGGCATCGCTGACAAGGCCCGCGTTGCTCCAGCCCCAGGTGCCGTCGGGCTGCAGATAGGCCCAACAGCCGCGACCGAGATCGTGTGCGCCTTTCGTATAGGGCCATGCTGACATGCTCATTCCTCCCGCTTTTCCCCGACCAAGCTGCGACGGCGGCGGAGCCGAATCAACCGAAAACGGATGACCTTGAAGCGCCCTCCGCCAAACGCACGTTTGTCTCGTCGGCCGCAAGGGTCACTCCAAGAGAGCGAGCCTGGAGCGCCGCAGATCCATGGTGCGCCAAAGGAGGGGGTTGTTGCCGGGACATCCAACCTATGCACAATAACCCGACGGGAACAAGCGGGAGGGGCATCGTGCGCGGACTTTTGGCTGTGCTGGTTTTGGCGGCGCTCATCGGTCTTGCGCAGGCTGCAGGCCCCTATGACGGCCAGTGGAATGGCAGCTGGGGCGGCGGATCGAACAAGGGTAGGGCCGCGGTCGGGCGAGGCTGCGAGAAGCCGAACGGAACGATCGAGATGGAGATCGCCAATGGCGAGGTTCGCGGCTCGTCCAAAGCCAGAGCGCAAGCGCGAATAAGTGGAACGGTGGCACCGGACGGCTCGTTCAGCGGCCATCTCGGAGCCGCCGAGATGACCGGCCAATTCTCGGGAACGCATTTTCAGGGCAATTTCGACAGCCCGAAATGCCGGTTCAACGTCACCGCCGATAAGAGCTGAAGGGCAATGGCTGCATCTGCGGCGATGGCTGGCCGCTAGTATGGACGTGACCGACACCGATCTTCTCCTCGTCGTCGATGTGCAGAACGACTTCTGCCCGGGCGGCGCGCTGGCCGTGGCGCGCGGTGACGAGATCGTGCCGCTGGTGAATCGGCTGGGCGAGCGCTTCCAGCATGTCGTGCTGACGCAAGATTGGCATCCGCCGGGGCACAGCTCCTTCGCCAGCAGCCATCCCGGGAACAAGCCCTTCCAGACGATCGAGGTCGCTTACGGCTTGCAGACGCTCTGGCCCGATCACTGCGTCCAGGAAACCACCGGCGCCGCCTTCCATCCCGATCTCCGCCTGCCGCACGCCGAGGTCGTTATCCGCAAAGGCTTTCGCCGGGCGGTCGATTCCTACTCCGCGTTCTACGAGAACGACCGGCGGACGCCGACCGGGCTTGCCGGATATCTGCGCGAGCGCGGCCTTGCCCGCATCTTCCTCGTCGGGCTCGCCACCGATTTCTGCGTTCACTACTCGGCGCTCGACGCGCGCCGCCTCGGCTTCGCCGCGGTGCTTATCGAGGATGCCTGCCGCGCCATCGATCTCGAGGGCTCGCTCGCCGCGGCGATGCGGAGCATGGCCGAAGCCGGCGTCGAGCGCATCGCCTGCGCGGCGCTCTGATTGACTCCCCGCCGAACCCGGTCCTAGCCTCGCAGCCGAGCGCAGCAGAGGAGGCGGGCGATGGCGGGTCGGTACATCACGGTGACGGCCAAGGACAGCGGCAGCTTCAAGGCCTACCTCGCCACGCCGGCCAAGGGGAGCGGCCCCGGCATCGTGCTGCTGCAGGAGATTTTCGGCGTCAACGCCTATATCCGCCAGGTCGCCGACTATTACGCCGAGGAAGGCTATGTCGTGCTCGCGCCCGATCTCTTCTGGCGCATCAAGCCCGGTATCGAATTGGGCTTCAGCGACGCCGAGCGCCAGCAGGCCTTCGCCTATCGCGAGAAGTTCGATGTCGAGAAATCGGTGGACGACATCGGCGCCACCATCGCCGCATTGAAATCGCTGCCGGAAATGAAGGGCAAGGTCGGCGCCATCGGCTTCTGCCTGGGCGGCCTTCTCGCTTATCTCTCGGCGGCACGCCTCGGCATCGATTGCGCCGTCTCCTACTACGGCGTCGGCATCGAGAAGGTGCTAAGCGAGGCGGGCAAGATCCGCTGCTCGATGGTCCTCCACATCGCCGAGAAGGACAAATGGACGCCGCCCGAGGTGGTGAACGCGATCAAGGGCGCCTTCGAGGGCCGGCCCGAGTTCGAGATCTACATCTATCCCGGGGTCGACCACGCCTTCTCGCGCACCGGCGGCAGCAATTTCGACAAGCCCGCGGCGATGATGGCGCATTCGCGCTCGATCGCGCTCTTCCGCAAGGTGCTCGGCCCGGTGCTCAATCTCTCGCAGCTCTGGGACATGCATTGCTATTACGAGTTCGGCACGCGCGACGTCGATGCGACGATGGCGACGATGGTGACCGAGCCCTATGTCAACCACGTTCCGACCATGACCGGCGGCGTCGGCTACAAGGAGCTGCACCGCTTCTACAAGCACCATTTCGTCAACTCGAACCCGGCCGACACCAGGCTCATCCCGCTCTCGCGCACGATCGGTGCCGACCGCGTCGTCGACGAGATGATCTTCTGCTTCACCCATGACCGCGAGATCGATTGGATGCTGCCGGGCGTCAAGCCCACCGGCAAGTACGTCGAGGTGCCGCTCGTCGCCATCGTCAATTTCCGCGGCGAGAAGCTCTATCACGAGCACATCTATTGGGACCAGGCCTCGGTGCTGGTGCAGGTCGGCCTGCTCGATCCGAAGCTCGTTCCTGCCGCCGGCGGCGAGACGGCGAAGAAGGTGCTGAACGAGAAGCTCCCCTCCAACACGATGATGAAGCGCTGGGCCGAGAGCGCCTGATCTCCCTCGCCCCTCGCGGGGAGCGCTCTTGGCGCGCAACCCCCGGCAGAATTTGCCGACCTCGGGGTATCGCGCCCGGTGGCGACCTCGGAGTCATGCGGGGCAGAACCGGCACGGTTGTTGCTGTTGGGACCGCGGAACGCTGATCGATCACGGGCGAAGCCGTGACCAGAAGCGAGCCGCCACCTCAGTCGATCGATGAAGATTCACGCTCCCACCATTCAGCCGCCGCCCCCGTCGCCGCCAGCGGCGAGAAGCGATCCGCAGCTGGCTTCAACCAAGGCGCCCATGGTCTTTGACCAAGCACTCGGCGCCAAAGGAGGGTTCGAAGAGCCGACACAGGCCGGCTACAAGAACCAGGGTGGCCGCAGCAGCGCCGCGTCGCGACGCTCGCCCCCACCGCCATCAGCCGGCGCGCCCGCCGCCGCGGCGGTGAGCGCCGCGGCGGGCGGCGCGGCGCAAAAGGCGGGTCCCTACGCTCCGGGGAGCATCATCGACATCAAGGCGTGAGCCTGATCCGCCGCTACAATCCCAACCACCGATGCTTCACCTCTTCCGCCGCGGCGAACGCCGCCGGCGTCCCCTGCCAGCGCAGCTGCCCCTTGCCGAGCACCGCGACATCGTCGGCAAGGTGAAGCGCGAAGGATAGGTCCTGTTCCACCAGCAGCATGGCGAGCCCGCTCGCCTTGAGCGCCGCCAGCACGCCGGCGATCTCGTCGACGACGATCGGCGCCAAGCCCTCGGTCGGCTCGTCGAGCAGGAGAAGACGCGGGTTGGTCAGCAGCGCGCGGGCGATCGCCAGCATCTGCTGCTCGCCGCCCGAGAGCTTGCCGCCGCCGCTCAGGCGCCGCTCGGCGAGCCGCGGGAAGAGCTCGAAGACGCGCGCCAAGGTCCAGCGCTCGGCAGGGGCGGCGTCGCCGTCCCGCGCCGCCAGCGTCAGGTTCTCCAGCACCGAGAGCGAGGGGAAGACGCCGCGCGTCTCCGGCACATAGCCGAGCCCGGCGCGGGCGATGCGGAAAGGCGCCTCGCCGCCGATCGCGCGCCCGGCAAAGCGGATGCTGCCGGCGCTGGGCGCGAGAATGCCCATGATCGTCTTCAAGGCCGTCGTCTTGCCGGCGCCGTTGCGGCCGAGCAGCGCCAGCACACGGCCGCGCTCGACGGCAAACGACACGCCTTGCAGCACATCGCCGTCGCCGTAGGACGCGCGGACATCCTCGAGCGCGAGCAGGACCTCGCTCATCGCCGGCGCTCGCCCAGATAGCGCCGGCGCACGAGCTCGGAGCCGCGCACTTCGGCGGGCGTGCCCTCGACCAACACCGCGCCACGGTCGAGCACGGTGATGCGCTCGGCGATCTCGAACACCACCTCCATGTCGTGCTCGACAATGAGGAGCGCGATCGAGCGCGACAATCCGGCGACGAGCGCCGTCATCGCATGCGTCTCTTCGGCGCTCATCCCGGCGGTGGGCTCGTCGAGCAGCAGCACGCGCGGCGCGCCCGCCAGCGCCATGCCGAGCTCGAGTTGGCGCTGCGTGCCGTAAGCGAGCGTGCGCGCCGGCTGATCGAGGAGCGCCTCGAGCCCGACGCGGCGGGCGAGCGCGGCGGTTGCCTCGGCGTGGCCGGGGAGGCCCGCGAACGGGCGCCAGAACACGGCGCCCCGCCGCTCGCCGATGGCGAGCGCCACGGCGAGGTTCTCGCGCACGCTGAGATCGGGAAAAAGGTCGCTCTTCTGGAAGCTGCGGCCGAGCCCCCGCCGTGCGCGCGCATCGGGGCCGAGCCGCGTCACGTCATGGCCGTCGAGCAGCACTCGGCCGCGATCGGGCGCGAGCTCGCCGGCGAGGAGGTTGAAGAGCGTCGTCTTGCCGGAGCCGTTGGGACCCACGATCGCATGCCTTGCCCCCGGCGGCAGCCGCAGCGAAATGCCGCGCGTCACCTCGAGCGCGCCGAAAGACTTGCCGAGATCGCGCGCCTCAAGCATCGCGCGGCAGCGCGCGGCGCGGCATGGCGAGGCCCAGCACGCCTTTGCCGGCGAACAGCACGACGGCGACGAAGACGAGGCCCATCGCCAGCATCCAATAGGGCGTAAGCGATGAGAGGTAATGGCGCAGCATCACCCAGATCGCCGCACCCAGCGCCGGTCCCGCCAGCGTGCCGAGACCGCCCAGGATGACCATGATCAGCACCTCGCCCGAGCGCGTCCAGGTCAGGAGCTCGGGCGAGACGAAGCCGGTGCGCATCGCCTCGAGGACGCCGGCGAGCCCGGCGACGGCGCCGGCCAGGGTGAAGGCGGCGAGCGTGTAGCGCTCGACGGCAAGACCGAGCGCCCGGGCGCGGTGCTCGTTCTGATGGAGCGCCACCAGCATCTTTCCGAAGGGCGATGCGGTGACGAGCGCCAGCAGAACATAGAGGAACGCCGCGACGACGATGGCGAAGAGGGCGAAATCCCGGGGATTGGCGAGATCGAGGCCGAGCGCGCCGAGGTCGAGGCGCCCGATCCCCGACATGCCGCCGATGCCGCCGAAGACGGGCGAACGCACGAGGTAAGCCCAGCCCATCTGGCCGAAGGCGAGCGTGATCATGATGAAGAAGACGCCGCGCAGTCGCACGGCGAGCGCGCCCAGCGCCAGCGCCGCAACGGCCGCGACGGCGATAGCGGCGGGGAGCGCGGCGCTCGGGGGCAGCTTCAGGAGATGCGTGAGGGTTGCGAGCGCATAGGCGCCAAGGCCGAAATAGAGCGCATGGCCGAGCGAGACGAGGCCGGCATAGCCGGTGATGAGATCGAGGCTCATGGCGAAAATCGCCCAGACGGCGATCTCGCCCAGGAGATCCGCCCCCGCATAGCCGGCAAAGCGCCAAGCGGCGAGCGCCGCCAACAGCAGCAGCGCGGCGGCGGCGTGACGCGCGCGCTCGCTGCTCATGCGCGGTGGCGCGCCGGCAGAAGACCGCCGGGGCGCAGCAGCAGCACCAGCGCCATCACCGCATAGATGAGGAAGCTCGAGACATCGGGGATGAGCGCCGCGCCGAAGGTGTCGGCCATGCCGATGAGGAGCGCGCCCAGAAAGGCGCCCGAAAGCCGCCCCGGTCCGCCGACGACCACGACGATCAGCGTCGGGATCAGGATTTCCATGTCCATGCCGGGATGGATGTCGCCGACCGGCGCGGCGACGACACCGGCGAGACCGGCGAGCGCGCAGCCCAGGCAGAAGACGGCGAAGAAGGCGCGCTCGACATTGATGCCGAGACTCTCGGCCATCACCGGATCGTCGACGCCGGCGCGCACCACGGCGCCGAGCCGCGTGCGCTCGAGACCGAGGTAGAGGAGGAGCGCCAGCGTGAGGCCGAGGGCGATGATGAAGAGGCGGTAGGTCGGATAGATCTGGCCGAGAATGCTGAGGCTGCCTTCGAGCAGCGCGGGCTTCGCGAGCGGCTGCGAGTAATCGCCCCATATGAGCCGCACGGCGTCGATGCCGACGAAGATGAGGC
>Ga0187770_10002563_pt1 | contig 10198 bp, 9 predicted proteins | sample 0116_SJ02_MP02_2_FD_133154 | JGI IMG/M metagenome (GOLD analysis project Ga0187770, IMG submission 133154) | Tropical peat soil microbial communities from peatlands in Department of Meta, Colombia - 0116_SJ02_MP02_20_MG | ecosystem: Environmental > Terrestrial > Soil > Wetlands > Peat | place... | reverse complement strand
GTCTTTGAACATGCTCGTGGCTGCTTTGCACGCGAACTCCGTGTCTACGGCGTCAACTCCTTGGACGTCTTCGTTTTCCTCCCCGAGTTTCAGAACTTGAGCGACTTTCGAGGCTATAGGTTTGACTGCGTAGGGGTTCGATTCTGATCCGACGTAAATCTTTCCTATGTACGAATTGTCCACTCCGGAATGTATTAGAGCGAGTTTTCCAGCCTCGACAGCGGCAGTTACGGCGTCCTCGTCGATGAAGGGAACGGATCGTTCGATGTTTCCTTCTTTGATTCTGAAATTTGAGGTGTAGACTCCGTAGCCGACGATGCCGGGCAAATCGTATTCTTTCTTGGGCTTGATGATTTTGTATTCTTGGTGGGGGTAGTATTCGTCTGTAAACGTGAAAGCTAGAGAGATAGTTGGGATGACATCGCATTTGTCCACAGAGTAGCGTCTTCGAAATCTTGGAACAACTTCTCTTCCTTCGAGGCTTGAGAAGTCAACTTCTTCGTTGCATATTGCTGTTCTATCTGTAAGTCTGCCTGGAACGCGTATTCTGCAGTCGTGGAAGGACACGGTTCCGTAAATGTAACTGCCAAGTTTGGTGAACTTGTTCGTCGGCTCGTTGACCAGCGTGCACAGTTCGAGTTTGCCCTTCTCGTAGAAGAGGTCAGTGTTAACCATTTTTCCAAAGCTTTTCCTTCCGCAATTTCCACAGTAGTCTCTTATCTCGAAATACTCTTTCCCGCAGATTAGGCAGCGGTTTCCTCGAAGCCTATCGCCAAGGTAAGATACTCTTCTCTCTATTGGTTCACTGCTCATATTCATTCCCTCCCTAAAACGCAGACGTAGCCTTTGGTTCCGAAGCCTTCGAGTTCAAGTACACAACCGCACTCAAGCGCCTCGTCAGGGTTGACTTGGCGCTCGCCCGCTTCTTTCCTCAACTGCTTCACGACTTCAAAAATCTGCGCGCCGCCCGTTGCTCCCAGCGGGTTTCCATCGGCTTTCAGTCCACCGCTCATATTTACGAAAAGCTTGTTTCCGTCTATCTCGTAATAGCCCTTGTAATCTTGGCAGCTCTCATGTATGTTGCGCCATGCTGTTCCACGCTTGCAAAAACCCATGTCCTCGAGCGAAACCATCTCCATGACCGTGGATTGATCGTAGAGTTCGACAAGTTGTACGTCCCAGAGGTTCTTTCTGGCCATCTTCAGGGCGTTTTTCATTGAAATCTCGCTTACCAGAAAGTGGGTCATGTCCTCTCTTGCAGGATAAGTCAGGTAGTCTGTTGCTGAGGATATGCCCAAGACGTATACGGGCTTTTTCGTTAGTTTCTTGGCCACTTCCTCGCTAGTGAGGATCAAGATTGCTGCGCCGTCAGAAATTGGAGCGTAATCGTAGATTCCTAGTGGTCTGTGTGCTTCTTTTCTTGCGTTTATGACTTGCTCGACAGTTATTTTCCTCTGGTATTGTGCATACTCGTTTCTTGTTCCGTGAAGATGGTTCTTGACTGAGATTTGAGCCAGTGCCGTGTTCAGCGTTTCCAAGTTTTCTCCGGTCAAGCCGTGTTTTTTGATGTAGGCTCGGAGCATGAGTTCATGGTTTGCCTCGGGTGTGCATCCCGCGTAGTAGCTCCATGGATCTTCAAGAAGCATCAGATCATCCCGTATCTTGTCCCATCTGTCCGTCATTTTTTCTATTCCGCCGACGAGAACCACGCTGTATCTTCCGGCTTGAATGGCGTTGCAGGCATTTGACAGAGCTGAACTGAATGACCGCGTGACTTCCATGGGGGCGTGGAGCTCCGTCAGCTCCGAGAGGAAACCCTCTTCCAGCCCGAGCTTGTTCGTGATGGGGAGAAAATAGTCTGAAAGGTAACAAGCTTCCAAGTCTTTGCGTTCTAAATTTGCTTCTATCGAAGCCTTGAGCCAAGCTTCTTCAATCAGTTTTTCAGGCTCTTTCTCGTAGTGTTCTCCAAATCTGGTTCTTCCTACAGCAACTATCGCTGGGCGGGTTGGCATTAGGTTACACCTATCAATCAGCAAATATCCCTTTGGCATGAACCATTTAAGCATTTGCCATAATACAGTCGTGCCGGTTTCATGGGGCCCTCCGGTCTGTGTTGGTAACAACCGTGGTAATGTTGTGTGGTAACAAATGCATGTTAAAACTTCTTTTAAGCGAGTTTGTTTTGGTCCTTTCTCGTTGTTGTCGGTAACGGTCGTGGTAATGTTGGTTGGTGACGTGTCGTGAAGAGGCAGACGGGTGTGTGGGTTGACGCTCAGGTTTGGGACGCTTACAGGGAGCTCTGCGATCGGGAGAAGCTGCGGTTGGCTGAGCCGATTGAGGAGTATCTCAGGGTTGTCTTGAAGAACGGTTCGCCGCTGACGGTTTTGAACATGATGCAGAGCCTGTCCAAGGCGAGATCTGAGGGCCTCGAAGACTATGCCCGAGTGCTGCTAAACTGGCAGAGGAGGGGGCAGTACTGGGTTCGCGTGACGGCCGAAAACGAAGTTTCAGTGGAACACCTGCTGCTGAACGTCCTTAAGGAGGTACCGGACCCGCAGCTGCGAAAAGAGATTCGTGAAGCTCTCATGTACGAGCCTCGCAGACGACAGAAGAAGACGGGCAAACAGAGAAAGGCAGTGGAGAAATCCGTTGAGCCGGAAGAATCGTTCAGCCCTCCGCAGCAGGTTCGCACGGCCGTGGATAGAATCGACGATATGAAGAGGCAAGTGGCGGGTCGTGAAATAAGCCCTGAACAAAGGCGTAAGGTGCTGGAGAAGATTCATGAAATCCGAGAGAAACTTGGAGACCACGAAAAAGACCGGCGCAAAAAGAAAGGTTGAAAACGAGAGGAAAAGTTGCAGATTCAACTTCTGGAAGGCATGATTGTGAGTATTGTGAGTCTGCTCCGACTCGGTCGGAGGGTTTCTGAAAGAAGCAAGATTTAGTCTATGGCTGCAGCGAGCGCATTTTCGTAATGTCGCGGTGTGTGGGGCTGTTAGGGTGTTGTTTTTTCTTCTTTGATGTTTATTCCGTGGCTCTTCAGGCCTTCTGAGAACAGTTTGAAGAGTTTGTTGTCCATCCCTATCTTTTCAGGGGGAACGACGCCCTTTTCTTTTAGATGTTTGTTGAGGATCATTTGTGCTACGATTGAGGCTGGGTAGGCTGTTGTTCTGGCCATGGCGGTTATGCCTCGTTTCTTGTCGCAGTGGTCTAGCAGGGTGTAGACCCGTTCTGTTCTCTTCTTGTCTCTTGCGCCGCGGGTCTGTGTTCTCAACGCGACGATGTCCTTTGGTCTTCTGTCAGACAGTTTCTGTTCAAGGATTTTGGCGGTGAGTTTTCTGGGTTGAATTTGGGTTCCTTCCACGGTTACTGTTGATGGACTGAAGAACCCTAGGGTTCTGAGCAGTTTCACTTTCTCTGCGTGTCCCGGGTATCTGAGTGTCTTTTCCCACATGTCCTCGACGTGCTTCACCGTGTGCGGCAAGGTTCTGAGGCCGTCTGTGTAAAAAGCCTCAAGCTTTCCGATGCCGGGAAATTCGACTTCTTCCACTCCGCTTAAGGCTTCAACCGCAACCGTTCGGCCTTTTCTGATTATCCACGCTCTTCGTGTGTATTCGTCGATGAGGCTCTCAGGAGACCACGTGACGACGTAGCCTAAGGGGGAAACTGGATTTTCAGGAAGTCCGCCGACCATTATGTGAACCGATTTGATTTTGTCAAGGGATGAAACGGAATTTCCGACTAGCACATTGCTGATTCCTGGGGCCAGCCCGCAGTCTGGGACTAGGGTTGAACCTGCGTGAACAGCGGCGTCGTTGAGTCGAGTAGGGTCTTCGGACATATAGGAAACGTCAACAAGATTCTTGTGGGCGGCGACGCATGTTTCCGCCAGACGGTATGCGAGGTTTGCCGGTAGAAAGCCCATGACCAGATCAAACTCTTTCAGAGTGCCCAGCAGTTCTTCCTGTTTCGCTACGTCTGATCGAATCCATGAAACGTTGCTCTTGCCCGTTTTCTTGGCGACAAGCTTCGCCCTTGCTTCTTTCACGTCGGCAACGACGACCTCGATAGAGCTCATGCTGATGGCCAAATCTTCCGCGGCAACGGAGCCTATGTTTCCGCAGCCCATCACCAGTACTTTCATGCTTCTAGATTCAGAGAGGATGATCATTAAAGGTTTTCCCAAGTTTAACCTCCAGAACGGTCGCGGGACCTGTGAAACTAGATGAATCTCATTAGGGAGAAACAACCCCAAAGGTGGAGTCTGATTACAGATAATGGATTTGAAAGTCTTATATACTTCACTCGTGATGTACAATTGAGTATCATGGCTGAGATCTGTCCAACATGCGGACTTCCCAAGGACTTATGTGCTTGTGGCGAGATAGAAAAGGAGCAACAGCGGATTCGCATACGGCTTGAAACGCGAAAATTTGGCAAACCTACTACAATAGTAGATGGTATCGATGAGAAGAACACGAATCTAGCTGGGATTGCTCAAAAACTGAAGGGATTTTGTGCTTGCGGGGGAACGGCAAAGAACGGTCAGATAATGCTTCAGGGAGACCATCGTGAAAGAGTGCGCCAGTTTTTGGTGAAGCTTGGGTACCCCGATGAGAACATAGAGCTTCAGTAGTCGCCCCGCCGAAGGTGGGGTGCATTAGGAAAATGCTGCAAGACAAGCGTGAAGCATTGGAAACGCCTAAATGAGGAAAATTGTCGAAGAAATATTGCCCTAGATGTGGAAGCCCTTACATTCGTTTGTTCAGCAGCTCAGGTTATTGGCTTACGCCTTTGAAGTAAATGTGTAAGAAATGTGGATACTCTGGTCCTGTCGTTATGGAGCTTGAAAAAGAGGAAGGTTTGCGGCGTCTGCTCTTTTTGGTCAATCTGGAAGCTCTAGTTTCAGTTGTTTCTTCAGGGTTTTGTAGCGGTTTCTCACGGTGACTTCGGTGACGCCTGCTGCTTCAGCTATGTCTTTCTGTGTTTTCTTCTCGTTGTTCTTCAGGCAGGCGATGTACAACGCTGCGGCCGCGAGTCCCATGGGGTCTTTTCCAGCTGCTGCTCTTTTGCTTCGGGCTTCTCTCAGAATTTGTATGGCGAGTCCCTGCGTTTTGCCCGAAATTCCCGTTCTTTCAGCGATTTTTGAAACGTAGGTGAGAGGGTCGGCAATTGGCATGTGTACTTCGAGTTCGCGTAGCAGTAGCCTGTAGCAGCGTGCGACGTCTTTCTTGTCGACCAGGCTTGCTTCGGCGATTTCGCGTAGGGTTCTGGGTGTTCCGCTTCCCCGGCAGGCTGCATAAAGCGCTGCGGCTGCGATGGCTGCGATGGATCTGCCTCGGACTAGGCCTTTGTCCAGCGCTTTGCGGTATGTGACCGCAGCTTTTTCTTTGATTGGTGGTGGAATGTAGACTTTGTCTGACAGTCGGTCGAGTTCTGCCATTGCCTGGGCTAGGTTTCTGTCGATTGACGAGTGAACTCTTGAGCGTATCTGCCATTTTCTGAGACGCCACATTTGTAGACGTGTTGAGAGTGGAAGTTTTCTTCCGAAGGCGTCACGGTCAACTTGGCTTATGGCTGTTGACAAGCCTTTATCGTGAACGGAATAAGATGTTGGCACTCCAACGCGGCTTCTTGACGCTTTCTCTTCTTGGGTGAAAGCGCGCCATTCTGGGCCTTTGTCCATCATCTGCTCGTACAGGACGAGTCCACAGTCGCCGCAAACGGTTTCGCCAGTGTCATAATCGTGGACTAGGTTTGAACTGCCGCATTCTGGGCACTTGTCGACTAGATGTTGGCGAACGCCGGTTTCTTTTTTGCTCAACTCTTTTCGCCTCGACTGATTTTTTCGTAGAACCGTCGTGATCTTCATCATTTTTCAGAAAGAGTACGCTTGGTTCTGCGTAACTATGCACGTGCGATGTTTTAATATATAAGGTTTACGGTTCTCTTGTATTGATTGAAATGGCGTTTCTGCTCTGAGCCTGAGTCGTTCGTGGGCTGGATTGAGCGTACGATGTTCGCAAATCTTGAATACTCATCTGTGCATTTGATGTCAATGTGCAAAGTTGATTCACGTGATAACGTTTCCAGAGAAGCTGCGAAGGGTGCTGGAAAGAACCGTCAAAGAGCTGGCCGCAAGACGGAATGTTTATGGTGTGGGGCTTTTCGGGAGTTGGGGCAGAGGCGACGAGGAAGCTTCAAGCGATGTTGACTTGTTCATACTTGACAAGGAAGACTTTGCTTACGAGTACGTTGAAAGGGTTGAGAAGGGCGGTTTTCTCATCGATTTGAATCATGTTCCAAGACGGTGGATTCAAGGTCCGATTCCTCCGGAGATAGATCAGAAACTCTTTGAAATGCAGGTACTCTACGACAGGGACTGGGCTTTGACTAACACGAAACTCTTGATGGCGAAGTCTTACAGTTCACCCGAGAGGGTTGACATTCGGACTGATGCTCACGTCGTGGAATCGGATATTTACTTGAGCCGGGCGACCTCGGCCCTTGCGAGGCACGACTTTAGAAGCTCGCATCTCTTTGCCACCGTGGCATTTGAGAATGCGTTGAAGGCTCTGGTTGAGATTGTTTTACAGCCTTTTTCGAACAGTCGATTTATGGAGAAGGCTGAAAGCTCCGGGGCAAAACTCGGGATGAACGGCCTTTTCGGGGAGTACGTTGAGATGGCAGGCTTCGGCAGGGTTGACAACGTGCAGGCTAGAGACAGAGTGAGACTCTTCAAGAATGTGTGGGACGATATCAACGCTGTTGCCAAAGAGAATCTTCAAACACTCGAATCTGCCCATTTCAAGGTTAGGACGCGGCTGAGCTACTATTTGAACGCGGGTTTTCTGTTAGGTGTAGTCAAGCGCGCAGACGCCATGATTGAGGCCGAAAGAACTGTTGAGGTCGGGCATTATCTTGCCGGCATAGTTCTCGACTTTGTCGAAAACTATACTTGGTTGAAATCTCTGATTGAAGAGGTCAAGATAGACTACACGACACTGATCCGTTCGTTAGAGGGTTTGGAGGGGGAGAACTCGGCACTCTACAGAAACATAACGACGATTCTGGGACTGGATGCGATTGATAGAATCGTTGCAATAAAGGAAATGGACAAAACGCGTGAGAGAATGCTCATGGTGCGAAGAGATAGGAAAGTTTGAATCAATAATTGTTTATTAATTCGCGGTCTGGTTGGAAGCAGCAGACTACCTGAGTGTTTTTTCGTAACATTATGATTTTTGACTTGTTGTCGTCATAGAAATCTTGTTTATATCGACTTTTGTGCTCGCGTAATTATTGAGTTAGCGCGCGCACGGGCAAGAGGTGATTAGAATGAAGAAGATGTACAAGATCATGTTAGCAATCCTGATGGTGTCAGCAATGGCATTCGGAACTGCATATGCATGTGAGTGTGTGTCAATGTCCCATTCGAACGGTCTGTTCTATGGTCACGGGGATCCAACCAGCACTGATGGAGCATGTGTGAACGACCTTTATCTCAACCTGGACAGCAACACTCTTTGGCAACTACAACAGGTGACCACTACAGAGAGTTGTGGATGTAATGTCACTTCATATCAATGGGTTCAGATAGACACACTACAAGGGGCCAATGGCAAAGATGGCACTAACGGCACTAATGGCACGAATGGAACAGATGGAAACAAATTCTACTTCGGAGCATATGACCCGCAAAACTTACCTGCAAATGAGGGCGACATATTCCTGCAGACATCTACATATAACATCTATGAATACGCTTCTGGATGGACTCTCATAGGGAACATTAAAGGAGCAACAGGTGCAAATGGTACGGACGGAATCAACGGGCTCAATGGCACGAATGGAACCAATGACACAGATCCGCAAACTGGAGCAAACTTCATCATAGACTTTATCCCACCGACAGCATCAGTAGGAAACAATGGCGATCTGTTCCTTGACCTTACGACCAAGGATATCTACATGAAGGAAACAGGGTTGTGGTATAACCTAGGTCCAATCAGTTAAACAGGGTGTCTTTCAACCACCCTTATGTTTCTCCGTAGCAAGAAAGTAATTGAAGATCAAACATGTAGCAAATAAAATCCGAGATTGTAGACACAAGGAATGCTTTGCAGTCTCCACAAAGGGTGGAGGCTTCGAAAGCGCGCGAGTCAAGAGGTGTCTCTGCTATGGACTAGCTAACCTTCAACCTTCTCGCCCGAGACTAGACTTGTAGTCTTTGACTGTGGTCTATTTTCAAGTTACGTTTAATAAGCTTAAGGCGAGCATAAAATTACTTATTAAAGACTTAGTTCAAAGAAGAGTTGCTGCCCAAGCGGATGGTGAAGTCACCGGCCGGGGCGTGCTCGGATCAGGTGGCCCGGAGAAGCCCGGTGGAGGAAAGGACAGCTTTCCGCCGACTGTAGTGGACAAGCATAGCGGGCTTTGGACCCGCCGACGAGAGTTCGAATCTCTCCCGGGCTACCAAATTATTATATTTCGTTTTTTTGTTTATGCATCGAGGTTTCTTGCATGAGGCTCAAGACATTCGTTTTCTGAGAGTGTTTGTTCTGGGGGATCGTCTTGTCGGATGCTTCCATCAGAGGCAGCTATCCCTCTCTATTGGAAGGTTAAAGAAAACATTGTTGAAATCACTTATTTAATGTCTAACATTATGTTGGAGTACAAGATCGCGATGTTGAACGGCGCGCGCGTCGCTTTTTTAAATTTAGCACCGGATGGTGAGTTGTTTTGAAACGAACATGAAAGAGCGGGCATGTTGAGTGGGAGAGTGCATGAGTGTGCGCGGCTTAGAGGATGTGGCGTGCTGGTTGAGGTTAGTCTTTGATGTCTTTTATGATTCTGAGGGCTTCTTCGATGTGTTTTGTGGGGTTCAGTTGTGAAGAGAACGTGTGTCTGATTATTCCTTTTTTATCGATGACGTAGGTGACTCTTCCAGGCATGAGTCCGAATGCTGAGGTGGCGCCATAGAGTTTTCTGATTCTGCCGTTTTCGTCGCTGAGGAGTATGAAGGGGGGGGTGTTCGTTATGGCGAATCTCTTGTGTGAATCCACGGACTGGGAGCTGATGCCTATCACTTCTGCGCCTGCTTCCTTGAAAACCTCGTAGCTGTCCCTGAAGGCGCAGGCTTCAGCGGTGCATCCCGTAGTGAAATCTTTAGGGTAGAAGTACAGCACGATGATTTTCTGGCCGATGAAGTCGTGCAGGCTGATCATCTGGCCAGACTGGTTGGGAAGCGTGAAGTCTGGAGCAGGATCTCCAATCTTCGCTTTGCCTTGTGCCGATTCCTCAACGCCCATGTTCCAAAAGACCCTCCAGATCGAGAAAACACTTCAACCACACTTAAACATTGTTCCCCCCGCTTTGCCGTGGTTAGCGCGCTAGTGGTCTTTCGCTAGGATTATTTGAGCTGGCATGATAAATGTGTCGTCCAACCTTCGGCTCCAATAGTCACATATAGGAATCCTGATTAGGAAAAGAATTTGGTGTAATTCTGGAAAACGGTTTAATAAGGCGCTATTGTTGCAAACGTATTGCAAGTGACTATGGAGATGGCAGCAGTGAACGACATGAAGGACATTGGCTACGGGCGGCGTAGTGGCACGTCTAGTTCATTGCTGACCCCTCTTCGCTTAATTGAATGAAACATGAAACAGTTTGGGCAGTGATTGGTTTGGGAGCCTTGACAAGAGCAGTTAGGAATTTATCCAGAAGGAAGATGAGGGCATTCTTAGTGGTCATCGCATTGGGTTTTTCCCTAGCTATCATGATTTCCCTTCCATCAGGCATCTTGGCTAACCAACAGACCACACAAAACCTAACTACAAACTACAATAATACCATTAATCAAATTGAACAAGAGCTCACATTAATAACGGTCACCAACAGTTCCTCCACATCCACGTCTCCAGGGGGTGGATATGGTGGATTCGGTGGATTTGGTGGATTAGGTGGGGCGTTCGGCGGGCAAGAAAACTACATAAATGAAAGCCTCGCAGATGAAATTAGTTCCATCCCAGGGGTTGTGGCTGTCGTGCCGACTCTGGAAATTGGTGAGGGAATAACAACCACGACATTTACTGGGTATGGCGGAAGGACATTCACTTTCAACGTGTCGAGTTACACCATCGAGGGTGTGCCGTTGAATTCATCCCTCATCGCCGGCAACTATGTTCCCCTGCCGACG
>Ga0187770_10002562_pt1 | contig 10199 bp, 10 predicted proteins | sample 0116_SJ02_MP02_2_FD_133154 | JGI IMG/M metagenome (GOLD analysis project Ga0187770, IMG submission 133154) | Tropical peat soil microbial communities from peatlands in Department of Meta, Colombia - 0116_SJ02_MP02_20_MG | ecosystem: Environmental > Terrestrial > Soil > Wetlands > Peat | place... | reverse complement strand
TAGCGGATACGATCGACGCTGTAGGAGTCGAAGCGACATGCCCGTGGCGTGCACCGTGGTGCGCGCGAATCCCTTCTTGTGCCCGTATTGGAGGAAAATCCGCGGTACGCTTGCACGGACGCGAGGCGCGGCAAGCGTCCCTTCGGACGGGCCGTCGGTGTCTGAAGGAATGGGCGGCGCTTGAATAGCAAAGAAAGGATTGGCAGATGCCAGACCGTGACCACGCGTGCTCGCGAGTAAGCCTGATCGGCGCACCGACAGATGTAGGAGCGAGTGTGCGGGGTTCTTCGATGGGGCCGGAGGCGCTACGCGTGGCAAACATCGTGACGGCCCTGTGCGCTCAGGGACTGGATGTGCGCGACACAGGCAATTTGCATGGGCCGGGGAATCCGCAGCTGCCATCAGTTGACGGCTATCGGCACTTAAACGAAGTGGTAGCGTGGAATCGCATGGTGCACGCGGCCGTGTATGCCGAATTGCAAGCACAGCGTATTCCTATTTTGCTGGGGGGCGATCACAGCCTTGCGATTGGGTCAATAAGTGCTGTGGCCCGATACTGTCGAGAGGCTGGACGAAAGCTCCGGATCGCCTGGTTTGACGCCCACGCCGATGTCAATACCCGCGAATTGACACCGAGCGGAAACCTGCACGGGATGCCGGTGGCATGTCTTTGCGGCACCGGACCACAGGAGCTCATCGAGATCGGCGGAACGGTTCCAGCGGTCGAGACGTCCTGGATAAGACAGATAGGGATCCGGAGCGTCGATGAAGGAGAGCGGCGCCTGGTGCGTGAGATGGGCATTCAGGTCATTGATATGCGCGGCATCGATGAAATGGGGATGCGCCGCAGCATGGAGCTCATGCTCGATGGGCTGGAGCCGGAGACACATCTGCATGTGAGCTTTGATGTCGATTTTCTCGATCCCGATACGGCGCCGGGCGTAGCCACCGCAGTCCGAGGCGGGCCAACCTATCGGGAAACCCAACTCTGCATGGAAATGATCGCGGACACGCGGTGTCTGCGGTCAATTGACATCATGGAACTTAACCCTGCCTTAGATGTGCGCAATCAGACGGCGGCGATCACCGTCGAATTTGTGGAATCACTCTTTGGAAAAAGCACCCTGATTCGGAGCCGCTGAACCGGGATGCGGCGCAAGTCGGCGGGCGCCGGCGGGCGCCCGCCGAGAGGACAGACGGTTAATTGCCGATCTTGCGACTGACTGCGTTTTCTTGCTGGTTGAGTGTGACTTGTTCTTGCTTCGTAATGTGGCCATGGTTCTGACTGGCCATATCGCGCTCTTCCTGTCGAATCTGATGATCATCCTTGTGCAGCTTCGCTGCCTGCGCCTTGCTCATTTCGCCTTCTTTGACTTCCTTGTTAATGCGAGCATTTTGATTGGACAGGCGCTTGTTGACCTCGGCCCGGCGTGGATGATCCTTGTCCCACTGCGACTCTGCGCTGGCCGCGCCTGAAATGCCCAAAAGCAGGGCACTCATGCTCAGTACGAGGGCCTTCTTGGTAACAAATGCTTTCATGTTGTCACTCTCCTGACGGTTCGATAGTTTCATTTCGTGGCCGCGCGGCTATGGGTTGGGCTCGGCTGTAGTACTCAACGCGGGACTGCGGACTGCCGCCTACCGGAAGATGAAACGATGTGTTTCCATCCGGTTGACCGATGAAGGTGGTGATTGCACCCCAAATCAACGCTTTGCGCCGGAGAGAGGACCGAGCGCCCGTGCGCCCGCGCATCGGGTGCGGCGGGGCCTCGACGCACAGCTGCGCCTTTTGGCCGGTGCGGTTTTTGAATCTTCCCTGCCCAGCCCTGCGCAGGGCGACAGCACCGGCTGCCGATGGTTTGGCAAGCAGCGCACCCCTTACGCGAGCACTAGCGGCAACCGCGTTGAGTTCGCCCCGCGCGCGACTCAATGCTTGCGTCTTGCCAACAGCAAGGCAGAACGTCCGTCCCCAAAAAGTCGCGACACGGCGCCCTGGGCAAGCTGTCACTCGGGTATCGGTCGGGTCTCGAGTGGAACGAACAAAGACCTAGCGCTTGAAATTTCGCAAAATTGCGCTGTAATTGCGTCCGGCGACGGACACGAACGGGGCGCGCAAGGCCTGAGTCTGACGTCCCGAAAGTGGATGGAATCGACGCCATTTTTGCCGGAACTCAATGACGGATGCGGCTGTGCGGACAAAGCGCGCGGTACGAATCCGTTTGATCCCACCGAGCGACGATGCATCTTTTCGACGAATCGTATTTTGCGCGACGCGTCGCCGTCAATGGCACGACCATCCACGCACGCATTCGCGAGTGTGCGCATCGACCGGCACTATTGCTGCTGCACGGCTACCCGCAGACGCACGTGATCTGGCACAAGATCGCTCCGCTGCTGGCGGAGGATTTCACGCTCGTAATACCTGATTTACGGGGTTATGGTGACTCGGGCAAGCCGCCATCGGCTGCGGACGCAGCAAATCAATGCAAACGGGTAATGGCGCAAGACATGGTCGAACTGATGGTTGCGCTCGGGTTCGAGAAGTTCCACGTTGCAGGTCACGACCGTGGCGCTCGAGTTACTCACCGCCTATGCTTGGATCACCCGGAACGCGTTCTGCGCGCTTGCCTGATGGACATCGCGCCTACGTTGACGACCTTTGCGCTTGCGAACCGAATACTGGCAACGGTCTATTTTCACTGGTTTTTTCTCATACAGCCGCCACCACTACCGGAGCGGATGATCGGCGCGGATCCTCAGTTCTGGCTTCGAAGTTGCCTCTCGCGCTGGAGCCTGGGCAATGAGCAGGCATTTTCTTCCGAGGCCATCGCGGAGTACGTGCGCTGTTTTTCCGATCCGGAGGCAATCCGCGCCAGCTGCGACGATTACCGCGCCGCGGCAGGAATAGATCTGGTTCACGACGAGGCCGACGCGACTCGGCGCGTGACTTGCCCCGTGCTCGTGCTCTGGGGTGCAAAGGGTTTCGTTGGCACGAACTACGATGTTCTCGCGCTTTGGCGGCAAAAAGCGAGCGACGTGCGGGGCGCCTCTATCGCCTGCGGACACTTTCTGCCCGAGGAGTCACCTCGGGCGGTGGTCGAGCAGCTTCGACCATTTCTGCTCGAGCAAGCTGGCGTAGCCTGAGGAAATTCCAAAAACGGAGTTAGCAGGACTTCGTTTCGCGCTGCAGCAGTTGCCGCTTGCGTTCGATACCCCAGCGGTAGCCTGAAACGCTCCCGTCACTTCGAACAACGCGGTGGCAGGGTATGAGAACCGCAAGGGGGTTGGCGCCGCAAGCCTGTGCAACGGCTCGCGCCGATTTCGGTGCGCCAATTCGTGCGGCGATTTCGGCATAGCTGACAGTTGTGCCCGGCGGTATGTCCCGCAGCGCCCGCCAAACTCGCTGCTGAAAGGCGGTCCCGCGGATGTCCAGGGGCAAATCATGGCCCAAGCGCGGGGCTTCGATGAAGCCGACGACCTTGGCGATTAATCGCTCGAAGGATGCATCGCCGCCCAGCAGAGTCGCGTGTGGGAAGCGATCTTGCAGCTGCTTGACCAGCGTTTCGGGATCGTCGCCTAGCAACACGGCGCAGACACCCCGCAGGCTTTGCGCAACAACAATGGACCCCAGCGAGCATTCTCCGACGGCGAATCGAATCTGGGTGTTCGCCCCGCCGGCCCGGTAGTTTGTCGGGGTCATGCCCAAGATGTGGTCAGAGGATTCGTAAAAGCGGCTATTGGAGCCAAAGCCAGCCTTGTAGATCGTGTCGGTCACGGAACCATTGCCCACAAGTTCCTTTCGAACTCGTCGCGCCCGGCAGGCATCCGCATACGCCTTGGGCGTGAGACCGGTGATGCCTCTGAACACGCGATGAAAATGCCAAGGACTGAGCCCTGCCATCTTGGCCAATTGCTCCAAGCGGGGTGATTCCTGCGTGGTTTCGATGTGGCGGCAAATCGCGGCGACCATTGCGGCCTGTCGCGCGGCGATATTGTCGCGATCGTATATTGCCCGCCGGCTGGGACGGTAGCCGGCCGCTTCGGCATCCTCGGCCGAATCGAAGAATTCGACGTTTTCCGCGTGCGGCAGTCGCGACGCGCTGCCCGGTCGGCAATAGATCCCGGTAGTCTTGACAGCGTAAACAAACTGGAGCTTCGTCGTCGCGTCGCGGGCGAGCACAGCTGCCCAACGGGGATCGAAGTCGGTATCGCGCCTCGATCGGCGAGGCTGCTTTTTAACTCGAAGTGTCATATCCCAATCGTCCATGCGCTGCGGATGCAACGGTAGCTGCTGCCGTGCCGAGCGACACTCCGCCTCTTGCGGTCAAATACCAGCCCGGGGCACGGCGTTCATTCCGTTGGCGGTGGCTGTCGGCAAACCTAGATGAGGAATGAACTGTCTCCTTTTCAAACAACGAGGTCCGACCGTTCGTCGGTCGGCTGATGTTTGCCTGCGCTCGCATTGCCTCGTGCCGCGATCGCGCCAGGGAATCGGCGGCAGTTCCGAACCGAAGCAGAAATGATCCGCGTTTGATGTCGTGGATGCCATGTGCGCGAGCAGCTGCGGCTATCGATCCATTACTTCGATTGCATCCGTTCACCTACATCAAAATCGCGGTCCGAGTTAGGGGTTACGCTTGCATCGCTTGCCTCGGAGCTCATTATGACCGACATGTACGAACTGCCATTTTCCATGCCTCTAGGAGCGGCGATCGCAGGACGTCGTTCGGTGCGTGACTATCGGCCCGAGAAGGTCGACCGCCGCACGATCGAGCGTCTGTTATTGGCGGCCACCCGGGCACCGACGGGAATTCAGCAAGATGCCTGTGCCTTCATTGTGGTGCAGGACAAGGGCGTTCTGAAACGCATTTCCGATCGCGCGAAACCGATGTTGTTGGACCAAGTGCAGCGTAGCTGGGTGCAGCAATCCGGCCATGGACTAAATATCTTTGCCGAGCCCGATTTCAACATCTTTTTTAATGCGGGGACACTGATTGTGTTGTGCGGATTGACAAACACGCCGTTCCTGTTGGCCGATTGCTGGCTAGCCGCGGAAAATATTTTGCTGGCCGCCCACGCCTCCGGGCTTGGTTCGTGTCTGATTGGCGTGGCGGTCGCTGCGCTAAATGACGAAGAGAGCCGTCGCGAGCTGCACATCCCCGCGTCTCACACCGTCGTAGCGCCAATCATCGTTGGTGTGCCTCGCGGCGAGGGTGTACCCAGCGCCGCGCGCGAGCCGCGGGTACTGCATTGGCAATAGGCCCGTGCGGCGCCGCCGTGGGCCGACGCCCAGCAGCCAGGACTGTCGCGGTCCTGAACACCGGACTCAGGATCGCCGTCGTTCGAACGTGCGGGGCGCGCGCAGACTACGCCTTCGGGGCACCGGAGCGATTCGCGGAAAATTGCGGGTTCAGAAGAAGATGGTCGACCTGCGCCTCGGCGGATAACCAGTCCTCAACGTCGAACCCGTCGGCAAACCCGCGCTGGGTATAAAGCTCGAAGGCGGCCTCGCTGATCAGACGGTGCCGAAGGTCCGGATCAAGGGAGTCATGCGCACCTTCCTCGAATGGCTGATCAGGTTCGGACACCACTTCCAAACCGACTGAGAAGTCCGCCATTTCCTCTTCGGAACCCCGTCCTCTCATTAGATCGTCCCTCTTAGCAGTTCGGAATACCGTCGCAGAGCTTGGCGTCTTCATGGTCAATCTCCCGTACACGTCCACCTGCGCAGGTCGTCGAAGTTTCGGACCATCAGGCGGCGACGTTCGCATGTTGCGCGTTTCGCGCGACGACTGCCTTGCGCGATATCAAAAAATGCACTGCGGGACGTTCAACTTCACTTGCGAACGTTATGCCGGATCGACGCTGGAGACGAAACCATAGCGCTAGCAGGGCGACGACAGCCTCGTGCGGCAGAGGTCGTGCGAGACGCAAATTGGTGCGCAGCCACGGCACGGCGCGGAACAAACGACCGGGATGGTACGGAAAAAAATCCCGGTCAATGCACGCCTTGGGTGACTGCAACGACTTTTTGCGACGCTGAGTTCAAAAAAGAGAGCCAGAGTCCCACGGGCTGATGGTGCGATTCGTTTTTTGCCCGCGGATCAATCCGGAAATCCCGGGGCGGTGTGCGTGAGAGGACGTCAGTCGCGCGGAAAGCTTTCAGCCAACGCCAAAGGGCCGAACCGGGACCGACAAGGGTTCGCCTTTCAGCGCCGGGTCGCACCTTCCTTGGTTCGCTCTGCAATCATGACTCGTACCATAGAGTCGAACTGCTCTGACAGCGCTGCGAGCAGATCGTCGAGCGACAAAACGCCCGCGAGGTGGCCGTGCGGGCCGGTAACGGGAAGCCGGCGCACTCCGTTTTCTCGCATCCGCGCAAGCGCGTCGAGAACGTCTTCGTCATCGCGTACGGTGATGACGGGTTTCGCAGCGATGTCACCCGCGGTCAGCGTGCTCAAATCGAGCCCGACGGCCACCGCCTCGACGACGATGTCACGATCCGTAATGATGCCAACCGGCCGGGGGCTGCCCGGGTCGACGAGCACAACACTGCCGACGTGCTCCTCGCGCATCGCCTGGGCGCAATCGCGCAGGCTTGTGTTGGATGTGACGGTCACGACCTTATGAACGGCTAAGTCGCGAATGACTGTCGTCGGTGTCCGCATTGATTCCTCCGTGCCAACCGCGTGCGCGGGCAGATCTCGTGCGCTGTCCGCCGCCCGGATGTTGCTGAAGTGCTGCACAGATCGTACCTTACGCGCAGACGCGGAAGAAGTGCTTGACCTTTGTTAAGTGGCTGCGTGCCCGGGACGGCGGGAACGGCATCTTTGCCCGCGGGTCGCTAACCGCGCCCTGCTTTGCCGCCCGCACGGTCGCGGGGGCCAATTGCTCATCGACTTGGTACAGGCACGCCATGCCTCCGTTCGCTCGCTAGCGCGGATCGCAAAACCCTTTTCACGCGACCAGCGCGTGTGATCCAGGATGAAAAGGGAGCGGGGGGCAGTGCCTTCGCGCGGATTTGTGGGGGTTAGGAAGCTCCATGCAAATCTGCGCACCCCCATATCGGCCGCAAAGGCTAAGCTTGCGCAGGAACGCAGGCGGGCCCGCACGCCGCAAGCGGTGGCCTATGTCCGCGAACGGCGCGACGTAGTATGCAACGTGGCGCAAGGTTCCGGGGAGACCAGAATGACGATTCGACGCGAGGCGATACGCGCGTGCGTGTTTGATGCCTACGGCACGCTTTTCGATGTGGCTTCTGCGTGCGCACGCTGCGCACCGGCACTCGGTAGCAAGACGCAGGGGCTGGCGTCGCTGTGGCGGGAAAAGCAGCTGCAGTACACCTGGCTGCGGACACTGCAGAATCGATACGCCGATTTCTGGCAGGTAACGGCCGAGGCGCTGGAATACGCGATGGACACTCTTGGCGTGCAGGATGCGAACCTGCGCGAGCAACTGCTCCAATCGTACCTGCGTCTGAGCGCGTTCCCGGAGGTCCCCGAGACGCTGCAGGTCTTGAAGCAATCTGGCTACGCGCTCGTGATTCTGTCCAACGGTTCTCCGTCGATGCTCGCTGCGGCCGTCGAGCACGCCGGAGTCGGCGGTCTGCTCGATATGGTCATCTCAGTCGACGAAGTAGGCGTATACAAGCCTCATCCAAAAGTGTATGGACGTGCCACGGAGCGACTGGGGCTGACCGCATTGCAGATTTGCTTTTTTTCGTCTAACGCTTGGGACGCATACGCGGCCTCCGCGTTTGGGATGCAGGTGGTGTGGTGCAACCGGTATGGACAACGCTCGGAGCGGCTCCCTGGCGCGCCTGACGCGCAAATCTCCGATCTCTCGCAGGTCCAAACGCTGCTTCTGGGAAGATGAATCACGGTGTTGGTCAAAACCGGGCGGCGCTCGCATTGCAGCGGCAAGCGTGTTGCGCCGGATGGGTGTTGTCGCGTGCTCCCGGGGCCACGGCTCGCAACGCCGGGGCACGCAAACGCTGCGCCCGAGCCCAGCGGACGACTATCTCGTCGCCTTTGGGCCCTTGCGCTTTGGAGCCACCAGTGCAGTCGCGTGCTGTAGCTCGGGTGCTTGTTTCGGGGGCGCCCACGACTTCAAGGCTCGGAGCAGGGAGCGCTTCTTCGATTGATGTGTCTGCATGCGCCGCAAAATATCGTCGAGCGCGCGCACGGCCTCGAGAATATGTGGTCCTTTGTTGAGCATGACGCACTCCGCGCGTCCGCCCATTGCCGCATCGGTAATCTCCGCACGCGAAGGTAGACCGGTCTTGGCGAGCGATTCAAGCACCTGCGTGGCCCAGACAACCGGCATGTGCGCGGCCTCACAAGTCCACAGGATCTCTTCCTGCACTTCGGCCATTCGCTCAAAGCCGCACTCCACGGCAAGATCGCCCCGCGCGATCATCACGCCGGCGGCTCGGCAGCCCATTGCCGCGAAGAGCATTTGTGGCAGATGTTCGAAACCACGACGCGTTTCGATCTTCAAGATGACACCTAGGTCGGCGGCGCCAAGTCGACGCAAATGGGCGCGAAGTGAACGCACGTCCTCCGCCGACTGAGCGAAGGACAAACCGACAAGATCGGCATGTCGAGCCACCACGTCGAGGTCCTCGATATCTTTCGCGGTAAGGGCAGGTAAATCAAGGTGACTGTCGGGCAGGTTGATGCCTTTGTCCGCGCCGAGGTTTTCGCCACCCTCCCGTGCCACCGCAATCGCAACATTGACGCCCTTGTCATCGACCCGCTGGATCACACCGCCGATGCGACCGTCGTCGAACCAAATATGCTCGCCCTTGCGAACCTGTTTCAAGACTTCGGGCAGCGTGCAAGCTACGGCGGCCAATGCAGATCGCTTTCCGCCGTCCGAACGTGTCGCACCGTGACCGAGGCCCTCGGCTACGACCCGCAGGGTCTCACCCTTGTGCAGACGCAGTTGTTCCCCCGAGTGGGGCAAGTCGGTAATGGAAGTTGCGTGCGGGCCGCGGCCCTGACGGTGCAGGTGCAGCGAGGTTTCGGCAGTAAGGTAGGCGGTCCGATCGCAGTCGATCAAAGCGCCTTCCTCGTGGCACTCGAGCACGCGGAAGCGTCGCCGTGCGGCGCGGGCATCCGTAACGTCAATGCGATCGCCGGCTTTGAGCTGGGAGAGCCATTTGGGATCGACGCCGAAGTGATGCGTCGCACCTGCGACAACGCTCTGCGCACCGTGGGGGCGCAGTCCAAAGCGCACCGGTTCAATTACGACACCAAAACGGTCGCGGCCGGGCTTGAGCTTTAGCACGGAGGCGCTGTTCGCGATGGGGCCGGTTCGCAGTTTCGGGCCGGCCAGATCCATCAGGATGCGCACGGGGCGACCGGCGGTTCGGGCCGCTTTGCGCACGCGCTTGGCCATCGCGACCCAAGCGTCGGGGGTGTCGTGTGCGCAGTTGACGCGGGCGATATCCATACCCGCCAGTACCAACGCGTCGATTAGCTCGGGATCGGCGGCCGCCTCGCCAGGCAAGGTGACCATGATTCGCACATCACGGTCGGGAGGTGATGTGCCAAAAAGCGCTTCGGCATGGCGTTCCAACAAGGCAGCGCCACGCTGAAAACCCGCGGGCTCGTCTTTTGTATGTGGCGTCCATTCGCGCCCAACCAGACGATGCAAGATGCCGAGCACCTTGTCGAGGTTCGCAAGAACGTGGGTTTCCGCCCTACCGAGCGAAGAAACCCCTACCCAAGCAAGGCGCTCCTGCAACCGACGCATGTCGAAGCGACGCATGGCAAGATAGTGCGCCAGATTGCAGGCGCTGGGCGCATGTGCCGGATCGACGTCCTGGAACCACGGCGCGAGGCGGGCTTCGTAGTCGAGCATCGAGGCGCGCAGGGCCCATAGCTCGTCGATCAAGGACTTGCAGACTCCCGAGTCCCACGCGTCCGCGGCCGGACGATTTCCACCCGCCTTCATCGAAACTCCTGTCCCAACCGGTCAGTCTGTTCGGCATTTGTGGCAATTGCATGACCGCGGGAATTGCCGCAACGGAGGTGTGCCGGGGTCAGCATGGGTTAGTTTCCTTCCAGTCTCGATAGTGCGCTTTTCCCATTGAATCGCGCTCTGATATCACGAGACAGGGGCGGCCCACGCTCCAGCCGATGGGCGGGTCCAGGGGTAAGCCGGCAATGCGCCGTCCGACACTGCGTAAGAGC
>Ga0187770_10002561_pt1 | contig 10200 bp, 8 predicted proteins | sample 0116_SJ02_MP02_2_FD_133154 | JGI IMG/M metagenome (GOLD analysis project Ga0187770, IMG submission 133154) | Tropical peat soil microbial communities from peatlands in Department of Meta, Colombia - 0116_SJ02_MP02_20_MG | ecosystem: Environmental > Terrestrial > Soil > Wetlands > Peat | place... | reverse complement strand
GTGGTGGTGTCGTCCATCGGCCGGGCTCACTCGTAGCGCAAGGCTTCGACGGGATCGAGCCGCGCCGCCCGCCAGGATGGATAGAGCGTCGCCAACAGCGACAGCCCAAGCGCCATGAGCACCACGGCGACGGTTTCGCCACAGTTCATGTCGGTCGGAAGCTGCGACAGGAAATAGAGCTCCGGAGAGAACAGTTCGGTATTGGTCAGCCAGGACAGGAAGTGCCGGATCGATTCAATGTTGAGGCAGACGATGGTACCGAGCACGAAGCCGACCAGCGTACCGACCACGCCGATCGAGGCGCCGGTGATTAGAAAGACGCGCATGATTGCGCCCTGCGTCGCACCCATGGTGCGCAGGATGGCGATGTCGCTGCCTTTGTCCTTTACCAGCATGATCAGGCCCGAGACGATATTGAGCGCAGCCACCAGCACGATCAGGGTCAGGATCAGAAACATCACGTTGCGCTCGACCTGCAGCGCGTTGAAGAACGTGGCGTTGCGCTGCCGCCAGTCGATCATATAGATCGGCCGCGCCGCCGCATCGGTCACGAGCTTGCGGTATTCGTCGATCCGGTCCGGATTATCGGTGTAAACCTCGATCGCGGTCACGTCGCTTGCGCGGTTGAAGTAGGCCTGTGCCTCGGTCAACGGCATGAACACGAACGCCGCGTCGTATTCCGACATGCCGATCTCGAATACCGCGGCGATCTTGTACGACTTGATGCGCGGCGTGGTGCCCATCGGCGTCACCGCACCGCGCGGCGCGACCAGCGTGAGATTGTCGCCGGCGCGCACCGAAAGCTGCTCGGCGAGCCGATTGCCGATCGCGAGCCCCTGCCCTTCGTCGAAGCCGTCAAGCGTGCCCTGCTTGATGTTCTTTGCAATCGATGTGAGCCTGGCCAAGTCGCTGCCGCGGATGCCGCGGACCAGCACGCCCGAGGCGTTGAACGGCGACGAGGCAAGCGCCTGACCTTCGACGATTGGCGCGGCCAGCCGGACGCCCTCGACCTTGGCAACGCGTCCGGCGACGGCGTCCCAGTCGTTGAGCGGAGATTCGAGCGGCTGGATCAGGAGATGGCCGTTGAGGCCCAGAATCTTGTCCAGCAGCTCCTGCCGGAAGCCGTTCATCACCGCCATGACGATGATGAGCGTGGCAACGCCGAGCATGATGCCGAGAAACGAAAAACCGGCGATGACCGAGATAAACCCCTCTTTGCGCCGCGCCCGCAGGTAGCGCAACGACAGCATCCACTCGAACGGCGCGAACGGATGAGTCCCCGTCGGCTCTGGCATTTAGGTCCGGTCCCCGCGAATGAACCGAGTTTCACACGATTCTGGCGGATTCAAGCCTCGAACTTCATACCGGGCGAGGCCACACACAGCTTCATAGGACATTACGATTTCGCGCCGAGCCGCGCGAGCGCATCGGCTGGGCTGACGAGCTCGCGCGCGCCATCGGCACGGCGCTTGAGCTCGACTTTGCCCTCAGCAAGCCCGCGCGGACCCACCAGAATCTGCCAGGGAATGCCGATCAGATCGGCGGTCGCGAATTTGGAACCCGGCCGTTCGTCGAGATCGTGGTAGAGCGTGTCGATCCCCTTGGCAGTCAGTGCGGCATAAAGCCCTTCGCAGGTCGGGTCGGTCTCACCGCCGCCCTGCTTGAGATTGAGAATGGCGACGGAAAAAGGCGCAACCGGCTCCGGCCATTTGATGCCGGCATCGTCGTGCGAGGCCTCGATGATGGCGGCGACCAGCCGGCTCGGGCCGATGCCGTACGAACCCATGTGGACGGGGCGATCGATGCCGTCCTCGCCGGTGACCACGGCCTTCATCGGCTCGGAATATTTGGTGCCGAAATAGAAGATATGGCCGACTTCGATACCGCGTGCCGACAGCCGCTTGTCGGGCGGAAGCCTGGCGAACCCGGCGTCGTCGTGCTTTTCCGAGGTCGCCGCGTAAAGCCCGGTCCATTTGTCGACGATGGCCTGCAGGCCGGCGACATCGCCGAAGTCGACGTCGGGGCCGGGAACCTCGAAATCGAGGTAGTCGCGATGGCAATGCACCTCGCTCTCGCCAGTGTCCGCCAGGATGATGAACTCATGGGAGAGATTGCCGCCGATCGGTCCGCTTTCCGCGACCATCGGGATCGAGCGCAGGCCCATGCGCGCGAAGGTGCGCAAGTAAGCGACAAACATGCGGTTGTAGGCGTGTTTGGCGCCGGCAAAATCGATGTCGAACGAGTAGGCGTCTTTCATCAGGAACTCGCGCCCGCGCATCAGCCCGAAGCGGGGCCGCACTTCGTCGCGGAACTTCCACTGGATGTGGTAGAGGTTGAGCGGCAGGTCCTTGTAGGAACGGACGTAGGACCGGAAGATCTCGGTGATCATTTCCTCGTTGGTCGGCCCGTACAGCATCTCGCGCTCGTGCCTATCATTGATGCGCAGCATTTCCTTGCCGTAGGCCTCGTAGCGGCCGCTCTCGCGCCAGAGATCGGCCGACTGGATGGTCGGCATCAACAGCTCGATGGCGCCGGAGCGGTTCTGCTCCTCGCGTACGATACGGCAGACCTTGTCGAGGACGCGCAGCCCCAGCGGCAGAAAGGCATAGATGCCGGCCGCTTCCTGGCGGATCATGCCCGCGCGCAGCATCAGTCGGTGCGAGGCGATCTCAGCCTCTTTCGGGGTTTCGCGCAGCAGCGGCAAAAAGTAGCGGGAAAGGCGCATGAAATCTCGTCCGTCGCGGATTGCTAACGGCGCGGCACTAAGCCCGCAAGGGCGCGGGAAACACAAGGGGCGGATCGGGGCGAAAGCCCGTTCCACAGGACCTCGGCGCGCTAAATTTTTTTGTCACCGATGGGCGGTAAGATGATGACATTGGGCTAAAGATCGAGTACGAACGATCCGCCCGATAACCGTGAGCGTGCTCTTGGCGTTCGGGAGAGCGGTTCAAGTCTTGGGAGGAATGGTCCAACGGCGCGATCGCAACGCTGCCGGCCCCGCTGAGTAAAATCACCAGACGCACAGGCGTGGATCAAGGACAAAGCGAGCTTCTGGGCAGGGCATTCGCCCTGCTTCTTTTTTGGGCGAACGCCCGCTTCGTGGCCCACAAGCCTTCAGAACGCTCGTGGTTAAGCCATTGATATAAAGCGATGTTACGCCCGCCTATTGCATTCCAAAGGGCGCCATTAAGCTTTCCAGCGTGACCAGGCGATTGACGTACACAAAGTAGCAGGCGGCAAAGATCACCGCTGAAACGAGCGTCGTCCAGATGAGCTTGCGGCGCAGGTGGGGAATGGCGGGAGCGCCCGGATCGGTGCCCGGCGCGATTTCGGCCTCGCCCTCATGCTGGCTGCGGACGCCCCAAGGCAGCACGGCAAACAGCACCACCCACCAGATCAGAAAAAAAATCGCGACCGCCGTAGTGATCGGCATTGTGTCTCTTTAGCGAGGCATGCCCTGTTCGGAGCACCGGCATCCACTTTTCCGGATCATGCTCAGGCCTCTTCCAGTTCGACGAGCGTACCGGAGAAATCCTTTGGATGCAGAAAAAGGACCGGCTTGCCGTGCGCTCCGGTACGCGGTTCGCCGTCACCCAGCACTCTCGCGCCGGCGGACTTGAGCGCATCTCTGGCGGCCAGGATATCGTCGACCTCATAGCAGACGTGGTGCATGCCGCCGTCCGGATTGCGCTCCAGAAACTTGGCGATCGGCGAATTCTCGCCCAGCGGCTCGAGCAATTCGATCTTGGTATTCGGCAGCGTGATGAACGCGGTGGTGACGCCGTGGTCCGGCTGCGGCACGGCGGCGGATACATCCGCGCCGAGCACGTCGCGATAGACGGCCGCCGCCTTGCCGATATCGCGCACGGCGATCGCCACGTGGTTGAGCCTGCCGATCATGTCTCTCTCCTGCAGCCCGGCCCGTTCACCCTACACCACGAGCACATGCACGTGGCAGACCGGCTTCTTGTTCCAGCGTGCGGCAATGGCGCCGCGGATCGCGCGCCGCACCGCTTCGGCGACGGAATCGGCATCGCGCCGGCGCGGCTTCGGCAGGGACTCGAATGCCTCCTCGACCGCGTCGCGCGCGATGTCAGCCATGGCCGCGCCGCCGGCATCGGCTTCGGGAATGCCGATCAGTTCGATCTCCGGGTCGGCCACGAGCTCGCCGCGCTCGCTTAACGCCAGAGCGACCGATACCATGCCGGCGAAGCCAAGCCGCCGGCGCGATGCGACGGTGCGCGAGTCCGCTTCGACCAGGAGCGAACCGTCCTTGTAGAGACGGCCGGACGGAATCTCATCGATGATTTCAGCCGCGCCGGGAGCGAGCCGCACCAGATCGCCGTCACGGCAGACGAGAACGTCGGGCACCCCGGCTTGGCGGGCGAGCTTGGCGTGCTCATTAAGGTGCAGCGCTTCGCCATGCGCCGGGATGAGGATTTTCGGCCGCACCCAGCCGATCATGTCGAGTAGCTCGGCGCGCCGCGGATGCCCGGACGCATGCACCAGGTGATCGCGGTCAGTGATGACCTCGACACCCTGCGCCACCAGTCCGTTGATCACGTGGTCCACGGCCTTTTCATTGCCGGGGATCGCACGCGAGGAAAAGATGACGCGGTCGCCTTTGCCTAGCGTCACTTCGGGGTGCTCACCCTCGGCGATGCGAGAGAGTGCCGCGCGCGGCTCCCCCTGGCTGCCGGTGCAGAGCGCGAGCACCTTGTCAGGCGGCAAATACCCGTAGCTCTCGGTGCCGCGGAAATCCTGCACACCGTCGAGATAGCCGGTCTCACGCGCGACCTGCACAACCCGCTCCATCGCGCGGCCGACCACGACCACTTCGCGTTCGGCGGCGCGTGCGGCCGCAGCGACCGCGCGGATGCGGTCGACATGCGAGGCAAACGTGGTCACCGCCACGCGCGCGGGCGCAGCGCGAACGAGTTCGGCAAGCGTCTTCGCGACTTCGGCCTCGGAGGGTGATCGGCCGGCGCGGATCGCATTGGTTGAATCGCCGATGAGTGCGAGCACGCCCTCGTCGCCGAGCGCGGTGAGCCGCGCCGCGTCGGTTACCGCGCCGGCCAGCGGGGTTGGGTCGATCCGCCAGTCGCCGGTGTGCAGCACGGTCCCGGCGAGCGTGCGGATCGCGAGCGCGCTCGATTCCGGAATCGAATGCGCAACGCTGATGAATTCGACCGCAAACGGGCCGAGCGTCACATGTCCACGCAAGGGGACGATGTTAATCGGGATTTGCGGCGCACCAGGCTCCGACAATCGGCGCGCCTCGAACAGCGCAGCCGTGAACGGCGTGGCGTAGAGCGGCACCTTCAGCCGCGGCCAAAGGTCAAGCAGCGCGCCCATGTGGTCTTCGTGGCCGTGCGTGAGGACGAGCCCGACGATGTTTTTGCGCTCTTCGATCAGATAGCGGATGTCGGGCAGGATCAGATCGACGCCCGGGAGGTGCTCTTCGGATGCGAACGACACGCCGCAGTCGACGATGAGCCATTGGCGCCGGCGTCCATCACCAAAACCGTAGATCGAGAGGTTCATCCCGATCTCGCCGATGCCGCCGAGCGGCGCAAACACGAGTTCGTTCGCCGGCATCAGTCCACGGGCCTCGCGGCCTTTGCACGCGCCGGCGGCTCGGCTGCGACCGGGAATACATCGCCGGCGGCGATGGTCTGCAGGCTCCCGTCGGCGAGCCGCAGCAGCAGCCGGCCGCGTTCATCAAGCGCCTCGCCGCGGCCGAACAACTCGCGGCCGGGCAATCGCACGCGCATATCGCCGCCGATCCCCGCGGCGCGCATCATCCAGTCAGCGCGGATACCGGCAAAGCCGAGGCCGCGGTTCCACTGCGCGACCCGCTCCAGCATCGCCGCCGACAGCGCCTCGAACAGGCTCTCGGCCGAGACTTTGACGCCGGCGGCGGCGAGATCGGTGGCGGGATGCGTCGTTTGCGGCGGGTGATGGATGCAGTTCACCCCGATGCCCACGGCGACGGCGAGTCCGGCGATGTGCCCCTCCCCTTCAATCAAAATCCCGGCGAGCTTCAAGCCGCCGCATAGCACATCGTTCGGCCATTTGAGCGCCAGCTTGCCGCGCAGCCCCGGCGCGCAGTCGAGGATCGCATCGTCGACGGCAAGAGCAGCCACGAAGGACAGTTCGGGCGCGCGATCGGAAGGCGCCGGATCGGTCAGCAACAGCGTCGCGTAGAGATTGCCGGGGGGAGATGCCCATGCGTTGCCGCGCCGGCCGCGGCCGGCCAATTGCTCCAGTGCGGTGATCCACAGGGGGCCTCGCTCGCCGCGCCGCGCCAGCTCGAGCGCTTCCGCATTGGTCGACGGCAGCGTCTCGTAGGCGAACAGGCGGGTACCCGCCGCAGCCGCCGCGGAATGAAGCCGCATCAGAACAGCGAACGGGCGGCCGCGCTGGCGACGCCGACGAGCGGCCCCGGGTAGAGGAAAAACAGAATGTTGAACAGACCACAAATTCCGAGCACCACCTTGAGCTCGTCCGGCATTGGCGCAAAGCCATCCACCGGCTCATCGAAATACATGGTTTTCACGATCGCCAGATAGTAGTAGGCGCCGATCACGCTTGCGAGCACGCCAATTACGGCCAGCGCATAGAGCCCGGCTTTGATCGCGGCGAGAAATACATAAAATTTTGCGAAGAAGCCGGCGAGCGGCGGCACCCCGGCCATGGAGAACAACAGCATCGCCAGGAAGAACGCCATGGTCGGACTGGTGCGCGCGAGCCCGGCGAGCTGATCGATCGACTCCACCATGCCCTCGCTCCGGCGCATCGCCAGGATCACCGCAAACACGCCGAGCGTCATGGTGAGATAGATCGCCATATAGACCAGCACGCCCTGGATACCCTCGGACGTTCCCGCGGCCAGGCCGATGAGCGCGAAGCCCATGTGGCCGATCGACGAATAGGCCATCAGCCGCTTGATGTTGCGCTGGCCGATCGCAGCGAACGAGCCGAGCAGCATCGAGGCGATGGAGACGAAGACCACGATCTCCTGCCACTGTGCCGCGATGCCGGGAAAGGCCATGACCGCGGCGCGAACGAACATGGCGATGCCGGCGACCTTGGGCGCGGCCGCAAAGAACGCGGTCACCGGCGTCGGCGCGCCTTCGTAGACGTCCGGCGTCCACATGTGGAACGGTACAGCCGAGACCTTGAAGCAGAAGCCGGCAAACAGAAACACGAGGCCGAAGATCAATCCGGTGCCGGCATCGGCGGCCGACGCCGCGATGCCGGCAAAATTCACAGTACCGGTGAAGCCGTAGACGAGCGACGCGCCGTAAAGCAGCATTCCCGACGACAACGCGCCAAGGACGAAATATTTGAGCCCCGCCTCGGTCGAGCGCAGCGAACTGCGATGGCTCGCCGCCACCACGTAGAGCGGGAGGCTCATCAGTTCGAGGCCGAGATAAAGCGCGATCAGGTCGGCGGCCGAGATCAGCATCATCATGCCGAGCGTCGAAAGAACGATGAGCACCGAATATTCGAAGCGCTGCTGGCGCGCGCGCTCGGCATAGTCGATCGACATGGCAACGGCGGCGGCCGAGCCGATAATCGCCAGGATTTTCAAAAAGCGCGCGAAGCCGTCGACCACGAAGCTGCCGCCGAGCGTGACGAGCTTGCCTTGCGGCAACGCCAGCACGAGCACGCCGGCCAATACCAATAGCCCAATCGCGGTGAAATCGATCAGGCGCACTCCGCTCTCGCGGCGATAGACGCCGAACATCAACAGCGCCATGGCGCCAACGCCGAGCACAAGCTCCGGCGCGAGCGGAAGGATGGCGGGAAGGCTCACGTTCATCGCTTCACCTCGCCGCCGCCTGCATGTTGCCGACTGCGTGATGGAAATTGTCGATCAGCTGCGACACTGAAACAGCAGACAGATCGAGCACCGGCGTCGGATAGATGCCGAACACGATGGTGAGAATCACGAGCGGCGCCAGCACCACCATCTCGCGCCAGCCGATGTCGGTGATGTGGAACAGCGCCGGCTTTTCCAGCTTGCCGAAGATCACCTTGCGATAGAGCCACAGGGCGTAGGCGGCGGACAGGATGGTGCCCAGGGTCGCCAGCGTCGCCACCCAGTTGTTGATGCGGAACGTGCCGATCAGCGTCAGAAACTCGCCGATGAAGCCGGACGTGCCGGGCAGTCCGACGTTGGCCAGCGTGAACACCATGAAGGCGAAGGCGTAAACCGGCATGCGGTTGACCAGCCCGCCGTAAGCCGCGATCTCGCGGGTATGCATGCGGTCGTAGATGACGCCAACACAGAGAAAGAGGGCGGCGGAAACGATGCCGTGCGAAATCATCTGGAAAATGCCGCCGGCGACGCCCTGCACCGTCATGGCGAACAGGCCCATCGTGACGAAGCCCATGTGCGCCACGGAGGAGTAGGCGATCAGCTTCTTGACGTCCTCCTGCATCAACGCGACCAGCGAGGTGTAGACGATGGCGACCACCGACAGCGCGTAGATCAGCGGTGCAAAGTCGACCGAGGCCTCCGGAAACATCGGGAGCGAGAAGCGCAAAAAGCCGTAGCCGCCCATTTTCAGAAGGATGGCGGCAAGAATGACCGAACCGGCGGTCGGGGCTTCGACATGCGCGTCGGGAAGCCACGTGTGCACCGGCCACATCGGCATCTTGACCGCGAACGAGGCGAGGAAGGCGAACCACGCCCAGGTTTGCAGCGAACGCGGGAACGCGTGATGCAGCAGCGTCGGGATATCGGTCGTGCCGGCCTCCCAATACATCGCCATGATGGCAAGCAGCATCAGCACGGAGCCGAGCAGGGTGTAGAGGAAGAACTTGAAGCTCGCATAGACCCGGCGCGGCCCGCCCCAGACGCCGATGATCAGGAACATCGGGATCAGGCCGCCTTCGAAGAACAGATAGAACAGCACGAGGTCGAGCGCACAGAAGGTGCCGACCATCAGCGTCTCGAGCACCAGGAAGGCGATCATGTATTCACGCACCCGGCTCTGGATCGCTTCCCAGCTCGCCAGGATGGCAATCGGCATCAGCGCGGTGGTCAGGATCACGAACGGCAGCGAAATGCCGTCGACGCCCATGGAATAGACGATCGTGCCGGCCAGCCACGGGCGCTTTTCCAGGAACTGGAAATCGGCCGATGCGGGATCGAAGCGCCAGACCAGAATGAGCGAGATCGCAAAGGTGATGAGCGTGGTCCACAGCGCCACCCAGCGCGCGTTGCGCACGCTCGCTTCATCGTCACGCAACAGCGCGATGAACAGCGCTCCGGCGAGCGGCAAGAACGTGACGACGGAGAGGATCGGCCAGCTCGTCATCCGTGTCCCCACACAAACATGAACCACGTGATGAAAGCAGCGACCCCGATCAGCATCGCGAAAGCATAGTGGTAGAGGTAGCCGGTCTGCAGCCGGACCACATTGCGCGTCACGTCAAGCACGCGCGCGGAAACACCGTCCGGTCCGAAGCCGTCGATAATGAAGCCGTCGCCGCCCTTCCAGAACAGCCGGCCCAGCCACATCGCCGGGCGCACAAACAGAAAGTCGTAGATACGGTCGAAGTACCAGGCATTAAGCAGGAAGCGGTAGAGCACGCCCTGGTCGCGCGCGAGAGCCGCGGGAAGATCGGGCCGGCGGATGTAAAACTGCCAGGCCACCAGGAATCCGCCGACCATCATCGCCGTCGGCGCCAGCGCGACTTCGATTGAAAGGTGCTCCATATCCTCGAGCACGTGGTTGCCCGGCGCAAACGTCAACGAGCCGCGGAAGAATTCTTCCGCACCGTGACCCGTAAACAGATGAAGTGCCGGCCAGCCCGCGGCGAGCGATCCGATCGCCAGGACCGCGAGCGGAAAAAGCATCACCAGCGGCGACTCATGCGCGCCCTCGTAATGGTGATGATCGTGCGGCTCGCCGTGAAACGTCTTGAAGATCAGCCGCCAGGAATAGAACGAGGTGAGCGCCGCCGCCGCGACCGTCATGATGAAGCCGTAGCTCGCCGCCGCGCCGCTGACGACGTCGTCGGCCTCGATGATCGCGTCCTTGGAGAAATAGCCGGCGGTGAAGGGAAAGCCGGTCAGCGCCAGCGTGCCAATCAGCATCATCACATAGGTGAACGGAATCTTGCGCCAGAGGCCGCCCATCTTCCGGATGTCCTGCTCATGATGCATCGCGAGGATCACCGAGC
>Ga0187770_10002559_pt1 | contig 10201 bp, 8 predicted proteins | sample 0116_SJ02_MP02_2_FD_133154 | JGI IMG/M metagenome (GOLD analysis project Ga0187770, IMG submission 133154) | Tropical peat soil microbial communities from peatlands in Department of Meta, Colombia - 0116_SJ02_MP02_20_MG | ecosystem: Environmental > Terrestrial > Soil > Wetlands > Peat | place... | reverse complement strand
ATTGGTAAAAGGTTTAGTGGTAGAAACATCAACTGCCATAACATCTCGACTCACCTCCAGCTATTTTTATATTCGTTAATATGGTTACGACTACTAAAAATACTTAATCTAGACTTTCAAGCTCATCCATTTTATGCCAAGTTATTTTTGTTTTCATTAACAACCAGGAAGTATCATCATGTCACTAGCAGTTCTCTTTACAAAATTCCACAACGTATCTTTAAAATACGGTTGAAACCACACAGAAAGTTACCAGTCTGTAACTAATTTTCATAGAAAAGTCTAGCACTCTAATCGCCTCAGCGCGCTTTGCGGGTTGAGTGCTCCGTGTGAAATTTTTATATACTTATTCATCCTGTTAACTGAGTGTATCGAACTGTCTGACTAAACTAGTTCGTGAACGTAATATCGACAAAAGTAGGTGAAACAATGCTGGTGTTAGAAAATATTCCTATTTCGTTATTGGGATTAATTCCTGGAGCACAACCTTTCGTAATACTGTTCCTGCCAATTAATTTAATGCAAATCAGTTTGGGGTACCTACTGACTCAAGCGTTCCCCAATCAAGCTATGCTGATATGGACGGGTATATTATTTTAGTAGTATTTACGTCAACAAGTATAGAATCAAAAATTTCGGGGGATGCAACTATTTTCATTTACCCTGAAAATGAACTATGTTATTCGGTAGAGTGTGTATAACATAAAGGACATAACACTCTAAATGATCTTATGGGGCCTATAACAAAGCTGATAACCTAAGGTGAGGTCTGTTTGGTATCTGTTTACCTATTGTGGCTACAATGTTGTTGACATCAAACATGTTGGTCGGACTAACTTAATGTGAATGCAACTTAGCGTTTATTTTTACAATCCGTACAATACCCAGTAGACTTCGGCTGTCTTTGACGTAATTGCATTAAGTTCGGTGTTTATCTCAAGAACGCTAAAGTGGAATCGGAAGGGGAATCGGAAGGGGAATCGGAACCGGTGGGAGCGGAATCGGAAATAACATGAACATTACGAATCACCTCATTTGTCTCTCTCGCGCATCTTTGCCTCTTAAACGCTATGGTATTGTCGCCTTAAATGGCACAGAAACTAAAAGCGGTGCTGCAGAAAAATTGGCAAAACAAACAATAGGCACCGAAAACGCTTGCACTCTCTCTGATAACGCTCTTATGCTCGTCTTTTTAAGCGTAGAGCATGTATGACGTGAGCCGAGGGCATCTCAGCATCGAAAAGAGCCCCTTCACCTCCGCCGTTATAGAAAATCTCTCGTTAAGAAATTTTTATCGTTTCGCCATGACTCTCAATCAGAAGCGATAGAAGCACTTATGAGACATCCGCAACTACAAGGACTTAAAAGAAGGAGCCACGCGAAAAGAGTGAAGAGCAAAATTGAACTCACGTATGTCCCGACGATATGCCCCTACTGCGGCGTTGGATGCGGGCTTAACCTAGTCGTCATGGATGGACGACTCGTGGGAGTTGAGCCGTGGAAGAGGCATCCAGTCAACGAAGGAAAACTCTGTCCCAAGGGTCTCGCATGTGACCAATTCGTGCATAGTGCAGACAGGCTTAAAACACCCTTAATCAGAAAGGACGGAAGATTCGTTGAAGTGACGTGGGAAGAAGCTTTAGGTTTCGTTGCTTCAAAATTCAAAGCCACATACGAAACTTACGGTTCAAATTCAGTTGCCTTTCAGGTGTCGTGCAGGGTATCTAATGAAGAAGCGTACCTCATGAGCAAATTAGCCAGAGCTGGATTTAAGACGAACAACATTGATAATTGCGCACGATTGTGCCACGGACCGTCAGTTACCGGACTTACCTTGTCATTTGGCTCGGGCGCCGCGACAAATCCCTTGGCAGATTGCGTCAACGCGGACTGTATTTTTGTGATTGGATCAAATGCCATGGAATCTCATCCTCTAGCCGGCAGAAGACTTATTATGGCAAAGGAACGAGGCGCGACATTGATCGTTGCGGACCCACGGTACACAATGACGGCGAAGCAAGCAAACATCTACGTGCGCTTTTATCCCTCGGCGATTATCCCCCTCGTGAATTCAATGATGTACCATATCATACGAGAGGGCAAAGAGGACAAGGAATTCATCAAAACACGGACGAAGGGCTTTCCGGAATTGAAAACAACGGTCGCAGAGTACGCTGACGTGGAGGACATAACGGGGGTGCCAACAGATCTAGTGAAAAAAGTTGCACTGTTGTACGCAGGAGCAAAGAATGCGGCTATAGTGTACTGTTTAGGCGTAACTGAGAGCAGGACCGGGACGGACAACGTACGGACGTTAGGAAACCTAGCACTGCTCACCGGCAATGTTGGAAGGCCAGGCGTTGGGGTAAACCCGCTGAGAGGTCAGAACAACGTGCAGGGTGCGTGTGATATGGGGGCATATCCAAATTTCTATTCAGGTTATCAGACGGTAGATGCAGAAGAGAACCGCCGCAAGATGGAAAAAGCCTGGGGCGTTGTGGGGTTGCCATCAACCCCCGGCTTAACGCTCACAGAGCAGATAGGTGCCGCCGGTGACAAGATAAAGAGCATGTTCATTCTTGGGGAGAACCCAATGTTGTCGTTCCCTGACATTACTCATGTCAGTACATCGCTCCAACGGCTCGACTTCCTTGTTGTACAGGACATATTCCTTACAGAGACCGCTGAACTTGCTGATGTCGTGCTACCAGCTGCATGCTGGGCTGAAAAGGATGGCACGTTTACTAATGCTGAACGGCGCGTTCAGCGGATAAGAAAAGCAGTTGACCCACCAGGAGATGCGAAGGCAGATTGGGAAATTATAACGGCTTTTGCACATACGCTTGGCGTGCCAGGGTTCGATTTTACGAGCACTGAGGATGTGTTTACCGATATGGCCAGAATCACACCTCAATACGGTGGTATGACCTATGTGAGACTGGAAAAACCTGAGGGTCTTGTGTGGCCGTGCCCAACAGAGGAACACCCCGGAACGCCAATTTTACACGTAGATTCGTTTAGTTCGCGAGATGGTCTCGGAACATTTTTCCCGATAGACTACGTGCCTCCAGCAGAGCTTCCCGACGAGGAGTACCCGTTCGTCCTGATGACTGGACGTATCTTGTTCCATTACCATACGGGAACCATGACGAGACGATCACCAGCGCTTAACGCCGAAGTCCCGACAGGGTACGTCGAGATTAATCCAGTCGATGCGGCTGCTATCGGGATTTCAATACAGAGGGGTGATTCGGTAAGGGTAAGGGTGAAAAGCCGGCGTGGAGAAGTTGAGACGATAGCATTAGTTACCAATGATATCCCAAAGGGAGTGGTGAGCATGCCATTCCACTTCAAGGAGTGCCCTGCTAATAGGTTAACGAATACGGCGCTAGACCCGCTTTCGAAGATGCCAGAACTAAAGTTCTGTGCGGTGGCGGTAGAACTGGTACATGAGGTGAGGTGAGGTGAGGTGAGGTGAGTGAAACTGGTTAACATTGGAGACATGTTTTACATTCAGGCAGCGGACAGCGACCTCCGCGTGAAAGGCGAGTACGGCGGTGCGGTAACGGCAATTCTGAGGTACCTGTTAGAGAGGAAGATCGTCGACGCAGCCCTCGCGATGCACCGCGGGGCTGACCACTACGACGGCATTCCTGTGCTCATTACAGATCCGTCGAATATCACAGAACTTTCTGGCTCTCTTTACTGCGCGCCGATAATGCAGTCGACGGTTCTGTTTAAATACCTCAATCTTGCTAAGGATATGAAAGTGGCGGTTGTTGGCGTTGGCTGCGATTGTTGGGCCATACAAAAACTCGGTGAAAAAGGTGTCATAAGCAACGAGAACCTCTTCCTTATCGGCCTTAACTGCAGTCGAACCTTCTCGCCTGTCCAGGCGCAAGAGATGATAACAAGGTTCTATGGGATAAATCCGATGGATATTATGAAAGAGGAAATCGCAAAGGGCAACCTCATTCTCGAGACCAATGACCATCAAACCAAAGGACTTAAAATCGATGATCTCGAAGAGCAGGGATACGGGCGCCGAAGCAATTGCCGCCGCTGTGAAGTTAAGATCTCCCGGATGGCGGATCTTGCATGTGGAAGTTGGGGTGTTATAGGTACGGATGTGGGAAAGGCCACCTTCGTAGAGGTCTGCACAAAGGCTGGTGCGCAGCTACTCGAAGATGCAATACGAGATAATGCATTAATAGCAAAGGATCTGAGTCCAAAGGGCATTGAGCTTCGCGAAAAAACAGAGCAGGTAATGCTCAAACTAGGCGCACAGTGGCAGGATCACGATTTCGTGACACCTGAAGCGAAGAACGAGTTCTGGCTCAAACAGTTTGCAAAGTGCATTAAATGCCTCGGCTGTGTGAACGCGTGCCCTGTATTTGTGTGTGATAAGTGCAAGCTTGAGAGCAAAGAGCCACTCTGGTTTGAATCAGGAGAGCTGACCCCTTCTCCGAAGCTCCAATTTACGAGAGCTGCTCACATGGCAAATGACTGTGTGAATTGCTGACAGTGTGAAGACGCGTGCCCGGTTGAAATACCACTCTCTACGTTCTTCCAGCAGTCAAGCAAAGAGTTTGGAGAGCTATTCGCAAGGTTCGACGAGATAAATTCGATTTAGTTAACAACAACTGGATTGTCATAACGCTCTTATGCTCGTCTTTTTGGCTGCAAAGCATGCATGTATGACGTGAACCGAGGGCATCTCAGCATCGAAAAGAGCCCCTTCACCTCGGTCTTTATAGAAAAACGACAACGAAACTCATCTGTTTTCGACTAAAAGAGGATTTAGATACCTATATATCACACATTTTAACATACCCATGGGACATGCCTCCATTTTTTACCATAGACGATCTCGATACCCATAACAAAGTCGTCTTGGTTCGCGTCGATTTGAACTCTCCGATTGGTCCAGATGGTGAGATTCTGGACGACATACGGTTTAGGAGCCATATACCGACCATTAGAGCGTTAGATGATGCTAAGGTGGTCCTCATTGCTCATCAGTCCCGTCCTGGCAAGAAAGATTTCACCACGATGGAAAATCACGCAAAGAAGCTCTCATCGCTCTTAGGAAAGAGCGTAATGTACATCGACGATATCTTCGGCTCACACGCACTGCTGACGATACGAGAAATGGACAATGGTGAGGTTGTTTTGCTTGAGAACTTGAGGTTTAGCTCTGAAGAGGTGCTTAAAGCTCCGACTGATGACCTTGCCAAAACGCACCTCGTGAAGAGGTTGTCCCTAGTAGCTGACCTTTACCTTAACGACGCCTTCGGCACGGCCCACAGATCTCAAACATCGATAGTAGCCTTCCCCCTCGTTTTAACGTCAGGTGCTGGAAAGCTGATGGAAAAAGAGGTGGATATGCTCACGAAAGCCCTTACGACTTCGCAAAGACCGAGAATATTTATGCTTGGGGGGACAAAGGCTGATGACAGCATTAAGGTCATTGAGCACGTCCTCTCACAGGGCAGCGCGGACAAAGTGCTTGCAACGGGGATTGTTGCAAACGTTTTTTTGGCAGCTTCAGGCGTTGATATTGGCCGTCCGAACGTTGATTATATCAAGTCGTTAGGCTATGAGGGCTGCGTTGACGTGTGTAAAAAGCTCATAGACGTGCATGACGGCAAGATTATGATGCCAATTGACGTTGCGCTAAACAACAATGGGAACCGCTTAGATGCGCATCTTGCGGACCTGCCAACAGAGTGCCTTATTTATGATATCGGAATAGAGACGGTCGTGGCGTACTCACGTGAACTTAAAGCCGCAGGAACTGTCGTGATAAATGGACCGGCAGGTGTATTTGAACAAAAGGCTTTTGCGCTAGGCACCGACGAGACATTAAAGGCGGCAGCACAGTCGAAGCTCTCGATCTTAGGTGGAGGGCATATTGCTGCGGCAGCGCGGAGAATTGGCATCGATAAGCACATAACGCACATTTCGACAGGGGGCAAAGCGTGCATAGATTTTTTAGCGGGTGAGACACTCCCTGGGATAATGGCACTTGTGGATGCGAAGTGCCAGACTGAAGATGGATAATGGGGAGGAGTAGTCTGACACGCCTAGCGTACAGTGAGGAGCAAGACGCCACAAAAATGTATAAATAGCTGACATATATATGAAATCACCAATATATATCGCCTCGGTGGCTCAGCTTGGAAGAGCGATTGACTTGTATCTGTTGTTTTCGATACTAGGTACGTAGAGTGATTACTTAACGATCATTTTACGCGGCAGGATATCAATAGGTCGAGGGTTCAAATCCCTCCCGGGGCTTTTTTGTCAACCTCATAGGATTAACTGAATGCTGCTATCTGAAGAATCGAATGCTGGCAATTGGCACAAGCGTGCCGCTACTTAAACGGGCGATACCACCAGTCCCATGGCGCATTACACCGCGGGTCATCAGTCCTCCCGTTTATTAGCGAGGGGGTCACGCCAGCGTCGTCCCATGGCATCCGCTCTTCATCAGGATCTGCATAGTTGTAGAGTGCAGTGGTAAAGTAGATGAGGTGGACCCGTTCGTCTCCCACCGCTTTAAAGCCGTGCCAGTAGTGGCCGGGCATCCGGACGATCTGTAGGACGTTTCCTGTTGATATGATTTCGGTGAGCTCGTTTGTTTGATCGTCGTATCCGCAGAGCTGTAGTGCTCCGGCTAGTACGATGAAGTAGTCTGTCTGCCCGCGTGTGTGCCGGTGCCAAGCCCGTATCGTCCCTGGGTAGGTGATGGAGAAATTGGACTGCTGAATGTCGTCGGGGAGCCAGTCTTGCCGTATGATCTCGGTGAAGAAGCCGCGTTCGTCGGCGTGTGTGGTGAGGGGGGTTATGGTAATTCCGGTAAGCATGGTTATCGCGAGTGAGTGGTGTGGTGGTGTTATCATTTAATTCTTGCTATTGGTGGCGGAATCGTAGATCTCTATCGTCGTACATTAAAAACAGTGCTTTACAACTGCGCCTGTGAGTGGTTCGTACACGCTCTGCAGTGAGGACACAAACTGTCTGGTTCAAAGTGATAAACAGTTATTCAGCCCGTGTATTTCGCCAGCTCTTTAATATTATTCCCGTGCTGCGCAATTAGACCATTTTTAACTCCAAGCCGGACCATCTGCGTGACTTTTTTTCCAAATTCAGTGGAGGGCCCACCATATATGACCGTCTCTCCAACCGACTCTCGCTCAAATGCCACCACAACGGCATCGGTCGTGGTACCTGTGAACGTGAGACCTAAATCAAATAGAGCCCTTGTCTTAGCTTCGGTAGCCGTGATGATGATGTTCGCCATTGCACCTTCACGTAGCTCCCTTGACGACACAATGATCAGATTTATCGTACCTATAGAGCGAGGGTGCGTAACCCCTGCCGTTGCAAAAACAGTAATGTAATCCTCCTCTACAACTTGGACATTTTTCATCGCGACGGCTGTCAACAATGCTACGTAGTCACCATCGAGATGCAAGGAACTAGCAACATCATTTATGTAACTTTTGGGATCGGCGTGGGAAAAATTGCGCGGGACCTGAATATTCAATATATAGTTCACGCACCTTCTGCCGCCGTCCACTCCGGTACTGAGTGCTTCAAAGCATCCATTTATGACTAACACGTCACTTATTACGTCGTACTTCAACTGTCTTCCTCAAACTACCGAAACGAGTTTATAGAGGTATGGGGCTCAAAATTCTGCTGTTAATTCATTAATACCACGAAGATAGCCGCGATATTTAGCGTGCGCCCAATTGCTGGATCTTGTGCTTGTGTGCATAGGACGGCGTTTCAGGCGTGCAATGGCTAGCTAATGCCTTTTGTTAGCCTTTCATTTCAGCCATCAAGTCATCCATAGAATACATACCTGGTGGTTTGGCCACAACAAAGCGCGTGGCCATCATCGCTCCGCTTGCGAACGCCTGTCTGCTGTGGGCTCTGTGCGTTATCTCAAGTCGCTCACCATCACCAATGAAGAGCACAGTGTGATCGCCAACGATATCTCCAGACCGAATTGAATACGAGCCTATTTGTCGCTCTCCTCCTGCCTCTTTAATCACGTCCATTGCTTTTACGGCCGTGCCGCTCGGCGCATCTATCTTGTGTTTGTGATGGGCTTCAATGACCTCCGCAGGGTAGTCTGACCATGGCAAATGTTCAGACGCCTCTTTTACGAGTCTCCAAAAAACATTCACACCAATTGAAAAGTTGGGCGATATCAAAGCTGCAACCTTCCCATCGATAGCATTTCGTATCTCCTCGCGCTGATCAGCGGAATGACCTGTCGTGCCGACAACAAGCCGAATCCCCGCTGCTGCGGCTGTTTTGATAATTTCAGTTGAGGAGTATGCTTCCGTAAAATCGATCACGACTTCAGGTTTAACTCTGTGTAGAGTCTCCGAGAGCTTTGACGTATCGGTGACTGCATCATTGCAGATGTTCCTGTCAAACGCAGCTACGAGCTCCATATCAGGTGCCTTCTTGACGTTTTCTACAATTAAAGAGCCCATTCTACCGCAAGCACCCGTCACTGCCACTCTAATTTTTGTGCCATCGTTCATAGATGTAACACCTCGTAGACGCCTCCTTGGAATTAAAACCTCTACGCATCGGTATATATCGAAAGGACCGACTTAAGCTTTTGGACATTTGAATCCTGCATATCGGTGAGCGGCAATCGCATCGGCCCACCGGCAAGTCCCATTAAATCACACGCCTTCTTTATCGGTATCGGGTTCGTTTCGATAAATAACGCCCCGAATAACGGTGAAAGCTCAAAGTGAAGTTTTCTCGCCTCGGTGTAGTTCCCATCAAGGCAGAGCCTGACGAGCTTTGTCATTTTCTTCGGCAATATATTAGCCGCAACTGATATCACACCCGTTGCTCCAAGGCTCATCATAGGAAGCGTCAGGCTATCATCCCCAGCGAGCACGTAAAATTCAAGACCCTGCGTTAGCTCTAGAACGTCTGAAATCTGACTGAAGTTAGCACTAGCCTCTTTGACCCCCATAATATTGCTATATTCGTGGGCCAACACGCTAATGGTCTCCGGATCCATGTTAATCCCAGTACGCCCCGGAATGTTATACAGTATTAGCGGAAATTCAGTGGCGTCTGCTATAGCGCTAAAGTGCTCGATCAAACCATTTTTCATGGGTTTGTTATAATACGGAACAATAAGAAGCGCTGCATCGGCTCCCGCATCCTGAGCATGCTTTGTTAAATCTATTGCCTCTGTGGTGTTATTTGAACCGGTACCTGCTATAATTGGCACGTTCGATACGTCAACTGCAGCATCTACAGTCGCCTTATGTTCATTAAATGACAACGTTGCCGATTCTCCGGTGCTGCCACAGGGCACAAACCCGGCCACACCTCCGGCCATCAAATGCTCGATATTTGACTTTAGTCCTTCAATATCGAGTTTCTTATCCTTCGTAAAGGGCGTAATCAGGGCAGGATATACGCCTTCAAATATCATCCTTTTCTCCTGTTGCCGATGTTAATCTTGTGAGTGATGTACCCAGCAACCCTATTTCTAATGTTTTTACTCTCGATATTGGTGTATTCAGTCACCAATAACTTGTTTTGTTCATAATCGGATCCGAATACATCTCGATGCCCTCTGAGGAGCTCCGCTGAGATGCTCTTTATGTATGTAGGTCTGATACTCCCTATTTTGCCACCCCCTTTATCGTTTTACAGGAACTGCCCTTTTACCTTGAAATATTCGATAGGCTGTTCATTCTCCATCATTGATGAGATCCTCATAACGTTGTCAGCGACCTCCGTTGCCAGCGCTCCGAGAACACGGACCATAGCCTCCTTCCCGAGGCCGCCACGGTCGTATATTACTATCGGCACCTTTTTATCCTTTGCTATGGCAGATTCCATCACCTGCGCTACTCCCCACTCCATTGTGCTCACTTCTTCCGGCTCATCAGCTCTGTCGAACGTGGCGATTGTCAGGCCAAGGTCTTCACACGCTTTAATTATGTCACTCGAGTACCGTATGTTCATGGCACTTTTCAGATCGGCGTCATATTTCATAGCAGTGAGCACAATTCTGGCCAGGTGATCACTCGCCCCGAACTCTGTGCATCCAACGGGTACTGCCCTCTTTCCGACTCGTACGATCCTTCCGCTAACACCGGCTACATCTGCCTGGCTTTTGGGGTTTGAAGTCGCCATAACT
>Ga0187770_10002557_pt1 | contig 10204 bp, 9 predicted proteins | sample 0116_SJ02_MP02_2_FD_133154 | JGI IMG/M metagenome (GOLD analysis project Ga0187770, IMG submission 133154) | Tropical peat soil microbial communities from peatlands in Department of Meta, Colombia - 0116_SJ02_MP02_20_MG | ecosystem: Environmental > Terrestrial > Soil > Wetlands > Peat | place... | reverse complement strand
TCCTAGCAATAGTTTCGCCCCGGATACCTTGGCTAGGGCATACCCAAAATCCACCTGCGCCTCTCCCAGCTGAAGGATCAACGGCATGAACACCTCTTGTTTCACCCGGATCAGTTCCCTCACCGCTTCCTTCACCTGGGTGTACTTCCCCTCGTACACCATCCCCCGGAAGCGGTCGTAGTTCCGCTTGGCCGTGTGGCGTTGTTTCTTCGGTAGGGCCTTGTCTTCTTCGATGATTTGAGCGATCCGCTCTAGGTAGGGGCCGATCTTCGGCTTGGAACGGGGCTCCTTCAGACGATAACCAGGCGGCTCGGAATACTCCAATATCTTCTTTAATGTCTCCCAGCCAATCCTTTCACGCCGCAGTATCTCTCGTTTACTACTCTCCTCTCTCGACACCTCCAGTCGTATCTTGGTCCACCAATCCATCCCTGTGTACACTCCTCTCTCCTCCCTCGGATCAGAAAATCGAACTCCTCATTCGAAGAAGGGTAAATGAGGGTGTCACAGTTTTCAACCGCCCTTTATAGTACGCCAGATGAATGAGTCATATAGACCTTTCTCGCCTTATTTCAAAGGTTGCACCTTTTTATCGCTTTCCATCGTGACGCCAGCACGTCGAGAAGGCCTTCGCGGATGAGCATCAGCATGATGATCAGGATTCCCCCGAAGACTAAGCCCCGCATTTGAATATAGGAACTCAGGTAGGCACTCAGCTCGGTGACGATCACCGAACCCAGAATAGGGCCCGCAAATATTCTCAATCCGCCGACCATGATCATAAAAATGGGTTCGGCGTTTTTCGCCCAGTAGGCATGGTCCGGGTAAGATCCGCTGAGGTGCAGGGCCATCAGCCCTCCCGCCAAGCCGGTAAAGATCCCGGAGATGATAAAGACGATCATCTGGTATCCCTTGACGTTGATTCCCAGAAAATTAATTCTCTCGGGATTGTCCCGAATGCTGCGCAATATCCAACCGAAGGGCGAATCGGTGACCATCTTGAGGAAAAAGAAAGAAAGGATCGTCAGAATGACGATCAGGTAATACAGACTGAAAGGGGAGGTCATATCGATCGGGAAACCAAAGAAGGAAAGGGGAGGCTTGGGAATCCCGCCGATCAGCCCCTGATCGCCTCCTGTGAAGCTGGCCCACTTAATGATAATCGCATATACGATTTGACTGAAGGCCAGGGTCAGAAAGGAGAAATAAATAGAGGACAAGCGGGTGCAAAAGTAACCGATGACCAAGGCCGCAAATCCGGAAAAAATCATCGCGCAAAGCAGGACGGCCGGTATGGCCAACGGCAGGGAACCCGAAAGTCTTTGCAGCATGATCCCCACCGTATACGACCCAACGGCGAAAAAGGCCGCATGGCCGAAGGAGATGATCCCCGTATAGCCGATCAGCAAATTAAGGCTTACCGCGAAGAGAGCCATAACGAGCATTTCGGAAACGATGTTTACAAAAGACAAAGTTGGGATTATTAAAGGGAAAATAGCCAGGAAACTGGCTAAAAAGAGCAACCAGCTATTGGATCGGATGAAGCGCATATCTTTCCTCTTCAGGCTGTGGCCCTTCCGAACAGTCCGGAAGGACGAAGAATCAAGACCACGGCCATCAAAATGTAAATGAAAGCCAATTCAAAGAAGGGGAATCCTAGAATTCCGAAGGATCGCATCAGTCCGAAGAGCAGGGCTACGAGAAAGGTGCCGATGATATTGCCCATTCCCCCAATGACCACGATAATAAAAGACTCGATGATGATCGAATTCCCCATCTCCGGAACGATGGATCGCAAGGGGGAAGCAATGACCCCGCCCAAACCGGCCAGGAGGCTTCCCAAGGCAAAAACCGAAGTGTACACCAGAGGGACATTCATGCCTACGCACATCAACATCTCCGGGTCTGAAGCCGCGGCATTGATAATCTTGCCGAATTTCGTTTTCGCAAGGAAGAACCAAATTCCTAAGACCAGCGCGGCGCCTGCCAGCATGATGAATAAATAGTAAAAGGGAATGATCGTTCCCATAATGGTGACCGGGGGCCGGCGAAACCAGCTTGGAACTGGCACGGAAAGGTCAAAGATTCCCCACACCAATTTGGCCATATCATCTAGGACCAAAATAAAGGCATAGGTAAGCAGGAGCTGATAAAGGTCCGGAAGCCCATAGACTCTTTTAATAAAGAAGCGCTCCAGGATGATCCCGACGATTCCCACCCCAATCGGGGCCAGAAATAAAGCCAGCCCGAAATTACCGAAAGCCTCCATCAAGGTATAGGTAAAGTAAGCCCCAATCATGTACAGGGAGCCATGGGCGAAGTTCATGACCCCTAGGACCCCCAGAATGAGACTGAGCCCGGAAGCGACGAGAAACAGAACCATGGCGATGATTACCGCCCCGATGACCTGTCCCAAGATGCATCCAGGGCTGCCCAGGCAGCTGAATAAGCTTGCTAGGTCCATCGTTAATCCCCCTGAGACTTTTTAGCGCCTGGAAGGAAGCCGCTGGCCCAGGCAGAGAGGAGCCCTGGGGTGAATCGCCGCCTAGGGCTCCTTCTGCCCATCAGGTTTTAAGCCATCCTTTTTCCTTCAGCCATTCACTTTCGACCTTGATAATGTCATCCCAGGACATGTTTAATACTTCTTCCACGTAGGGCATTTTCGACGTGGTCTTTCCCCAGGCTTCCGTGTAAAGAATAATCTGATGGTCCCTCCCCCTTAGGACGCATTTTTGGCCGGGAGGGGTCCCCCAGGGGCAAACAATCTCCAGGTTTTCCAGAGCCGCCCGGACGGCGTCTTGATCCGTGGTGCCCGCCTTTTCAACCGCCTTTTGGTAGAAGAGGCAGGCCGTATAGGTCTGCTGGGACCATCCGGAAGGCTCATAATTAAATCGTTTTTTAAACGCATAGAACCAATCGCTGTTCAACTTTGTGTCGGGTACAATCGGGTTGGATCTCGTACCCATGAAAATTCCGGGCGGGAATTTTCCGAATGCTTTGATGACCGGGTTGATGGCCGTAAAATCTCCCAGGTCGATCGTAAAGATCTTCACTCGGTCGGAGAACCCATATAACCCCCCTTGTTCCAACAAGGCCACAATATCTCCCCCCCATTGCGAGGTAAAGCAAGCATCCACCTTCGCGCCCATGATTTTGTTGATGTATGGGGTAAAGTCGGGTTCGTATAGCTTGGGCCAAAGCTCGGCGACGATCTCCGCTTCGGGATAATAAACCTTCAGGAACCGGATAAAGAACATCACGTTCTCCCGGCCGTAGGCATAATCAGGGGCAATCATAGCCCACCGCTTCCAACCATTCTTTTTGCAGATATCGGCGGCATATTTGGCACCGGCGGCCATATCATGAATATTGGAGGGAGAGGATCGAAAATGAAAAGGAGAGAAAGTTTTAGGATCTGCAGTGAGCTCGGTGGTCTTCGAGGTTCCCGTGATGGTCAATATCTTCAGGTCGCGGGAGACCTCTTTTACCCCGAAAGACTCCAGGCTGCTGCAGCAATCCAAGAGCAGATCCACTTGCTTGGAGGCCGCCGCCGCTCTAGCCAACCTGGTGGACTCTTCGATTTTCACTTGGCTATCGCGAAACTGGACTTCGATCTTTCGCCCTAAAAGTCCCCCCTGGGCATTCAGTCCCTCCGCCCACATATTCACCGCATCCCGGGTCGTCACCCCCGTCACCGCCGACCTTCCGGTAAAACTGCTGATGCCTTCGATCCGAATCGGTGGTTTTTGGGCATAGGCTGCCCTTGGGATTAGGAAGGGGATCGTACAGACCCCCACCAGGGAAGTCGCGGAGGTCTTTAAAAAATCTCTCCGGGTGAGCCCCCGTCTTCCGATTTTCTTTTTTAAAGCTTTTTCCATTTTCCCCTCCTTTTTTGATTTATTGACCTTACAGCCTTCCCTGAAATTTTTTCCGGGGCACAAGGATGGATTCCTTCTTTCTAATTCCTTGCCGAGCCTCCAAAACGACCAGCAAATCTTGGGGAACCATCAAACGGCCAGATAACGGTCATGCACCTCCCGGTTTCTCTGCAAATCGTCGATCGGGCCCTGATACAAAATCTTGCCTTTATCGATCACATAACCCCGATCCGAGATCTGGAAGGCGAAAAGAACATTTTGCTCCACTAGCAGGATGCTCATCTTTTCTTTCAGGCGTTTGATCAAATCCACCATGGACTGGATGATGAGCGGAGCCAAGCCCTGGGTCGGCTCGTCCACCATCACCAATTCCGGATTTCCCATCAGACTGCGGGCGATGGCAAGCATCTGTTGCTCCCCTCCGCTCATCTCCGTCCCCAGATGGTTTTCCAGGTCCTTCAGTTTCGGGAAAAAGTCATAGATCTTTTCAAGGGTCCACCCATCCGGGCGAAAATTTCTTTGGGCGATTTCCAGGTTATCTTTGGCGGTAAGGCGCGGAAAGATTCTTCGATCTTCAGGAACATACCCCACTCCCCGGCGGATGATGGAAAAGGGGGATTGGCCCTTGATTTCTTCGCCCTTAAAAAGGATAGAACCCCGCCGCGGAACGGTTAGGCCCATGATGCTCCTGACAGTCGTCGTTTTTCCCGCTCCGTTTCTGCCGATCAGGCATACGATCTCCGCAGATTGAACTTCCAGGGAAAGACCCTGGACGATATAACTGGTTCCGTAATAGGTGTGAATATCTTTTACCTTCAACATTATTCCTGATACCCTCCCAGGTAGGCTTGTTTGACCGCTTCATTCTTACGGATTTCTTCGGGAGTTCCATCCGCCAGGATTTTTCCATAATTGAGCACGATGATGCGGTTGGAGATGGAAAAGACCACATTCATGTCGTGTTCGGTGAGAAAGAAAGTGGTTCCAGTGGTCTCAAAAAGGTTTTTGATGAGCAGGACCATTTTCTTGGTTTCTTCAGGATTCATCCCCGCAGTGGGCTCGTCCAGAAAGACCAGTTTGGGCTCACTGGCCAAAACAATTCCCACCTCCACAATTCTCATATCCCCGTGCGAAATGGCATGGCAGGGAGCGTCTTTTTGGTCTTCCAGGCCGATCAGTTTCAGGATCCTCAAGCTCCTTTCGTACAACTCATCGATGTAAGCTATGGGTCTCAAGAAATTCATACTTTTTCCCATATGCACAATTAAAGCGGAGCGGATGTTTTCCAGAACCGTCAGACTCTTAAAGATATTGGTGATCTGAAAAGATCGGGAGATTCCTTTTTTCCAGATCTTGTAAGGAGGAAGGCTGGCAATCTCTTCCCCCCGGAAATGGATGCTGCCGGAAGTAGGAGGGAATTTGCCCGTCACTACATTGTAAAACGTGGTTTTCCCTGCCCCGTTGGGCCCGATGAGAGAAGTGATCTCCCCCTCCTTGACGGACAGATTTATATCCCATAGAGCGGCCACATGACCAAAATTTTTTGATAAATCTCTAATTTCCAGGATCGCCACAATTCATACTCCTCTGCCAAATTAGAAAAATTATATCCCCGGATTCCCTTATTCCTATCTGGGAGCAATGATGGCGCGAGCGACCGATCTGCTTTCCGATCGTTCCAGGGCTTCTTTGGCCTCTCCCAGAGAGTATTCGCGATCGGAGAATTTTTCATAGGGATATTTGCGGTGATTTTTCTCCAGGAATTTAAGCGACCGATGCAGGTAATAGGGGGCATATCGCACGATGCCTTTCACCGTGATCCCCTTGCGGGTGATGACTCCCGGAGCGATGGAAGTCTCGAATTCGGGACCGGTTAAAATATTGCCGATCCCTATCACCCGTCCACCGGTGCGGACCAGCTGCAGGGCCTCGGCGAAGGCCGAGGGGACACCGGAAACTTCGAGAACCACATCCGCCCCGTCACTTCCGGAAATTTTCTTCACCTGCTCCAGGCGCTCGTCGACCTTCGTGAATTTCTTCAAATCGATCAAATGATCCGCGCCGAAGGATTTGGCAAATTCCAACCTCTCCGCCGCTCCTTCGATAACGATGACCCTGGCCCCTTTTTCTTTGGCCACGGCGCTGGCGTGGAGGCCTAACCCTCCAGCCCCCTGGATGGCCACCGTTTCCCCCATCAATAATCCAGCCATATCCAAGCCGTAGAAAACCTGAGAGAGCCCGCAGTTGGCTCCCGCTGCCACCGCGTCCGCGAGGGCCTCGGGGACTTTGTAGAAGTATTGATTGGGATGGACATATAATGCGTAGAGTAGGAGCCGTGAAAATGGGGGGGGGTCTCCGGCGATGCGGCGGTGAATTTATAGGCGTTCTGGCAGAGAGAAAACTCCCCGCGCAAACAGGGGGGACACTTGAGACAGGTGAGAAAATAGGGGGCCACGACTCGATCGCCTACCGTCACCGGCGATCCCGCATAATCCGTTTTCACTCCTTCTCCGAGTTTGAGCACTCGGCCGATAAATTCATGCCCCATCACCACACCCTTCTTGATAACCGGGTGCAAACCCCGCCAGATATGCAGGTCGGATCCGCAGACATTTGCCTTTACGACTTCGAGCAGCAATGCCCCCGGCTCTACCGGAGGCAAATCAAATTCCTTAACCGCAATGTCTTTTACTCCCATCAAAATCGCAACTTGACCTTTCATTTTAGGGATCCTCCATTTCCTTTAAAGGTGATAAATCAATGTTCATGAGGAATTCCTTTTCTCAGAGCTCCTCATTTTTTAAATACCCGTTTTCTGGAGACAGTGGAATAGACATACGGCGGGGGAGAGCAAGTCGGAAGAGCGAGAGAAGAAAACGCCCGTCTTGTCGGGAAATTGATATTTCTCAATCGCCTGACCAGGTTGGGACATCTGACCCCTTCTTTCTGCAAAGTCGGGATTTGATCATCGATTGATAAGGACTGACTTGACGGTAAGGCCAGTATACGGAAAAGGGGATTGGGGGTCAAGAAAAAAGGCCATAGAAAATTTGCCCTTCTTCCATTTCCTATGGCCTTTAATCAGTCCGGCAGCATTCCTCTATTTTTTGGGAATCAACCAGTCCAAACCCAAAAAGCTAAGCCTTCCCTCGGTCGGCACTCCGGTTTGAGGATCCCATCCCATGGCCTGGTAGTAAAGTTTCAGGGTATCGGCGAAATCCTCCCGGCTGATCTTTTTCTCCCGGGGAGTCCCGGCCTCCAGGGTCTCGAACAAACGTTCGGGGAGATAATCATCCTTGCTGGACAACCCTTCCCGCATGTTGAACATCCTCGCCATCGTGACCGTCCGCTCCCCTAACTCCATCAATTCGTAAAGGCTTGTATTCCAGCCGGTAATGGCCTCTACCGCTTCGGCGAGCGAAACAAGAGGGAAAGCCGTATACGGTGCGGCCGCAAAGTTGCAAACCCCCAGGGAGTTGAAGGCGTTCCAGATCGCCTGGGTGTGCGCAAACTGCCGAACCTTTCTCGGCCCCATCTCCATTGCCGGAACGGGCTCCATGACGCCGGCCGGCCTGGCCCCCTTCAGCGCCGGGCCCTCGGTCAGGAAAGAAGTATCATGGGGTGCTTCGATATGATCCGCCCCGGTCGGGGAAGTGGCATAACTCAGAGTCAGCCCCTGTTTCCCCCGCGGATCATGCATGGGCAGCTCCTGCCCCTTGATGTGCATGGCGTATTTCTCGGCCCCTTTCCCAATCTTCTGAGCTGCCCGCTGCACTCCCTCCGCTAGGACATCCCCGAACCCTTCGCGCCGGGTGATCTTCCCGATCATGGCAAGCATGGCATCCGTATTCCCGAACCGCAGGTCGATTTCGTCCGTATCTTTCGGAGTGAGGATTCCCTTCTCCACCAATTCCATGGCGAACGCGATCGCCACGCCCACGGAAATGGTGTCTAATCCATACCGGTTGCACATCTCATTCCCCTGGGCGATGGCCGCCAGGTTATCGATCCCGCAATAGGACCCTAGGGAGGCGACCGTCTCGTATTCCGGGCCGCCGTATTCCGGAGCGGCGTTATACTTCCCCTCGACCTTGACCGCCCGCTTGCATTGAACCGCACAAGCGTAGCAACCTTCCGATTTTACCAGGATTGTGTCGGTCATCTTTTCGCCGCAAATGGCCTCCGCTCCTTCAAATTGCCCCTTCTGAAAATTGCGCGTGGGCAGGATTCCGGAGTTGTTCAGGGGCATGACAAACATGGGCGTCCCGAATTTCTTCAGATTCTGAGCCAGGGCGGATTGAGGAAGGATTTCGAGTACCTTTTTCCCGATCTCCTTCACTTTTTCGGGATCGGCATAAGAAAGTCGCGTCGTTCCCCGCGCGGCGATTGCCCGCAGCTTCTTGGAGCCCATCACCGCCCCCATGCCGGTTCGACCGTTGGCGTGCTTCAGTTCGTTGACCACGCAGGCATAACGCACCAGCTTCTCTCCGGCCGGGCCGCACTGGGCCACGCGGATCCGGTTGTCTCCGAGCTCCTCCCGGATCAGCCTTTCCGCCTCTCCGGTATCTTTTCCCCAAATCCGGGAAGCATCCCGAATCTCCGCCTTGCCGTCCTTGATCCAGAGATAGACGGGCTTGGCCGCCCGCCCTTCCACGATGACTCCGTCGAATCCGGCCATCTTCAGCTCGGGACCGAAAAAGCCTCCCGCTTCCGCTTCCCCGAAAGCCCCAGTCAAGGGGGAACGCGCGGCCACCGTGTACCGGGTCAGACCCGGTAGGGGCGCCCCGGAAATTACACTGGACATGAAGATCAGCTTGCTGTCTTGTCCCAGAGGGTCAACCCCCGGCTTCTGCTCCTTCAACAAATAGTAGGAAGAAAGAGCGGACCCGCCCATGTACATGCGGTAGACGATCTCGGGCGGCGTTTCTTCGCTTATCGCCCCCGAAGTAAGATTGATCCGCAATATTTTCCCGTTGTATCCAGTTGGCATACTAGAACCTCCTCCTTATGGAATTTCCTAAGATGCCTGCCAAGATAAGTCAGAATATCATCTCGCCGGTTAGATTAGACCATACCGACTAGGCTGAGTCAATTTTAAAAATGAAGGATCGTCTCCAGCGGTTGAAATCCTTCAATGGGAATTCGACTCCTTCGACCCAGCCCCCAGGTAGTACTGGCTGATCTCTTTTCCCTTGATCTCATCCGCGCTAGATTTCAACGCCACGCGCCCGTTGGCGATCACGTAAATGAACTGAGAAATAGGCAAGGAAAGGGAAGCATTCTGCTCGACCAGGAGAATAGTCGTCTTTAAATTTTTGTTGATTCTTTTAACCTCGTTCATGACGGATCCTGCCATCAGCGGAGCCAGTCCCAATGAAGGCTCGTCCAGGAGCAGGAGCCTTGGCCGGGTCATCAGGGCCATGCCAATTACCAGCATTTGCTGTTCTCCTCCGCTCAGCGTGCCGGCGACCTGGCCTTTTCTCTCTCTTAGGCGCGGGAAATAGGACAGGATGACTTCCAAGTCCCGGCGGATTTCCTTCTTGTCATCCAGGCGCATGAGGGCCCCCACCCTCAAGTTCTCTTCTACCGTAAGGGAGCGAAAAAGCTCCCGGCCCTCCATAACCAGGGAGATCTTCGACCGCGCGATCAGTGCCGGGTCCATCCCGTCGATCCGACGGCCTTCGAAGTAAATTTCTCCCTTGTTTACCCTTCCATTCTCCAGCATGAGGACCCCGGAAATGGCCTTCAGGATGGTTGTCTTACCGGCCCCGTTGGCCCCGAGGATAGTGACGATATTGCCTTCGGAAACCTCCAGGCTCACGCCCTTGAGGGCCAGAATGACGTTACTGTAAAGAACCTCGATATCCTTGAATTCTAGAAGCATGCGCTTTTTCTCGGAGGAAAGGGGAGGGAATATCCTACCCTCAGGTGTTTAATGCGTCTTGATCCAGTCGCTGATCGAACCGTATTTCCCATTTTTGATCTCTAAAATCCGGGCCTGGGTATGGCCCTGATGGTTCTTGTAAGACAGCAGGGGAGTGCCACCACCGGTGTCGAAATCACTTAGCTGCTCCCATTCATCCCTGACCATCAGGCGGAACTGGGAAATCTCGGGAACTTTTCCCCCATTCTAACTGAGCACCCGGGTAATCACCTCGTTGATGATTTTGCCCTGCACCCATCCCTTCATGAAATAGGTGTCCTTCTTTTCGATCTGGTGTTTTTTGCTGTACTCTTCGATCTCCTTCATCATGGGGATGTTTTCCCCCCAGTCGGCGTTGATCTGGATGGCCTTAAAACCTTCCGCGTCCTTGGCCAGCGTTTCG
>Ga0187770_10002556_pt1 | contig 10205 bp, 8 predicted proteins | sample 0116_SJ02_MP02_2_FD_133154 | JGI IMG/M metagenome (GOLD analysis project Ga0187770, IMG submission 133154) | Tropical peat soil microbial communities from peatlands in Department of Meta, Colombia - 0116_SJ02_MP02_20_MG | ecosystem: Environmental > Terrestrial > Soil > Wetlands > Peat | place... | reverse complement strand
TCCGAATTCACAGCCACTACTGTCTCGACGTTCCTCAGCCCCGACGTGAAGTGGGCCGCTCCGCTGACGCCAACGACAACCGCCAGCTTTGCGTTCAGGCTTGAGCCGGTCGAGCCGATAACAAGGTTCTTCGATGCCATCCCCTTGTCAGCCAGGGGCCTGGACACACCGAATGCGGAGCCCGTGACATCCGCCAGCTTCTTCGGGATCGCCAGGGTATCCTTACACCCAAGCCCGGCCACGACCACCTTCTGGGCCTTACTCACACTAGCGCCACGCTGGACTGATCTCTCCACGACATGGCATCTGATGGCCTCGGGTCTTAGTTCGAATGCGAACGGCTCTACGGTCCCCACCCTTTCCGTGGGCTCTGCGGCCGTGAACACACCCGACCTGACGGTCGCCATCTGGGGTCTTCCCTTCTTGCACTTGCAGACAGCAACGATGCTCCCACCGAAGCCGGGGACAGAGCCAAGAAGCATCCCGGTCCCGGGTTCGATTTCCAAGTCGACCACGTGGGCCATCAAACCCGCACCGAGTCTCACAGCGAGCATCCCTGCCAGGGCGGTCCCATTGTGGGTCGCCCCGATGAGAAGCATGTCAGGGTCCCGGGCCTTGACCATGGCCGCTACCACATCTGTGTAAGCTTCGGTGGTAAAGTTCCGTAGGAGCGGCGAATCGGCAACGAGGACGACATCGGCCCCCCTGCGTGCGCACTCTACTGCCATATCCTGGACCCCCTCTCCAAGGACTGCTCCAGTGAGCGTCACCCCGAGCTGGTCCGCGATGGTCCGCCCCTTCCCAAGCACCTCAAGCGATGAGTCCTCTAGGACTCCGTCCGTCTGCTCGAGGAAGACGAAGACACCCCCAGGCTTGGACAGGCGATTACACACCTCCGTTCCCGATGCGGCTGGCGACTATCTCAGCAACATCCATTATCTTGATGCTCGAGCCGACCGTTTTGACGCCATCCTCAAAGTTCAGGACGCAGAATGGACAGGCGGTGGCCATTACGGAAGCGCCAGCCTCCTCGGCTTGGGAGACCCGCCTGTGGCTCGGCCTCTCCCCCTCCGCCTCCACGTACATCCCGCCCCCTCCTCCTCCACAGCAGAGTGCATCGCTCCTGTTTTCGTCCATCTCGTTGAGCTTCAGGTCTGGGACGCTCTCGAGGACCTTTCGCGGTTCCTCGTAAACACCGCCATACCTTCCGAGGTAGCACGGATCGTGGTATGTCACCACCACGCCGTCCTCGCCCGGCGTGTGCCTCAGCTTGATCTGCTCCTTGTCTAGCGCCTCCGAGAGAAACTCGGTGTAATGGAGCACAGGGGGAACACTGCCGAATTTTGGATAGACGTCTCGGAATACACCATTGCTGTGTGGCGATATTGTGATGACGTCCTCGGCACCAACGCTCTTGAACGACTCGATGTTCGACTGCGCGAGCTCTTCAAGGTAGGCCTCTTCCCCTATCTGGTAGACCTCGTCCCCCGAACTCTTCTCATTCTCCCCTAGGATTGCGAAATCCACCCCAGCTGCGTTGAGTATCTCGACCAAAGAACGGGCGATGCGCTGCAGCCGTGGATCGAACGACGCCGCGTCGTCTAGGTAGAGCAGGTGTTTCGCCTGCTTCCCCACCTTCACATTCAGGCCTTCGGCCCACTTTCCTCTGTCTTTCTTTTTCCCCTCCCACGCTGTTCCCTCTTCGTATACGCGCCAGAGGGCGCTTTCCAGCTTCGGCGGCGCCTTCCTCTCCCTATAGCTCACTTCCCTGAGCGAGTGGATTACCCCCGTGATTTCGACCCCTCTGGGGCATGCCACCTCGCACTGTTTGCATGTCGCGCACAGCCAGAGAGCTTCCCTGAGGGCCAGCTCCCTTACCCCAACTTGGGCTCCCCGCATTATGCTCCTAACGGGAAGGTTCATCGGACAGATGGCGGTGCACGTCCCACACTGGTAGCAAGACAAAAGGGTACCCGGAACCGCCCCGGCGATGGCGCTCCTGAACTCCATGTCTGGGGAATGGGTGCTCACGGCTCTGTCAAACCCCCCTCACCTGGACTTTGGACACTGTCGACTGGAGCTCCTCTGGAGGAAGCTTCGAAATCAGCGCGGACATCTCCCTCGCCTTGTCTGCGAAGCGTTTCGGCTCGGCCGCGCTTACCCACCACAACTGCAGTCTGTCGGGGTTCACTCCCTTTACCTTCAGCTGGGTCTTCCACCTCTCGACTCTCTTCTCCGTCTGCAGGTTGGCGTTGATGTAGTGGCAGTCTCCTGGGTGGCACCCCGTTACAAGAACGGCACCCGCCCCTTTCGAGAAGGCGTACATGACGAGCTTCTGGGAGATCCGCCCCGAGCACATCGTCCTGATCACACGGGTGTTTGACGGGTACTGAATCTTCATCACCCCCGCCAAGTCTGCCCCGGCGTAGGAACACCAATTGCACGCATAGATCAGGACCTTCCCCGCAGCCCCCTCGGATAGTGCTGCGTCCACTTGGGCCGTGATTTGCTTGTCAGTGAACCCCTCTTGGGTCAGGGCCCCATCCACGGTACATTCAGCTACACACGTGCCACACCCCTGACAGGCCGCGGTCACGAACTCTATGTTCTTCCTCACCTCGCCGAGTATTGCTCCGTAAGGGCAGACGGGGATGCACCTGCCACACTTCGTGCACCTTTCGGGGGTGACCAGAGCCACGAACGGCTCCCTCTCGATCTCGTTCTTCGAGATCACCACAGCCGCTTTCGCAGCCGCCGCCAGGGCCTGGAGGGCCGATTCCTTCACGCTCTTGGGGTACTGTACTGTTCCCGCCAGCATTACTCCCTGTACGGCAGCCTCCGCCGGACCTAGCTTCGGGTGGCTTTCGAGGGCGAATCCTTCCTGATCGATAGACACCTTTAGCTGCTGGAGCACGTCTCCCTTCTGCTCTGTCATTGCTGTACCCTCCTCCGCGTCAGCCCGACGTTGAGGACGGTAAGATCACTCTGAAGCGCTACGTCGCTGCCGGTCAGCTCGTCCTTCACCACCAGCTTGCCGTCCACAAACCGGATTGCATCCTGAGGGACGGAGGCCTGAGGGTACTGGTAGAACCTCACGCCGAGCCTTCCTGCCTTCTCGTACTCCTCCTCCCCGAAGCGCGAGAACGTTCTGATGTCCTTGTAGAGAACGTTCACCTCATTCCCCCTTTCCTTCAGCCTGACAGCCTGATTGATCATGGTCTGGCAGCAGAACCTCGAACAGCCGCTCGAGCTGTTCCTTGATCCCACGCACGATATGATGGCCACATTCTTCCCTGCAATCCCATCGATGATCTTGTCTAGATCTAGGCTCGTCACCACGTTGGGGTTCTTGCCATATTCGAATTCAGTTGGGACGTACGGCTCGGCCCCGGTGGCCACGACCACTGCTCCTGCCATGAAGCTTGTCCCATCCGTAAGGTGAACGTCGTAGCTTCCGACGAACCCGCTTATCGTCTCGACCGTGGTTCCGGTGTGCACCTTTGCCCCGCTTTCTCCGAGCTCCCTAAGGAGCGATTCCAGCAATGTCTTCGATTCCAACCCAAGGGGTGCTATCTCGGTGACGGAGTTCAGCAGGCCGCCGAGGGCCTCCTCCCTCTCCACCAGGTGCGTTTCGAAGCCCTGCTTGGCAAGGTTTGTTGCGGCAACTATTCCGGCCACGCCCCCTCCCACGACCAGGGCGGTCTGGGTGACCGGGAACTTCATCGTCTGCAGGGCCTTCATGTTCATCGCCCTCAGCACAGACATCTTCACCATGTCCTTGGCCTTCTGCAGGGCACCCTCTCTGTCCTCCTTGTGAACCCAGGAGTCCATGTTCCTGATGTTCGCCATGTCCAAGAGGTAGGGGTTGAGCCCGGCTCGGTTCAGCGCTCCCTGAAACGTCGCGTAGTGGGTCTTCGGAGAGCAGGCAGCCACGACCACGCGGTTGATTTGCTTGTCCCGAATCACACCACTGATGTCGTTGAGGGTGTTTGCTGCACAAGAGTATGTCTGGTCCTGGGCGTGGACCACGTTGGGGAGGGTCCTTGCGAAATCAAGGACAGACTTGACGTCGACCACCCCAGCTATGTTGGAGCCGCAGTGACAGACGAAAACTCCGATTCTCGGCTCCCCTTCGGTGCTGATCTGCACCACCTCGGCCGGTTTAGGCCAGGACCTCGTCTTGACGAAGGTGAGTGCCTTGGCCACGGCCGCGCCTGCTTCAATGACACTGTCAGGAATGTCCTTGGGACCGGTGCTGCACCCTGCAAGGTAGACTCCCTCTCTCGTGCTTGTGTTGAACCCCCCTCGATCATCCATGGATGCGAAGAATCCATCGGGGCTAAGATCTATGCCGAGCATACGTGCAAGCTCGCCTGTCCCCCTCGACGGGATTACGGCGGTCGCAAGGACCACCATGTCGTAGTCTTCCTGAACCTTCACCGCACCATCCTCGGTGTTCTCGAACGTGACTCTGATTGCTTCCCCGTTGGGGGACACCCTAGCCGGTCTGCTCCTCATGAAGCGTACCCCCGACGCCCTCGTCCTGTCATAGAATTCATCGAATCCTTTACCGAAGGCCCTGATGTCCATGTAGGCCACGTCGACTCCCTTGATGCCGTGGTCCTTGAGCTGGTATGCCTCCTTGATGCTGTACATGCAGCATATCCTCGAGCAGTATTTCACCAGCCTCTCGTCTCTGGACCCAGCGCAGAGTACGAAGAGTACTCTCTCGGGGTGCTTCCCATCAGACGGTCTAACTATCTCCCCCATGCTGGGACCCGAGGCCTGGAGGAGGCGCTCAAGCTCCATCGACGTGAGTATGTCCGGATGCTTCCCGTACCCGAACTCTGTGAGGAGTGAGGGATCCAGGAGGTCGAAGCCCGTGGCGACGATGACGGCCGCCACATCTCTTTCAATGAGCTTCGGTTTCATGTTGAAATCTATGGCGTTCGGGCCGCAGACGTCGATGCATCTGCTACAGGGAAGAAGGTTCGGAGGGTCGTTCAGGCAGTTCTGAACGTCGATCACATAGGGCCCGGGGACCGCTTGTTCGATAGGGGTGTAAATCGCCTTCCTCGCCGCCATGCCGTAGTCGAACTCGTTCTTCACGACCTCAGGGCAGACGTTCACACATTCGGCGCACCTAGTGCAGGCATCAGTGACATACCGCGCGTCCTGTTTTATGGTGACCCTAAAGCTCCCCGCGCTTCCTTCGACGTTCTGCACCTCTGCCAAGGTGAGGAGTTCGATGTTCGGGTTGAGGGCGACTTCGCTCATCTTCGGCGATTCGATGCAGATGGAACAGTCGAGGGTGGGAAAGTTCTTGTCGAGTACGGACATCTTGCCCCCCACGGTCGGGCTCTTCTCCACAAGGGTGACTTTGGCGCCCGCGTTTGCCGCGTCCAGCGCACCCTGTATGCCTGCTATGCCTCCTCCTATGATCAGAATCCTATCATGGTCAGACAAGCTTCTCGATGCCTCCATTTTTCGCCTCGGTTGCCAGCTCGACCCCGGCGTTCAGCGCCTTGACGTTCACTTCAGCAGCTTTTGGGAACCTCTCGGCCACCGCTTTCTTCAGCGGCTCCAGTGAATGTGGTGAAGCGAGTGCCGCCATGGAACCAAGCATTACAATGTTCATGAGGACTTTCCTTCCGAGGCTTTCCGCGGCCGCAGCCGCCGGTATCGCGAAGACCCGGTGGTCTCCTCCCACCTTCGAAAGGTCGACAAGCCTCTTTTCCACGAGTACGACTCCCGTAGGCTTGACTAGCTTCATGTTGATGTCGAGTCCTTCTTGGTACATAGTAATCAGGGCATCAAGCTTCGACACTAGAGGATAGTCGATGGGCTCGTCGGAAATCACGACATCAGCCCTTGACCAGCCCCCTGTGACATATGGGCTGTACCCTTCAGTCACGACGACTTCCTTCCCTTCATGGAGGGAGGCAGCACTGCCGAGTATGTGGCCCGCGGTGATGGCTCCCTGGCCTCCCAGGCCCGTAATCCTAGCCTCGAACTTCATTTCTTCCCAGCTCCCTGGGTCGCCACCCTCGTCCTGAGGTCGCCAAGCAACTCCTGGTATGAGGGCCTCCGCCTGTCGACGAAGTTCCCCACCACCACCTCGTCTTCCGGTCGCGCAGTCACAGCGATTTTGCTGAGGTCAGCGTTGTGGTCAACAACAGACTTGTCCCTGAAGTACTCCATCATGTCGAGGGCATCAGGGAACCCGTTGAATTCGCCGAAGGTTGGGGGGCAGGGGGAGAGCACTTCCATGAAAGCGAATCCTTTCACCTCCATCATTCTGCTGATGGCGGCTGTCACCTGGCGCACGTGCATCGCCGTCCAGCGTGCTACAAAGGACGCCCCCGCAGCTGCTACGAGATATGGGACGTTGAAGGGCGTCTCTATGTTCCCGTAGGGGGAGGTGTGCGTCTTCGCCCCCAGGGGTGTAGTTCCGCCATGTTGTCCGCCTGTCATCCCATAGTTGAAGTTGTTCACCATGATCACGTTGAGGTCGACGTTCCTTCGAGCGGCATGGATGAGGTGGTTTCCACCTATCACCCCGATGTCACCATCTCCAGCAATCACAGTGATTTCCAGCTCCGGACGCACCACTGCCATCCCTGTGGCGAACGCAATTGCCCTCCCATGGGTGGTGTGGTAGGAGTCGAGGTTGAGGTACCCTGACACCCGCCCCGTACAGCCGATTCCCGAAATGGAGACGTGCCTGTCTCGAGGAATCGTCGACTTCTGGATCGCTTTTACATAGGCGCCGACAACGATTCCGATCCCGCAGCCGGGGCACCAGATGTTCGGAAGCCTCTCTGACCTTATCACATCATCGTTGAGGTGGTGTTGCACCTTCACCTCGGGGCCCCCTACTCTGACACCTGGCGAGATCAGGACGCCACCACCGCCTGTATAGCCTCTACGATCGCTCGCGGCTCAATCAGAGTTCCCGGCGCCCAGTTCGCGCCGACGACAGGACAGCGCGAATTCTCTCTTACAGGATGGACCATCTGGCCGAAGTTGATCTCTGCCACGACCAGCCCAGAGACCTTACTGCTAAGCTTCTCGACGACTTCATCGGGGAACGGCCAGGGTGTCTGCAACCGGAGGAGCCCTGCCTTAATGCCCTTGGCCCTGGCACTCTTCACCGCAGCCAGTGCGGAGCGGGCTGCGCTCCCATAGGACACCACAGCCACCTCGGCGTCATCGAGGTAGCGTTCTTCCCAGCGCCAAATCTCCTTCGCGTGGTCCTTGACCTTTCCGGCGAGGTGCCTTGTCATATTCTCGGACACCTCGTGGTCAGTGGACGGATATCCCCGCGAGTCGTGGGTGAGGCTATCGATGTTCGCCCTGTTCCCCGTCCCCACTATAGCCATCGGCAGGAAATCTCTGGTGTAGTCGAAGAGCACGCGCTCCCTATCGATGGCCGACACCGGCTCCATCACAAGCCTCTGTACGACTTCTATCTCTTCGGCCGGGGGAACGCGCAGGCGCTCCCACATCATCCCCACGACCTGATCGGCCATCACGAACACGGGGGTGCGGAATTTCTCCGCAGAATTGAATGCCTGGATGGTGAAGTCGAAGAACTCTTGGACACTGCTCGGTGAGTACGCTATGACCTCCAAGTCCCCGTGGCTCCCCCACTTCGACTGCATCATGTCCCCCTGCCCTACGAGGGTCGGGATGCCAGTGCTAGGGCCAGCCCGCTGTACGTTCACTATCACGCAGGGGGCCTCCATGATGTATGCAAGTCCAATGTTCTCCATCATCAGACTGAACCCGGGACCCGACGTCGCGGTCATCACCTTGGCGCCGGCGAAGGAAGCTCCGACAAGCGCAGCCATGCTTCCAACCTCATCTTCCATTTCGATGGCGTTTCCTCCCACCTGGGGGAACCTGACGCTTGCTCTCTCGAATATCTCGGAGGAGGGGGTAATAGGGTACCCTGCGTAGAAGCGGCATCCTGCGAGAATCGCCCCCTCCACACAGGCGAAATTCCCCATGGTGAAGTAGGTCCCGGGAGCCAGTCCTCCCCCACTGGGTCTGCTCACTCGCTATGGGACCTCCTCGGTGTAGATTGCGAACTCTGGGCACACGGCCATGCACATGCCGCAGTTGACACAATCGTTCTCCTTGCCCTCCTTGACCCGTGGGTGCCGGTACCCACTCGCATTGATCTCGTCTGACATCTCTAGAACGTCGTTGGGGCAGAAGGTCCAGCAGTAGTCACATTCCTTGCACCTCTCTGGGATTATGTAGATCCTAGCTACAGGCTTTGTGAACTTTGCCGAGTTGATCGGCTCACGAGTGATGGTGCCGGGCCCTATCTGCTTCTTCTGCACAGCGAGTTGGCTCGCAGAGCGCAAACTTTGAATGGCCGTTCACTGAAAGTATAATTTGGTTTAGTAGTCGAAATAGCACTAGAATCGTATATTCGAATGGGGCTAACTAATTAGGGAGTACCGGTAAATGAAAAGACTTCCCTATCGCCAGCCGGGGCACAATTGAAGATCCCTATGGGTCTGTTCGGGTCGTTCCGACCCACTGACTGGCGTGAGGAGGCCTACACCAAGCGCCCGCCCTTCATAATCGAGATGATTTCTGGACGCGTCTTCCTCATCCCTCGAGACCACGAAGCGGAGTCCGTGCTGGACGGGATATCGTCCTCACTCGGTTTGAAGAAAGTCCGCCAGGGGCACGTCAGCTACGTGGTCTCCAAAGGATACGGTGTAAAGGCACTCCGAGAGTTCGACTGGTACGTGCGCAGGAGCTGGAGGAACACGGGACTACTGGTTCTTTGGGCGCTGGCACACATTGGGGAGAAGGGGGACTGGAAACAGACCAGCATCCAACTCGATTACGTTGCCCAAGTCGCGGGACTGACAACTAAGGAGTGCGGTCAGACCCTGAAGTCGCTCTTTCACTCAAATCCAGAGAACAATTCTGTCCAGGGACTCAGCGAGCTCGCATCGGACAGGAAGCTGATTCAGCAGACCCTGGAGACGAAGGTCGCCGAGCTTCCGATCTGGACAGAAGAGATGGTGATGTCAGTCCTCTGTGCCGGCCCGGGGGGCTCCGTCGCTGAGCTATACGAAGCCATGCTCGGCCAAGGGCTAGGCATAGGGGCGGTGTACAAGCTCGCAGAGCGCTTGAAGACTCGGGGGTACGTCTACCCGCTGAGGCACTACAGGGTGAACGAGCGGGGGCCCATGAGGGAGATGCTTGCAGCGGACTGCAGGAACTGCTTCTTCGGCTACTCGAACCCGGACGTCTGCCTAGAGGATAGCCTCCGACAGATAGAAGACGTCCTCGAACGGGACTACGGGAAAGAGCCCACAAAAGAGGAGCGGACATCTCTTTACAACTCGGTGAAATCCATACCATACGCATCAAGGACGAACAGGAGGGTCCTCGCTTCACTGAAGCTGATGCACGAAATCGACCGGATGTCCAAAGAAGGGCGCGTGGCCAGCATGCTGAAGAAGATCGAAGAAGACTATGGGGTTGATCTTCCTGTGAAGGTCACCCGAGAACCCTCGGACTAGGTCTCGCGTGGTCCTAGGAAATCTCTAACACCCAGCGCGGCTGCCATTCGGTGCCGCCTCTACCACCTCCGGTAGGGTTGCCCCCACTCTGCCGTCATCAAGTTCCGAGAACTATGGATGCTTGGTCTCGTGCAGGGTCTCGAAGAGGAACCACTTGCGCCTATCCGTCTTGTCCAATATGTCTTGGAGCAGGTTGCTGGTCGCTACGTCCCTGTTCTTGTCACACACGGTGATGGCGTCGTGGATGGCCTTTGCCATACGGGCGTTGTCTTCCGCCAGTCGCTTGACCATCTTCTCCGGCGATACCAAGTCGTCGTTGTCGTCTTCAATGGTCTGCAGCTGACTGATGTGGCTTATGCTCCTGATTGTCGTGCCTCCGATCTTGCGGATACGTTCCGCCATCACGTCTATCGACTCGAAGATAGCTTCGGCCTGGTCGTCGAACATGTGGTGGTAGTCATTGAAGTGCGGACCATAGACATGCCAGTGGAAGTTCTTTGTCTTCACGTAGAGCGCGAAGGCATCTGCAATCAGCGGGTTGACGGCCTCCGTCACCGCCTTGACCTCATGGGGCGTGAGTTCTGTTGGTGTCGCGAGCTGCGGAGGAGGTGGGTAGGACTTAATCCTAGTAACAGTCGACGTCTTCATGTC
>Ga0187770_10002555_pt1 | contig 10205 bp, 10 predicted proteins | sample 0116_SJ02_MP02_2_FD_133154 | JGI IMG/M metagenome (GOLD analysis project Ga0187770, IMG submission 133154) | Tropical peat soil microbial communities from peatlands in Department of Meta, Colombia - 0116_SJ02_MP02_20_MG | ecosystem: Environmental > Terrestrial > Soil > Wetlands > Peat | place... | reverse complement strand
GTCGAGGCCGCCGATGTCGGCGTAGGTGACGTCAGGCACCTCCTCGAGGACGACCTCTTCGATCTCGGGCCGGGGGAGCTTCTCGAGCAGGATGAGCGAACGGGGGTCCATGAGGACGCTGTCGCCGGCACGCAGGCGAGTGTCTCGGAGCGCGTCGGCGAGCTCGGCCACGTGCTCTTCGTCGGCCCGGCCGACGACGAGGGCGCGCTTGCCGTCCTCGAGGATCTCCTGGACCGTGACGACCTCGCCGGACTGCTCGGAGGCGCGGGCGAGCACGACGTTCAACGACTCGTTGAGGACGACCTCGTGGCCGCGGCACAGGCTCTCGGGGTCGATCGCGGGGTGGAGGGCGACGCGCATCTTGCGACCACTCGCGAAGACGTCGACCGTGCCGTCCTCGTTGTGCTGCAGGAAGGTCCCGTAGGCGTTCGGGGTCTGGGTGAGCTTGTCGACCTCGTCGCGCAGGGAGGCGATGTTCTCCTTGGCCTGCTGGAGCGTGTAGGTGAGTTTCTCGTTGTGCGAGAGCGCCTGAGCGAGTTGGCCCTTCACCTCGAGGAGGCGTTCTTCGAGCACTCGGACGCGCTGCGGGGCCTCGTGCAGGCGGTGGCGCAGCTCGGCGATCTCGCTCTCGGCGCCGGCGAGGCGGGCCCGCAGTTCCGCGATCGTGTCGTCATCCATCTTCGGGCACCTCCTCCGCGCGACGCCCGACGTCTCGGACGCTACACCGGGCGGCGCCGACGTCGATCGCGGATGATGACCCCTCCCACCCTCTTGTCGAGGGGGTCGGGCTCCGGGAACAGTTGCCGGCAAGTCGTTCGACCCCCCGGAGCCCGTTTGGGACGCGAGAGGCGGGGGGCGTGTTCGTCCCGGTTTGTCGACCTACGAGAGCTCAGCTGCTGCCGACAGGAACCAGCACGAGCGAGCACGATCATCAGCTCGGCCCGCGTTGACGATCGACGCTGCCCGCCACGTGGGGTGACGGCAACACCCGATCGAACGTGCACGGCGTTCGACAGGTCGTCGGGACGAATCGCGGCGCGAGGATGTGACGTTGGTGACTGGGCGCGATCGTGCTGGTACGGGCCTGTGATGGAGATCGATCGGTATATCGTGGAGTTGCAAGATCTCGGAGGGCGGCTCGCGACCGCGGCCGCGGCCGCCGATCTCGAAGCTCGAGTGCCGACGTGTCCGGGCTGGACGGTGCGCGATCTTCTCCGCCATGTCGGTGGCGTTCATCGTTGGGCGACCGCCTACGTCTGTTCCGGCAAGTCGGAACCGACGAGCGACGAGGAAGAGGCCGTCTTTTTTGTCGCTGTGCCCAACGACGGACTGCTCTCTTGGTACCGCGCCGGCCATGCCTCGCTCGTCACGGCACTGCGCGACGCCGATCCCGGGATGAGCTGCTGGACCTTTCTTCCCGCCCCCTCGCCGCGCGCGTTCTGGGCGCGCCGACAGGCGCACGAGACGGCGATCCATTGCGTCGACGCCGAGGCCGCGGTGGAATGGCCGTCGCGATTACCGGGCGATTTCGCCGCTGACGGGATCGACGAGCTGCTCAACGGCTTTTTCGCAAGGCCGAACGGCTGCCTTACCGCCGATACCCCTGTCACCTTGTCCATCCAGACCACCGACACCGGCCACGCCTGGACGATTCGGGTCGAGTCGGACCGACGTGTGGTTTCGTCGGGCTTCACCCGGGCGGACTGCACGCTCGTGGGCCCGGCGAGCGATCTTTACCTTCTGCTCTGGAATCGACGAGAGCTCGGCCCGCCAGTCGACATCACCGGGGATGGGCGCGTCATGGATCTGTGGCGGGCACGAGCAACGATCCGCTGGGGCTGAACCGCGCGGTCCGCGTCCAGACCGAGGATCACACCCCGTTGACCGGCGTTTTCGGATCGCGGGGAACGGCAGAGCGCTTCGCCTTCTGCGGACCGATTCTCCCGGTCGACTTCTGAGGCCAACCGCCCGTCCAATCAGGCGAATCCACCTTGAGCCTCCTGGAGCTCCCCGGCGACCGCCGGTCGTACTCGACGGGCCCGTGGTCGGACGACCGCTGTCCACGCGCGCTTGAGTCAGCAGTCCACGTCCGCAGCTCGTCGGGCACGACTTCGTTTCCGATCGTCTGATCTCGACCGCGAGACCGCGCTCGTGTCGCTGCGTTCGGTGTCATCCCGCTTGCCTCGCGTACTCTGGAACCGTGCGTCGCAGGATTGCCGCTCGCAAGGTCACCAAGGTGCTCGTCATCGCCCTGTGCTTCGCCGAGATCATGGTCGTGGCCCGCCGACGTGGCTTCCTGTTTGGTGCCAACACCGTCGTGCGGTGCCGTGATGGCCACCTCTTCACGACGATTTGGATTCCCGGCGGGTCCTTGAAAGCCCTCCGTCTCGGGTGGTGGCGACTGCAGCGTTGCCCAGTGGGAAAGCACTGGAGCCTCGTCACCCCGGTCAAGGTCTCGGACCTGTCGGAGGAAGACCGGCGGCTAGCTGCGCTCCGCCGCGATGTTCGTATTCCGTGACTGCGCCCAGACCGGAGATCCTGGTGACCGGGTGATCCCGGCCAGTTCTTTCGCGGGTGCTGGTGGCGTCGTCGTCCTCGCCGAGCGAGTGGGCGCAATCGCTCGGAGGGAAAGCCCTCGCCTTCCTGGAGTATTCCCGCGAAGGGCGGAACCGGGCAGATTGACGAGATCCGCACCCACAAGGTCATTCCCCGGTCAGCTGCCCGTCACCGCGGCCAGTCCTCCGGATCAAGGCGGCCGAGGCAGTCGAGATGGCGGCCGGCAGGTCGGAAACTCGGCCAGCACCCGATCGCGCCACTCGGGGTTCCTTGACACCCCCTGACCTGCTCGGTACGTTCGATTCAGCCCGGCAAGAGGCGATTCTGCCTCGCAGCCCCATTTGCTCCCGGTGTCGTTACGCTTGTCGTGCCGGCATAATTGCCCAGAGGAGGGCGCGCAGCGCGATGAAGGTCTGGATCGATCAGGATCTCTGCACCGGCGACGGTCTCTGCGAGGAGATCTGTCCGGCGGTGTTCACGCTGCAGGACGACGGGCTCGCCTACGTGAAAGACGGGGCCACCGTGATGACCGACCCCGGCGGCGTGAAGGGCATGGTGGTCGTGCCCGACGGCCTCGACGACGCCGTCACCGAGGCCGCCGAAGAGTGCCCTGGAGAGTGCATCTTCATCGAGCAGGGCTAGGGTTCGCGCTCGGCGTCTCACCCGTTCCGTTGTTCGTCCGTCTCCCGAGTCGTGGCGTGCCCGACGACGCGACGCGCCGCCGTGACGAACCCGGTGTGCGCGACCATCCGGTGGTCGGGCCGCACCGACCGGCCCTCGATGTGCCAGGTGCGCCGGAGGACCTCGAACGTCTCCGCCAACGCGAACGCGGAGCGGTCGAGCTCGGCGCGCAGCTCGGCCGTTTGGGTGATCGACGGCAGGTAGGCGAGGAGGATCCCGCCGGGAAGGAGCGCCTGGGCGGCGTGTTCGACGACCCGCCAGGGTTCCGGCACGTCGAGGAGCACCCGGTCGAGTTCGACCTCGTCGATGCCTTCGTAGACGTCGCGTTCTTCGACGGCGAAGGGCACGTCGGCGCCGAGGATCTCCGCGACATTGGCCCGGGCGCGCCGGGCGAAGTCGCCCCGCAGCTCGTAGCCGGTCACGCGACAACCGGCACGCAGCGCCGTCATCGACAGCGCCCCCGAACCGACCCCCGCTTCGAGGACGCGCGCCCCGGGGAACAGATCAGCGGCGAGGAGGATCGCGCCGAGATCCTTCGGATAGATGACCTGAGCCCCGCGGGGCATCTTTACGATCACGTCAGCGAGCGTCGGCCGCAGGGCGAGGAAGCGTCGGGCGGGTCCCGACCCGCTGTCGCGGCGCCAGGCGACGATCGCGCTGCCCTCGGGCTGTCCGATCAGACTGTCGTGCTCGACGACGCCGGCGTGGGTCTGGAACGAGGCGCCCTTGGCGAGGCGGACGAGATAACGCCGGTCGTGGTGGTCGACGAGGAGGACCCGCTCCCCCTCGGCGAGCGGCCCGCGGCGGGGATACCCGGTCGGCTCGGGGCGGGTCACGACCCGGCCGCGCCGTCCCCTGCGTGCCGGAGGACGTCGCGCCGTCGGCGGGGGCCCGTCTCGGGTCCCGGCACGTGCGTGACGATCAGGGATTCCCCGAGCCCGAGGTTCTCCCGCGCGACGAGCGGCGCTTCGGGACGGGTGACGTAGCGCACGACCCAGGCCGCGGCGCCGATGACGATCCAGGCGACACTGCCCTCGAGGAGACCCCGCCGCAGGCCGTGCCGCATCAGGCGGTGCGCCCCCTTGTGGACGAGCGAAGCCACGGATCAGACCCGGCGGATCTCGAGCACGCTGGCGCGCCGACGACCCTTATGGCGTCCGAGCAGGTAGACGGAGGCGAACCCCACGGCGAGGGCCGTGGCGCCCGCCGCCACGGCGGCGATCTTCGTCGTTGCGCCGCCGTTCGGGCCGAGAAGGTCGCGCAGCTGCCGCTCGACCTCGGCGAGCGAGACTCGCGCGTCGCCGCCGTCGCCCTTGGCGCGGTCCGGAGGTTCGCTCATCGTCGGCTCTTCCGGCTCTCGGATCCGGAGCGCGGCCTTGCACCGCGGGTGACGACACCTCGGAACCCGAAGGCGACAAATCCCGCCAAGGCGACGACGGCGGCCGCCGCGGTGAGCAGGTAAGGCGCGAACGACCAGTGCCCGGCGAAGGTGCGCCCGGTCTCGGTCTGCAGGGCCCGCAGCATCCCAATCAGCGCGATCACGGCACCGATGGCGATGAGGAGCGCGCCGGAGAGCCCGAACACGAGTCGCCGCCCGAGCTGGCGTAGCGGCGCCAGGGTCTCCTGAACCACGTAGCGGCGGAGAACGGAGACAGTTTCGCCGAACGCGGCGCGGCTCCGACTCGAACCGTCGTCCGCCGCCTTCGCCACGGTCGCTCCTTTCTCCTCGCCGGCCCGGGCACACGACCACGAGGAACTGTCGCAGGCTACCGCGCCCGCACCCGCGCGGCTCGTTCCGACGTCGTCGGGCGCCATTGCCGTAATCTCGTTGTGTCCACGACAATCTCCGCCGTTCGCGGCAGCTGGAGGCGCACGAGGTGAGCAAACTCGAAGACCTGTTCCGGGAGCAGGGCCAGAGCCCGTGGATCGACGACCTGAAGCGAAGCTACGTGCGTGCCGGGGGCCTCGAAGAACTCGTCGGACTCGGGATCCGGGGTGTCACCTCGAACCCGACGATCATGACCCGGGCGATCACGGACAGCTCAGACTACGACGAGCAGTTCGGCGGGCTCGTCGCGGCGAACGTGCCCGTCGCGGACGCCTACTGGGAGCTCGTCCTCGCCGACGTGGTCGGGGCGCTCGACATCCTGCGGCCCCTCTACGAGGCGTCGGGCGGAGGGGACGGTTTCGTCTCGGTCGAGGTCGCGCCCGACCTCGCGCACGACACGGCGGGAACGATCGCCGCCACCCGCGCGCTCCATGCCCGGGTGGCACGGCCCAACGTCCTCGTGAAGATCCCCGCCACCCCGGAGGGCCTGCCGGCGATCGAAGAGGCAATCGCCGCGGGCGAGAAGGTCAACGTCACGTTGATCTTCTCCCTCGAACGCTACGAGGCGGTCATCGAGGCGTACCTGCGCGGTCTCGAGCGGCTTGCCGCGGCGGGGGGTTCTCCGGCTGACGTCGCCTCGGTCGCTTCGTTCTTCGTGAGCCGCGTCGACTCCGAGGTCGACCGCCGGCTCGAAGCGATCGCGTCGGCGGAACCGGGGACGCCGCGAGCGGCGCGGGCCCTCGAACTGCGCGGCCAGGCCGCCCTCGCCCAGGCGCGGCTCGCCTACGAGATCTTCCGGGAGCGATTCTCGTCGTCCCGGTTTGCGAACCTCGCCGCCGCGGGCGCCCGTCTGCAGCGTCCGCTGTGGGCTTCGACCTCGACGAAGAACCCCGGCTACGACGACCTTCTGTACGTGGAAGGACTGATCGGTCCGGACACGGTGAACACGATGCCGCCCGAGACCGCCGACGCCTTCAACGACCACGGAACTATCGCGCGCACGGTCGACTCCGACGTCGCGGCCGCGAAGGAGGTTCTCGCCGCTCTTGCCGAGGTCGGCGTGGACCTCGACGACGTCACCGAGCAGCTGGAGACCGCGGGCGTCGCGGCCTTCGCGCAGTCCTTCGACGACCTCCAGGCCCGGCTTGCCGAGAAGGCCGCAGCGATTGGCGCCGTCCACTGAGCGGCGTGCAGGGGGCTTCGTGAGCAGCACAGAATTCTCCGCCGCGGAACTGGGACTCGGTGCCGCCGAAGGCAACCGCACCGCTTTGAGCGGCCCGACGCGTCGGCCCGACCCGCTCGCGCTCGTCATCTTCGGGGCCTCAGGGGATCTCGCGGGCCGCAAGATCCTCCCGGCGCTCAGCCGCCTTGCCGCCCGGGGCGCGCTGCCGGAGGAGTTCACCGTGATCGGCGTGGCCCGCACGCCGCTCAGCGACGACGAGTTCCAGGGGCGGGCCCGGGAGGCCGGCGAACCGGGGAACTCAGCCGAGTGGGACAGGCGCGTCGCCCACTTCTCGTACATCTCCGGCGACAGCGCCGACCCGGCGACGTTCGAACGCCTTGCCCAGAGGCTCGCCGTGGCCGATCGGACGGTGGGAACCGCGGGCAACCGGCTCTACTACCTCGCGACCGTCCCGTCGCAGTTCGCGGTCGTCGTGCGGGGCCTCGGCGGGAAGCATCTCAACGCCGCCGGGCGACGGGAGGGCTTCGCGCGCCTCGTCGTCGAGAAGCCCTTCGGCACCGACTTCGAGAGCGCGCGGCAGCTCTCCGCCGAGATCCACGCCCACTTCGACGAGGAACAGATCTTCCGTATCGACCACTACATGGGCAAGGAGACGGTGCAGAACATCCTCGCCCTGCGGTTCGCCAACTCGGTCTTCGAGCCGATCTGGAATCGGCGCCACGTCGACCACGTCCAGGTGATGGTCGCCGAGAGCCTCGGCGTCGAAGGCCGCGGCGGGTTCTACGAGCAGGCCGGCGCGCTGCGGGACATCGTCCAGAACCACCTGATGCAGGTGCTGGCGCTGACGCTCATGGAGCCGCCGGGGGCGGCCGAGGGAGACATCATCCGGGACGAGAAGGTGAAGCTTCTCCGATCCGTCGTCGTGCCCGAGGAGCGCGACGTCGTCTCCCGGGTCGTGCGGGGCCAGTACGGAGCCGGCACGGTCGACGGCGAGCCGGTCCCGGCCTACCGCGACGAGCCCGGCGTCGACCCGCAGTCCGAGGTCGAGACGTACGTCGCGATGCGCGTCGACGTCGACAACTGGCGCTGGGCCGGGGTGCCGATCTTTTTGCGGACCGGCAAGCGGCTCCGCCACCGGCGGACCGAGGTGGTCATGGTCTTCCAGCGCCCGCCGCACCTGCCTTTTGCCGGCAAGCTGGCGCGTGACTTGCGGCGGGACTCGCTCACGTTGCGGATCCAGCCCGACGACGGGATCAGCCTCTCGTTCGGCGCCAAGGTCCCGGGGCCGACGTTCACGGTCCGCAACGTCTCGATGGACTTCTCCTATCTGCAGAGCTTCCCCGGCCAGACCGTCGACGCCTACGAGCGGCTGCTCGTCGACGCCATGGTCGGCGATCCGACACTTTTCATCCGCGACGACGAGGTCCAGCGGGCCTGGACGATCGTCCGGCCGCTGCAGGAGGCCTTCGCCGCGGACGCGCCGCCTCTCGCGCCCTACGCCGCCGGAAGCTGGGGGCCGGAGGCCGCGGACCGATTGCTCGAATCCGTCGAGCGGCACTGGCGCAACTCCGACTAGCGGCGAAGGGCGGGGTCATGATCGGCGAGGTGCGCGTGGTTCCCGACGTGGGAGCCGCCTTCGCGGCCCTCGTCGCCGACGAGGTCACCGCGACGAGCGCGCCGCGCTTCCGCCTCGGTTGCTCGGGCGGCGCCTCCGGGGTGGCCTGCTTCTCCCGTCTCGCCGCGGAACCGGGGATCTCGTGGGGGCGGGTCGAGTGCTACTTCGCCGACGAGCGCTGTGTCGAGCCGACCTCACCCGACGCCAACGCGCGGGCGATCTCCGAGGCCCTCGGCGAAGTCCGCGGCGAACTCGCCGGATTTCACCCGATGTCGTGCGCGGCGGGCCCGGAGGCCTACGGCGCGCTCGTCGCGGCAGCCGGCGGCTTCGACCTGCTCCAACTCGGTCTGGGACCCGACGGGCACACCGCGTCGCTCTTCCCCGGGGCGGACGGACACGACGCGCCCCCCGGCGCGCTCGTCATCGCCAACGCCGACCCCTCGGGTCGGAACCCCTTCGAGCGCCTGACCCTCACGTTCGAGGGGATCGCCCGGGCCCGACTCGTCGTCGTCACGGTGATCGGCGCGGCCAAAGCAGGCCCGCTGGCGCGGATCGCGGCCGGGGAGGACCTCCCCGCCGGGCGGATCCGCGGGGGCCGGGTCGTCTGGCTCGTCGACCCCGCCGCGGCCCCGCACCCCGGGGGGGACGGGGCGTGACCGGGGCGATCCGCCCCCGGACCTGGCGCGACGACGAACTTTTGCGCGCGCCCGTCGCCGAGCTCGTCGCGGCCGGCGGAGAGGCCCGGCGGAGCCGCTTCGGGCGTCGCGTGACGTACTCGCCGAAGGTCTTTGTCGCGCTGACGATGCTCTGTCGCGACCGTTGCGGTTACTGCACGTTCGCCAAGCCGCCGGGGCGCCTCGCGGCCCCCTACCTGTCGCCGGAGGAGGTCGTGGCCCTCGCCGTCGCCGGGCGGAAGGCGGGCTGTCACGAGGCCCTCTTCACGCTCGGTGAGAGCCCCGAGGATCGTTACCGGGGGGCGCGCGCCTGGCTCGCGGCCCACGGCTACCGCTCGACCGTCGAGTACCTCGCCGCCGCGGCGGCTCTCGTCGGCGAGCGCGCCGGATTGCTCGTCCACTGCAACGCCGGGGCGCTCGGCGCGGACGAACTCGCGCTCCTCCGGACCGTGAGTGTCAGCCAGGGGATGATGCTCGAGTCGCTCGTGCCCGGGCTCGCCTGCCACCGCCTGGCACCGGACAAGGACCCCGGGAGTCGTCTCGCGACCCTCGAGGCCGCGGGACGACTGGCGATCCCGTTCACGACCGGGGTCCTCGTCGGCATCGGCGAGACCCGGCGGGATCGCCTCGACGCCCTGCGGGCGATCGCCGACGCCCAGCGCCGCTACGGCCACGTCCAGGAGGTCCTCGTCCAGGGTTTCCTCCCGAAACCCGGGACCGCAATGCGCGCCGCGCCGCCCTGTCCCCTCGACGAGCTGCGCTGGACGGTCGCGGCCGCCCGGCTGATCCTGCCCGGCGCGGTCCACGTCCAGTCGCCGCCGAATCTTGTCGACGACCCGGTCGTGCTCGTCGACGCCGGGGCCGACGATCTCGGCGGGATCTCGCCACTGACGATCGACGAGGTCAACCCCGAGCGGGCCTGGCCGACCCTCGCTTGTCTGGGCGAGGACCTCGCGGCCGCCGGCTACGAGCTGGCACCGCGCCTCGCCGTCCAGCCCGAGTACGTGGCGGCGCCGGAGCGGTGGTTCGCGCCGCCGGTACGGGCCGCGATCCTCGAGCACTGCGACGCCGAGGGGCTGGCGCGGGACAGCGCCTGGTGCGCCGGGTCCGACGTCGCTCCCCCAGTTCTCGTCGCCCCGGGGCGGGCCCCGGCCCGGGGCGTCGGGCCCCGTGGTCCCGTCGACGAGGTGCTCGCCGGGGTCGAGGCCGGCCGGGACCCTGGCGTCGAGGAGGTGGTGACCCTGTTCTCCGCCCGGGGGACGGAGGTGCGGAGGATCGCCGCCTTCGCCGACGAACTGCGCGCCAGGGCCGTCGGCGACACCGTCACGTTCGTCGTGAACCGGAACATCAACTATACGAACATCTGCACCTATAAGTGCCGGTTCTGCGCTTTTTCCAAGGGGCCGCTCTCGCTGAATCTGCGCGGGCAACCGTATCTTTTGAGCCTCGACGAGATCGCGAGCCGCGTCGCCGAGGCCGAGGGCGCCGGCGCGACCGAGGTCTGCCTGCAGGGCGGGATCCACCCCGATTTCGACGGGAACTACTACCTCGAGGTCATCCGGGCGGTGCGGGCCGCCTCGGACAAGATCCACATCCACGGTTTCACCGCGCTCGAAGTGACCGAGGGGGCGCGCCGGCTCGGCGAACCGTTGGAGTCGTACCTGCGGC
>Ga0187770_10002554_pt1 | contig 10207 bp, 8 predicted proteins | sample 0116_SJ02_MP02_2_FD_133154 | JGI IMG/M metagenome (GOLD analysis project Ga0187770, IMG submission 133154) | Tropical peat soil microbial communities from peatlands in Department of Meta, Colombia - 0116_SJ02_MP02_20_MG | ecosystem: Environmental > Terrestrial > Soil > Wetlands > Peat | place... | reverse complement strand
TCTCCCGTGGTGCCCATTCAATCCTGGCAGAGCTGGGACAACCGCCAAAGAAGGAAGCCCAGTCAGAGACTCGATATCGTCGGGCGACTTGACCGTGTTGTCGAGGTATTCTCGGAAAATCGCGAGGCCCACACCTCCGACCAACCCGATCAGAAATGCCAGAAGGATGTTGCGCGCCTTCTGCGGCCGCGACGGGCTTGAGGGAACCAGGGCAGGGTCGACGATGCGAATGTTGCTGGACCGCAGTCCCGCCGTTATGCCTGCTTCTTTCAGCTTCTGCAAAAGCCCGTCGTAGAGCTGCTTATTGGATTCCGCATCGTGCTGCAGGATGTTGTACTGCACGAGCTTTTCAGCCAGATCGTTGGCATCTGCTTTCTGCTTGTCGAGTGCTTCCTGCAGGAGCGCGATGTGACTCCGCGCCGTGTTGTAGTCCTGGATGACTCCGTCCGCCACTGTCTTGCGCGCCTTCTCCAGATCGTCGTTAACTTCCTTCTCTTGATCGAGCAGGCGCTGTACCTTCGGATAGTTCGGCCCATACTGATTGACGGCGTCCGCATACTGCTCATCAAGATCGGATTTGCGTTTGAGCAGGTCTTGAACCACCACACTGTCGCGGGCCGCGGGAAGCGCGTCCACGTTGCCGGAAAGCGCCATGCGATACAAAGCCTCTTTCTCAGCTAGTTCCGTCTGCGCGTCCGTTACGGCCTTGCTCAGGTCGCCCAGCTTCTGGGTTGTGATGTCCTGTTTCTCATCAATTTGCCAGATCTGGTTTTCGCGCTCGTAGGCGAGTCGCGCGTCTTCCGATTTCTCGACCTTGATCCGAAGTTCTTCGAGCTCCGACGAGAGCCAGTTCGAAGCCTGAGTGGTCGCGTCGTACTTACTTCGGAAATTCAATTCGATGAAGTTCTGCAGGTGGGCGTTCACTACCTGGGCGGCAAGCTGCGGGTCCTGGGCATCGAAGCTCACCTCAATCAGCCGGCTGTTCGGCACGCGCTTGACGCTCAACGATCCGAGGAAAGCGCTGAGAATCGCCGGCCGTTTCGACGACGCTCCGACTTGTCCGAAATTAAAAGGAGTGGGAGAGCCGCCGAATTCCGGGTACCTCCCGAGATCCATTGACTTGATCGTCTGCAGCGCGAGCGTTTCACTTTGCAGGATCTTCGTCTGCGTTTCGAGGTAGTTGTCCATGTCGACAAATTCGTCGTAGGGGTTCTCGTCCGGAAATTGGATCGTGTTCTGGGACTCCCGGTCTACCTCGACGCGCGCGGTCGCCACGTAAACCGGCTTCATTTTGAACGATGCAATCGTCACTACAGTGACGACCGTGAGCAGAAATGTGAGCACCAGCCATTGGTGCTTCTTGAGGATGATGAAGTAATCGAGAAGGTGCGGCTCTCGCGGCGCCTGGTCCCACGGGAGAACCGATGGAGCGGGAATTAACGTCAGCGGCGAGTCGCTGATTTTCCGCTCGCGAAGCGCAAATCGCGACGCATCTTCCATCTACGCCATGCTCCTTATATCCGTTCTCGCTTCTAGATCCCGAATCCGCACCGAATTACGGCAACCGGTAAATCGCCACGCCTGACCCGATCCCCAACGCTGCCTCTGTACCCCGGGCAAGCGCCTTCTTCCCGCGGCTGTCTGGTATATACAGGATGTCGTTTGACAGAAGCGGGATGTCATCCACCTTGTGGCTCTCGATTTCCTTGATGTGTACGGGGATCGAATCTCGCTGGCCCGTCGCGGGATTTGTGCGCATGATCGTCGCCGAGTCGAGCTTCGCGAATGTCGTGAATCCATGAGCCAGTGCCACGGCCTTGAGCACCGTAATTTGCTCCCCGTGTCCCTCCAAGACGTAGCCGCCGGGCTGCGCCACGCCAAACCCAAGGACGTAAACGATTCCGGCTGGCGGGACGGTCACTGTGTCGCCGCCGTAAATCTGTATGTTGTAGGCGGATTCTCCCGATTCGAGCAGGTCCCGCAGCCGAATGGTGATCCTCTGTTCGTCCGGCGTGGAATTCGCCGTAGCACCCGGGGAATCGGACTTTGCCGCGCCCGCAGGCGCGGGGCGCGTAACGATGATCGTGTCGCCCGCCGCATCCGATACACCGCCCGCAGCTGAAAGCACTTCGAGCAATGTCGTCGGGCGCGTCACCTGATAAACCATCGTGTGGTTCACCGCTCCGACGACGGATACGGGAGCACTATTCTGTTCCTTCACGAATACTGAAACGTTGGGATGCGAGACGAGGCCGTTCTCGATCAGAAGTTTTTCCAGTTTGGATTCCAGGTCAAAGGAAGTAAGTCCCGCCGCCGCAATTCGATCGGGGATCAGGGGAAAACTGATGTCGCCCGCGTCGCTCACGCGCACGTCCCGCGAAAGCTCAGGGACGTCAAAAACATCAATGTGGAGAAGGTCGCCGGTTCCGATGGGGGTGTCCATCGGATGAGCTCGCGCTAAGGTAGCGAGCCGGTCGATTTTTTCGTTCGTCTGTTGCGGGGTGTCAAACTTTTCCTGACCGCCCGCCACCTGCGTGATCCCGATTAGCAGGATGGCCAACGGCAGGACACGATTCGCCCGAAACCAGTCCGAGACCCCGCGGACGGTTAAAACCATCGCCAAAGATGACCCCGAGACACTATGGATGACCGAAGCACTGCTGTCAACCACAAGCTGGGAATGCGCTTGATCGTACAATGGCCTCAGGTTGGCTTCTTGTTCGCCAGGCACAGTCGAAAACAAATTGAATTCTGCCTGGAAGGCTCATCCTGCGTCGGAAGCTACGTAACTTCGGCGGCAGTGCGAACAGGCGCGGTAGTGCGGATGCGACTCGAGCTCAGAGGCGGAGAGATCGCGAGGCTCGATTGTAGTAGAAATAGCATGGTGTTCGCAGGAATGTGTAGATTGAAATCGACGAGACTATGAACCAGCATTCCGCAGATCGCCGCAATCGATCCGGCATGGAGCGCGCGCGAAAAATGGCCCTGTTCCGCGGTCGTCGATCTCCGCGCCTCACGGTAAAGCAGCCATAGAAACCCCGCACCGCACAGGCCTCCTAGGATTCCCGTTTCCGCCAGCGTCTCCATGTAGTCGTTGTGAACGTGGTCCACGAGTTTTCCGTCGTACGCCGTCTCGTAGCGTGGGAAAACGTCCACGAGCGCTCCAACGCCGCATCCAATGATCGGATGATCGAGAAAGATATGGGCCGCTCCACGTGCCATCGAGATGCGCCGGCCGAGCGAGACGTCCGGAGACTTCAGCTCCGAGAACTTCGTGATTGCAAGGTTCGCACCTACCCACGCGACCAGCGCCAACGCCAGCAGGGCCACGACTCCGGCCGCTACGACCCGCGAACTACTCCACCCAGATCGCTGGCTCCGCGCTAGCAGCCCAAGAATTCCCAGCTCAAACAAAAAACCGATGATTCCGCCGCGCGAGCCGGAAAGCACGAGCGCGCTGACCGGCACGATGGTCAGCACGACGGTGAGCGGTACCACGTCCCGGTGGATACCACGGAAAACCATCATGGCGATGCCCAACGGCAATGTGAGCTCGACAAACCCCGCAAAGTGATTGCGGTTTACGTACGGGCCAAACGGATCACCTTCCGTCTTGAGGGCTTCAGTCCAGTAGATCTCGCGAACCGACGTGAAGTGCTGAATGATTCCCAAAAGCGAAACCACAAAACAAAGAACGATCAGAAACCAGACCACCGTAGTTAGCTCATCGCGAGTGCGGAAGGCCTGCGTTACAAGAAAGAAAACGATGAAATAGGCCGCCCATTTCAACAATTGCCCGCGGGTCAGAAATACATACGCCGTCGTATGGGCCCCGATCTGAAGCAATCCAATTACGAGCACGCCTAGCAGCGGCCAGTTGAGCGGACTCCAGTGGAGCTGGGCATCTGGTTTGAACGCGACGGCCATCGCCCAGAGGACAAAAAGCGCCGCAGCGGCTATTTCGATCAGCGATGCCGCCCACACCTCAACGCCACCGAGTGCGAACACCGATCCGGCGATTAAGATGCATAGTCCAATCCTGAGCAAACTCATGGGGACGGCTTCTCCACCGGTTGTGCGGACGGAAGCAGAAAGACGTCCGCAATCCAGACTGTTCCCGCTAGCTTGTTGTCGAAGAGGCGGCTTGGATTTCGCAGGAGACGCACGAGGAGGAAGTGTGTCTGCGGACTCGCGGTCAAATCTGCATCTACGGAGGTCCAGTCGTGCGACCCGATGAAAGCGTCCGTGACCGTCGGCGCGACTTCCTGGTGATTCGGATCCGAAATGTGAAACTGTATGCCGCTTTCCGTGGTAATCCCTTCGGTGCGCATCAACGCGTGGAAGTGATACGCGTGCGCGGGCTCGACCGGCACGTATTCCGCGGGTTCGGTTAGTACGAGATTTCTCCCGCCGGTGAAGTCGAGTCGCACGGCGCGGCCGCCGCTTCCGAGCGGCGCTGCGTCATAACTGATATCGGCGCCGAGAACTCCGTTCCATCGCCAATCGAGCCCGCCATTCGCGAAGGCTGCCGCAAAATCTCCGTTCCACATCGCCGAGTGATTGGGCGGTTCGCTATGGGGCATGCCGGCCAAGGCCAGCGCCTGCTGCCAGACCCGTGACGCGTCGTCGGCGCGGTCTTCATGAATCAGGTTCTCCAAGAATGGGAATGCTTCGGGCAGCTTAATCGGCTGCTTGAGGCCGGCAAGCCTCTCCCACACCGCCAATGCCGGGTCCATTCGCCCCGAAGACGCAAAGAAATCGATCGCCTGCAGGTATGCGTCCGCACTGGCGGGCAACACTTGATTGAGAACGGCGCCCACGTCCTCGGTCGATCGCCACGTGCGCGAGATCGCGAGAGGCAAAAGCGTAGGATCCGCACGGACCGCGTGCCGCAACTCCTCGAACGCTTCCGGGTATTGCTGCTCGCGCAGCAGAAAGTTGCCGTAGTGAAACGCAACTTCACTCGCAGCCGGATAAACGGCCTTCGCCTGCGCGTAGGCGTCTCGCGCGTGCTCGTCGTCACCCGCGACTTCGTACGCGCCCGCCAAATCGATCCAATAGTGCGCCGACCGCGGATCGTCCTGAACCGCCTTCTGGTAATCCGTAACCGCCTCGCGCAAATTGGGATTCGCGAAATCCCACTGCCGCAGGCGCCCCACGCGATCCCACGCAGAGCCGTCGCCGGGTATCAACTCCGCACCGCGCTGCATCAAGTCGACTTTTTCGGAGTCCAGCCGATGGTTCGCCAGCCAAAGCACGCTGGCTTGTGGAATCAGGATCGCCGCAGTTGCCAGTGATATGACGACGAGAATCGAACGCCGCGCGGCAGTTTCAAGAGGGATGCCCATCGAAGGCTAATCTGCTACGCCCCACACGCCTCGGCAAGAACAATTTGACCGCTCGAAGTTCCGCGAGCTTTACGACCTGCGATTGCGAACCGTCTTCAACGTTTTCCAAAACGATAGACAACTCCCACGGAGACGCGGCGCAAGGTGCGGTTCGTGTATGTCTGCGTGCTTGGGAAAAAATTTGCGCTAGTGAAGTCAATTTCCAGCAAGCGAACGGCCCAGTGTTCTTTGAGATTCAAGTCGAGGCCGCCGCCGCCCGCCCAGGAGCGAACGATCGAAGTAATGGGTTGTCCGTTGAATCCGCAGCAAGAAGGGACATCGTCGTCGTAGAATCCGACTCCATAGAGGAACTGGCCGAACGGGCTTATCTTTCGATGGCCAAGCGGGTATACCTGAGGGCCCACCAGAAATGTGTAGATATGCGTGGTACCGAGAATAGTGCCCTGATTCGTGCCGGTATCGACCACTTCTCCCGCCACCCCGATCCACTTCCTGAGATTGTCCTCGAACGACGCGTACCAGCCGTTCGTGCCGATCGACCCGGGCACGCGCAGACCGAGCCCGTCGGTCGCATAGTAGGAGCGATTTGCGTAGCCGGCCGATATTTGGAACTTCGGCACCGTAGTTGTCCGCTTCACCTTGACGGGTTCGGTCTGCCCTTCGGGAGTTTGCCCCTGGTCGGAGGGAGTCTGGCCCTGCTCCGGCGGCTGCTGATCCTGCGCGCTCGACGGAGCGATCGCGGACAACACGAACGAACCAGCCAAACCGCAAATCATCACCACCTTCTTCATCGGCAGGAGCCTCCCTGGGAACTCGAACACGCAGCGTCGTTGCTTGGAGGGCGGTTCAGCGCGAAAGGGTTGGTTCGCCCCGCCCGAGTCAGCATTCGCCCGATTTTCAGCGCAAGGAGGGTATCGCAAAAACCGTTTGGTGCAAAAGGAAAAGGCCCATGAACCGCGTCTGCTCTGAGGGAAGTACGATGCCGAAATGCTAGGCTACTCGCGAAGCAATGGAACGATGCAGGTCGAGCGTGTCGCCGGCGCCGCGTTCAATCAGCTCGCACAGGCGGCCGATTCGACTGCCATCTTGGTGCGGACGCAGCCTGTAGATCGGTACATTTCGAACGAGGCGCCCAACCAATTCGAACTCCTTCGCGCGCATGCTCGTGTCCATCAGGTTTGTCGCGTACGAATCGGCCACCAAGGCCAGCAAGCTCTCTCTCGGCGTAAGCTTCTCTGCATAAGGTGCAATCTCTTCGGCGCATCGCTCTCCGAGCAGATAAATTGCGCCGAGTGGCATCGGCTTTTCCTGAAACCGCAGGCGGTTTTCAGCGAGTAGCAATTGCCGCTTGTCGTAGTTGGCAGAAAAACTCGGGAGCACCTTGTCCGGGCCGTACAGGATGTTCACCGAATCAGGCCAGAGGCACAGGTACGGAAACGCCGGTGACACGAGGAAGATTCCGTCTCGCTCCGTCAGCGCGACAATATCATCGGAAATGACTGCGTGGCGCCGGGTGGCCATCGCCGCAGCGGTTGTCGATTTGCCGGTTCCTTCCGCACCCACGAAGACGACGGCAGCCCCAGCGAGCGCCACCGCGCTCGCGTGCAGGCACGTGACTCCCCGCGAACGAAGCACGAAACCCAATACGGGACCAAGAAGGTAGGTCGCCGTGTCTTCGAGCGAAGATGTAGGTGGCCAAGTCGCCCATACCGTGTTGCCCGCGCGATCCAACCAGAACTTCGTCCCGTCGAAGTAGTCCATGCGGCGCAGCGATCCGTCCGCGACTTCCCAGATTTTCAGAGCAGGTTCGCCGGATTCCAATAGGATCGAACTCGCGAAAACAAGCTTGTCGCGGGATCCTGAGTCGCCGCTTGCTGCGCCGGGTTCCGCGCCCAAGTGAACTTCCACATGAGGGGTTTCGGAAAAAGCCGCCACTGCTTCCAGCCCTGGAATGGCCTGATTCGCGCAGACTCCCAGTCCGAAGACTGAATAGAACCAGCCCATGGAATCAACCGATGACGCCGGTGCGGAAGTGGGGGATCTTCCCTCCGTCTGCGGACTTCGTCGTGCTTACTTTTTGGGTGAGATCTCGGATGGTGCCGTAGACGATGAGGCGGGGAGGCTCATACGCTTTTTTGGGGTCCGGCTGAACCGGCTTATCCATTATGAACCTCCGCACTTAGGTTATACCGAATTCCGCGAGAGGACTGCAACCAGAAGTTAAGGCAGTGCGCGCGAATATCAACGCGAGCCTGTTCCGAACTCACTTGTCCGTCGAGCTGAGTCAGCGCCAAACGATCGATATAGCGCTCCATCTCTGCGCTCCACCGCGCCTGATTCAGCCACGCCGCCCCGGGCTGCGCGAGCTTCTCCGTGAGCGGATCGCCTGCCAGCGGGGTTTTCCTGCGCAAACGTATCTTTTCGGGCAAATGTCCCAGCATCGCTTGTCGTAACAGTGTCTTCTCGAATGCCCACGGAAAGGGCGGCAGTGCGAGCACGTAGTTCACAATTCTCAAATCGAGGAAAGGATATCGGACTTCGACCGGGTAATGCGTCACGCCCGCGTTTTCGAGTTCAAAAAGTTGCGCCCACTGGGGCAGCAGCATCGAAGCGTGCGCCCTCGGCGCGACAGGATGCTCCGGTGAGGCGCGCAAAACTTGGCATTCCTTCCAGCGCTCCTCCAAATTCAACTGCTTCGCAAATTCCGGCGCGATCCATCGCGGAAAGCTGTCCTCCCCGGGATCTTTTCTAAAGATTGCGCGCACGCGCCGGCGAACTCCAGGCCAGATGGAGGATCGTGCCCGGATGTATCGTATTGACTCGCTCGCCAGCCTGAGCCATTCACGTTTCTGCATCAAATGGCGCGCGTACGACCACATTTCGAAATCCATGAGATTGTCGATGCCTTCGCCCGACAGCACCACCCGGCAGTCCCTTGCGATTGCGCGCGTATGGTCGAGCATTCCCGCCAGGAACGGGTCTTCCACCGGCTCAGGCCACGTCACTTCAGGGTCGGCCCACCGATCAAAAAGCTGCAGTTCGTCCATGGGCACGCAGCGAATGGGAATGCGAAGAAATTCAGCGACTGTCCGGGCATGCTCTCCATCGCGGTCCGGCAGCAACTTTTCGTATGTGATCGTGTAGGCGCGAAGGTCCACACCGGTACCCGAACTCGCCGAAATCTCTCGCGCAGTCGCGGCGACCGAAGAAGAGTCGAGTCCGCCGCTCAAAAAAATCCCGGCGCGACTGGTGCGTAGCCGATCGGCCACAGCCGCGTGCACTAGAACCTGGAAATGCTCCACATACTCGTCCGCATGCCGGTAGCGGATTCGCCCGTCAACCGGTGGATACCAGTAGCGCTGCAATCGCAGGCCGCTCGGCGTTACGACTAGAAAATAAGCCGGTGGCAGCCGGCGAATGTCGTTAAACGTCGTCGTGCCGAGATCGTAGTTCGTGCCGAAAAGAAGGAAATCCCCGATTGCCGATTCGTTCAGTTCGTCGGAAACTTCCGGCAGGAGCCGGAGGCAGCCTAACGTATTGCTGAACGCGAACGAATTGCCTAGATCTGCGTAATAAAATGGCTTCAGGCCAAAATGGTCCCGAGCGCAGAAAAGTGTTCTCTCGCGCTCGTCCCAGATCGCGAACGCAAAATCACCTCGCAGGTGTTCGACGCATTTCTCGCCCCACACTGCGTATGCCTGCACAACGAGCTCCGAATCAGGCGCGCCCCGCCGGAATTTGCGGCCCGCAGCGTTCAGTTTCGACTCGAGTTCAACTCGGCAATCGATTCGCGCATCGGCCGTAATCCAGAAACGTCCATCTATGCTCGCCGGCTGACGCTCGCCGAGAGATTCGCCGGTCGTCCGCAACATCGCATGGCCGAAACCGACTGAACCCGCCGACCACACTTCGCACGCATCCGGGCCGCGATAGGCAAGCGTCTCGGTGAGGTATCGGAGCTGCGAGCGATCAACCGTAGCGCCGTCTCGCCTTAGGATTCCGATAATTCCGCTCAAGGTACTTGCGTCTCCAGCGATGTGACTGGGCCATTGAAAGGTGCGAAGTGCCGGTGCTGTTCCTGCGCCTCGTTCAACACCGCTCCCTCGAGTTCCACCCAGGCGTGCGCCTCAAAGCGTCCTGATTCCTTTCGCGCGCCGATTCGCAGCGCCGCTGCAATTCCTCGCCGCCGCAGCAACCAGCACAGCGCCAGCGATTGCTCCAAACAATTCGTCCGCAGAAAAAGGTGACGCGCTGCAGATTGCTCGAACCGTGCGATCGCATGCGCTGTGCCAATCACGGCCGAGTCGCCCACGCCTGCGCGTTTCGCCGTGCCAGGCGCGAGCCACTTCATCACGCGTCTCCAGCGCGGGTAGCCCATCAGCCGCAGCCCGGCCCACGTCGCCGCCAGCGCCGCGGCCGCCTCCAGCACGAGCCTGCGCGAATGCGCGTTCAGGTTCCAAAACCTGCGCCATGTTTCTAGTTTTGGTTTCAACCCTGCACCCCAAAGAAAGTCGCGCCGCACCCACGCGACGGCCCCTTGGGCTGGGAAGAGCGAATCCCCAAGGGCTGTAAAGGACCGCTCAGACTGGACGCTGCCAATTAGCCGGCTGCGGCGCTGCTCACTTCTATCAGCCCCTCGGCCGACATCTTTTCGAGCAGTTCGAGCAGATCCTGCTCGCAACGCTCGGCTTCCACGTTGTATTCGTCGACCAGCGCGTCTCTCAGGTCCTCGATGCTTCTGGGCTTTTGCAGCAGACTCCAGACACGCGTGCCGACCGGATTCAATCCGTAATAGATGGTGTTGCTTAAGCTCAGGATGGCTGCTTCTTCACCCAACGGGCAGGAAACTTGATTGGGTG
>Ga0187770_10002553_pt1 | contig 10207 bp, 8 predicted proteins | sample 0116_SJ02_MP02_2_FD_133154 | JGI IMG/M metagenome (GOLD analysis project Ga0187770, IMG submission 133154) | Tropical peat soil microbial communities from peatlands in Department of Meta, Colombia - 0116_SJ02_MP02_20_MG | ecosystem: Environmental > Terrestrial > Soil > Wetlands > Peat | place... | reverse complement strand
GCTCATCCAGCTCCTGCTGGGCGGCATCGTTACCAGCGAGGGCGCGGGACTGACCGTGGTCGACTGGCCAAATTCGTTCGGCCACAGCATGTTTCTCTACCCGTTCACGCGCATGACGGGAGGGATCTACTTCGAGCACGCGCATCGCCTTTTCGGCACGCTGGTGGGCCTGACGACGGTGGTCCTCGCGCTGCAGCTCTGGCGGGTCGAGCGGCGGACGTGGGTGAAGCGTCTCGGGGCGGTGGCGGTGGGGATGGTGGCGGTGCAGGGGGTGCTCGGTGGGCTGCGCGTGACCGGCGGCTTCACCCTCTCGACCGCCCGCGAGTCGATGGCGCCGAGCGCCCCGCTCGCGGTGGTGCACGCGGTGCTCGGGCCCGTGTTCTTCGCCGTCGTGGTGGCGCTGGCCGTTTTCACTTCCTCGCGGTGGTGTGCCCACCGCCCCACGCCGGGGAACGAAAGCGCCGAGACGGACCGCGGACTGGGGGCGGTGCTGGTGACGGCGCTCCTGGTCCAACTCGTGCTCGGCGCGATCCAGCGCCAGCTCGCTCACGGTCTCGTGGCGCATGTGACCTTCGCGGTGCTAGTGCTGCTGCTGGCGGTAGTCTATGGCGCAAGGCTGACAGGGATCGAGCCGGCGCAGCCGTTGCTGCGACGGCTGGGGAGGGCGTTGATCGGGACGGCGTGCTTCCAGGTGATGCTCGGCGTGGCGGCGCTGGTGGTGGTCACCCTCCGCGAGGCGGGCGCGCCGCGGCCGGGCTGGCAGGTGCTCATCACGACCGCGCACCAGGCCACCGGCGCGGCGTTGCTCGGGCTGGCGACGGCGCTCTGGCTGTGGACGTTCCGCCTCCTCGGCACCGAGCCGGAGCGCACGGCGGCATAGCGTTGCGCATCGCGGAGACGTTCGCCTCGTTGCAAGGCGAGGGGATGCTCGCAGGCGTCCCCTCGTTCTTCATTCGCACGACCGGCTGCAACCTGCGCTGCCTCTGGTGCGACACACCGTACACGTCGTGGTCGCCCGAGGGCACGCGCATCGGGGTGCCGGAGCTGTTGCGCCTCGTCCGGGCCTCCGGGCGGCGCCACGTGGTCGTCACCGGTGGCGAGCCCCTGCTCCAGCGCGAGATCGGCACCCTCACCTGGGCGCTGCGCGAGGCCGGGCTCCACGTGACGGTGGAGACGGCCGGTACGCTCGCGCCGGATTTCGTGTGCGATCTCCTCTCGCTCTCGCCCAAGACCACCAACTCGGACCCCGGCGGACGCTGGCGCGGGCGCCACATTGCCCTGAGGACGGACCTCGCGCCGCTGGCGACGCTGCTCGCCCGTCACGCCGACCATCAGCTCAAATTCGTGGTACGGGAGGCGAGCGACATCGCGGAGATCCTCGATCTCGTGGACCGCCTCGGCGCGGCCCGTGACAGGGTGCTGCTTATGCCCGAGGGCCGCAACGCCGGCGAGGTCGCCGGGCGGGCCGAGCTGGTCGGGAGGCTGTGCCTGGAGCACGGGCTGCGGTATTCGGCGCGGCTGCACCTCGATCTGTTCGGCCCGGGCCGCGGCGTGTAAACCTCCCCGGCCGCCGTTCGTATACGCATAGAGGCCGGCGGGAACGGCCGGCGAGTCGGAGGCACCGAGGTCCGGTTTTTTTGTGACGTGAAATATGCAACAGCAACGATTCCAACTGCATGAGCCACTGGGCTTGCTGATCGCCGTCGCGCGGAGCCGCATCAAGCAGACGGTGGGCGAGCTGGCGCGACCGTTTCGCCTCTCGCCGCAGCAGTTCTGGCTCTTGGTCGGGATCGCCGAGAGCGAGGGGTCGTCGCTCGGCCAGCTCGCGGCCCGCTACCACCTCGACCAGCCCACCGCCTCGCGCGTGGTGACGGCGCTGGTACGGCGGGGCCTGGTGGCGGCGGGCGGCGATCCCGAGGATCGGCGGCGGTTCCGCCTCGCCCTCACGCCCGCAGGCCGGCAGCTCGCCGAGCGGCTCGCGCCGCTCGCGGCGGAGGTGCGCGCGGCCACGGTGGCGGGCCTGTCAGCGGCGGAACGCGAGCTGCTGAGCGCATCGCTGCGCCGCATCGTTGCAAACCTGCGTCGCCTGGCGGTGAACGGGAGACGGTTGAAACAGAACGGGGTGGAACAGAGACGACGGGGCGGCGGGAACGCTGCCGCGTAGGCGAGGTGAACACCAATGTTCGGAAAAGGGTCGAAGTTCATGTGGGCTGGCGTGGCGGTGATCGTGATCGTTGCCGGGGTTGCCTACTACTGGCACGAGAAGGCAAAGGCCAAGGAAGCGGTCCATTACGACACCGTCAAGGTGGAAAAGGGGAAGATCGTGGCCAAGGTGACCGCCACCGGCACGCTCTCGGCCATCGTGACGGTGCAGGTCGGCAGCCAGGTATCCGGGCGGATCCTGGCTTGGTACGCTGATTTCAACGCCCCGGTCACCAAGGGGCAGCTCGTCGCCAAGATCGACCCTGCGCTTTTCCAGGCAGCGGTTGACCAGGCGAAGGCCAACCTGATGGCAGCGCAGGGCAACCTGGCCAAGGACACGGCCACGGCCACCGACGCCGAACGTCAGTACGAGAGGAACGTGACGCTCCTCGCGCGCAAGCTCATCGCGCAGGCGGACCTCGACACTTCGAAGGCCACCGCCGACGCCGCCAAGGCCCAGGTGGAGGCGGACAAGGGTACCGTGGAGCAGGCAAAGGCCGCGCTCAACTCGGCCCAGGTGAACCTTGCATACACCGACATCATCTCGCCGACCGACGGCATCGTCATCTCGCGCAACATCGACGTCGGGCAGACAGTGGTTTCCAGCATGCAGGCGTCGCTGCTGTTCCTCATCGCGGAGGACCTCCGCAAGATGCAGGTGGACACGAGCGTCGCGGAGTCGGACGTCGGAAAGCTCCACGACGGAATGAAGGCGAGCTTCACCGTTGACGCGTACCCGAGCGAGAGGTTCGAGGGCAAGGTCCGGCAGGTTCGCAACTCACCGCAGACGGTCCAGAACGTCGTCACGTATGACGCGGTCATCGATGTCGACAACCCCGCGCTCAAGCTGAAGCCCGGCATGACCGCGAACTGCACCTTCGTGTGGGCCGAGAAGGACGACGCGCTCAGGATCCCGAATGCGGCAATGCGGTTCCGACCTCCTGCGGAGCTCCTCGCCCTCCTGCGCAGCGGTCCCAGGGGCGGACCTCGCGCGCAAAGCGGGACCGCCGAGGGGGGGCAGGTCGGGGCGGGCCCCAGGCAAGGGGGCCAGGCGGGAGCGGCGGATCCCGATCAGAAGACGGTTTGGGTGTTGCGCGAGGGCCGGCCGCGCCCAGTGAGGATCCGCGCCGGCGTGTCGGACGGCTCGTTCACGGACGTGGCCGATGGTTCGCTCAACGAAGGCGACCTCGTCATCACCGACGTGACGGTCGGTGGCACGACGTCCCAGCAGGGAGCGCAGGGCGCCTTCCCACGGCGGATGTTCTGAGGCCGGTATGAGCGCGCGCCGACCCCTGCTGCGGCTCGAGGACGTCACCAAGGTCTACCACATGGGCGACGTGGACGTGCACGCGCTGCGCGGCGTGTCGCTCGAGGTCCACGAAGGCGAATCCATCGCGATCATGGGTGCGTCCGGGTCGGGGAAATCGACGCTCATGAACATCATCGGGTGTCTCGACCGGCCGACCACCGGCCGCTACCTGCTCGCCGATGAAGAGGTCTCCTCGCTCGACCGCAACGAACTGGCCGAGAAACGGAATCGGACGTTGGGGTTCGTGTTCCAGAACTTCAACCTGCTCGCGCGCACCTCCGCGACCGAGAACGTCGAGCTGCCGCTCCTCTACGCTGGGCTGCGCACCCGCGAACGCCACGAGCTCGCCCGCGCCGCGCTCACGCGCGTCGGTCTCGGGGATCGGCTGCACCACCACCCGAACCAGATGTCCGGTGGCCAGCAGCAACGCGTCGCGATCGCTAGGGCGCTCGTGGCAAATCCCAAGGTAATTCTCGCCGACGAGCCGACCGGTAACCTCGACTCGGTGACCAGCGTCGAGGTGATGGCGATCTTCCAGCAGTTGTGCGACTCCGGCATCACCGTGGTGCTGGTCACCCACGAGCCCGACATCGCGCGCTACGCGGCGCGGGTGGTGATGATGAAGGATGGAAAGGTGCAGTCGGACCAGCGGCAACCGCCGCAGCGGGCTGCGGTGAAGCCCACCGAGTTGGCGAGCGGAGGTGCGTGATGAACCCTCTTCAGACTCTGCGCGTGGCGAGCCGGGCGCTGCTCCGCAACAAGATGCGCTCGTTCCTCACCACGCTTGGCATCATCATCGGCGTGTCGGCGGTGATCGCGATGGTGGCGATCGGGGAGGGCGCCAAGGCGCAGGTGGCCGCGCAGTTCGCCTCCATGGGCTCGAACCTGCTCGTCGTGCTCCCTGGGACCACGACGCTGGGTGGCCAGCGCGGCGGGTACGGGAGCATGATGACCTTGACCTGGGACGACCTGCGGGCGGTCCGGAGCGAGCTGCCGACCGTCAAGTACGCGGCGGCGCAACTGTCGAGCGGCGCCCAGCTCATGTCGGAGGACCAGAACTGGAGCACCCGCGTGTTCGGAACGACGCCGGAGTACTTCCTAATCAGGAACTGGGCGACGGCGCTGGGCTCGCCGATGAGCGACTCCGACACCGAGGGCGGCACCAAGATCGTGCTCCTCGGCCAGACGGTGGCGACCCAACTGTTCGGCGCCAACGCGAACCCGGTCGGGCAGCTCGTGCGGATCCGCAACATACCGTTCGAGGTCAAGGGCGTGCTCGAATCGAAGGGGCAGAGCTCCTGGGGCCAGGACTACGACGACGTTGCGTTCATCCCGCTGAAGACGTTCCAGACCAAGATTCAGGGCGGCCTGCAGCAGTTCATCTCGGGTCAGATCTACGTCGGCGCCACCTCGGAGGCGGATACCGCGAAGGCGCAGCAGCAGATCACCAGCCTCCTCCGCGACCGTCACCGCATCGGGCCCGGGCAGGAGGATGACTTCTCGATCCGCAACCTGACCGAGCTGGCCAACGCGCAGGAGGAGAGCCTCAAGACGATCACCACGCTGCTCGCCGGGGTCGCCGCGGTCGCCTTGCTGGTGGGCGGCATCGGCATCATGAACATCATGCTGGTGTCGGTCACCGAACGCACGCGCGAGATCGGGGTGCGCATGGCGGTCGGCGCCAAACCCCGCAACATCCTGGCGCAGTTCCTCGTCGAGGCGCTCACGCTGGCGATCGCGGGCGGCTTCCTCGGCATCGTCTTCGGGCTCGCCGGAGGCCAGCTCCTGGCGGCCCGCTTCCACTGGCCGATGCTTATGCGCCCCGACATCATCGCCATCTCGGTCGTGTTCAGCGCGCTGGTTGGGATCGTCTTCGGTCTCTACCCGGCGCGCAAGGCGTCGCTCCTCGATCCCATCGAGGCCCTGAGGTTCGAATGATGCGCCCAGCGATCGCCATCGTTGCGACCGTGGCGGTGTCCGCGTTCGCCGCGGACCAGCCTCGCGTCCTCACCCTCGCCGAAGCTCTTGCGACCGCGCGGGAGCACCAGCCGCAGTTGCAGCAGGCGCAGGCGAATACTCAGGCTGCCCTCGCGCGGGTGGACGAGGCGTTCGCGCCACTGCTGCCGCAGGTGGGCGGCACGGCGTCGTACGCGCCCACGACTGCGAACTACCAAACGCATCCTGGCGCGCTGCCGGGCCAGGCCTCGACCGGCTTTACCACGAACTCGTGGAGCGTCTACAACTACTTCAGCCTCGGGCTGTCCGCCAGCCAACTGCTGTACGATTTCAAGCAGACCACCTCCAAGTGGCACGCCTCGCAGGCGTCCGCAAGCTCCCAGCGGGACACCGAGAAGTCCACCCTCCAGCAGGTGTTGTTCAACGTGCGGAATCTCTACTTCCAGGCGCGCGCCGACAAGGAGCTGGTCACGGTCGCTCGTGAGACTCTCGCCGACCAGCAGAAGCACCTCGAGCAGACCCAAGGGTTCGTCGACGTTGGCACGCAGCCCGAGATCGCACTGGCGCAGTCCAAGACCAACGTGGCCAACGCCCAGGTGCAGCTCATCACGGCGGAGAACAACTACGCCGTCGCGCGAGCGCAGTTGAACCAGGCGATGGGCGTCGAGCAGCCGATCGACTACGACGTCGCCGACGAGACCGCGCCGCCCGTAGAGGGCGAGGACGCGCCGGGTGACGCGCTCGTGCAGGAGGCACTCCAGGCACGGCCTGAGATTGCGGCCGCGAGCGAGCAGGTCCGTGCGCAAGAGCTCACGGTCCGCTCAATCGAGGGAGGGTACGGCCCGACCCTGGGTCTCTCCACGGGTTTCACCGACGCCGGCGAGACGGCCAACAGCCTCGTTTGGGACTGGAGTGCGGCGCTCACCCTCACGGTGCCGGTGTTCCAAGGCGGTCTGACCCGCTCCCAGGTACGGGAGGCGATCGCGAACGTCGCGGCGGCAAGAGCGCAGTTGGCCACCGCCCGCCAGCAGGTGCTCCTCGACGTGGAGCAGGCGCGGCTGTCGGTGCGGGCGGCGCGGACGGCGCTCGACGCCGCCGGCGAGGCGCTCATCAACGCGACCGACCAGCTCCATCTCGCCGAGGGCCGGTACGAGGTGGGCCTCGGCAGCATCATCGAGCTTTCCGATGCGCAGCTCGCCATGACCACGGCGGCGCAGCAGCGGGTCCAGGCGGAGTACAACCTGGCGCAGGCGCGCGCCTCGCTCCTCAAGGCTCTCGGCCGCGAGTAGCCGGCAACCCCGTGGGGCGGGCGCCTCGGGATCTGTCTGTGGGGCGGGCGCCCCGCCCGCCTACTTGGGATGAACTGTGGCCGCAGGCGAGGACGCGTGCACCAGGTGGTGTCTGTTGGCGGGGCGGGATCCCGCTCGCTACCGGCCGCGGTAAGCTGTTCGCATGCGAAGCAACCTCAGGCGCGGCAGCCGGTGCCCATCCCACGTCGCAACGCGCTGCGCGCTCCCTCTCGTTCTCTTCGCATGGACGATCGGGCCACCCGCGACCGTCTTCGCACGCGTGGCTCCTGCGCTTGCCGACATCGTCAACGCCGGCCTCGGCGCCGCGCCGCCGGAGGTGCGCCGCGGCGATCCGCGTGAGGCGATGGCGGGGTTCCTCGATGCTTGCCAACGAGGGCGCTTCGATCTCGCCGCCTTCTACCTCGACCTCGGCGGCGTCCCACCTCAGCGCCAACGCGAGGAGGGCGGCCGGCTGGCGCGACGGTTGATGCTCACCTTGCAGCGCACTGTCTGGGTAGATCCCGAGAAGCTATCGAACGAGCCCCTCGGCACGCCCGAACCCGGCGTTCCCGAGGGCGAGCAGCGCATCGCGACGATCGAGATCCGCCACCACCGCACCGACCTCTTCCTCGCGCGCCGCCTCGACCCGGCGCTGGGCCAGGTATGGACGATCTCGCAGACGAGCGTCGCGCAGATCGACCAGCTTTACGGCGCGCGCGGCTACGGCTGGCTTGGCGACCACGCCCCCGCTTTCCTGTTCGCTGTTGCGCTTGCCGGACTGCAGCTCTGGCAGTGGCTGGCGTTGCTGCTTGGTCTGGCGTTGGGGTGGATTGCGGCCCGCTGCCTCGGGCGGCTCGCGCTGATGCTGGGTCGGCGGCTCGGCGCGCAGGTCACCCAGCGGTGGGACGAGGTGGCCGTGCAGGCGCTCCAGGGTCCGCTCGGCCTGTTCCTCTGGGCGGGGATGCTGGCGTTGGTGGCGCGCTGGCTGGGACTGGCGCCGGAGGCGTGGACGATCGCGCGGGCGATCTGCAGGCTCCTCGTCCTGTGGGGTGTTGGCTGGTTCCTGCTGCGCCTCGTTGACCTCGCTGCGAGACGGGTCCGGCAAACGGCCGGCACCGCAGACGCGGTCAAGCTCGGCTTTCTGCCGATGGCGGTGCGCTTTGCCAAGGGCGTTGCTGTCGTGCTGGTCGGCCTTGCCGCGCTCGACGTGATCGGGATCAACGTCCTCGCGATCCTCGCCGGCCTGGGCCTGGGCGGCGTGGCTCTTGCATTTGCAGCACAGAAGACGCTTGAGAATGTGTTCGGCACCATCTCCATCGCGGGCGACCGGCCATTCGAGGTCGGCGACTACGTCACGATCGGCGACGAAACCGGCACCGTGGAGGATGTCGGCTTTCGCTCGACCCGGTTGCGGACGCTCGCAAGGACGCTGGTGACGATCCCCAACGGGGTGGTTGCCTCCGGCCGCGTGGAGAACTTCTCGGCGCGGGACCGCATCCTCTACCGCCCCACGATTGGGCTCGCGTATGGCGCCACCACCGCACAGGTTGCCTACGTGGTGGACGAGGTCTCGCGTCTGCTCGCCGACCACCCCAAGGTGTTTCCCGGCGACCGCCGGGTGCGCTTCGCGGGGTTCGGTGCGTCGGCGCTGCAAATTGAGGTTTACTGCGCGATCACGACGCGCGACTGGGCGGAGTACACAACGATCGTTGAGGACCTCAACTTCGCGATCGCCGGCATCGTCGAGTTCGCCGGCTGCCAGTTCGCGCTTCCTGGGAGGGCCGGCTACGCGCGCCAGCCGCGGCCGAGCGACCCGGACCGCGAGCGCGCGATCGAGGCAGCTCTGGCGCGTCGCCACCAAGGGAAGCGACCATGAGCCTGGCCGGACGGCGGGCGAAGATCGTGGCCACGCTGGGACCGGCCTCGGCCGACGCGGCCATGGTGCGCAAGCTCGCCATCGCGGGCGCGGACTGCTTCCGCCTCAACGCGGCACACCTCCAGCCCGAGGCGATCCCACCGCTCGTGGCGCTGGTCCGCGGCGAGGAGGCGGCGGCGGGGCGCCCGCTCGGCGTGTTCTGCGACCTCGCCGGGCCGAAGCTGCGCGTCGCAAAGGGCGTTCCGACGATCACGCTGGAGTCCGGAAGCTCGGTCACGATCGGGACGTCCGGCTCCGGCGCCACGCTCGCGGTGGACGGGATCGATCCCGCCCACGAGTGCCCCGCGGGATCGCGGATCCTCGTCCACGACGGCAAGGTCGTGTTGCGAGTGAGCGCGGCCGGGGGGAGGGCGGTCACCGCCGAGGTGATGCGAGGCGGCGAGGTGAGCGCCGAGATGGGGGTCAACCTGCCGGACGTGGACACCTCGCTGCCGTCGCTGACCGAGCACGACGTGCGCTGCCTCCGCTCGGCGCTGGAGGGCGGGGCGGATGCGATCTCGCTCTCGTTTGTGCGGGGCGCAGCCGACGTCGTCGCGCTGCGCGAGGCGATGCGCTCGTGCGGGCGCGAGGCGCCGATCATCGCGAAGCTCGAGAAGGCGCAGGCGGTGGCACCCGACGCCCTCGCCGCGATCCTCGCGGCAGCGGACGTCGTGATGGTGGCGCGCGGCGATCTCGGCGCCGAGACCGCGCCCGAGTTGGTGCCCGTGCTCCAAAAGCGCATCCTGCGCGCGGCCCGCTCGGCCGGCGTGCCGGCGATCACGGCCACCGAGATGCTCGAGAGCATGGTGCGCGAGCCCCGCCCAACCCGGGCGGAGGCGGCCGACGTGGCGAACGCGGTGTTCGACGGTACCGACGCCGTGATGGTCTCGGCCGAGACCGCGGTGGGGGTCCACCCGGCGTTGGTCGTGGAGGTCGCCGTCCGGATCATCACCGAGGCCGAGGCGCACCCCGAGTACCGGGCCGCATGGGCGGAGTCGCGAAGCTCGGCCGAGCTGCGCGATCCGGTGTCCGATGCGGTGGCCGAGGCGGCTGCTGAAGCGGCGGAGCGACTCGGCGCCGCCGTGCTCGTGTGTTTCACGCAGAGCGGCAAGACCGCGCGGCTGGCGGCGCGGCACCGACCCGCGCGGCGGGTGCTCGCGCTCACGCCCCGCCTCGAGGTGGCGCGCTCGCTGTCGCTGGTGTGGGGCGTCGAGGCGATCGTGGTGGCGGACCAGCCCGACGACCACGAGGCGGTGCTGGCGCTCGCCGAGCGCGCCGCGTGCGAGCATGGAGCGGCGATCGGTGGCGACCTCATCGTGGTGACGCACGGTGCGCCGGTCGCCTCGCGAGCGCTGACGAACCTCATGCGTGTCCACCGCATCGGCTCTTGAATCCTGAGGGCGCCGCCGGCCTCGGACCATCCGCTTCGCTTCGCTCCGCTCGGGCGGGCGAGAGCGCCCGCCCTACTGTCGTTCCTCTTGGCGCGGCCGCCCTCGGCCGCGGATCCCCAGCCTTGTGCACGGCCTATTCTCGGCG
>Ga0187770_10002551_pt1 | contig 10214 bp, 9 predicted proteins | sample 0116_SJ02_MP02_2_FD_133154 | JGI IMG/M metagenome (GOLD analysis project Ga0187770, IMG submission 133154) | Tropical peat soil microbial communities from peatlands in Department of Meta, Colombia - 0116_SJ02_MP02_20_MG | ecosystem: Environmental > Terrestrial > Soil > Wetlands > Peat | place... | reverse complement strand
CCTCCAGCGGGGCCGCAAGTACCTCCAGTCGTACCCCGTCTTCCTCGAGAAGGGGGGCGGGCTGGTCGCCCAGGCCGAGCACACCATCCTGGTCGGCCCCGACCGGGCCGAGGTCCTCACGGCGGGCCCGACCGGCGAGGTCTGAGCCTCACCGGCGGGGGTTCTCGAACTCCGCCCGGGCGAGCCGGGCCCCCTCGACCATCGCGTCCAGCTTCGCCCGCGCGACGCTCAAGCTGCGGGTGCGGAGCCCACAGTCCGGATTGATCCAGAGGCGCGCCGGGTCTCCCAGGTACCCGGCGGCCCGCCGGATCCGCTCGGCGACCACGTGGGGCGGCTCCACGATGTCCCGGTGGACGTCGATGACGCCCAGGCCGACCGCGCGGGTGTCGCCGAACTCCCGCAGCGCCTTGAGGACAGCATAGCCGTCGTGCGCGGAGGAGTCGCGGTTCGCGAACTCCCACGCCCACTGGCGGCACCGCTTCGCCTCGAGGAGCGCCGGGAGGAGGGCCCGGTAGTCGGAGTAGCAGATGTGCATCGTGAACTCGGCGTCCAGTCCCTCGGTCGCCGCGTTGAACCCCTCGACCACGAGCTCGGCCTCGTCCGGGTGCGTGCCGGCGGCGGGCTCGTCGACCTGGATGACGCGGCAGCCGTGGTCGATCAGCGCCTGAAGGGTCGGACGGAGCGCGCGGCGAGCGAGGTCGATCACGAACTCCCGCTGGGCGGCCCGCCGCGCCGCGCGGCCCTTCCAGCCGGGCTGCCGCGCGAGGTAGTACTCGTTGTACGACCAGTCCGCGAGGGTGTACGGTCCGGTGATCGGGAGCTTCGGCTCCGCGCGGGCGTGGCGGCGGACGAAGTCGAACTCCTCCGAGTGGTAGGGCGCGGTGAGCCGGACCTCGTCCACGACCGCCGCCTTGAGGTAGTACTTCGAGTCGAACGAGCGGACGTGGCCCTGGAACCGGAACCCGTGCATCTGGCGGACCGGGTACTCGTACATCTCGATGCGGCGCGCCTCGCCGTCGTAGACCCGGTCGAGGCCCGCGGCCTCGAGGAAGCGTAACGCGTAGAGGGCGCCCAGGTCGCGGACGGCTTCCGCGCCGACTTCGCGGGCCCGTCCCGCGAGCAGCCCGTCCCGCACGGCCGAAAGCTCCTGTCCGAACGAGAGCCGAGCGTCCTCCGCGAGGAGGTCGGCGCGGGCGGCCGAGTCGAGCGGGTCGCCCCGCTGGCCGAGGAGCTGCCACCGCGGTTTCGCGAGGCTCCCGATCTCCTGGGTCGGGAAGAGCGGCGGCGTCACGGCCCCCCTCCGCTCCCCAGTCCCTGCTTCACGGCGGGCAGGACGTGGAGCTTGCGGGTCGCGGGCTCCCAGGGCAGCAGGTCGAGCGGCCCGCCCGGGCCGACCCAGACGGAGGAGGGCCGCCGTCGCTCCACCGCCGCCCGGACGATCCGTGCGACCTCCGCCGGGTCCTCGGACAGGGTCGTCCGCGCGTCGACCACCCCCAGGCCGAGCCCCGCGCGGTGGGGGTCGACCGGCAGCGTCTCGGGGTCGGTCTCGGCGAGGTCGATGCCGACCACCGAGGGCCTTAGGCGGTCGAGGAGCGGCATCGCCGGGCCGGCGTCCGCGCCGAACGTCCAGACGATCGAGGTGCCGCCCGCGACCGCCTCGCGGACCGCGTCGTAGGCGGCGACCGTCGCCTCGGCGAAGTGGCCCTCGGGCGGCCGGACCACCAGGAGCGGGTCGGTGAACTGGAAGACCGTGAGCCCGAGCGAGCGGAGCTCCTTCACCTCGTCCGCGAGCAGGCGGCCCAGACGGTGGACGACGGCGGGGTCGGTCTCCCCGGAGCGGTTGTCGAGCAGCCCCGCGAAGGTGTACGGTCCCGGGAGCAGCACCCGCCCTTCCGAGGGCGCCTCCCTGACCGGGCGGGGAAGGCGGGCACGGATGGCCCCCGGGGTCCGGACCGGCGGGGCGAGGAGCACCGGTTGCCGGAAGAAGGTGTTCGTCTCGAACCAGCGGGTGAGCGGTCCGACCGCGAAGCCTTCCCAGCTCTCGGCGATCGGACGGAAGAGGTCCGGCCACCTCAGGTAGCCCCCGGTGAGGGAGTCGAGCCCGAGCCGGCGCTCGAGGGCGACGACCTCCGCCTCGGTCGACGCGAACAGCTCCTCGACCGCCTCCGCGGTCGTGCGCCCTCGGTCGAGGTCCCGTGTCGCCTCCACCAACGACTCCGACCGGGGGAAGGGACTCGTGAGGCCGGCGCGGACGATCATCCCCCGACCGACCACGAGGGGGTTTAAAATTGTAGAGCGTCCACCGGGGAAACCGGGTTGCGCGGGGCACAAACGGCCGCCGCTCCGGTGAGCCCGCACCGACGACTCGCGCCCGGGCGAGCCCCCGGCCCGCCCGACCGCGCACGTCAGTTGACGAATCCTCTCTACGTCTTCAACAAATGTTAATAGCGGACCGACGGCTCACCGACCGTTCATGGCTCAGAGCACGGCCGCCGCGGAGGTGGCGGTCAAACCGGCGCGCCGGCGCCCGCGCGCCTCCGGTGCCGCGGCCGAGAAGGCCGCGGCCCGGAAGCGGGCGAGCCAGACCGAGGAGCTCGGGCACCGGTCGGTCGAGCTCGCCGAGTTCTACGGCGGGAAGGTCGAGACGGTCCCGAAGGTGCCGGTCCGCTCCCTCCACGACTTCTCGCTCTGGTACACCCCCGGGATCGCCGAGGTGTCGCGGGCGATCCACGCCGACCCCGACCGGGCGTTCGACCTGACGGGGCGGTGGAACACCATCGCCATCCTGACGGACGGTTCCCGCGTCCTCGGTTTGGGCGACATCGGTCCGCGGGCGGCCCTTCCCGTGATGGAAGGGAAGGCGCTGCTGTTCAAGTTCCTGGGCGGCGTGGACGCGATCCCGATCCCGATCCAGGTCTCGACGCCCGAGGAGTTCCTCCGGGTCGCGGAGGCGGTCGCGCCGGCGTTCGGGGGCATCAACCTCGAGGACATCGCCTCCCCGAAGTGCTTCGGCCTCCTCGAGGAGGCGTCGAAGCGCCTCCCGATCCCCGTCTGGCACGACGACCAGCTCGGCACGGCGGCCGCGACCGTCGCGGGGCTCATCAACGCGCTCGAGCTCACGCACCGCCGCTTCGAGGAAATCCGGACCGTCCTCCTCGGAGCCGGCGCCGCGAACCTCGTCACCGCGCGGCTCCTGATGGAGCTCGGCCACGACCCGCACCGGCTCTCGCTGGTCGACCACAAGGGGATCCTCCACGCCGAGCGGGACGACGTGGACGAGCTGATGCTCCGCAACCCGTGGAAGTACCGTCTCGCGCTCAAGACGAACGGCGGTGAGCGGGTGGGGAGCCTGGACGACGCGGTCGAAGGCGCGGACGTACTGCTCGCCGCCTCCACCCCGACCCCGGGGACGGTGCGGCCCGAGCACGTCCGGGCGATGGCGAAGGACCCGGTCGTCTTTGCGCTCGCGAACCCGACCCCCGAGATCTGGCCGGACATCGCGACCGCGGCCGGCGCGGCCGTGGTGGCGACCGGGCGGAGCGACTTCCCGAACCAGGTGAACAACTCCCTCGTCTTCCCGGCCGTCTTCCGTGGCGTGCTGGACGCCCGGGCGACGTCCATCCCGGACGAGATCGTCCTCGCCGCGGCCCGCGAGCTCGCGGCCCGGGCCAGCGGGGTCGGCCTGTCGGTGCAGCACCTCCTCCCGACCATGGAGGAGGCCCACGTGTTCCCGCACGTCGCGGCCGCGGTCGCCGACGCGAGCGTGCGGCTGGGGATCGCCCGCAAGAAGCGGTCCCATGACGAGTTCCTCGAGAGGGCCCGGACGCTGATGGGGCGCCCGGCGCGGCTCGTGGCGGCGCTCCATCGCGCCCGCCTGACCGCGCCGATGCCCCACGGTTCGCTCCGTGGCCGGAGGGCGGCATGAACGCAACGAAGGAAGGAGCGACCCCCCCGGTGATGGGGGGCGGAAGCGAGAGCCCGGCCGTACCGATCCACATGCGGCCCGCGCGCGAGGCCGACATCCCGGCGATCCTGCCGCTACTGTTGCGGCTCAAGCACCTGAACGAGGAGTTCGACCCGCTCCTCAAGGTCCGGCCGGACGCCGACGAGCAGGGACGGCATGTGTTGCGGACGCAGATGAGCGACCCGAAAGCCGTCATCCTCGCGGTCGAGGGCCTCGGGCCGGACAAGGACAAGATCGTCGGCTTCGTCCGTGCCGTCGTGCGCGAGCGGCCGTTCTACATGCCCGAGCACGAGGGGGTCATCCTCGACATCTACCTCCTGCCGCTCTACCGGCGGCACGGCGTTGGAGAGTTCGTCCTCCGCGAGGTCTCGCAGGCGCTCAAGGCGAAGGGCGCGGGGGTCGTGACGGCCGAGTTCCCGGCGCAGAACGAGATCGCGACCAAGTTCTACGCGAAGCGGGGGTTCCGACCGATCACGCACATCCACGCGCGGTCGCTCTAGCGACCCCGGGTTCGCTCGCGGGCCGTCCGGCGGCGGGAGGGACCCCGTCGCCTCCGCGAACGTTAAGCGCCCCGTCTCTCCTCGTCGGGCCATGCCGAAGACGCCGGGCGCGGCCACGCCCCCCGCGCCGAAGTACCTCCGCCGCGGAAAGGTGAAGGAGGTCTACGAGGTCTCGCCGACCGAGCTCGAGTTCCGCTTCACGAACGACATCTCGGTCTTCGACAAGCACATCCCGAGCGAGGTCCCGTACAAGGGCGAGACGCTCGCCCGCACCGCGGCCCACTGGTTCGGCGTCTGCGACCGACTGGGCGTCCCCCACCACTTCCTCCGCCTCTCCTCGCCGACCGCGATGCGGGTGAAACGCGTGCAGGTGGTCCCGCAGCCGAGGACGCTCGGGCCCCACCCGAAGAACTACCTCGTCCCGCTCGAGCTGATCGTCCGCTACTACGTCGCGGGGTCGATCTGGGACCGCGTGAAGGCCGGGAAGGTGACGGCGAAGCAGCTCGGCCTCCCCGCGGGGAAGAAGGTCGAGTACGCGATGCCGCTCCCCGAGCCCCACTTCGAGGTGACGACCAAGCTCGAGCCGGTCGACCGCCTCCTCTCGACCGACGAGGCGCTCGAACTCTCCGCCCTCGACCGGCCGCAGCTTAACGGGATCCGCGAGACGATCCTCAAGGTCGACGAGGCGATGCAGCGGGAGATCGGGCCGCGCGGGCTCATCCACGTGGACGGGAAGAAGGAGTTCGCGGTCGACCGGGACGGCGTGCTGATGGTGGTCGACACGTTCGGCACCGCCGACGAGGACCGCTTCTGGGACAAGGACGCCTACGTGCGCGGCCGCCAGGTCGACTTCTCGAAGGAGTTCGTCCGCCAGCACTACCGGACCACCGGCTACTACGACGCGCTCGTGAAGGCCCGCGAGGCGCACGCCGCCGAGCCCGACATCCCGGGGCTCCCTCCCCTCCTCATCGACGAGGTGAGCCGGCTCTACACGACCGTCTTCCAGCGGCTCACGGGGGAGCCGTTCCAGCCGAAGGGACACCCCTCCGCGTAGGGACATCCTCCGGCGTTTCACGACCCCTCCCCGCACGCTTATCTCTCTCCGTCCCGGTGTTGTCGCCGTGCCCACGAAAACCCAGAACCGGGCCGCCGGCTCGGCGGAATCTCCACCCGAACCCCCGCCCGAGGTCGCCCTCGAGGACCTCCCGGGGATCGGCACGACCACGGCCGAGAAGCTCCGCGAGGCCGGCTACACCGACCTGATGGAGCTCGCGGTCGCCTCCCCCGGCGACGTCGCCGAGGCGGCCGAGATCGGGGTCGCGATCGCCCAGAAGATCATCGGGGAGGCCCGGCGCAAGGCGGACGTCGGCGGCTTCGAGAGCGGGACGACCGTCCTCGAGCGCCGGAAGAAGCTCGGCCGCGTCTCGACCAACGCGAAGGCGTTGGACGAGCTCCTGGGCGGGGGCGTCGAGACCCAGGCGATCACCGAGTTCTCCGGCGAGTTCGGCACGGGGAAGACCCAGATCGCCCACCAGATCGCGGTCGACATCCAGCTCCCCCCGTCCCAGGGGGGCCTCTCGGGGGAGGTCGTCTACATCGACACCGAGTCGACGTTCCGCCCGGAGCGCGTGGTCGACATGGCGAAGGGGGTCGGCCTCGACCCCGAGACGGCGCTCTCCCACATCCACGTCGCCCGCGCCTTCAACTCGAACCACCAGATGCTCCTGGTCGGGAAGGCGCAGGAGCTGGCGCGCGAGAAGCCGATCCGCCTGCTCGTGGTCGACTCGCTCACCTCCCACTTCCGTTCCGAGTACGTCGGCCGCGCGGAGCTCGCCCCGCGCCAGCAGCAACTGAACCGCCACCTCCACGAGCTCCTCCGCTTCGGCGACACCTACAACGCCGCCATCGTCGTGACGAACCAGGTCTCCGCCCGCCCGGACGTCTTGTTCGGCGACCCGACCCGCCCGATCGGCGGGAACATCGTCGCCCACGCGGCGACCTACCGCGTCTACCTGCGGAAGTCGAAGCCCCCGAAGCGGATCGCCCGCCTGATCGACTCGCCGAACCTCCCCGAGGGGGAGGCGGTCTTCTCGCTCACGACCGAGGGCGTCCGCGACTGACTAGGCCCGCGGGACGCGGCGGACGGCGGTCGCCTTCGCGTAGAGGTAGATGGCCCGGCCGGGGCGCAGCCCGAGCCGGTCGACCGAGCCCGTCGTCAGTGCGACCCGGACCGGTCGGCGGTGCCATCGGGCGGTGAGGTACGCGGTCCCGTCCGCGTGCCGGTCGACCCCCGCGACCGTCGCCGTGAGCCGGTTCCGCGCCGAGAGCTCGGCCGGGCGCCGGGCGACCACCAGCGCCTCGGGGTCGACCTCGACCGTCGTCGCGGCCCCGTCGCGAAGTCGGAACGACACCGCGATCTCTCCGCCCCCCTCGAGGGTCACGTGCGGGCTCGGACGCGTGCGGTAGATGCCCGCCCACCGGTTCGCATGCGAATGCGCGCCGGTCGCCCGCTCGAGAAGCCGACGGCCGAGCCGGGTGAGGCGCGTCCCGCCCCCGGCCCGGCCCCCGCGGCGGGTCGTGACCACGGAACTCCCGTAGAGACGCCGAAGCCTAAGGAGGCGGTAGACCGCCCGGTCCCGGGCGACCCCGATCCGCTTTGCGGCCCGAACGAGGTTCGGGTCGCGCCCGAGCTCCGCCAGGAGCCGGACGTCGACCGGCGTGAGCCAGCGTTCCGCGGTCACGGGGCCCCGCCCCACCCCAGGTCCTCGAGAGGCTTCACCTGCGCGTCGTCCACGTCGACCGTCACGACATCTCCGACCCGGACCCCGGGCGGCCCCGCGGGCACGCTCGCATGAACGGTGAGCGGTCCCTGGCGGAGGGCGACCGCCCAGCCGGCCGCCGTCCACATCAGCGCGGTGACGTGGACCTCGTGGGCTCCTTCGGCTCTCCCGCGGAGCCGGACGGCCGACGGAGGGACGGCGAGACCGCCGGGACCTAACCGGCGGCTCAGGAGAGAGCCGAGCGAGAGGCCCGCGGCCCCTTCGACCTCCTCGCGTGCGTAGAGGTTTTCGTAGCCGAGGAACCGGGCGAGGAACCGGTCGAGCGGTCCCGCGGCGAGCTCCTCGGGAGCCCGGTCGGCGACCAGTCGGCCGCGGTCGAGGACGACCAGTCGCGACGCGAGCGCGAAGGCGGTGCTCGGGTCGTGGGTCACGAGGAGGAGCGGGATCCGCTCGGTCTCGAGGAGGTCACGGAGGAGCCGCACGAGGGTGTCGCGGCTCTCGAGGTCGAGCGCGGCGAGCGGCTCGTCCCAGAGGAGCGCCCGAGGCTCGGCGGCGAGGGCGCGCGCCATCGCGACCCGCTGCCGCTGACCGGAGCTGAGCTCGTGAGGGTAGCGGTCGGCGAGCATCGCGAGCCCGAAGCGTCGGACCCAGGCGTCCGCCTTCTCGTCCGCGTCCGGGTCTCCGCGGAGTGCTAGGGGGTACCGGACATTCCAGCGGGCCCTGCGCTGCGGGAAGAGCCCGAGGTTCGGCGGGACGAACCCGAAGCGACGCGCTTCGGGAGGGAGGCCGTCGACCCGGGTGCCGTCCACCCGGACCTCCCCGTCGAGCGCCGGCAGGAACCCGGCGACCGTCCGCAAGAGGGTCGTCTTCCCCGCGCCGGAGGGGCCGAGCAAGACGGTCGCCGACCCCGCGGGGATGCGGAAGCTCACCGGGCCGAGCCGGAACTGCCCACGCTGGGCCGTCACGCCCGCGACCTCGAGGTCGGTCAGGAGAACCACCCTCCCCGCGCCCATCCGAGGCCGCTTCGGTCGACCAGCCGGACGATGAGGAAGATGGCGAGCGCGACCAGGACGAGGAGCGCGGAGGCGCCCGCGGCGTCGACCGGGTTGATGCCCCAGTAGTTGTAGATCCAGATCGAGCTCGGCTGGGTCGGGGGCCCTCCCCACGGCGGGCTCGGGTAGACCGTGTAGGCCAGGACCAGAAAGCCGCCGACCTCGCTCACCCCGCGCGCCCACATCAAAAGGGCGCCGGTCAGGATCCCACGGGCGGCCGTCGGAAGCGTGACGGTGGCGAACGCCTCGCCCGGTCCGGCCCCGAGCGAGCGGGCCGCCTCCAGCACCTCCTCGTCCACCGAGCGGAACGCGAGCTCGCTCGTCAGGACGACGTAGGAGCTCCCGACGTAGAGCATGACGAGGACGACCCCCCAGATCGCATCGAACACCGGGATGCCGGCGGAGGCGACGAACGCTCCGACGGGACCGGTCGGGGCGAACAGGAGGAGGAGCGCGATCCCCACGATCAGGTGGGGAACGACCACGGGGATCGTGACGATCGACTGGACGACCGCCTTCCCGGGGAACTGGAACCGGGCGAGCGCATAGCCGAGAGGGATCCCGGTGAGGAGTCCGAGCGCGACCGCGAGCCCGGAGGCGAGGAGCGTGAACTCGATGGTCGTGCGGAACCCGGCGCTCCCGACCGCGAAAGCGAGCCCGCCCCATCCGGAGTAGAGGAACAGGGCGACCAGCGGAAGGACGAACAAAGCGATGAGCGAGGCGGAGAGGGCGCCGGCGATTGCGCGGCCGGCGAGGGAGGTACCTCGCACGCGGGATCCCCCTAGCGAGCGGGGCTCACCCCAGGAGTGCGGCGAGGTCCGCGGGTAACCCGGTGACTCCGCCGGGGGCGGTCCCCGCGAGCGCGGCGGGCAGGTGGCCGGGCTGGTCGGTCCAGAGAGGGGCGAGCGGGACGAACCCGTCGGCGGCCCAGGTCGCGGCGGTCTCGTTCGAGAGGAGGAAGGCGGCGAAGGCGACCCCGAGGGCGTAGTCGGGGGCGTTCGAGGGGACGGTGAGGGCGAAGAAGATCGGGGCGCCCTTCTTCACCTCGGTCCCGGAGCCGGAAAGGACCGTGGTCGAGACGGAGCCGTACTGGGCCACGGAGGACGGGGCGTACGACCCCAGGTCGACCGAGGCGTTGAGCGTCACGTAGCTCAGCCCGTCGACCTTGGCGTACGATTGGTAGATCAGGTACGCCGAGACCTCGCCGGTCGAGAGCGCGGTCGCCGCCACATTCTCCGCGACCACCTTGGTCGCCGAGGTCGGTACCGCGAACCCGCCCAACCCTCCCGAGAAGAAGTGGCTGTAGAACGCTCCCCCCTGATGGGTCAGGAGGTCGGTCAACTCGAGCGTGAAGATCGCGTTCGCGCCGAGAGGGTCGGCGCTCGCGTTCGGCGTCCCCAGGGTGACGCCCGAGGCGACGATCTTCTCAAACCAGTTCGTGCTGTTGATCCCCGAGAGCGCCGCCACGCCCGGTTCGTACGCAAGCACCAGCGGGTCGGAGGCGAACACCGCCTCCCAGCCGGCGACGGTGGAAGTGGGCGGTTCGAGGTGCTCGGGGATTACGCGGAAGTCGGCGGCGACGAAGAGGTCGTAGGGCTGGTTCGGGAGCGTGAGGGCGCTCGCGGCGGCCGTGCTCCCTTCGAACAGTTGAGCGGCGGCCGGCGCGCTCACTCCGGGCGTCGCGTTCGCGAACGCCGACGCGAAAGCCGGGAGGATTGGCGCGAGCGACCCGGCGCCGATGATGGAGAGTGTCGCCGTGCCCGCCGTGGAGGAAGAGGAGCTCCCGGTATGAGCATACCAGCCCCCGAGGAACCCGACGACGACCGCGACCACCACGACGCCCACCACGACGGCACCACGAACGACCGATCGCATCGATGTGGGGAAACCCCACATCGGATAAAGTTTCCGAAACCGT
>Ga0187770_10002549_pt1 | contig 10214 bp, 10 predicted proteins | sample 0116_SJ02_MP02_2_FD_133154 | JGI IMG/M metagenome (GOLD analysis project Ga0187770, IMG submission 133154) | Tropical peat soil microbial communities from peatlands in Department of Meta, Colombia - 0116_SJ02_MP02_20_MG | ecosystem: Environmental > Terrestrial > Soil > Wetlands > Peat | place... | reverse complement strand
GCAGAGAAGATCCTTGCCGAGGCTTCCGCTGTGGCGGAGACTCGCATGCGTGAGAAGTTCCCTGAGATTCCATCAACGCTCCCCGCGGGGACCGAGACTACTTCGACCGAGGGAACCTCGTACTAAACGAGGAACCCTCTTCCTTTGTTTTGAGCAAGGCCGAGAGAATCTAACTTTGCCTGGATGTACTGTTCAGCAAAATGGCGATATAGAAGATCGCTAAAAGCCACGCGTTCAGCTAGCCCTGAGACGACTCCGAGAGTCGAAGTAAAGCTGGAGAGTCCCGGACGTGCCCTTGCCAACACGATTAGGCCGGCTTCCCCCACGACCGAACTGGTCATTGGAAGAAAGTTTTACCCATTTGTCCCGATACTATTGACTTAGCCGGTGATTATCGAGGGACCATTTTGAAGCACCGTATTTGTCCGCTCGCGCCCCTCTGAGGTTTATTGGCATCGGCAGAGAGGAGAATGTCAAGCCAAAGATAGCGTCCACAATAAAGGAAATCGAGTTCCACCGCAAGGAACTTGAAAACCTCCGAGTAAAACTCGAGCAGAGGCGGAAGTCGCTCTTCGACACAACGGTCAAGGCAATGACGACAAAGGACCAGTCGAAGGCCACCGTCTACGCGAACGAGTGGTCAGAGCTCAGGAAGGTTGGGAAGGTCGTCTACGCCAGCGAGCTGGCGCTCACCCAGGTGGTGCTAAGGCTCGAGAGCATCTGCGACGTAGGCGATGTGATGTTCCACATGAGCATGGCCTTCAAAGTTCTTCGTAAGGTCAACAAGACGGTGCAGGGTCTGGTTCCATCGCTCGATCAGGCGTCGAGCGACATCAACAGCGCGCTCACAGAGACCATGGCCGGCATGGAGAACATTTCGCCCTCTATTTCTCTGAACATACAGACAGAAACAGGAGAAGAGCTTGTTGAGGAGGCCCGCAAGCTTGCTGAGGAGAGGGCGGAAGAGATGAAGCGCTCGCTCGGTGGTTCTCCAATGCATCTGCAGCTTCGAGGATACGAACAGAGCTCGAGGGTGCCACTTCTCGCTGCAGGGGAGGACGATGACGAGTCGGCCATCCTGGGCACAGTCTACAAACCCAGACCCGTCGAGGAGACGGAGGAGCAGGTGCTCCAGTACGCCGCCATCCACGACGGGAACGTCGACATAACCGACGCGTCGACGGTGCTCAAAATGCCTTCAGACGAGGTTGAGCAGGCTATGCTGATACTGATGGCCCAGGGAAAGGTCAAGGTAAACGACCTTGGGGGTTCTGAGAAATGAGCGTGGTTGCAGCCAAGGAACTGGAAGACGACGCGAAGAAATACGCCTCGGAGGCGATACGCCTGGACTCGCAGGGGGCCCACGGCATGGCCATCCAGATGTATCAGAAGGCCATCTCGACCCTGGTGCAGCTTGTCCACCTGTACCCAGACTATCGTTTGAACAGGCAGTACACGGAGCGCGCCATGGCTTACCAGGAGAGAGTGAAGGCGATACAGGCCGCGCACGGGCTCATCCCCAGGGACGAGCCGGCGGAAATGGACTGGAACCTCCCCTCAAACACAGGAAACAGCGGCGGGAACGGCGGCGGCAACGGCGTGGGGGGCAACGCGAACCAGAACTCCCCCAAGGGGCCCCAGGTGGTGCAGCAGCTCAAGGCCTCTTTCAGCGAGCTCGTCGTCACGGAGAAGCCGGATGTCAAGTGGGACGACGTCATAGGGCTCGAGGACTGCAAGCAGGCGATCAGAGAGTCGATCGTCTTTCCCTTCCTCCGCCCTGACCTCTTCAAGCTCGGTTGGCCGAGGGGCATCCTACTCTACGGGCCACCAGGATGCGGAAAGACCATGATTGCGGCCGCGACCGCCTCTGAGATTGACGGTTACTTCATCTCCGTCGATGCTGCGTCCATCATGTCAAAGTGGTTGGGAGAGGGAGAGAAGAACGTGTCCAAGCTCTTCAACAACGCCCGGAAGATGCTCGCGGACAACAAGCCGGTGATAGTGTTCGTCGACGAGATCGACTCGCTGCTAGGAACTCGGGGGCAGGAGGTAGGAGGAGAGGTCAGGGTCAGGGACCAGTTCCTTAAGGAGACAGACGGCCTGAACGACAAGGGGAAGCAGCTTCACCTGTACGTGATCGGTGCGACGAACAAGCCGTGGTCGTTGGATCCCCCGTTCTTGCGTCGCTTCAGCAAGAGGATCCTGATTCCGCTGCCCGACACCGACGCCCGAATCGCTCAGTTCAGGTTGTACACCGCACCGTTGACTCTCGCCGAGGACGTCAGCCTTGAGACGCTCGCAAAACTCAGCGAGGGCTATTCAGGAAGCGACATCAAAGACATATGTCAGGGAGTTCAGCTGCGGGTCGTGCGGGAACTATTCAAGAGCGGAAACGCCCTCGACAAGGAGACCACGACCAGGCCCATCACAGTAGCGGACTTCAAAGAAATTATGAGGACGAGAAGGCCGTCAGTCTCGCCTGACATGGCTCGCGCCTATGCCCAATGGAGCGAGCAGTTCAAGGCAGTCTAGTGTCGTCGATTAGATGGATTCTGTGGAGGCGTTCGGCCGCACCTCTCCAAGCTCTTATCCACGCTTTTCCGACCCTCTGACAATGCAGAAGCCCCCCTCCCCAGCCGACCTCAAAGCAAAGGTCGGGCACGAAGTCCACTTCGAGGGCTGGGTGCACGACGTCAGGGTCCTTGGGGGAATCAGTTTCGTTCTCATACGCAACCCCAGGGGCATAGTCCAGGTCGCGGCCCCGAAGAAGGCCGTGCCTGCTGAGCTGTCCAGCCTAATTACATCCCTGCACCAGGAGGACGTTGTAAGAGTCCTTGGCACTGTCAAGGAGAGCAGGGCCGCGAGGCTTGGCTTCGAGATCATACCGTCGGCCATCGATGTCATCGCAAAGTCGTCATCCCCCCTCCCCCTGGACCCGCGGGGGGTGACCTCCACCAATCTTGACACTCGTCTCGAATGGAGGTCCCTGGAGCTCAGAAGACCTGAGACGGCCGCCATCTTCAAGATTGAGAACGCCGTCGTCCAGGGGTTCGAGGACTACTTCCAAAAGCGTGGTTTCATCCGTGCCTTCACCCCCAGCATCATAGGGGGCGTCTCCGAGGGGGGCTCCGAGGTCTTCAGGATCGACTTCTACGGCAAGGACGCCTATCTGAGGCAGGACCCCCAGCTCCACAGGCAGCTCACCATTGCGGGAGGGTTCGACAGGATCTATGACCTCGGGACCAACTGGCGGGCCGAACTCTCCCACACCCCAAGGCACCTGAGCGAGCACAGGACCATCGCCCCCGAAATCGCCTTCATCAACGACGAGAGGGACACAATGCGCCTCGAGGAGGAGATGGTGATACACGGAATCGAGCGCGCTACAAAGGACTGCGAAGATGACATGGTCGTCCTTAAGCGAGAACTTGAGATTCCTAAGACCCCGTTCCCTGAGGTCACCTTCCAAGAGGTCTACAAGATAATGGAGAGGCTTGGCAAACCAATCCCACGGAACCAGGACATCGACGATCCCTCCCTTAGGGCGCTCGCAGGGGAAGTGAAGAAGGAGACGGGTTCCGACTTCTTCTTCCTCAACCGCTTCCCATCCGCCGTCAAGCCCTTCTACGTGATGAGAGTCGACGAGGACCCTGCCTTCGCCCGCTCAGTCGACTTGGTCTACAGGGGGCTCGAACTATCCTCGGGTGGGCAGCGGGAGCACAGGCATGAGAAGATCATCTCTCAGATTAAAGAGAAGGGGTTCAGCACAAAGGAGCTGAGGTGGTTCACGGAGCCGTTCCGCTACGGCGTTCCCCCTCACGGAGGCTACTCCTTCGGCATAGAACGCTTCACTGCCTATCTCCTTGGGATGGAGAACATCAAGGAAGCGGCCCTCTTCCCGAGGGACCCCGAAAGGCTACTCCCCTAGACCGCCCCGCCGGAGCCTGATGATTTCCTCCCCCCGTGGGCCCCACCGCTCTGATAACCAACACGGGACCAGAGAGTACACCGCGCCTCCCACCAGATCGATCGCATAGTGCTGCCCGAGGTAAAGGGTGGAGAAGAGGGTCGCCGCGGCCACGAGACTGCCGATGAGGCCCAGCCTGTAGCCGACCTTTGACAGAAAGTAACAGCATGTGATCGTGTAGGCCGCGTGGAGGCTCGGGAAGGCAGCGAAATAGTCCGGCGCCACGAGCGCTGAAAGGGGGGTGAAGATCCCCGAAATCGCGCTGAGCCCTGAGGCGCGGAAGAGGTCAGCGGCTACCCCGCTGAACCAAGGGGGAGCGGTGGGCATGAGGACGAAGGTGACAAGGGCCCCGTACGAAGTGAGAACCACTGCCGTAGCAAACCTGCCGAAGTCCCCCCTTCGAAACCGCCAGATGGCCAAAGACGTCCCCAGAACGAAGGGTATGAGCGACGCGTAAACCAACGATGTCGCCTCGGTGACAAGCACGGAGGAGAAAGCGTTCTGGGCCCACCCCGTAAGATTGAAGCCCCAAACATACCTATCGAGATCGAAGAGGGAAAGCGCGCCCCCCGAATCCCCGATCATGTCGATGGGCCCCGACATGACCTGAAAAGACAAACCAACCATCACCAGGGCGAGCCAGGGCCTCGTCCAAGGCACCCAAAGTCCCGTGAACCCCAGGACCGCCGTCGCAACCAGGAAGAAGACCGTGGTCGGGCTCAAGACACTCCCCGCGACCCAGGAGAAGGCTGTGAGTGTCGAGAGATAACCCAGGACGAAAAGCGAGAACGAATATCTTCTAAGGTGCTCCACTACGCGAGGAGGGTAACTTTGCTGCTTCATCACCGAAACGCTATGTGTACAGGTTTGCGGCCGCTTCCCGCTCCGTCTCGACCAGTAGCTCTATCCCCCGCGCCTGCTTCACGGCGTCCCTCAGCTTGTCGAAGTCGCCGATGCGCCTCTCGCTCCTCCTCGCAGGGACTATCACCTTTGTCTTCTTGCCACCGTCGGGGAGCCACACGGTGTTCACCGTGAGAACCCTCGCCGGGAAAAACACGTCCTCCAGGAACTTCCTGTCGCTTGCCCCCGCTCCAACGAGCCACACCTTCCCCTTCAGCGCCCCCTCGAGCTCCGTCTGGAGGAGCGTGTTAGAGCGGAGCGCCATCATGTCCCCCTGATCGAACTCAAGCACGTAGCTCCCACTCGCCTCGAAGGCCCTCCTGAGTGTGACGTGTCCCAGTTCCGTTATCCTGTCCGCTAGGTGGGCGACGGCCTTCGACGCCTCGACATCAGCCCTGCTAATCTCCCCCTTGCGCAGCCTCGACTCGCAGTTCCCGCAGAGTATGCCCGTCCTCGCGTCGAAGTAGCAGATGGGGAGCTTCGGCTGCATGCCCAAGATTCCCGCTCGGCGGGCGCATAAAAAATGTTCGGCCCAAATGGGTCCCAAATCTGGAGTGGCCGGCGAACCTTGGGCCGCGTGCACAGTCTCCCTCAGCTTTCGCTGGCCTCGCCTAGGCGTTCACGCCTTCGAGCCGTCCCCCGGGGGTACTACTTCCCGAGCTTGATCTCGATGGAGGAGACGTTGCTCATTCCGCCGGTCATGGTGCTCTTGACCTGCTCCGTGTTGATGGAGATGCCCTGCACCTTGATGTCGGTGGCGAACCGTTTTGTCAGCACCTGGGCAACGTCGACCGCTCGTGAGATGGCTCTGCCTCTGGCCTTCACGGTGACCCAGTTGGACCCATTGTTTATCTGCGTCAGGCACGCTAGGACGTAATTCAGACTACTGGACGAAGGGTTGCCTTCAGTCCATTTGTAGGCTTTTTGCCGACGTAGATCGTATTTGGCTCGCGTGGTCCCATGTGTTCGTGTTCTTCGTGTTCTTCGTGTTCTTCGTGTTCTGGTTGGTTTGCCATTGAAAATGCGCTTCTCTGTGGCCTATTTATCCCCTTGGATATCATTCTCACTATTGTTCTCGTCGTCTATCTGCGGCCAATACCAAACGCCTCTTCTTACGTGGATCGCACCGCGTAAAAGGACGAGGCAAGTTCCCATCTACCACCGGACCATGCCCCAAAATGCAATCCACCTCGACAATTGCTTTCTCGTTATGCAAGAATGGCCTGACTTCGCTAAGAAGGGTGTAGGCCACGATCCCCTGGATGTTTAAACTCCTCGTCTGTCGAGTGACTGCTTTATCGTGTTGGCATACCAACCTCTACTCGGGGGTAGACTTCCGATGAGCTTCGCAAAGTGGAAGAGGTCGCCTCCGTATTTCATCTTGACGGCGACGTACGCCGACCATGTGTTCCCAGTGACATTGCTTCTCCTCAAGAAGTAACCCGCAGCCACTTCGGTGTCAATCATGGTTCCAATGAATTGTTTCTGAACTCGGTCCAGTTTGCGTAAGGCGGCGATTTGCCTGTTCGACCTCGAAAGACTCTCTCTCGGTACCGTGAATCCGTGGAATCGCACAAGTCCGTTAGTACGCTTCACTGCCAGGTTGCGGCCTAACCTTCCTCCGTCGTTCACACGCTTAGACTCGACTCTGTCTAATAACGACCAATCCTCGCCGGGACATTGGCGTGTTGGGCGCTAACTTTAATCCCGATGGCTTTTCGCGCCTGCCGTGCGTCTTTTCGAGTACCAGGCCAAGGACCTGTTCAAGCAATACGGCCTGCCAGTCCCAAAATCGATACTTGTTAACGACATCGACGGAATCCGCGGGGCCTTCGCTTCCCTCAAGCCCCCGGTGGCCCTGAAGTCTCAGGTACTGGCAGGGGGGCGCGGCAAGGCAGGGGGGATTGCGCTCGTCAACGACCCGACCCAGGCCGAGCGAGAGGCGAGGCGAATTTTCGACCTATCCATAGGGGGGGAGAAGCCCAACTCCCTCCTGTTGGAGGAGGCATACCCCCACGATAAGGAGCTGTACCTCTCTGTCACCCTCGACAGGGGGGACAGGGCGTTCGTCACCATCGCCGCCTCGGCAGGGGGCGTCGACGTCGAGTCCATGGCCGGGAAGGTCATCAGGAGGATGTCCCTCGACGGGATAGACTCCGCCTTCGCCATTGAGGTCGCAACGATGCTCAAGCTCCCCCCTATTCAGGTCGGGCCGTTCGTCAGCATCCTGCTGTCCCTCGAAAGGCTGGCAAGAGAGAAGGAGTGCGAGCTGGCGGAGATCAACCCGCTTGCGGTAGGGAAGGACGGGTTCCTCATGCCCCTGGACGCAAAGGTAATCGTAGACGACAACGCCCTCTTCAGGCACCCTGAGTTCGCAAAGCTCCACCCTGAGGACGAGTTCGAAGGGGAGGCCTCGAGGCAGGGGTTCGCCTTCGTGAGGCTCGGAGGGGACATAGCGGTGGTGGGGAACGGGGCGGGGCTCGTCCTCTCGACACTGGACCTTGTGGGAGACTCCGGGGGGAACCCAGCCTGCTTTCTTGACCTTGGAGGAGGAGCCCAGCAGGAGCGCATCGAGGCGGCCCTGAGGCTCGTCAACAGGCTCCCAGGGGTCGACAGGATACTCATCAACATCTACGGGGGAATAACGAGAACCACGGACGTTGCTGCTGGAATGAACGCGGTGCTCGCTGAGGGCGTTATGAAACCCATCTATGCGAGGGTAAGCGGCGCGGAGGAGGAAGAGGCGCGCAAGCTCCTGGCCGGCTCCGCCGTGAGGATGTACAGCACGGCTCCTGAAGCAGTGAAGGCTGTGGTGAAAGGGGCATGATGCTCCCGAAGAAGGGAGACCCGATCCTGGTCCAAAACATGACGGGGAGGTACGGCAGGCTCCATACGAGGTTGATGCTCGACTACGGTACGAACGTGGCGGCGGGCGCCGCTCCTGGGAAGGGGGGCCAGTCCGTTGAAGGGGTCCCGGTCTACAACACTGTTCAGGAGGCGGTCGAGAAGACTGGGGCGAGGGCATCTGTGTGCTTCGTCCCCGCGGAATTCACCCTCGCCGCGGGAGAGGAGGCGCTCAATGCCGGCGTAAAGCTCCTTGTGATAATAACAGAGCGCGTCCCCATAAGGGACGAGCTAAGGCTGGTGGAGCTGGCCCAGAAAAGTGGGGCGTGTATAGTGGGCCCCAACTGCCCCGGGTTGATAATTCCGTCGCAGAAGGTAAAGCTGGGCATAATGCCCGCGCCCTCCTTTTCCCCCGGGAACGTCGCTCTCTTCTCTAGGAGCGGGACGCTCACCTACGAGATAGCAGGCCAGCTGACAGGAGCCGGGTTGGGCCAGTCCGTGGCGGTGGGCATAGGGGGCGACCCGATCAACGGCTCCACCCCAATCGAATGGATGGACTTCGTCCAGAATATGGAGGACACCAACGCAGTGGTCGCGGTAGGGGAGATAGGGGGAGACGCAGAGGAGAGGCTTGCGAGGCATATCGAGAAGGCAGGGTACAGCAAGCCCGTAGTCGCGTACATAGCTGGGAGGCACGCTCCCAAGGAGAAGAAGATGGGGCACGCCGGAGCGATAATCTACGGGAACTACGGGACGGCGGACTCGAAGATTTCCGCCCTCAGAGGGGCCGGGGTCAAAGTGGCGATGACCCCGATGGAAGTCCCCCTCTTGGTTAGGGAATCCCTGCGCTGAGCGGGGAACACCGGAACCCCCCGATGTCTGTCTTACGGTGACCGCCATTCCGCGATGAGAATCTGAGTCTAATCACGGCTACAGGGATGTCAGTTCATGCAGGACAGGTTCGGGGACGGATAGGAGGCCGAAGGCCGGGAGCGCGGACAGCAGTCTTCTCCACGCGCGCCTCTTCCGGAAGACGCGCCCGAAAATAGGCTTCGACTCCTCGACCCGCCCCTGTTCGGCAAGCGCGACAGCCTCCCAAAAGCTCAGCTCCTCTATCTCGGGGGCTAGCTTGGAGGCAAGTGAATACTCCGCCAGGGCCTTCTTCATCTTCCCCACCGCCACAAGCTCGTCTCCGGCGTTGGCATGAAGGTACGCCTCGTTAATGCCGAGCAACCTCCGAAGCTCCACCAGGGGGCGGGGGTGGTCCTCCACCCTGAGCTCTATGGATCTCCCCAGCCACGAGGCGCGCTGCCGCTTCGTGCTCACCACCAAAATCGCAGCAGACTGCCTCCCCCTAAGGTCCCCTCCTGCCGCCTCGCCCGCCTCGAGTGAGGCCATGAGCCGAAAGCCGAGCTTCCCCTTCGAATTCTGGAACGCGGACGCCATGGCGCGCCAGACCCTGTCGGAGCTCATCAGGTTGGCCTGGGCTGAAAACCCCGGCCCTGAAACGTGTCCGGCCTCGGGCAGGCACTTGCTTCCAGTGTGGGCTGCGGTCCTTCCCATCGCATCCAGCATCGCTACCTGCCTGACCGCCCGGCTGGGGTCTCTGCTGAGGAGGACGTTGAGGGCCTCCTGAGGGGTTTTCCCTTTCTTCATCAGAGCAAGGCCTCTCGGCCCATAGGCGGCCTCGACGAAGGCCTGGGTGGCCACAACCCCGACTCCGGCTTCGGCCCAGGGGACGACGCTCCCCACCGAGAACCAGTGGGACTGGACAGCAACCCCCATCTCTCCGGAGGATCTGTCGATAGCCACAATCGAATACGTGGAGACGTTCCTACGTGCGTCCAACCACTCCCGCATCGAGGCCCAGAATTTTAGGGTTTGCATGCGTCAATCGGACTGCTATCGGAACAGCGCATTTGAAGCACAAAGCAGGGTGCAGACGGACTGGTCTTGCTTGTTCTAGGAACGAAATCTACAAGGGGAGTACCTAGGTTGCCAATCGTGTTGTCACAGAAGTAGTCATGCGCACCAGCCGGGTCAATGGTGGTCTGGACCGCTTCGGTGTTCCCGGGGACTATGATGATGATTAGGGAGTCGTGAAGGATCGAATTTGTAAGTCAGCGACTCAGGTTGCTGAACGGCACCCTGGCCGGGCCATGCACGATCACTGAAATTCATAGAGAGGAGTCCAGAGACCTTGGCGACTGGGTTGAGCCCTCAAACGAACGCTTTTATCATCGGGAGTGGAGATGGTTTCGAAAATGAAGACTTTCAAAAGCCGTACAAGATTAGCGATTAGTAGGGTTGCAGCCATAGGAATTGTGGTTGTCCTCGTCATTGTAGTCGTGGCAGGTGCGTACTACTATTCCACAACGATAACTCCAACGTCCACTACTTCTACAACCACTCCTACGACGTCTACAACCACTCCTACGACGTCTACAACCACTCCTACGACGTCTACAACCACTCCTACGACGTCTACAACCACTCCTGCATT
>Ga0187770_10002548_pt1 | contig 10217 bp, 11 predicted proteins | sample 0116_SJ02_MP02_2_FD_133154 | JGI IMG/M metagenome (GOLD analysis project Ga0187770, IMG submission 133154) | Tropical peat soil microbial communities from peatlands in Department of Meta, Colombia - 0116_SJ02_MP02_20_MG | ecosystem: Environmental > Terrestrial > Soil > Wetlands > Peat | place... | reverse complement strand
GCGCATCACGCGCGTCCCCAACGGGTTCGATAGCGTGCTCGCCGGAGTGCGCGCCGCCCGCTGCGCCGGCTTGGACCCGGTCAAAGTAAACTGCGTGCTCCTGCGCGGATTCAACGAAGACCAGATCATTCCATTCGGCATGTTCGCGCGCGAGGAAGGCGTGGTGGTGCGCTTCATCGAATTCATGCCACTCGAAGAAGACCGAGTGTGGACGCCGGAAGTCGTCGTCACGCTCGATGAGATTGTCGCGCGCATGTCGGAGTACCGCCCACTGACCGAAATCGAGCGTGGGCGCAGCGAAACCGCGCGCCGCTATCGCTTCGCCGATGGTTTGGGCGAAATCGGCATCATCGCGCCGGTGTCGCATCCGTTCTGCGGGCACTGCAGCCGCATTCGCATCACATCGGATGGCAAGCTGCGCACCTGCCTGTTTTCAGCATGGGATCACGACCTGTACGAATTGCTGCGCCGCGGCGCCTCCGACGAGAAGCTCGCCGACTTCATCGTAAAGACCGTTGAAAACAAAGAAGAGCGCCATCATATTGGCGAGCCGGGTTTTGTGCCCCCCTCGCGTACCATGGTGCATATTGGTGGATGACAGCAGACCGCAGCCCCTCGCGCGGGTGAGTCCAGCGAAAAACACACAATGGCGTATGTTCCGATTACTGGTCGCAGTTGTTATTGTCCTCGTTAACATTTTGCCTAATCTCGCCCATCCCCAACCTGCATTGGTCAACGGCATCTTTGTCGATCCAGATCTGAGTTTTCGTTACACGCCGCCGCCCGGAATGTTCGACGAAACTGATTCGTCGAGAGAGTCCGTTCGAACTCGAGCCGCTGCCCTTCATTCCACTGCCGTCTTTGATGTGCTGCTTGCGCTGGGGGTCGGAGACGACACGTCTCCAGAGTGGTTTTCTGTCGGCATCGAGACGTTTCCACGAGCCCGATTGTCCACATTCACCGACTCTGCGGCGAAAGCCAGGATTAATGTGCTTGCCGCGGGGGCGCGCGCCTTACAAATCGGACGTCCGAAGGAACTGACTTTCTCCGGGCGGGGTTTTATAGTCAGTGATTTCGAGCAGGATGAACCTCCGCTCAAGAAACACGCGCAGGTCTACAGCACGATCGTTGGTGACAAGTTCTTGGTATTCGCTTTCGCGGCAAATTCGGCCGGTGGCGTCAAAGTGGCTGCCGATACGATGCGAACCCTGGAATTTGCGAACGAGAGGGCCGCCTTCCTCGGCTTTGACCGCAACGAATATCCCGGCGACGAGAATCTCCAGGAACTTCACAAAGCCTTCGCGTTCGCCGGCTACTGGCTCAACAATCCTCCCGGCTCGAAAACGAACACCTGGGTCGGCAAGCGCGGCAAGATCGAAGCCGCCGGCTTTGGATTCCTGGTCCTCTTTAATGGCCGTGTATATCGCGAGCTTGGCACAAGAGCGGCAGAGCTCGGTAAGTCGGATGCTGAGGCGGCAATTGCGGCCGCGAGACGCGAGGGTTTCCCGGCGAAGACCATCATTTTCCTGGACCAGGAGGAGGGTGGCCGGCTACTGCCGGAACAAAAGGCGTATCTGTTCGCTTGGGTCGACGAGATCAATCATCAGGGATTTCGCGATGGGGTCTACTGCTCAGGAATTGCGTTTCGAGAAACGAGTGGCGCGAGTGTCATCACAGCCGAGGACATTAAGCAGAACGCGGGCGGCCGCGACATCACATATTGGGTGACGAATGACGCTTGCCCGCCATCGCCGGGGTGTAAGGCGAGCGCGAGACCGCCTGCGCCGAATGTCAGCGGACTCGCGTTCGCCGAGGTCTGGCAGTTCGCGCAATCTCCCAGGCGAAAGGACGTGGCCTCGGCTTGCGGCGGCTACAACAAAGATGGGGATTGCTACTCGTCAGAAGCGGCTGCCAGTCAAAATCTGCATGTTGATTTGAACTCGGCGAGATCCGCCGACCCGTCGCACGGAAGAAAATCCGCGATTGGTGGCCAGTAACAAGTGGCGAGTGGTTAGTGGTTAGTGATTGGTGGTTAAGAAAAAACGACCAGCACTGGAGTGATCGCAGTCACATACCGGTGAACCGAGAAAAGCCATGATGGCCGTAGCTTTTGAGCCATGGCTCTCCTCCACTACCGCGAACTCGTCGTTTGGCAGAAGCGGCGTTGCATTGGTGACCACCGTTTATCGCGCGACGGCAAACTTCCCCAAGCAAGAAGTTTTCGGCTTGACCAGCCAGATCAGACGAGCAGCCGTATCCGTTCCTGCCAATATCGCCGAAGGGCAGGGCCGTTCCTCACGCGGAGAATTCAAACTCTTCCTTGGCCACGCGAGAGGTTCGCTGTATGAATTGGAAACGCACGTCTTGGTTGCGCGCAATCTCGATTACTTGTCTGGAGAGGCGTGTTCCGAACTAATTTTGCGCATTCACGAGGTCGGAAGACTCCTTAACGGCCTGCTGAAATCACTGGAGCGTTCCGGTGCGTAGCGGTCACAAAACCAACAGCCAATCACTAACCACCCAAACACTAACCACTAGCTGCTCAATAAAGCGCGTCGTACTTGGTGACCGCCCAGCCTGTCTCTTTCTTCTCTTCGGTCACCGAAAACAAATCCTTGTAGGTGGCATCATGCGCGGCGGTCGAGTAGCGCTGACCTTTGTAGTGCAAGATCACAAGCGGTGGGGCGTCTTCCCATTCCACCAGGTTCCAGCTAATCAGCGCGTGCTGCGTCTCCGAAGCGCAGATGAAATCGGCGCGCTTCCTGCGGTAATCCTTTTCCCAGGCACCGAGCAGCTTGCGGCAATTGCCGTCCCGCATCTGCGAAATAAAAGCATTCGCAGTGTGCTCGATGGTGCGGTCGCGCAGCGGATTCATCGTGATGCTCAGCGGCATGTGCGTGAGCGGGTCCCGCTCTTCTGAGCGTGCCAGCACCGGGCCCTGATTGTTGAGCCAGGAAAGATACGCTAAAAAGATCGCAACTAACAATGCCGCCGACCCCACAGCGATCCCGACCTGTGCTTTGGAAGCCTGCATTAAAGGAAGTTTGAGACAGAGGTAACCAGTCCGCAAGGTTACGATAGAGATCGAACTCAAGGCCGAGGGGTCAAGATTCAGAGTAACGGTTCTTGCTCGCAACTCGCGGCTCGAAGCTCCCCTAAGCGCTTACCAGCGACCCGATCTTTTCCCCGAGAACGACACGGCGAACGTTCCCGCGTTCATTCAGGTTGAAGACGATAATGGGCAAGTTGTTGTCTTTGCAGAGCGAGATCGCCGTCGAGTCCATTACCTTCAGGCCGAGCTTCAGCACGTCCATATAGGTGATTTCGGCAAACTTTTTCGCGTCCTTCACCTTGAGCGGGTCGGCATCGTAGATGCCGTCGACTTTGGTCGCTTTCAGGATCGCGTCGGCTTTAATTTCCATGGCTCGCAGCGAAGCAGCCGTGTCGGTAGAAAAATAAGGATTGCCCGTGCCGCCCGCGAAAATAACGACTCGTCCTTTTTCCAAATGGCGGATGGCACGGCGCCGGATAAACGGCTCGGCGACCTGGTTCATTTCAATCGCCGACTGCACGCGCGTAAAGACGCCCTGCTTTTCGAGCGCGTCCTGCAGCGCGAGCGAGTTAATCACGGTCGCGAGCATTCCCATGTGGTCGGCGGAAACGCGGTCCATGTCTTTCGCCTGATTGGCCACGCCACGAAAGAAATTGCCGCCTCCCACGACGATCGCAATCTCGACCCCGAGGCTGTGGACGTCGGCAATTTCGCCGGCAATCGAATGGATGTGTGTGGTGTCGACACCAAAGCCCTGGTCGGCCGCGAGCGCCTCGCCGGACAGCTTGAGAAGAATGCGTTTGAAGACGGGAGTCATCGCATCAAGTCTAGCATCGCTGAGTTGCCGGGACTTAGTGGATTGTGCGATGAAGGAGATCCGAATAGATTCGGCTCCGGACGCGGCTAGCCGTGCGGGTTTGGCATAGCACATTCAGTGTCATTGCATTGCCTGCCTGCATTGCATATAAAACAATGCATGCAGTACACAATCCGCAATGTGCCTGAGCTTTTGGACGCGGTTCTTCGCCGCGTGGCCCGAGAGCAGGGTAAAAGCCTCCACGAAGTGACGATTGAAGCTTTAGCACGGGGCGCCGGTCTCGGCGAGCGCCGCTCGCGGCAGCGCGACCTTGGAGAAATTGCGGGAAGTTGGCGAAAGGACCCGGCTTTCGAGCGCGCCCTGGCGGCACAGGACAGGATCGACCCGGAATGATTGGAGCTCGAAGCTGTGACGGAAAGCTTCGAAGCTCTTGAGCGCATAAATCAAAAGGGGCGCCGGAGCGCCCCTTGATTCTACTTGGCAGCTGGTGCTGCCTCGCCCTCATCGGGCTTGGCGGTTGTGAATGCCACGGTCGCTGTTGCTTCGCCGACCTTGAAGCGCGCGAAGCGCCGGACCGCAACATTCTCGCCCAGCTTGCCGATCTTCGCCGCGATCAGCTGCGAGATGTTCACGGTCTGGTCCTTGATGAAGGGCTGCTCGAGCAGGCAAACCTCCTCGTAGAACTTTTCCATCTTCCCGGCGACAATCTTCTCGGCGATGTTCGCCGGCTTGCCGCTGGCGATGGCCTGCGCGAGGTAGATCTCTTTCTCGCGTGCGAAATCGGCAGCCGTCACGTCTTCCTTGCGGACGTATTTCGGGTCGCTCGCCGCGATGTGCATGGCGATGTCGTGAACCAGTTCCTTGAAGTCGTCGGTGCGGGCCACGAAGTCGCTTTCGCAGTTGACCTCGACCAGCACGCCGATCTTGCCTCCCGCGTGAATGTAACTGGCAACCGAGCCTTCGCTGGTCACACGTGCTGCCTTCTTCGCTTGGAGCGACAGACCTTTCTTGCGCAGCCAAACGATCGCGGCTTCCATATCGCCTTTGGACTCAGTCAAGGCCCGTTTGCAGTCCATCATCGGCGCGCCGGTTTTCTCGCGCAGCTCTTTCACCTGTGCAGCAGAAATATTTTCCATAGTAGTGCTCATAAAAACCCCGTTTCAAAGTTGTAAGCTTTCAAGGTTTCAAAGTCTCAATGATTTGGTTTTTGTCCTTGAAACTCTGAAACTTTGAAACCTTGAAACCTGCCTTTACAAAACTTGACCCGCGCACAGACCGCCCACGCGGGTCAGATGCCTTACTGGTTTGGTTTGCTAGAAGCTAGTAGCTAAGAGCTAGCAGCTGATTTACGATCTCCGCGTCTCCGCCTGGAGTTCGTCGACATCCTCCATAATCCCCGAAGGACGCTTGCGCGTGCCCGCGCCCAGTACGTCCTCCATGCGAATATCTTCGCCGTCCGTCCCGGTGGCCGCTGCCGCAACCTCGCTCTCCACCGGAGCCTTGCCCTCGGGGGCTTGTGGAGCGGCGCCTTCGGCTGCCTGGTCCGCAGCAGCTTGCATCTCTGCCACCTGTTTGTCGCCCATGGCATTCACGCCTTCGGCGATGGATTCGGAAATCTTCGATGTAAACAGGCGAATCGCCCGCAGGGCGTCGTCGTTGCCCGGAATCACGTAATCCACTTCGCTCGGATCGCAATTGGTGTCGACCACCGCGACCACCGGGATACCCAACTTGCGCGCCTCACGCACCGCGATCTGTTCTTTATTCGAATCGATAACAAAAATTGCATCGGGCAACCGCGACATATTCTTGATGCCGGCAAGATTGGCTTGCAGGTGCTTGCGCTCGCGCTCAAGCTTGATCACTTCTTTCTTCGGCAACAGCTCGTAGCGGCCATCGGTGGCCATGTCATCGAGCTCTTTCAGCCGCTTCACAGATTTTTGTACGGTGACCCAGTTGGTCAGCAGGCCGCCCAGCCATCGCTGGTTCACGTAGAACATCCCGCAGCGCCCAGCCTCTTCGGCAATCGCATCCTGCGCCTGACGCTTGGTACCCACAAAAAGAACGAGTTTCCCAGCCGCCGCCAGCTCCTGCACGAATTTAGACGCTTCCTTGAACATCTTCAGCGTCTTCTGCAGGTCGATGATGTAGATACCGTTGCGCTCGCCGAAGATATACTCCTTCATCCGCGGGTTCCAGCGCTTGGTCTGATGCCCGAAGTGAACGCCCGCTTCGAGCAACTCCTTCATGGTGATGTTAGCCAATCAACCTCCTTATTTGGTCTACATCCGTTCTCAGCACCCGGTACCCAGTACTCAGTACCCAGAGGTTCGTCTGAGTACTGGCTACTGGACACTGGCAACTGTTCTTCCGGATTGCCATTCCCGTCCACCCCATCTCGAGAGGTGGGGGGATGAATTGAACACCTAAAATCTGTCGTCAGTACTCCGGCTGCCAGCTCCCCATGCGGATCTCACTGGATACCGGGTACCGGGTACTGGGTACTATCTCTTCGAGAACTGGAACCGCTTCCTCGCGCCCTTTTGGCCGTACTTCTTGCGCTCCTTGGCGCGCGGGTCACGAGTGACCATGCCTTCGGACTTCAGCTTCTTCCGCAGCTCCACGTTAAATTCCATCAGAGCGCGCGTAATTCCCAGGCGGACAGCATCGGCCTGCCCGGCTACTCCGCCGCCACAAACGTTCGCCAGCACATTGAAGTTCGCGGCCGTCTCAGTTAGAACCAGAGGCTGGCGAGCGCTGGTGCGCTGCGAGGGCGTTACAAAATACTCTTCGAACGCCTTGCCGTTGACCTTGAATTCGCCGCTTCCCGGACGAAGGAAAACGCGCGCAATCGCCGACTTCCGACGCCCCGTTCCATAGTATTGAAGTGATTCAGCCATTAGCTCTTAGCTGTTAGCTCTTAGCTTTCCCTGCCAAGCGCCAACGCAATACCTTTCCTCGAAATTTTTCAGTCCTTCAAGACAGTTAAAATCCAAAATTCTCAATCGCTCAAGCTAAGAGCCAATAGCTAATAGCTAATAGCTAAGAGCTGCCTTCTCGGGCTTCTGCGCCGCGTGCGGATGCTTGTCGCCCTTGTACACCTTCAGCTTCGTGAACATCTGTTTGCCGAGCTTGTTCTTGGGCAGCATGCGGGCGACCGCCTCTTCAATCACCAGCTCCGGCTTGCGCGTCATTCGCCTCTTCAAATCTTCCGTACGCAATCCGCCGGGATACCCCGTGTAATGCTGATAGACCTTCTGCTCGGTCTTCATGCCGCTGACCTTTACCTGCGCGGCGTTGATCACCACAACGTGGTCGCCGGTATCGAGAAACGGCGTATACTTCGGATTTTCTTTGCCCATCAGAATGCGGGCCACGCGCGAGGCCAGCCGCCCCAGCGGCTGTCCGGCAGCATCCACTACAAACCACTTCCGCGCAATTTCCCCTTCTTTCGGGAAATAGGTTGACATCGCAACTCTCCCAAGTCTCAAAGAACTTAATGATGAAGACCGCTGAGCGCCTCGATCTTTCCCGAGCAAAAGACTACCCCAGCAAAGATCGTCCAAGCCAAAGATCGCCCGAGACAAAAGTTGTCCCGGTCAAAAGACCCGTCTGACAAAGCAATCCACGCAGAACGCGCGCAAGGTGTTCCGGGCGGGCAGCCGCAGGACTTCCAAAGAAATTTAGAATAGCCCAGATGCGGCTGCGTTGTCAACGAAGAGATTCACAGGAAAGGGGTTAGGGGAAGGCAGCCGTCAGCTTTCAGTCATCAGCCATCAGCTCAAATCCTCGTTGGGGGCACTTGAATATTAAGGCGAACAGACGATACAAACGCCTAGAACCATCCTGACGGCTGACGGCTGATGGCTGAAAGCTATTTCCCCACCGCCTTCAAACACTTCCCATATAGCTCCAGCAAATGATCGGCATATTCCTCGGGCTTCGTCGCTGCGCCTCCGCCCTGAAAGCCTACGCCGCCGACCGCTCCCGTGGTCCTGCCATAGCTGGTAGTCATCGCAATGAACTTCATCAGATCCAGAGCAATATCTTCGTTGCGCCGGCTGCCAAGAGAAAATGCGGATGTCTCCATAATCAAAACTCCTTAGAACCCGTTCATGGTCACAATAATTCTAGCGAGGATTAGTCGCCTGGGATCAAACCTTGGCAAAGTAGCATTCCCGCCAGACATTGCCGCGATGATAGCAGACCGCAACGACCGAGGCCCTGTTCGGGCCTGGGAGGAGTCCAGCCTTCCGATTTCTCTATGCCGTCTCACTTCCCGCGCGACATCGCCCTCTGGAAATCGGTGGCCGTGGTTCGATAACACGGCAGCACTGCGCTTAGATCGACGGCCCTCAACGCTGCCGGCAGTTTCGGGTACTCCATGACTGGACGATTCGGATCGGGGACCGGCTCTATGATCTGCCCCAGCGACTCGTTGCAATTCGGGTCCGGTACGACTCGGAGCTTTATGACCCGCGGCGGGATATTGTTGAGATCGTATTCCGAGAGTCGCCGTTGATACGGAAGGAATTCATAAACCAGCTTAATAAGTTCCAGTTGGTCTTTGCCGACCTTTCTTTTCGCCACAAAGACTTCATAGTTCGAAAAATAGGAGCTGCCTGGCGCGGCAAATACCAACCCTAGAAGACCGACGGGCAGTTCTTCGATCGTAGCGTTCTCTTCATTGTTGGCAGGCGGCGTCTGCGAAGTGGCCGGAACTGACGAACTAATGATCGGGGCCGGTTCCAACACCTTTCCCGATCCAAACGCGCCCGAATTTCCGCCACCGCCGCCATCAGCAGCCGGAGGAGTCGGCACAATCTGGGACCCGTTGCCGCCGAGCGACCCTGGGCGTCCGCCTGGGCCAGCGTTGCTTGCGCTCTCAACCGGCGGCGGAGGGGGCACGATTTGCGAGCCCTCTCCCGGCAGGCCTACGCGCCTTCCCGCACCCGCATTGCCCGCGCCCTCAACTGTGGCCGGAGGCGGCACAACTTCGGAACCCGCTCCCGAAGCCAACCCAGACCTCGAGCCTCCAAGACCTCCCGATCCCTGAACCGAAGGAGGCGGCGGCACTGCCTGTGAACCTGCCGCCGACAGCCCGCTCGCAACAGGACTGCCCGATCCTTGAACCGACGGTGGAGGCGGCACGACGTGCGTACCCGCGCCCGTCGTCGCACCGGGTCGTCCAGTCCCTGCACCATTGCGCACTCCTTGCACCGACGGCGGAGGACCCACCACATTGGGCCCCTCGCCCGGCAATGATTTCAGCCGCCCGGCTATCGCCGCGTTTCCGTTCTGTACCGAAGGAGGCGGCGAAACCACTTGTGATGCCTCACCCGACAGCGAACCGGCCCGTGCCTTTCCGGCAGCGTTGCCCGCACTCTGCACCGACGGCGCCGGAGGCACGATATTGGAACCCGCGCCTGCCAAGGAATTCGACCGTCCGGCCTTCGCCGAGTTCGAAGCATCCGGAACCGATGGCGGAGGCGGAACCACTCGCGCACCGCCAGTATTGGGTGCGTCCGCAGTTCGTCTGCCGCCAGCACCGCCAAGCTCAGGAGCAGGAGCAACCGCCGAAGCCTGAGGCACCGTCAGCCGGCGACTGGCAGGGGTGTCCACTTGCGGCGGAGGCGCCACTACTCCAGACGATCCCGAGATCCCGTTCCGCTGTAGCCCTGCGGTCGCGGAGAATGGCACCATAGGCGTCGCCGCATGCGGCCCGGGCAGATTGGGCGGCCGGGCGGCGGCTTCCTTGATGTCAGGTGGCGTGACAATGCCCGCTTTGGCTTCAAGCTTCACCCGCATCGCCGCTTGACGTGCCGCCTTCGATTCGTGTGACGCGTGCTTTGCGTGCGACGCATGCTCGGTCGGCGCCCTGCTCTCAGCCGCTGAAAATGTCGGTGGGTAGTACGTAATAGGTCCGTGAATCGCCGCTCGGGAGTCGAATTGCTTAACCGCCGGCGTCCACACTCTTGATTGGCTCCATATGAGCAGAATCAATACCAGCACGTGCCAGAGCATCGATTCCGCGAACGAGTACCACGGAGCGCCCGTCGGCACGAAAACGTCGCTCCAGAACCGCGCCGGCCGGGAGGTGATCCGAATCGGGGGAACGTGCCGCGCCAGCACCAGATCCGACAGATTTCGAAAGAACACACGACGGCGCGATTCCCACTCGACCAGCAGCCTGAGACGCGGCGCTGGCGGTGCGGGGCGTTGCACTCTCGGCCTTTCGATCAAAACTCCAGGTGCTTTGTCCATGGATCCACGTCGGAGGGAGGGTACAAACTGACCGGATTATAGCGCCATTTCACAGAAACCAGCGGGGTACCAGAGTCACTCGAT
>Ga0187770_10002546_pt1 | contig 10222 bp, 8 predicted proteins | sample 0116_SJ02_MP02_2_FD_133154 | JGI IMG/M metagenome (GOLD analysis project Ga0187770, IMG submission 133154) | Tropical peat soil microbial communities from peatlands in Department of Meta, Colombia - 0116_SJ02_MP02_20_MG | ecosystem: Environmental > Terrestrial > Soil > Wetlands > Peat | place... | reverse complement strand
GTTGATCACCCCCCTGGTTGCCTTGGTGAGCGGCAGCGCGATAACTATGGCGTCCGCGACTACTACGTCCTCTCTTAGCCCGGAGATGGCGTGGGTCTCGTCGTAAGGATCATGTTCCTTGAATGACCTCGACGTGCCAATTGTCCTCATCCCCAACGACTTTGAGAGCCTGGCCACCTCCGTCCCTATACCTCCTGCACCGATTACGAGCAGAGTCTTTCCCCTTAGCGCCCTAGGAGTCGATCTTACATTTCGAAGGTGAATTCCCTTCGCGATGCCGAGCAGTAGCCCCCAGGCGTGCTCGGCGACTGTATCGCTGAAGGCTCCCGCGTTCGAGAAGACCTGCACGCCAGATGGAAGCGAACTGAAATCGAAGCCGTCTACCCCCGCAGACATAGTCTGTACCATTCTCAGCTTATTCATCTTCTGCAGGAGTTCCGGCCTCACCCGGGAAGGCCAGCAGATCAAGGCCTGGCACTCGGCAAGAACGCCATCACCCGCCTCCCGTTCATACACCTCGAACCCAGAAAGGATCCGCTTGGCCTCCTCGGGCAACAGGTCGGTGACGAATACCTTCGGGGCGGCCATTGTTGAAGACTCTATTTCGCGAGGGCCCTGATGGGGATATCCTGGGTTACGCCGTTCGGAAGAGATCTTCTAATGGATATAGGGAGGGCGTCCGCCTCAAGCTCCAACATCGCTGTTCCGATAGGCCCCTTGTAAGGGCCTTCCATTGGGACGAAAGCGGGAGCCCCCATGGCAATTTGGAGCGACCTCGCACCGACTATTCGCGCCCTTTCGAAGCGGGTGAGCTTCGGAGGTCCAATCTTAATCTCAAATTCAGCCAGGGACGGTAGCTTAGCCTTCTTCACAGTCTTTGCAGGGGACATGAGGGAGCCTCGGGGTTGGCTTCGCCCGACTGGGTCGGAAGATAAGTCTTTTTGCTTCGGCTAGATAACCTACGCGCTCCCGCTCGTTCGGTAGCGGAGGCTTTACCGAAGCCTACATCGAGTTCACATGCACGACTAGGCATGGTGGGAATTGCCCGAAGATCTCAACAGGAACCGGAGGGAGCTGTTTCAGACATAGTCGTCGGGGGGAGTCCTAGGAGCACTCATCGCGGGACAGAGGTCGGCCCACTCCGCTTTGCTTTTACGCTGAAAACAGTTAAGAGCCCGGGGAAGCTCCTCGCGTCCACGTCGGGATTGGCACCCCCCATGAGCGCTCGCTCCACACCCCCCGAGCGCCCGTATACTCTCCGTCTTTGCTTATAACGACGAACCTAAGTTCGGGTTCGTTTCTTCGTAGGAACCCACGCGAATCCTCGAGCCCGGTCAAGCCCAATTAACTGTCTGTGCAGTTTTTGCGAAAGGATATTGGACTAACAAAACAAATTAAGGGTCGCGCTCAAGGGCGGCCAGATGTCAGTTCAGACACCCCCTGCCGCGGGATCGGTCTCCAAGGTCGAGTGTACGGCCATCGTGAGGGGGAAAGGGAAGGGGACCCTGGCGTTCTACCGTCATCTCGCCCCCGTGACGGTCAACGCGATTCTAAGAAGCCTCCCCAGTGATAGCAGGGTTAACCTGCAGCCTTCAATGATCTGCCTCTTTACTGACCTCAGAGTCGGAGTCGAGAAGCCGCGAACGCAGTTCGGTAGGGGGGACGTCGCCTACCTCCCGTCTGGGGGGCTGGTCTGCGTATTTCTGGGCATTACGAAGAGCGACAGGCCGCTGAACCTTGTCGGGAAGGTGGAATCCGGGATCGAGGTATTCGACTCAATAGCTCGAGGAGATGTGGTCCACCTTGCCCTGGCTGGGCCACCGCCGGGCTGAAAACTCAGACTAGTCTTTCACGAAGCAGACAAGTGGCCAGCCGGTGGTCCCAACGAGCCGCAGACTCCGGAACCTGACCAGACTTTGGTTGCCCGCAGCGAAATGGGCTGGGGGGCGAACGTCAAGGCCAGCGCGACCTTCGAGGCGAAGGCGAGATCCGAGGGCAGACAGAGGCGGGAGTGCCGCAGTCAGGGAAACGAGACCGCAAAGGGCGACCAGTTCAAAAGTGACGGCCAGGCCGGGCCCTATCTGTGCGTCCTCCCGTACTCCTCTTTCACGAACCTGGGGGTAACTAGGCCGTTCCTCAGGTCTTCTTCGAGCGCCTTCGCGCTTCGCTCCGCTGGCCTTCCGAACCCGCCTCCGCCAGCCGTCCTTACCTCGACCACGTCACCGGCCTCGAGCGTGATGGTGGACTTGGCCCCGACTGTCTGCCTTCTCCCCCTCCTTGTCGCCAAGACCTCAGTCCCCCTCCCGGGCCGGCCTCCCTCAAGCCCCCAGGGCAGGCGCCTGGCCCTCTCCGCGACGATTGTGAACGTCGTGTTCCCCGAAAGCGCTCTGTAAGCCCTGACCAACCCCGAGCCACCCCTGTGTCTCCCGGCACCCGAACTGTCGGGCCTGAACTCATACTTCGTTACCATGATTGGGAGAGAGCGCTCCACCTCCTCCACCGGCGTGTTCATCGTGTTGGTCATGTTGGCCTGAATCCCGTCGATGCCGTCCCTCGTCCTCCCCCCACCGAGGCCCACCCCGAGCGTCTCGTAGAAGGCCCAAGAACTTCGCCCTCTTCCTCCCCCAATCATCACATTGTTCATGGATCCGCCGGCGGCTGCGGGGACAATCCCTCTGGCGGCGGGAGCGAGTGCCCTGAAAATCACATCTGCATTCCTCTGGCTCGTCTCCACGTTACCTCCACCCACCGGGTGAGGGTAGGTCGGGTTGAGGATGGTTCCGAGCGGAGCTTCGACTCTGACAGCGGAGAAAGCTCCGTGGTTCGCTGCGATGTCGTCTCCAAGGAGGCAGCGCAGGACAAAGTATGCGCCTGAGATTGTCACGCCGAATACTGCGTTAAGTGGGTAGTCGACCTGAGGAGAGGTGCCTCGGTAGTCGAATTCGACGCGGGACCGCATCAACTTCACCCTGACCCTTAGGATGAGGTCCTCACCGAGGGGTCCCTCGAGATAGTCAGCGGCCCTGAAGGTACCTTGCCTGAACTTGGCGAGGCGTTGGCGGACCAGAGACTCTGAATGGCCGAAGGAGCGGACGGCTGCCTCCTCGAAAGCAGAGAGACCGTACTTGCCTATGATCTCCATTACGCGCCTCGTTCCCGCGACATTGGCCGCCACCTGGGCCTTGAGGTCGCCTCGCCTTTCGGCGGGGGTTCGGGAGGCCGACGCGAAGGTCTCGACGATGCGTTCGTCGAACCTCCTGTCCCTCCAGAGAGTCGATGGCTCCAGAATGTGGCCTTCCTCGTTCAGGGTCTTCGCTTTCATGGAGATGCTCCCTGGGACTGCGCCCCCCACGTCCGCGTGGTGGGCCTTGTTGACCACGAAGGCCACGAGGCTCCCCCTGTGGTAGATGGGCGCTGCCAGAGTGACGTCGTTGAGGTGTGTCCCGGTGATGTAAGGGTCGTTGGAGACAACCATCGAGTCTCTATCGAAGTCCACCCCTTCCTTCGCGCAGTACCCCAACAAGTTCTTCAGCCCCCAGGGGAGAGAGCCGAGGTGGACCGGGATGTGTTCGGCCTGAGCCAGAAGCCTCCCCTCGGCGTCGAACACCGCGGCAGAGTGGTCCATCCTCTCCTTTATGTTCGGGGAGTAGGAGGAGTTGCGCAGGGCAAGGCCCATCTCCTCGCTGGCGTACAGTAGCGAGTTGCTGATTATCCGCAGGGTTACTTGGTCCCACTTCATCTTGCAAGCCTCGTGCCGTAAGACTCGACTGTCCACTTCCACGACTCGTTGATGACCAGTGTGGAGTCGTACTCTTCGATTACGAGGGGCCCCCGGCCCTTATGGCCGAGCTTCAACGACTCGCGGGGTAACACTTCGACCTGCCGAAGGCGGCCTCCAATCCACACCTGACGATGAGATTCGGCCGCATGGACCGGGCGGCTGGGTCCCTCTGCGGGCACCATTGTGCCTCTGTGGACCGTGGCTCTGACTTTGATGTTCACCACTTCCATCTTGTCAGGGAGGGAGTATCCGTACAAGGCTCGGTGCCTCTCGTCGAAGGACCTTCTCTTCCTGGTGTCGGATGAGAAAGGAAGGAGTAGCTCGTGCGATTGCCCGAGGTACCGGGCGTCGAAGTACCTACTCAGCCCGAAGGCCTCGAACCCCTCGGAGCGCATCTTCCTGGATGCCTTGCGCTCGAGCTCCTCGAAGCGTTTCTTCAGCATGGGCTCCGCTTCCATGACCGGAGAGACGTATGTCCTAGTCACCTCAGCGGCGAGGAGCCCGTAGGCCGAGAACAGTCCGGCATGCGCCGGGACGATTATGTCGTCGACACTAATTTCTTCTGCGAGGTCACACGCGTGGACCGGTCCCGCGCCACCGAACGCGACCATGGCGAAGTCTCTCGGATCCCTCCCCCGCTCAACTGTGACCATCGAGATAGCTCTGGACATGCTGTCGTTCGCGAGCGTGATGATGCCGGAGGCCACGTCGTACTCGCTTTGGCCGAGCTTCCTCCCAAGCTTCTTGAGCGAGCGGAGGGCAAGGTCCCGACGGATCCTCATGGCACCGCCGAGCAGGTGGTCTGGGTTGATACGCCCAAGTACCACATTGGCGTCGGTGACAGTCGGTTCGGTCCCCCCCTTTCCGTAGCAGGCGGGTCCCGGCACCGAGCCTGCGCTTTTCGGCCCTACCTCCAGTTCCCCAGCCTCATCGATCCACGCGACCGTCCCGCCGCCCGCGCTGACCTCGGCGAGGTCGATGAACTGGCCGCGGACGGGGTAGCCGCTTCCTCTGATGGACCTCCCGCTGTGGGTCCGCCCTGCAGCTTCGAACTCACCCGTGATGTCTGGCTCACCATCTATGACCGTCCCTGCCTTGGCAGTAGTCCCTCCCATGTCGAACGTAAGGACCCTATGAATGGACAGATTCCGAGCGATCTGTTGGGACGCGACCACGCCGGCGGCAGGGCCCGACTCGATGATGGCCACGGGCATGGACGCAGCAAAGGCGAGAGTACTGGCGCCCCCATCAGAGTTCATCATGTAGACCGGCGCCCTGATTCCCTCTCGCTGCAGCGATGCCGCCAGAGACAACAGGTAACCCGCCACGAGGGGGGAGAGCACTGCGTTCACAACCGTGGTGCTAGTCCGCTCGAATTCTCGGTATTCGGGGTCCACCTCGCTCGAGAGGCTGACGTGGCCGCGGAAGCCCTCGAGCCTGAGGGCATCTTTCATCTTGAATTCGTGGGTAGCGTCGAGGTAGGAGTTGAGGAAGGAGATCGCGACGGACTGATACCCCTCGCGGACCACCCGTTTCGCCAGAGACCTCGCCGCGGCGCCGCCGAGGGGGGCTAACTCGGTGCCGTCCCCTCTGATTCTGCAGGAGATGGTCAGGCGATGCTGCCTCTCGATGAGCGGGGCTGGCCTCCTGGTGTCCAAGTCGTAAACCTCGGGACGCCGCTGTCTGCCGATCTCGAGGACGTCGCGGAACCCCTCGTTGGTGATCAGGGCAGAGCGCGCCAGCCCTGAGTGCGTGAGAAGCGCGTTGGTCGCCAGAGTCGTGGCGTGCAATATCAGACCGGCTTCGCGAGCCCTCGTCCCGAGCTTGGCCAATCCTGCCACTATTGCGGCATCGGGGGACGGCGTTGTGGGGAGCTTCTGGACTGTGAGACCCTGCGGACCGCCGATGACTATGTCGGTAAAGGTCCCGCCCACGTCCACCCCCACGATGGTGTCCTCTTTCCCGATGCGCAACGTCAACGCGTCCGTGGAGTTTGCGTTGTGCTTATACTGAATTCGTTGTTATGCCGATTCCTCAGGTTCAACCATAGTTGGAAAGTGTGCAACGCCGGAGGCCCGGCGGACAGGAGAAAGGATTCTGTTTCTATCAATTCGCACTCTGCTGTCTTAGTTAATGGAAACATGGCGAGGTGTGGGCAAGTTGCTGGCGGAGAGGAGTGCAACGGTGCTGCAGAAGATCCGGGTTCTCCCAGCCGGCCTCCCTCAGACCTCCGTGGAGAAATAGGCCCCGAGTCAGGGTTGTTTGATAGACCAGACGCCGTGTCCGCTGAAACCGCCCGCCCTCGTGATAATTGACCTTGCCTCGAGTTCCCTAAGGAGGGTGGAAGCAACGGAGGCGTTTACGCCCAGCGCCCTCGAGGCGCTGTAGACCGTGATGGCTTTCAGTGGAGTGAGGCTCTTCATCATTTCAGCGTCGCTCATCTTCGGAGGAAGAAATGCGAGCTGCCGCTTCTGTTGAGGCGCAGCCTTCTGCTCCTTTCCCTTCTTTCCCTTCGGCGCTGCCTCCTCCTGCCCTGACTCCGTAGATTCCTGCGATTTCTCCATGGAAGCCAGAGACTTCTTCTTGACCCCGCCCAAAGCTTTCGACAAATGTGCTCTGGGGTTGGCAATTAAGCGTTTCCCGGAGCACTTCGAGCGGAACCCCCTCTGCCGAGCCTCCTGAGGAAGTGGGTGAGGCGTATCACCGCCCAGACAGGTTCCCACTTCCAAGATAGAATGGGCGTCCGCCCCTGCTCGGCATACATCCAGAGCTGACGAACTGTGTGCGTGACGCTGTGGCGTCTCCTAACTCTCGTGGCATAGGGACTGAACGAGACTCGGCGGAGAAGTCCCCTGTCCTCCGCCCGTCTCCAGAAATCGAAGTCCTCTGCATTCGCAAGGGGCCTCCATCCCCCAAGTGACTCAACCACCTTTCTCGGCGCTACTGTGACGCCTATCGCCTGCAGGACCAGTCCTTCGTACTTGGCGTGGTAGAGGGCAAGGAGGCGCTGCAGCCCGGGACCCACCACATCGTCCGTATCGATACCGGCGATCACGTAGTCCCCCGTCGACTCGACAAAAGCAATCTGCCTCCCCTCTCCCCTGTTACACTTCTTCACGACTAGTTTGATGAGCCCTGACGACTCGTATTCTTGCAGGATGGGAAGTTGCCCGTCGGTGCTTTCCGCGTCGACCACCACTATCTCCGTGTCCTTTCTGCTCGTGTTCGCGATCAGAGCATCCATTGATACCTTCACCGTCGGGAAGTCGTTCTTTGTTGTCACGCACACCGAGTATTTCGGACGGCTCGGCTCACCCGCGTTCGCCACGAAATTCAATCCCTCTGGCAATTGGATAAAAGCGCTCTGGAGAAATCTTGGGCTCCCGAAGCGACCAACCAAGGGCAGGTCTATCGATACTCTGTGCCGGTTGGAGCTTCAATCGGACGAGAAGAAGTACGCCAAGACACCACTTCGCACCATATTGGGAATCCGAGCTGCCCACGTCGAGTGGCAGAGCTCTACCCCACCCCTGCATCTTCCTGGAAAAGGAGATTAAACGGCCGCAAGTCAATATTGCGCTTGGATTACTCCAAGGTCGCCGAAAAGTACGAGGAGCTCGAGGGCATCTCCGGCAGGAACGAGATGACGCGGGTCCTCGCGGAACTGCTAAAGTTGACTCCGATGGATGAGCTTCCCCTCTTGGTGTACCTCACCCAGGGGAAGCTCCGCCCTGATTACGAAGGAGTTGAGCTCGGGCTGGCAGAGAAGCTCGCCCTCCGGGCGGTCTCTTCGGCCGCGGGGCTGTCGTCCGAAAAGGTCCACTCGACCTATATCAAGTACGGAGATATTGGAACCGCAGCCGAGGAGCTCCTCAAGGTAAAGGGTCAGGGGACTCTTTTCAGCGAAAGGCTCACCCTCAGGAGGGTGTACGACACGCTACTCAGAATCGCCAAGCAGAGCGGTTCAGGTTCAATTGAGCTCAAGCTAAAGGAGCTCGGCTCACTCCTCAACGACGCGGCCCCTAGGGAAGCGAAGTTCATCATGAGGACGGTAACGGGAGAGCTCAGGCTTGGGGTGGCGGATTATACTGTGCTGGACGCGGCCGCGAGCGCGTTTCTCGGGGGCAAGGGGGAAAGAGGGGCGATCGAAAGGGCGTACAACGTCCACCCGGACCTGGGGTTCGTGGTCACGACCGTCGCAGCCAAGGGGCTCAAAGGGATTCAGGCGATCGAAGTCGAAGTGGGAGTACCCATCAGGCCCATGCTCGCGGAGAGGATGGGCTCGGCCGCGGCAATCGTCAAGAAGATGGGGGACAAAGAAGTGGCGGCGGAGTACAAGCTCGACGGGGAACGGCTCCAAATTCACAAGGACGGGAGAGTAATCAGGCTCTTCTCTCGGAGGCTGGAATCGATCACAGGAAACTATCCGGACGCAGTCGATCTGGTGAGAGAACACGTCAAGGCCGGAAAAGCGATTTTGGAAGCAGAAGTGGTCGCCATCAACGAAGACACCGGGGAATACCTGCCGTTCCAGGAGCTCATGCACAGGAGGCGAAAACACGGGGTGGAGCAGGCGGTTCAAGATTATCCGGTCGCCCTGAACTTCTTCGACATCCTCTACGCCGGCGCTGACATCACGGGCAAGCCGTACACATTCAGGCGGAAGAAACTGGAAAACACGGTGGAGCAGACCGACAGAACTAGGTTAGTGCCGGCGATGAGAAGCTCAGACCCGGAGAGAATCGAGGCATTCATGGAGGAAGCAATCGAGAATGGATGTGAAGGTCTCGTTGTCAAGGACCTCGCTTCCGGGTACAGGGCGGGTGCAAGGGAGTTCGCCTGGATTAAGCTGAAGCGCGAATACAGGAGCGAGCTGACCGACACCATAGACCTTGTCATCATCGGTGCTTTCCACGGCCGCGGGCGCAGGGCCGGGACCTACGGGACCTATCTGCTAGGGGCGAACGACGAGAAGCGCGCTTTGTACACCAGCGTGGCAAAGATAGGCACGGGCTTTTCTGACGCGGACCTCGAGCGGATCCCAAAGCTACTCAAGCCCTACGAGAGCCACGTCAGGCCAGCAAACGTTGAATCAAACCTCAAGCCAGACATGTGGTTCAGGCCCCACATGGTAATCGAGACGATTGCCGCAGAGCTTACTCTCTCGCCGATTCACACCGCGGCAATGGGGCGCATACGTCCGGGTGCTGGCATATCGCTGCGCTTCCCGAAGTTCACGGGGAGGATTAGAGACGATAAGGGGCCGGAAGATGCGACTACTGTGGACGAGATCGTCGGCATGTATCAGAAGCAAATCAAGCGCATAGAATGATCCATGCTACTGACAGGAAGGCTTGACCGATTCAGACCTCGTCGTGAACGTTTATGCCAGAATCCCCTTCGATGATTCCATATGCCGATCCGCCCGAAGTGTGGTGAACCTATCAGCGAACAACACTGGGAACGGCATCTCAGGCGGTGTTAAGAGCACCACAAGCATGGCCCAGCTCCGCTCGTCTCCACTGCCGGGGGAGTCGTGGGCGCTTCTCCCTACGCACCCGAAGTCGAGCCACCCGCGTCCTATCCCTGGTGGAAATTTGGGCGCGTCGTGTTGCCCCTACATAAAATGAGAAGCAACCAGAGCTCCTCCTGCTGTCCTATGCGATGCTCGCTCTGGGGTTGCAATCGTTTCTTTATTGGCTGTTCACTAATCTCCGATTGAACGGAGAAACTGGATAGACTCTCTCCTCTAGTGTCCGTCATCTTCTTCGAAACTGCTACCCTTGCACCGGTTCGGCTGCAGGCTCAACCTGATTCTCTTTTTCTTCCGTCTCCTTCGCTGACAATCCGTACGCCAGCAGCACCGCCCCAACTGGGGCGATTATGGCCCCAGCTATAGCGATCCAGTTGCCTGTGTCGGCGTAACTAGAATAGGTAGAGTAGATGTTAGAAGGCGTTACGGATGAATTGGTCTCCTCCTGGATGGTCTTCAATTCTTCCTTGTAGAACCCCGTGCTCACGTAGAAGGGAGCGAGAGCAATCAGGGACGCACCTGCGACAAGGAGCGCCGCTCCTACTACCAGGAATGCAGTTTTCACAGACGCCATTCGCAAAGAGGCTTGGATTAAGGAGAATGTGAACCATCGGCCTTGCTCGTGGACAAACCCATTCCGTCTCGAGCCAGGCGCCTCTAGCCTCGCCGTTCCTGTTCCGTCGTGCTCTTGGACCCGGTCAAGAAACAAGTCACCTCTTCTAGATCGGTGATTTCACGACACACGATATGGTCCTTCCTGCACTGCTCGTCAAGTCTCGACCCTTTGATTACGAACCTGACATCCGCTTCCTTGATGGCTTCGAAGTCCGAGGATCCATCCCCAATGTATGCAACGCTCCTTCCACCGGCTTTGATGGACTGGACGATATTGCTCTTGAAGTTTGAAG
>Ga0187770_10002544_pt1 | contig 10225 bp, 6 predicted proteins | sample 0116_SJ02_MP02_2_FD_133154 | JGI IMG/M metagenome (GOLD analysis project Ga0187770, IMG submission 133154) | Tropical peat soil microbial communities from peatlands in Department of Meta, Colombia - 0116_SJ02_MP02_20_MG | ecosystem: Environmental > Terrestrial > Soil > Wetlands > Peat | place... | reverse complement strand
TACATTCTAATCGCGGATCCGCGATTAGAAATGCGCGTAACGGCACGGAAAATCAATGGCTTGAAAATTTCTAATCGGCTCAAAACAGGGGGGTGCGACAGCACAAAAGCGAAGACAACGCAAAACCGCCAACCGGGAGATCCTTCGGTGGGACTCAGGGCAAGTTGGCGTTCCCAGGGGGCCACTACTCACCACTCACCACTTACTAATCACGAATCACGAGTCACAAGTCACGAGCTTGCCCGCCGGAGCCTCGGCGGAGGAGGGTCACCACTCACAGTCACAACTCCCCGAGGGAGTATAATTTCGAGCCATGAGCGAAAAAATTCGAAAGAGCGATGCGGAGTGGAGGTCGAAATTGACCGACGAGCAGTTCCATGTCACGCGGCGGAAGGGCACCGAGCCGCCTTTCAGCGGCGAATACGAGGACACCGAAACGCCGGGAACCTATGTGTGCGTCTGCTGCGGGCAGCCGCTGTTCAGCTCGGACGCGAAATATCATTCGGGCTCGGGCTGGCCGAGTTACTGGCAGCCGATTGCCGCGGAAAATGTCGAGATGGAGCGCGACACGAGCCACGGCATGACGCGCACCGAAGTGATGTGCAGCCGGTGCGACGGGCATCTGGGCCACGTCTTCGAAGACGGGCCGCAGCCGACGGGCTTGCGGTTTTGCATCAATTCGGCGGCGCTGAAGCTGGTAGAAAAAAATTCGGAGAAGAAGGAGGACGCGAACAAAAAAAGCTAGTGATCGAAGAAGACGACTTCGGGATGCTTGTCGGTGGGATCGATGGAGACGGCGCGAATGCTCGACGGCGAGATGATGTAGAACACGAGGTTGGTGTCGAACCCGGCCGGCGCGTTCGTCGTGAGAGTGCCCTGGCCCGCCACCGGATCGACGACCAGGTAGCCGGCTCCAAACGCGCTGCCGAGGTTGGTTTTTCCGGCGGGATCGATTTCATCGAGGGTTCCGGACATCGTGCTTACGCCATCGGCCGCGATTTGGCCGTTGATGTTCTTCACCATGTTCTCGGCTGTCACCGGCGCGCTCAAAGTGTAGCCGTCGAAAACGGAAGCGGCGCTGAAATTGGGGTTGCCGCCGGTTTGCTGTTCGAGCAAACCGACCGTGGCCGCAGGATCCGAGCCGATCAGGAAGCCCTGGCTCACTCCGGTGAGATAAGCGGCAATGACGCGGTTGCCGAGTGTCGGCAATCCGGCGGGATTGGCGAAATTGACGCGGCCGTTGTTGGTGACGGCGAAGGTGCCGCTGAGGAACGGCGCGACCGGATTCGCAATCGAGCCGCCGTTGTTCTCCGTGTAGGTGAGGCAGAGCGGGCCCGGGTTGCATGGCGTGAGGAGCCCGACAAACACGCTCGCGTTGGTGGAAACGCCCGTTCCAGTGACGACCGCCGGGCTGGCCAGCGCGGTGGAATCAAATTTGACCGTGGGCTGCTGCTGAATCATTTCGCCGGAAATGCGCGGATGAGTGGCGTCGGGCGTGTCGGTCTCGACGAAGAAGAGGTCCCCCGGCGAGACGAAGTAAAAAGAAAATTGCAGCGTGGTCTGGGCTTGATTGCCCGGCTGGAACACGAGGGAGGCCTCGCCGCGGCCGCTGGCGCTCGTGACCGAGAAATCTCCCGAGAGCGCGAGCGCGCCGTTGTAAGTGCCGGCGTCGTTGAAATCGGCCATGCCGGGGCCGAGATCCGAAATCTGGTCCGCATGAACGGTGCCGACCAGCGCAGCGGGCTTGGCATTGAGATCGGGGCCGGAGAACGCGAAAGAATAGTTGCCGCCAAAATTGGCTGGGGCGAAGCTGCTGCCTTGTTGCAGTTTCATTCTCCCGGCGCCGTGAATGGCGACAGGAGGTTGAACGGTGAGCACGGAATTATCCTCGAAGAAGCGCGCGTTTCCGCTCGAATCGAGGGCAATTCGGTAGGCGGAGTTGAATGGCCGGCCGACGCTGTCCAAGGCGTTGATCTCCATCGTGCCCCGGCCGTCGGGCGTGATTGAATAAGTGCCGCTGACCTGGGCGGTGACCGCGATGGCGGCCACGCTGTTGACGTCCTCCATCCCGCCCGTGATTTTGCCGTTGCCATCCGCATTGATGAAGCCGGCAATCGCCACCGCGCCTTGGTTGTCGAATCCGTTGAACAGCAGGACGTAGGTTCCGCTCAGCAGCGAATTCGGATCCGTGTTGCCGTTGGTGATGGCAATCGTCAGCGGGTCCGCGGGCGGTGAAGAGGCGACGTTCGGCGGTGTGGCGGAATCCTGCACCTGCACGGAGAAAGTGGAAGTGACTCCTCCGGCTGAGCCGATGACGGGAACTCCGGTGATCACGCCGGTGGTGGGATTCAGCGAAAGTCCCGAAGGAAGCTGGCCGTTGGTTACGACGATGTTCTGGTACGGCGGAACGCCACCCGTGATTCCGATCGACGCGGAGTATGGACTGGCAACGAATCCTCCCGGGAGTGCGCCGCCGACGACGCTGAGAGCGGGCGGCGCATTCACGGAAATCGTGAGCGGGCCCGCCGAAGACATGACTTGGGCAGGAATCGAAGAATCGATGACTTGCGGAGTGAATGCGCAAGCGGTTGCGCTCGTGGGTTTGCCGGTCACGTGTCCGGTGGCTGGAATCAATTGCAGCCCGGGTGGCAAGCATCCGGAGAGCACGCTCCAGGTGAACGGCTTCACTCCTCCGCTTGTGGCGACGATGTTGTCGTAAGCGATGTGCAGCGTGCCCGGCGGCATGGGAGATGTCTGCGTCACAAAGAGCGGCGGCGCCGGATTGATGGCGACAGAGTACTGCGGCGAGATGACCACAGCCGGCGGGTTCGCGCTATCGGTGACCACAACGTTGAACAATGTCGGGTTTGGCGCAGGCGCCGGCGCGGGGCCTGTGGGCCTGCCGGAAATGAGTCCCGATGCATTCAGCACGAGGCCTCCGGGAAGGGTGCTTCCCGGAGCCAATGAGAACATGAGAGGCGCAACCCCATTCGCTACCTGAATCTGCTGGCTGTAAGCCGTGCCGTTTGTCCCGCCGGGAAGTGTCAGGGTGGTGAAGCTGGGCGGAAGCTCGACGGAGATCGAGACTGTAGCCGTGGCATGCGTGTTTGAAATAGAGGTGGCGGTGAGAGTCACGCTCAGAGTGGTCGTGTCTCCCATCGGAGCCGTGTAAGTTACGGAGTTGGGCATGACGTTGGTGAACGTGCCGCAACCAGCCCCGGCGCAGCCTGTCCCGGTCAACGTCCACGTGACGCCCCTGCCCGCGCCCTTATTGGCCGTGTCGTTGGCGGTGGTGGCCTGAAAGTTCAGTGCCGAGCCTTGGTCCACCTTTTGCGCGGAATTGGGGATGATGCCCACCATGATGGTGGTGCCGCCTCCGCCGCCGCAGCCGGTCACCCACAGCAGACAAAGCACGGCGGCGGGGATGATGGGAAGTGGCGCAAGGCGCTTGTACAGGCCGGGTACTCGCTGCCGAGAATCGCCGACAGCGTGCAGGAGGCGCTTCGTCATCTGGACATACGCGTTCAAAATCGCCGTGTCACCCTTGGAATCCTGTTTGGACGCATCCGCGCTGGAGCGAGAGACCCTGATATTGAGCCCTGAGCACGATTAGCGAAACAAGTTGAATAACAAAACCGCCGAAGAGTGTCAACGCACAACTCCGGCTGGCCCCATCTCTTCCGATGGGAGCTCCAGCGGTCGATGAGTCCGCCATAGCTCTGGGATAATGAGCGGCATGATTCAGCCATGTGGATGCGCCGAATAGAATCCCAGTTGCCCGCTGCGGGTTTTCTGTGCAAGGCACCCAGAATCATTCGGATTTGAAAACCAGGCGAAAATCTGTACAATCTTCGCATTCAACGCGGGGCATCCGCAGGCCGCTGCACGAATCCGAATCAGGCGACTCGATGATCCATTTCCTGAAGCAAAGCATGGCGAAATTTCGGGAGCCGCAGCGGCAATCTTTCCTCGGCCCGCTGGAAACCAGCGTGATGGAAATCCTTTGGGAGCGCGGCGAAAGCAACGTTCGCGAAGTGGTCGAAAGATTCGATCGGCGGCTTGCTTACACGACCGTGATGACGACGCTTGATCGGCTGTTCAAGAAGGGTCTGCTCGACCGGACCAAAGTCGATCGCTCGTTCATCTACTCGCCCAAGCTGTCTCGCAAACAGTGGGAGCAGAAAAGGGCCGGAGAATTGGTGGCCGGCTTCCTGCGCGGGCCGGAGCCATTTCGCGAATTGCTGCTTTCTTGTTTTCTGGACGTTGTCGGTGGACACGACCCCATGCTTCTCGACGAATTGGAGCGGAAGATTCGCGCAAGACGCCGGGACCTGCTTCGGCGGAGAGAGTCATGAATCTCCCTTATTTTTTGCGGCTTGTCTGCCTTTGTCTCGCCTCTTTTTTCCTGCTGCACACGGCGCTCGGACTGGCGACATGGCAGGTGGCCCCCGCGGCGATTCGTTTGGCCGAAAAGATGCGCGCGCGGGCCGCGGCGCGATTCGTTTTCTTTCTGCGCCTGCTGCCGGTGATGCTGGCGACAATCCTGGTGCTCGGCCTGGGAGTGCCGAGCTACGTCTGGCTCGAACCGCCCGGAATGCACGAGCGTATGGGGTTCGCGTGTGGTGCCGCAGCACTGCTCGGTGCAGCCCTCTGGTCGATATCCATCGGCCGCGTCATGCACGCCGCGCTACGCTCGGGCCGTTACGCTCGCGAATGCAAGCGCATCGGTCGAGAAATATCAACGGAAAGCTCGTTGGTTCCGGCAAATTTGCTCGATGTAGAAACCCCGCTGATTGCTCTGGCGGGTATATTTCGCGCGAGAGTGCTGATTTCGCGCAAGGTAATGGACGAGTTGACGCGCGGGGAATTGGAAGCGGCTTTGCGGCACGAAAACGCGCACCGTGTTGCGCGAGACAATCTCAAGCGGTTCGTATTCCTGCTCGCGCCGGGGATCTTTCCGGTGATGCGAGGTTTCGGCGGGCTCGAACGCGCTTGGGCCCGGTTCTCCGAATGGGCAGCGGACGACCAAGCAACCGGCGGAGATTCACGGCTTTCTCTGTTGCTAGCGGCGGCGCTGGTTCGCGTTGCGCGTATGGGTGCCGCGCCTCAGCCGTCCATGGCTGTGACGCCTCTCATCGCGGGAGACCTCGGTCTCCCGGCCCGTGTCGACCGCTTGCTGCGCGGGGAGACGGCGCCCCCAGCGCCGTTATGGAGCCGGACTGCTCTGGTTGGCACATTGGCTGTGCTCGCATCCGCCCTGATCGTCGGGGCCATGCACTGGGCCACGGTGTTGCGCGCCGCGCATGAAGCTTTGGAACGCCTGCTAAGCTAAACTACTGCGGGCACCCGAACCAGCAATCCACGACTATTTAGCGAACTACTTATGGTAGTAGCTTGACCCCGCCGGTAAGCTTCTCCGCACGCAGACTCTTCCATCCAGGTTGTTTGTTCGAGGGTGAAGCTCGTGAGGGTGGGCGTGGCGAAAGCACGAATCGGAATTCTAATTTTGGCGTTTGCAGGAATGGCCTGCGTATCGCAGGCGCAGCAATCCACAGGGAGCCTGATAGGCGAGGTCACTGATGCCAGCGGCGCGCGGGTCGCGGGTGCCACGATCGTGATTCGCGCGGTGGCTTTGACAGGAGAGCGACGGGCGACGAGCAACAATCGCGGCGAATTCCGGGTCGATGACCTGCTGCCGGGATCGTATCACGTGGTCGTTACAGCGGCGGGATTTGCAGACGCCGGCGCCGATGTGGATGTGATCGTAGCGACGGCGCGGGACGTTTTTGTAACGATGAAGCCGCAGCCGCTGACACAGACAGTGAACGTGCAGGGAGAAGCGTCATCCGTCACCACGCAGCCACTCGATTTCCCCAGCGCCGTTCATCAGGCGGCTGTCTCGGCCAAGGATCTAGAGACCATTCCGCTGGCGGCGCGCAGTTTTGCGAACATCGCGTACCTGGCCCCGGGTACGGAGCCGGTCGAACCCTCCGATCCGACGAAGGCCCGCATTACGGCTGTCTCGACGGGCGGCAGCTCTGGATTGAACAACGTGCTTTCCGTCGATGGCGGCGATAACTCCGATGATTACATTGGCGGCTTCCTGCAAAACATTTCGCCCGACGCCGTCCAGGAGTTCACCGTGCGCACGGCGCAGATGGACGCCGACACGGGCGGCACCACCGCGGGCTCGGTGGTGATCACGACCAAGCGTGGAACCGATATCTGGCACGGAAGCGGCGCGTTCTACGATCGCGATTCAGCGCTCAACGCGCGCTTCCCGATCGACAATCCCGCGCCCAATCCCAAACAGCCCTTCTCACGCCAGAACTACGTGGGCACGCTCGGCGGGCCCATCCTGAAAAGCAAGATATGGTTTTTTTCGTCGTTCGAACACGTTCACGAAAACGCGAGCATCGCCTACAGCGACGCCAGCCAGACGCAATTCAACGCGCTCGCGCAGCTCGCCTCGATGGGACTGATTCCAGGTATTAATTCGATTCCGGTGCCGAGCAGCGTGCCCGTCCCGTTTCGCGATTATCTGGGCACGAGCCGGTTCGACTGGGCGCAATCGAACCGCTCGCTGTGGTTCTTTCGCGGCGCGCTCGATTCCTACCTGACGCACAACGACCTGGTGCAACAGGGCTCGTTGCCTTCCACCGGCGCGACCTCGCATTCGAACTATTTCAATCTGCTGCTCAGCAACCAATTCACTTTCAGCTCCACGTGGCAGGGGGCTTTCACGTTTGATGCGAGCCTCTTGCATCACACCGAGGTGCGCACTTCGACCTTGGGATTCGCGCTGGCGTTTCCATTCACCACGACCTCGCAGACGACTTCGGGTCTCGAGACGTTCGGAGACAATCAGTTTGTTACCGCGATCACCGCCTTCCCGGTTCTACGCAACCAGGAAAAGTATCAATGGCGCTATGACGTGTCGCACACGATGGGAAGACACGCGCCGCATTTTGGCGTGAACTTCATTCACGAGCCGGTGCTGAGCGGCGCGCTTACATCGAACCAGGAATATTTCGTCCAGTTCGTGAACGATCCCGCGTTTTACGTCAATAATCCTCTGCAGTTCACTTCGGATTTCAACTGCGACTTTGCGCCGCCCCCCGGATTGCCGCCCGCGAATCCCAATACGGTGTGCACCAAGACTCCCGCCGGCAACGGCAGCTTTTCGCAGAATGTGCAGCGGCTCGGACTCTACGCGCAGGATTCTTGGCGAGTAAAGGAACATTTCACGGTCAATTATGGGCTGCGTTACGACACGACGTTCGGGCTGTTCGAGGCTTCCGGCCGCAGCCAGTTGGAGAATCCCGCATTTCTTACTTTGAGGGCACTCGGAATTCCGCTGGTCAACGGCGCGCCTCACGACTATCACGCGGCGTTCGCTCCGCGACTCGGGGTCGCGTATGCGGCGGGCGAGGGCGAGACCACGGTGATTCGCGCAGGCATCGGCCTGTACTACGACGACCTCGCGCAGAATGGATGGGTCACGGCGTTTCAGGCCGTGAACGCGCCGCTGGCGGCGCCGTGCTTGAACCCGGGCGATCCGGGTTGCATTCCGGGAGGTGCAACCGGCTCGTTAATCGACCCGCGCTATAAAACCCCTTACGCGTTGCATGTCACCGGCGGCGTGCAGCATGCCTTCAGCTCAAAATGGATGGCCAGCGCGGATTTCACGCACGAAGAGGGCAACCATGCCTACCGGCACTACACGTTTGTGGCCGGCAACACGCTCCTTGCGCCGAGTCCCGCCGAGGAAGCGTTCGTGCCGAATATCAATCTCTATCGCACCGACAACCGCTCCACCTACAACGGGCTTTCGATTCACGTGCAGGGAAACGCCGCGCGGCGATTCAACCTGATTGCGAATTACACGCTTTCAAAAGCGCAAACTTGGGGATGCGTGCTTGGCGAGCTGTTCGATTACGTGAACGGAGTTTGCAATCCTTTGAACGCATTCGCGAAGGGCGATTACGGCCCTTCGGGCGAGGATGTGCGCCACCGATTCGTCCTGGCGGGTCTCCTGCACGTTCCGGGCGGTTTCGACATCACGACGCTGAGCCAGGCGGAGAGCGCGCGCCCCTTCACGCTGACCACTCCGGTAGACGTGAATGGGTTCGGTGATCCTCTAGATGACCGCGCCGTCGTTAATGGCGTCCAGACGGCCCTCGACGAGTTGCGTGGCACGCCGTATATCCAGGTGGACCTGCGCGTGTCCCGGCCGTTTAATTTCCACGAGCGCTGGTCGCTGATGCCTTTTATCGAGTTCTTCAATCTGTTCAATCGAAGCAATCCCGGCGCGAACTACGTGACGAATATCGGCGTGCTGCCGGTCAATAGCCTGACCAATGTGACCGCGTTGTGCCCCACTCCTGCGTGCGCAGTGCCGGTCACGAGCCCGAAGCAACTGCGCTTTCCCGCCGGCGCTCTCGGAGATTTTTTTGGGCCGGGGACGACGGTGGGAATTCCGTTCGCAGCGCAAGTTGGCTTCCGCGCCACATTCTGAGAGGCACATGAGTCCAGTTTCCTTCCGCAAGTGGCTTTCGTTTGCGAAGCGTCCCGGAGCGGTCAGAGGACAGGCCTGGAGGCCTCTCTTGCGTTTGGCGGGAACTCGCGCTCCCAGCGGGCGACGACGACGGTGGCGAGGCAGTTGCCGAGAACATTGACGGCTGTGCGCGGCATGTCCATGAGCTGGTCGATGCCAAACAGGAGAAAGAACGGCTCCATCGGAAGCCGGAATTGCGTGGCGGCGGCGAGGACGATCACAAGCGAAGCGCGCGCGACTCCGGCGGTTCCCTTGCTGCTGAGCAGCAGCGTGAGCATCATCACGAATTGCTGGCCGAGCGTCAAATGCAACCCGGCTGCTTGTGCAATGAAAATTAGAGCGAGAGATTGGTAGAGGCTCGACCCATCAAGATTGAAGCTATAGCCCGTAGGCAGCACGAACGCAACCGTGGGACGCGGGACGCCCAGCGCCTCCATGTTCTCCATCGCTCGCGGGAGCGCCGCTTCGGAGCTGGCCGTGGCAAAGGCAATCGCGACAGGTTCGGAAACCGCTTTTGCAAAACGTGCGACCGGAACGCGTGTGAGAACCGCGATGGGGAGCAGGACGAACACGACGAAAACTACGAGCGCGACGTACATCGTGGCGAGCAATTTCAGCAGTGGCAGCAGAATCCCGAGCCCCATGTGGCCCACTGCATAAGCAATCGCGCCAAACACGCCGATCGGAGCTGCGAGCATCACGATGTTCGTGAATTTAAACATCGTCTCCGAAAGGCTTTCGGCCAGCGCCACCAGCGGCCGGCGCTTTCCCTCCGGGACCATCGCGAGCGCCAGTCCGAACAGCAAGCTGAACACCACCACTTGCAGCACCTGCCCTTCGGCAATAGATTTCGCGATGTTTTCAGGGAAGACGTTCAGCACGAGATCGGTGGCCGAGTGCGTTGCAACGCCCGGCAAAGTTTCACCCGCCGCAGCCGGCATGTGCACGCCCACGCCCGCGCGGCTGATGTTGATGGCGGCCAGTCCGATGAAAATGGCGATCGTCGAAACGATTTCGAAGTACACGATCGCTTTGATCCCCATGCGCCCGACTTTTTTTAAATCCGCGTGGCCGGCGATGCCCACCACCAGCGTCCCGAAAAGCAGCGGGGCAATAATGACTTTAATGAGCCGGAGGAAAATCGAGCCGAGAACTTGAAAGTGGACTGCGACGGCAGGCGCGTCAAATCCAAGCTCGGCGCCGGCCGCCATTCCTACGAGGATCCACGCGGTGAGAGATCTCCGCAGCCCCGCGTAGATGGCAAAAAGGGCAATCGCCAGCCAGCGGCACGACGCGATCGCGGCCGGCGGGATGGCGAGCGCCCCGGCGTGGTCAAGCAGCTCGAGCGCGCACACTGCAAACAGGGCCGCGAACGCCGCAGCAAGGATCACGCGGGAGCGTGGATTCACGGGCATGGGAGCACCGGCGGCGAACGTTAAGCCCGCCGCGCGTGAGTGTCAATGCCTACGCCCAGACCTCGCGGCAACATGCGCGCGCGTCTACCGCATCTGAATTTATTTGGGCCGGAAGCGGCCGATGCAAAGCAGGATTTTCAATTTCTGCCGGATTTTTGATATAAAGGTCGGTTCGGGACAACCTGGCAAGCCTGCTGGTTCCCCCATATTCGGAGGAATGCATTGATTGAAGTCGAAAATCTGACGAAGAGCT
>Ga0187770_10002543_pt1 | contig 10225 bp, 6 predicted proteins | sample 0116_SJ02_MP02_2_FD_133154 | JGI IMG/M metagenome (GOLD analysis project Ga0187770, IMG submission 133154) | Tropical peat soil microbial communities from peatlands in Department of Meta, Colombia - 0116_SJ02_MP02_20_MG | ecosystem: Environmental > Terrestrial > Soil > Wetlands > Peat | place... | reverse complement strand
GTCCACCGACACCAGGCCGTTCGTCCCGCCTAATGCCGTGTAGGTGATGGCGGCTCCGCCTCCATCCTGCCGCAGGCCGGCGACCGTGCTGGCCGCGACGTTGGCGCTTACGCCATCCACGGTCACATAGTTTGCATCGGCGCGCTGCCCATTGACGCTGAATTGACCCTCCTGATTGTAAGTGGCGGGCGTAAGCACGATACCTGGAGCTAGTGTGATCAGCGTTTGAAAGCTCCTACCATTAAGAGGCAGATTCTCGACGAATTGGCGGTCAACCACGGTGCTGACCGTCGCGTCTTCGGTATCCACCAGCGGGGCGCCGCCTTGGACCGTCACACTTTCGGAGACGGACCCGGGCTGCAGACGAAAGTTCTGCTCTATGTGGTCCTGGACGTTAACTATCACACCCAGCAGATCAACCTGTTTGAATCCCACTTTGCGAATCGTGAGCTGGTATTGGCCGGGTTGAACACTGGCAAACACGTAGATGCCGGCATCGTTCGTTTTCCCAGTGGTGATGGTTCCACGTTCGACGTTCTTCAGCTCCGCTTCCGCTCCGACCACCACCGCGCCCGAGGAATCGGTGACCTGGCCCAGGACAGTTGCCGTCTCGGTTTGTCCCATCACCGTGCAAGTGGAAGCCAGGATGGCGAGCGACAGCGCACACGCAAGCCTCGAAGGGCGTGCCAGTTTCATCGTTGATTTCCCCCTTTTTCCGGTCTGCCCACGGACTCAAGGAATTTAGCCAAGAGGCCACATTTTTTTCAGGTCTTTGGGAGGAGCAGATCAATAGCAGGACGAGGCGATACTGGCTTAAGAACCACGCCTGGCCGCGACTGGCCTAGGGATGATTGGGAGGGCTGCCGAAGTAGGCGTAGAGGATTCTCTTGCCGTGGGGCCCGTCATAGTGTTTGCTGGCGGATTCCGCGGTCACGAAGACGGCGTTGATTTGAGCAAGAATTCTCGGATCGTCAAACGTAAGGGTCCATAGCCCCTGGCGGCCATCGTCTTTGTGAAGAATACCCAGGTTATGGGTTACTTCCTTGAGGCCGGCCTTGCCGCCCCAGACATGAAAGACCACATTGGCTTGGAAGCGGCCCGAAGCATTCAAGTCGTAGGCGTAAAAGACGAGCGACTTCCCTTCGATATAGAAAACGCGTCCCACAGAGCGCTGCCGTTTCCCGTCGGCGTCTGCGTCGTAGACATCCACGATGTGCAGGTTCCGAGCCGCTAATATATCGGCGATCTGGCCTTTCTCAGACCCGACATCACGCTGGCGCTGCAGTTCGGCTTGCGCGGACGCCAGCTCAGCAGATAATTCCTCTGTCGATTGCTTCTCGAGGGCCAGGCTAAGCTCGGATTCGGCCAATCGCCTGCCCAGCCTATCAGCTTGATTTTGCAGAGTGGCAACCTGGTTCTGCGCTTCCTGAATGTCCTCTCGCAAACGATACGAGGTACTCTGCCCTTGCCTCGTGGTGCTCGCGAGCTGCTCTTTGATATCGGCCAGCTCAACCAGTAAGGACCTCCGCTCGATCGAGGCCTTCAACAGCTTCTGTTGTAATTCCGCGATCTGGCTTGCAAGCTCTGCTTTTTGCCGCTCGAGCTGAGCGGCCTGATTCCCTGCGGAGGCATCTCGCGCCGGAGTCGGTGCTGCCGTGGGGCCTGACTGCGACGCCTGGTTAGGCGCCTGTGCGAGCTTCCGCTGACCCAAATAGAACCCGGCCAAGCCCATGGAGATCAAAACGGCTACAGCTACGACAGCTTGCCAGGGCGGCAGGAGCAGTGCAGAGCGCCGCTCGGTCCATCCATCAGGGCGCACTCCCCTGGGGGCCGCTACTTGCCCACGGCTGGATGACTCCGGCAACAAACATCGTGTGCGCAGGAATTCCTGGCGAATCGCAGGGTCGATTTTCACATCCAGGCTTCCTGCAGCGATGCGCGCAAGGAAGCGCGCACGCATTCCTTCCGGGGGAAGAATGTCCATGGGTTCCGCGCGGCTAGCCGCGAGGACTGGCATTGCCTCCAGACTCAACTCAGTCACAGATTCGAGAAACTTGCGGCACGAATCGCAAGCTGCGATGTGCTGATTCAGCTCCCACATGTCCCCGCCACCCAATTGTCCGGTGGCGGCCAGCGCACAGAGGCGTTCGAAACGGCGGTGCGCCGGCGTCCATGGTTTCCTGAGAGAGTCGAGAAATTTCTTTCGCTTACTCATAGGACCTTGTGGTTGGCCGATCGCAGAGCTGCCAGACTGCGATGCAAATCGTGGCGTACAGCGTGCACGGATTCGCCCAGCCGAGTGGCAATTTCTTCTGCGGTCAGTCCTTCAAAATAGGTTAGCTCCAACACAGCTCGCTGCCGCGGCTTGAGCTGATTGAGGATCTGTTCGGCAAGGCGCATGGCTTCCAGCCCCTGGTTGGACAGGGCCCGGCTCGAGCCATCCTCAATGGCCGCTTCCAGCTCCTCCCAGCGGTAGAAGTGATTGGCGACCAAATGACGCCTCCGGTGCAGAGCGCGGTGGTATGCGTACTGCAGAATCCATACCCTCAGCATGCCCTTGCGCGCGTCAAATTTGGCCGCGGCTCGGAAAATATCAAGGAAAACCGTCTGAACGACTTCCTCAGCCTCACCCGGGTCACGAACGATCTTGAATGCCACGCTGAAGACAAGACGGTGGTAGCGGTCGAAGAGTATTGTCAAGGCGTCTTGGCTGCCGTCCTTAACGAGCTGAATGATCTCCTCGTCGGAGAGCTGGGGCAAATCCCCGGGCACAGGCCCGCGAGGTCTCATGAGACCCGTTTCGACTCGAGCGGCCATGTGTGCGTATACCGCAAGAGGGGTTCCCCGGCAACAGATTTATTTCTGTGTTCGGCTGGCCAAGAAACTACGTAGCGGGGGCATACTAACGCGGGCGCGGCGCTAGGGCGAAGGCAGTAGCGCCAGCGGTTGGTTGCGCCGCTGGCGCTCAAACAGTCGGGATACCGGCGGTGGTGGCCACAAAGGCCAGTTCAAACCTGGGGGCCACAGAAGACGGCAGCAGAGGTGATACTCGGACCCTGTTTCAAGAGCCGCTGCCACCAGGTTGGATGCCATACGCGTCCGGATGTTGCAGGAAATCGGCGAGGAAGTTTTGCAGGCGCTGCTATCGTTGATGGATCACTTTGCCATCAAAAATTGTTATCAACACCTGCACTTTTTCAATCAAGACGGGGTCGATGACAAGGATGTCGTTCGACAGAACCACAGCATCCGCAAGCTTTCCGGGCTCGAGCGATCCCTTGATCTGCTCCTCGCCTGATGCATACGCGGCCGCGACCGTGTAGGCGTGAATTGCTTCTGCTACTGAAACTTTCTGCTCCGGCACCCACCCTACCGGGTGTTTTCCGTCCAGAGTCCGCCGCGTTACCGCAGCGTAGATGCCGAGCAGCGGACTGATGGGGGCCACCCACCAATCCGATCCGAAGGCCACGACTGCGCCGGAGTCGATCAGCGAGCGAAAGGCAAAAGCCGATTTCGCGCGTTCGGCGCCGATTCGCTTATCGGCCCAACGGCCATCGTCGATCGCGTGATAGGGCTGCATCGAAGCGATGACATCCAGCTCCTTGAAGCGCGCAACGTCGGCCGGACGCAGGTGCTGGGCGTGCTCGATCCGTGCGCGCCGGTCCCGCCGGCCGTTCTCGCGGATGAGCCGCTGCCAAAGATCGAGAACCACGTTGTTGGCGCGGTCGCCGATGGCGTGCACGGCAACCTGCAACCCGGCGCGATCTGCCTCCAGCAGATTGCGAAACATCTGCTCGGGGTCCAGTAACTCGTTGCCGGGAAGGCCGCTGGAATCCGGCCGATCAGAATAAGGCTCGAAAAACCATGCTGTCGTCGAGCCCAATGATCCATCAGCAAAGCTTTTCACTGCGGCAATGCGCAACTTGTCGGTAGCAGTCCGCCGGAAAATTCCGGTTTTCGCCAGTCCGGCCCATTGCGGCAGAGGCACATGTGCCGAGATCCGCACCTTCAACTCACGGCGGCTCTCGAGCGCTTGGTAGACGTCGAGCACCTCGACCATGGTGTCGGCACCCCTGCTGCCCAGGACGCCCATGTCCTGGACGCTGGTAACGCCGTTGGCGGCGGCGTGGTCTTGCGCTGCCAATATGGCGGACATGATCTTGTCGCGGGAAGGAAGCGGAATCACGCGATCGACTAGGCGCGCGGCCGCATCCTTGAAGACTCCCGTCGGCTCGCCGTGCGCATCGCGCACGATTTCGCCGCCGGGAACATCTTTCGTATTGCGGTCGATGCCGACAAGCTTCATCGCCAGAGCATTAGCCAGCATCATGTGCCCGTCGGAGCGGTTCACCCAGACGGGATGCTCGGGCGTCACGTCATCAATCAGCGCGTGCGTGGGAAGGCGGACGGGATTCCATTTCTCGTGGTCCCAACTGCCATTCAGAATCCACTCGCCCGCGGGCCGGGTGCGGACAAAATCGGCAATGCGGTTGCGGAACTCGGTCTCGCTCCTGAGTTCGCGCAGGTTCACGCTGGTGAGGGTATCGCCGCCGATGCAGAAGTGGACGTGGGCGTCGTTGAAGCCGGGCAGCACGAGGCGGCCCTGCGCGTCGATCACGCGCGTATCCGCGCCGCACATGTCTAGGATGGTTTTGCTGTCGCCGACAGCTACAATGCGCGAGCCGCGTGCCGCAAGCGCCTCGGCGGTCGGTTGCCGGGGATTTTCCGTCCAGATTTTCCCGCCGACGATGGCCAAATCGGCCTGGCCTGCGGGTTGCTTGCCCAAGCTTCGGCTCCTAACACGACGGCTATTTCCACTCCGACCAGCGATAGAAAACGCTGCCCGTCACCGTGCGCCTGTATCCATAGTTACAGTAGTTCACCGACTCGCAAACCGGAACATAAATTTTGTCTGCCAGGTTCGTAACATTCACCTGGAAGCGGTACTGCTTGCGGTCGTAACGCACGGCGGCGTCAAACAGGTGATAGTCGGGAAGGATCAAATCGTTATACACGTCGCCGGCAGTCGTCCCCACATAGCGCACGCCAAAGTTACCGCCCAAACCGCGCAGCGACCCCTTGGTATTCGTGTAGTCGAGCAACAGGCTGAAAAGCTGATCGGGAAACAGTATCGGTCGCTTGCCGATCTGTTTGGGATCGGAATTTTCCGTCACCACCTCGTCAATGTAGGAATAGCTAGCGTGCAGATTCAGGCCATGGAGAATGCTGGCGACCGCTTCCGCCTCCATGCCGCGTGACCGGATGGCCCCTTCCTGAACATTAAAGAAGAGATGATTGGGATCGGGCGACAGAACGTTGTGTTCCGTGATGTTGAAGAAAGAGACAGTAATGAAGGACTCGATCCCTTTCGGCTGGTACTTCACTCCGGCTTCGTACTGCTCGCCGGTGGTTGGCTTGAATTCAACTCCGCCAAAGGTCGTCCCGGGCGTGGGTAAGAAGGACGTGGAATAGCTGAAATAGGGGGCCAGGCCAATGTCGGAGAGGTAGGTGATTCCAGCTCGCCCGGTAAAGTGGTTGGGAGCCTGCGTCTGGACGGAAGGTGTGGTTGGCGGAAGATTCGTAGTTGTCAGATTGGTCCAGTCCTCACGCGCGCTCAGGGTGGTGACCAGTTTCCTGGCAACCTTTATGTTGTCCTGGAAATAAAGGCCCGTCTGCCAGGAGGGCTGGTCGGTGTGCAGGTAAACGCTAGGCGGGGGTATAACCTGGCCGTATACCGGGTCAAAAACATTAATCCCTCCGGAAGGGAAACTGATTCCGCTGATGGTGATGGCATCGGCGTGGGAATAATCTACGCCGAAAAGAATTGAATGCCCGAGCGGCCCGGTCTTGAACTGCGCCAGCGCCTGGGTGTCGATGGTATAGAGTCCCAGCGAAAGCGCATTGGAAAAGCCATACCGGCTCAAGATCGTATAGTTAGGCGGAGTAGGCGGGGTAAATCCGCCGCCGAAAGCGTCGTCGCCGTTGTAGTCAATGCGCGAATAGCGGGAGGTCTGGCGAAACGTCCATACGCTGGGGAAGCGGTGCTCGAACAGATAGGCAGCCGACCATTGCTGGCGATGGAAGAAGTCGAACGCCGGCTCGCCTACAAAAAAGTCTACCGGGATCATGCCGTTTGGATTGGGCGTAAGCGTGCCCTGCGAGGGAAGGAACATGCTCCATCCGGTGTTGTCATGCTGATAGTCGGTCAGGATGGTCAGGGTTGTGCTGCGCGAGGGCGCCCAAGTTAACGCCGGAGCGATCAGGTCGCGATTGTCGGGAACGAAGTTGACTTGCGTGCCGCTGTCGCGAAACAGGCCGGTCAGGCGATAGCGCCAGTGAGCGTCGTGGTCCAGAGGCCCGCCGACGTCGAACTGAACCTGAGCCCGGCCGAAACCTCCGAACTGCGTTCCCACTTCACCGAAGGTTTCCTCCGTAGGCCGCTTGGTCACCAGATTTACCAGCCCGCCCGGAGTGTTTTGCCCGTAGAGGACGGAACTGGGTCCCTTGATCACGTCGACTTCCTGCAACTCGTAGGGGTCTACTGCACCTTCCACCTGGCCGCTCTGCCAGCGCGAGTTGTCGCGGAACAAACCAAAAGTTGACTCGTCGAAGCCGCGAATGTTGAACCATTCGAAGCGTGTCTCGGTTCCGAAGGTATCCACGCCGACGCCGGCGCTGTAGCGCAGCGCCTCACCCAGCGACTGCACGTCGCGGCTGGTCAACTGGTCCTGAGTAATGACGGAAACCGACTGCGGGGTCTCAATCAGTGGCGTGTCGGTCTTGGTAGCGGTGGTTGCCGAGGTGGCCACGTAGCCGAGTGGAGCGGTTACGCTGACGATGCTGGTCGCGGGCTTAACGGGCAGAGAAAAATTGAGAGTCTGGTGCTGATTGGGTTCCAGCTTGATGTTCTGGACCACCATATCAAAGTCAATGGCCTCGGCGCGCACCTGGTAGTTGCCGGCGGGCGCCGAAATCGAGTACGCGCCGCTCTCGCGAGAATGGGTCTCCTGCTTGTAGTCGCCGCAGGTCAGGGTGATGATGGCGTCGTTGATGGCCGCTCCCGAGGCGTCGGCAACCGTGCCCGAGAACTGCACCATCGGCTTGCGGGTGTCGACCTCGCAGGAAGCGACCGACTGCGCTTGGGCGGGGGAAACGCCCAGAACAAGAAGCAGGCCGGCCAGCAGCGCTGGCGCCGGACAGCGCCGCAGGCCCTCGGCGGCGGCCAGGAACCCCGTACAGGCTGCGAGCAACAGGCGACTGATAGCCAACATGTGCGACTCCTCGCCCGAGTGCCGGCATCTTACGCAGCCTGCCGCCTCGGTGGTCTTGTAAAAGTTAAAGCCGCGATTGTGGGTTCTTGACTGGTCGCAGTAAAGAGCCAGATATTACAGGTTTAATAGATCCAGACCGCTCACGTCACCGGCGGCGCTGGATCTACCCTGGCAGAGATATCTGGCCCTTTACTGATACCAGACTCCCGAAGGAGCATGCGCAAGCCGAAAGTGAAGCGTAGGCCGGTGGAAACCCGCGCTGCGCCTCGTGGCGGAGAACAACTCATGTTTGTGCGGCCTTGCTGGGAACCGAAGACGACCAACGAACTCTACGACTTCATCGATGCCAACCCCTGGGGATTGGTGGTCAATAACAGTGATCGCGGACCGTTTGCCACTAACCTGCCGCTGCTGCTCGACCGCTCCAAGGGAAAGCACGGCGTGCTGGTCAGCCACCTGGCCACAGCGAATGAACATGCCCGCGTACTTCGGGAAGGCCGGTCGCCGACCCTCGCCATCCTTGAAGGTCCGTATGCGTATGTCACCAGTTCCTGGTACCCGAACCGCGATATGCCGCCCACCTACTACTACACGGCCGTGCACTGCTACGGGCAGATTCGCCTACAAAGCCAGGCGGAGCTTGAACACTGGCTGGGCGTGCTCACCGACCGCATGGAGTCGCAGGTTACGAACGGATGGAAGATGAGCGAGATTCCGCACCGGGACATCACCCGCCGGCTGCCATTCATCATGGGCTTTGAGTTGGAGATCGAGCGCATGGAAGGCAAGTTCAAGCTGGGGCAGGACGAACCAAAGAAGGATGCCATGGCAGTCGCCGGACAACTTGCGCAGGCTGACGATCCATTGCATCGCGCACTGGGCCGGATGGTCGACCAGTACAATGCCAATCGCCCTGCCTGAGGCCGGCAGCAGCGCCGGGTACTCTCATCACGAGCACATCAAATTCCGCCACGCCCGCGACGCTGGTAAGAGCGCTTGGACTGTGGGATTCTGTCTCGCTGATCATGGGCATCATGATCGGCTCGGGCATTTTCCTGGTCGCGGGCGCCATCGCGCTGCAGCTCGATTCGCTGCTGGAGGTGATGGCGGCTTGGGCGCTGGGCGGACTGCTGAGCCTTTGTGGCGCGGTCTCGCTGAGTGAGCTGGGCGCAGCGTTTCCCTACGCCGGCGGACTCTACGTTTACATCACCGAGGCCTACGGGCCCGCGCTTGGCTTTGTATACGGCTGGAGCGCGATGGCGCTGATCCATGGTGGCAGCCTGGCAACGCTGGCCGTGGCCGTCGGCCTGTATGCTGCCCCCTTGTTCGGATTGTCGCCGCTCGAACAGAAAATATTGCAGGTGCTGTGCATCGTCGCATTCACGGCGGTCAATTGCTTTGGCGTGGTGCTGGGCAAGCATGTGCAGAACACACTCACCATCGCCAAGCTGGGCGGCCTGGCCTTGATGACCGCCATGCTCTACTGGCGCGGCAACATGCACCTGATTACCGCGAACTTCTGGCCGGCTCAGCGCGGCCTGCACTGGGCGGCTTTCGCCGTGGCTTTGATTGCCGTGCTGTGGGCCTATGATGGCTGGCATTTCGTCTCCTTTGCCGCCGGAGAAATAAAGAACCCCACCCGCACGCTGCCGCTCAGCCTGGTGATCGGCACCACGCTGACGCTGGCCATCTACATCCTGGCTAATCTTTCCTATTACGCCGTGCTGCCCCGCCAGGCGATACGCGCCACGGACCGCGTGGCTGCGGCTGCTGTGGAGCATGCCTTTGGCCAGGGTGCGGGCGCTTTCATTTCGGTGTTGATTGCGGTCTCGATTCTCGGCGCGATCAATGGGATTATTCTCGGCGCACCCCGAATCCAATGGGCCATGGCCCGCGACGGACTTTTCTTCCGCAGCTTTGGCAGTGTCCATCCACGGTACCGCACGCCCGTAGTGGCCACGGTTGCGCAGGGCGGTTGTGCGGTGCTGTTCTCGCTGGTCGGCAGCTTCCAGCAACTGTTCACGTCCTACATTTTTGCGTCGTGGATCTTCTACGGCTTGTCGGTCGGGGCGGTAATCGTGCTGCGCAAGCGCCGTCCGGAGTTGCCGCGGCCCTACCTGTGTCCGCTTTATCCGCTCACGCCGATCTTCTTTATGATTGCCACTCTCGGAATCGTGATCGGCACCTTCACCACCAGCTTCCGCCAGGCGGCGCTGGGCACGGCTTTGCTGCTGCTTGGACTGCCGCTGTATTTTGTCTTTCGCGGGTTGCAGCGGCTCGAGGGCTCCGCTGTCCAACCGTCATCGTAGATTCTTAAGCGGAGCTTCGCTCACGTCGCGGAATCTGGCCGAGCAGCGGCAGCATTCTCTCGAGTGCACTTCTGATGGCTGCGGGATCGAAGGCGGTAAAACCAAAGACCAATCCGGGGCGCGTCGGCCCAACGGCATAGCTGGATAAGGCGGGCACGTCAAAGCCGGCCGACCGCAGACGCGCTGTCCACTCCGCATCGTTGGCGCCGGCAGGCAGGAAGCCGGTCAGGTTCATTCCGCCATCGGTGTGGGGGAAATCAATGGGCAGATTCGCAGTGCGAAAGAGCTGCAGGAAGAGCTCCTGCCGCTCCGCATAGGCTTTTCGGCATCGCCGGACATGGGAGTAGAACGCCCCGCTTTCGAGAAAGCTGGCCAGCGTGGCCTGATCGATCAGCGGGAGGTGATCGTCAATGAGGTGCTTCAGCCGGAGGAAGTCTTCCAGCAGGTCCGCCGGCACGACCACGTAGCCCAGCCGCAGCGATGGAAACAGCAGTTTGCTGAACGTGCCCACATAGATGACGCGGCCTCCTTGGTCCAGGCTCTGCAGGCTGGGCAGCGGAGCGGCACGGTAGGCGAGCTCGGAATCGTAGTCATCCTCGACAATCCAGGTCTTCATCTTTGCGGCATAGTCAATGAAGGCGAGCC
>Ga0187770_10002542_pt1 | contig 10225 bp, 9 predicted proteins | sample 0116_SJ02_MP02_2_FD_133154 | JGI IMG/M metagenome (GOLD analysis project Ga0187770, IMG submission 133154) | Tropical peat soil microbial communities from peatlands in Department of Meta, Colombia - 0116_SJ02_MP02_20_MG | ecosystem: Environmental > Terrestrial > Soil > Wetlands > Peat | place... | reverse complement strand
GCTGCATCGTCGGCGGCATCGAGCGGGTCTACGAGATCGGTCGCACCTTCCGCAACGAAGGCATCGATCGCACGCACAACCCCGAGTTCACCATGCTCGAGCTCTACCAGGCCTACGCCGACTACACGGATCTGCTCGTGCTGGTCGAGGAGCTCGTGAGCGGGCTGGCCGCCGAGCTCGTCGGCACCACCGTCCTGGCCTACGGAGGTCGCGAGCTCGACCTGACGCCGCCGTGGCGGCGGGCGACGATGGCCGAGCTGGTGACCGAGGCCACGGGCATCGAGACCACGGTGCACTCCCCGGTCGAGGAGCTGCGCCGCCGGGTGGCGGAGACGGGGGTGGAGCCCCACGACTCGTGGGGGGCGGGCAAGCTCCTGCTCGAGCTGTTCGAGAAGAGCACGGAGACGGGCCTGTGGGGACCGGTCTTCGTGATGGACTTCCCGGCCGAGGTCTCGCCCCTGGCCCGCCGCCACCGGGCCGATCCCGAACTGGTGGAGCGCTTCGAGGCGATCGTGGCCGGCCGCGAGCTGGCCAATGCGTTCAGCGAGCTGGTCGACCCCGACGACCAGCGGGCCCGGTTCGAGGCCCAGGCGTACGCGCACGCGGCGGGCGACGAGGAGGCGATGGTCGTCGACGAGGAGTACCTCCGGGCCCTGGAGCACGGGCTCCCGCCGACCGGGGGCCTCGGGATCGGCATCGACCGACTGGCCATGTTGCTGGCAGACGTGGCCAACATCCGCGAGGTCATCGCCTTCCCGACCCTGCGGCCCGAGCGCAGCTGAATCCGCCGGGTCCGGCTTCATCACCTCCTAACACTCGGCTCACCGTCGCCTCACCTCCCTCCGTCACGGTGGAACCAGGAGCGGCGATCCACGTCGCGCAGACGAAGGGAAGTCCGATCACCATGTGGAAGAAGCTGGCAGTTGCGGTAGTCGTCGCCGGGGCGATGTCCCTGGGATCCGTCGGCGTGGCCGTGGCCGCGCCGGCGCCCGGGTCCGGCACCGGCGGCGGGTCCGGCACCCAGGCCCCGAAGGTCGGGGCGCATTTCAACTGCGCCAACGCACCCAAGGTCCTGGCCCGGATCGACAAGGCGGAGGACCGCGTGGCCGGCCGGCTGCCCAAGCTCCAGGCGGCCGAGCAGAAGGCGAAGCAGGGCGGCCACTCCAAGCTGGCCCAGCGCATCGAGCAGCGCATCGACCGGCTGACCAACCTGCAGGGGAAGGGCAACGACCTGATCGCCAGGATCGAGGCCAGGTGCCCGGGCGCGACACCGGCCGGCTCGACCGGCTCGACCGGCTCGACCGGCTCGACCGGCTCGACCGGCTCGACCGGCTCGGGGACCACGTCGGCCTGAGGGGCACCGGGGCGGACCACGGCCGATCCCGGTTTCCCCACCGGAGCACAACATGGACGGTCCGGGCCGGTTTTCCGGCCCGGACCGCTTCACTTCCGGGCTCCCTTTGTCGACCACCCTAAGTGGTTACTTGTTGCCGAGGTGTCTCACTTTCAGTGGTCACCGGTGCCCAGAGCGGGGGAGGAACCGGAACGATGATGAGGAAGGTCGTAGCTGCGCTCGTCCTGGCCGGATCGCTGGCTGCTGGGTCGACCGTGCTGGCGGCGCCGGCCGGTGCGGCCGGACGAGTCGGCACCGTGAACTGCTCGGACGCGGCGACCACGCTGGCGCACCTGCAGGCCGCCCAAGCGTGGGTGGCCGCCCAGCTGGCGGCGCTGAACACGCAGCTGGCCCAGGGCTCGAACAGCGCCCCTCGGTGGCGGACGTTCGAGCTCCGTGAGGAGATCGCCGGCATGACGGCGCTGCAGACGTGGCTGGCCGCCCAGGTCAGCCACCTTCAGGCCCAGTGCCCGTCGGCAGGCGCCGGCGGCTCTGGCGGCGTGACGATCGTCGCCTGAGCTCGTCGCCTGAGCCACCCTGCCGCCGGCCGAACCGTCCGGCCGGCGGCAGGGCCTCGGGCCGGGGCCGCATGCCGAGGCGGCGGCGATCCCTACGACGTCGGTACGTCGTCGAGGAGCGAGTGGGCCAGCGCCCGCAGGACTTCGCCGAGCCCCGCACCCGGCACCGCGGCGGCGGCCTCGGCCGCCTCCGCGGCGTAACGCCGTCCGGCGTCGAGGGTGGCGGCGATGGCGGGCGACCCGGCCACGATGCCGCGTGCCTTGTCGCGCTCGGGCTGGTCCAGCGGCTGGCCGAGCAGCGGGCGCAGCTCGCCCGCCGTCTCCGGGTCCTGCAGTGCCAGGATCACCGGCAGGGTGTAGATCCCCTCGGCCAGGTCCTGGCCGGCAGGCTTGCCGAGCTCTTCCTCGGTGGCGACGACGTCGAGCACGTCGTCGCGCAGTTGGAAGAGCATGCCGAAGCAGCGGCCGAAGGTGGTGAGGGCCTCCACGTCGCTGCGGGGGAGGCCGCCGGTGAGGGCGCCGATGCGGCACGACGTGGCCATCAGCGCCGCCGTCTTGCCGGCCACCGCCGTGTAGTACTCGTGCTCGGTTCGCGCCGTCGAGAATGCCGAGCGGACCTCGGCCACCTGGCCCTCGCACAGCCTGGCCAGCGTGTTCGCCAGCAGCCCGGCGATCTCGGTCCCGAGCGACGCCGCGATCTCCGCCGAGCGGGCGAGGAGGAAGTCGCCGGCCACGATGGCGACGAGGTTGCCGAAGCGGGCGTTCACGCTCTCGACGTTGCGCCGCATGGTCGCCTCGTCCATGACGTCGTCGTGGTACAGGGAGGCGAGGTGGACCAGCTCCACCGCGATCGCACCCTGCAGGTCGTCGGGCGTGGCGGGGGAGCTGCCGCCGGTGGCCGACGCCAGGGCCAGCGACGGCCGGAGCCGCTTGCCGCCGGCCGCGATCAGGTGGGTGGTGACCTGGTCGAGGAATCCGTCGCCCGAGACGACGGCGGCGCGAAGCTCGGGTTCGAGGCGGGCGAGACCGTCTTCGAGGGAAGGGAGCGACAGCAGAGCTGCGGTGTTCACCGGTCGCCACGTTAGGCGAAGCGGCCCAGGTCGGGACAACGAGCCGACCGGTCGGGCGGACCAGGCACCGGACCGGGCACCGGACCGGGCACCGGGCCGGAGGGCCCCGGCGGGGGGCGGCTCCGACCACGGAATGTGGTTTGGGTCAGGGTGCGGACCGGATCTGCCGATGGAATCGCCGGGGAACGAATCGGGCACTTCAGCAGTTGAATAGGGCATCGGGCGGTATTGGTAGGCACGGCCCGGCCGGTAGACTTCTACCGTCGTTCAACCGTCGAGGGAGGCGGTCTGGTGTTCGAACGCTTTACGGACCGGGCACGCAGGGTGCTGGTGTTGGCTCAGGAGGAAGCACGCCTCCTGAACCACAGCTTCATCGGGACCGAGCACATCCTGCTCGGGCTCATCCACGAGGGTGAGGGTGTCGCGGCCAAGGCGCTCGAGCAGCTGGGCATCTCCCTGGAGGCCGTCCGCGAAAAGGTCGAGGAGACCATCGGCCTCTCCGGCACCGCCCCCACGGGCTCGCCGCCGTTCACGCCGCGGGCGAAGAAGGTCCTCGAGCTGTCCCTGCGCGAGGCGCTGCAGCTCGGCCACAACTACATCGGCACCGAGCACATGCTCCTGGGCCTCGTGCGCGAGGGCGAGGGCGTCGCCGCCCAGGTCCTCGTGAGCCTGGGTGCGGACCTGGCCCGGGTTCGCCAGCAGGTCATCCAGCTGCTGTCGGGCTACCAGGGCAAGGAGGCGGTCGGTGCGGGCCCGGGCTCGCCGGCCTCCGAGACCCCCTCGGGCTCGCCCGTGCTCGACCAGTTCGGCCGCAACCTGACCCAGCTGGCCCGCGAGGGGAAGCTCGACCCCGTGATCGGTCGCGACAAGGAGATCGAGCGGGTGATGCAGGTGCTCAGCCGCCGGACCAAGAACAACCCGGTCCTCATCGGCGAGCCCGGCGTCGGCAAGACCGCCATCGTCGAGGGCCTGGCCCAGCGGATCGTGGCCAACGACGTGCCCGAAACGCTCAAGGCGAAGCAGCTCTACACCCTCGACCTCGGCGCGCTGGTGGCCGGCAGCCGCTACCGCGGCGACTTCGAGGAGCGCCTGAAGAAGGTCCTGAAGGAGATCCGCACCCGCGGCGACATCATCCTGTTCATCGACGAACTGCACACGCTCGTGGGCGCCGGCGCCGCCGAAGGGGCGATCGACGCCGCCTCGATCCTGAAGCCGATGCTGGCGCGCGGCGAGCTGCAGACCATCGGCGCCACCACGCTCGACGAGTACCGCAAGCACCTCGAGAAGGACGCGGCCCTCGAGCGCCGGTTCCAGCCCATCAAGGTCGAGCAGCCGACGGTGGCCCACACCATCGAGATCCTGAAAGGCCTGCGCGACCGCTACGAGTCGCACCACTCGGTGACCATCACCGACCAGGCGCTGGTGGCCGCGGCCAACCTCGCCGACCGGTACCTCGCCGACCGGTACCTGCCCGACAAGGCGATCGACCTCATCGACGAGGCCGGCAGCCGCCTGCGCATCCGGCGCATGACGACGCCGCCCGACTACAAGAAGCTCGAGGAGGAGATCGACCGGATCCGCAAGGACAAGGAGTCGGCGATCGAGCGCCAGGCCTTCGACCAGGCCAAAAAGCTGGCCGAGCAGGAGAAGGAGCGGCTCGAGCGCAAGACCGCCATGGAGGCCGAGTGGCGGGCCGAGGGCGTGGACCTCTTCGACGTCGTCGACGAGGAGGTCATCGCCGAGGTCCTCGCCAACTGGACCGGCATCCCCGTCTACCGCCTCACCGAGGAGGAGACGGCGAAGCTGCTGCGGATGGAGGACGAGCTCCACAAGCGGGTGATCGGGCAGGAGGAGGCCATCAAGGCCCTGTCCCGTGCCATCCGCCGGACGCGCGCGGGGCTCAAGGACCCCAAGCGCCCGAGCGGCTCGTTCATCTTCCTGGGCCCCACCGGCGTCGGGAAGACCGAGCTGGCCAAAACGCTGGCGGAGTTCCTCTTCGACGACGAGGACGCGCTCATCCAGCTGGACATGAGCGAGTACATGGAGAAGCACACCGTGTCGCGCCTGGTGGGCTCGCCCCCCGGCTACGTCGGCTACGAGGAGGGCGGCCAGCTGACCGAGGCCGTGCGCCGCAAGCCGTTCTCGGTGGTGCTGTTCGACGAGGTCGAGAAGGCCCACCCCGACGTCTTCAACGCCCTGTTGCAGATCCTCGAGGACGGCCGGCTCACCGACGCCCAGGGGCGGTCGGTGGACTTCAAGAACACCGTGCTGATCATGACCTCGAACCTCGGCACCGCCGACCTGCGCAAGGCCAGCCTGGGCTTCGCCAAGTCGTCGGAGGCGGTCACCTACGAAAAGATGAAGGCGAAGGTCAACGAGGCCCTCAAGGCCCACTTCCGACCCGAGTTCCTGAACCGGATCGACGAGGTGATCGTGTTCCACGAGCTGAGCCGGGCCGAGGTGGTCGAGATCGTCGACCTCATGACCAAGCGTGTCGCCGACCAGCTCGAGGCCCAGGGCCTGGGTCTGGAGCTCACCCCGGCGGCCAAGGCCCTCCTGGCGGAGAAGGGCTACGACCCCACGCTCGGGGCTCGCCCGCTTCGCCGGGCCATCCAGCAGTTGGTCGAGGACCCGCTCTCCGAGCGGATCCTGTGGAAGGAATTCCGGGTCGGCGAGACCATCGTGGTCGACGTCGACGAGCAGGGCGAGGTGGCTTTCCGGGCCATCGAGGGCCTGCAGCCGCCGCCGGTGGAGCTCGCCGGCGCCGGCGCCGACTCCTGAGCCGCGCCGACACGCCGCATCGGCGGCCGTCGTCCCTGCCCGCGGGGCGTCTTGGCCTGTCGCGGTGACGGGGGTCAGTGCGCGGGTGCAGACTGGGCTCGGTGCGTCGCGCTGGTCTGTTCGTCTCCGATGCCGACCGCGACGTCGCCGCGGCCGCACTTGGCGACCATGTGGCCGAGGGCCGGATCACCCTGGACGAATTCCGCGACCGCCTCGACCGGGTGTACGCGGCCCGCACCGGCGCGGACCTCGACCGGGCCATGGCCGGCCTGGCGCCGCGCCGGGGGACCGGGGCGCTCGAGGAGCGCCGGGCGCGCCTACAGGCGCGCTATCGACGGGGCTGGGTGCGCTTCGCCCGGGTCAACGCGGTCGTGTGGGCGCTGTGGCTCGCCGTGAGCGTCGTGGCCGCCCACGCGGTGGTCCTGTTCCCGTTGGTGCTGACCCTGCCCTGGGGCGTGGCCCGCCTGCTGTGGGCGCCGCGGTTCCGGCTGCCGTCGCGTCCCTGACCCTCTCGCGAGCGGGGTCCGTCACACCCGGCCCGTAGGGTCCGGAGCATGCCCCGTCCGCGCACCGTCCACCGCTGCCGTCGCTGCGATGCCCTCAGCGCCCGCTGGGCCGGACGCTGCCCGACCTGCGGCGCCTGGAACGCGTTGGTCGAGGAGGCGACCCCCGCACCGGCTCCGCCGCCCGGCACCGTCGGCCCCGACCAGGGCCGGCTCGACGTGGCGGCGTTCCTCCACGGCGGCCGCGAGGGCCCCGGCTCCGCGCCGGTGTCGCTCGGCGCCGTGGATCTCGCCGTCGCCGTCCCCCGGCCGACGGGGCTCGACGAGCTCGACCGCGTGCTCGGCGGCGGCCTCGTGCCGGGGTCGGTCACCCTGATCGGCGGGGAGCCCGGCGTGGGGAAGTCGACGCTCGTGCTGCAGGTGCTCGCCGCCCACGCCGCCCGTGGCCGGGTGCTGCTCGTGTCCGCCGAGGAGTCCGCGCAGCAGGTGCGCCTTCGCGCCGAGCGCTTCGGCCCCTTGCCGCCCACGCTCCGCCTCATCGAGACGACGGACGCCGCCGCCATCGCCGCCGCCATCGGCGCCGAGTCGCCCTGGCTGGTCGTCGTCGACTCGATCCAGGCCGTCTCCGACCCCTCGGTGAGCAGCACGCCCGGCAGCCTGGCCCAAGTGCGTGCCTGCGCGGACCTGCTCGTGCACCTGGCCAAGGCGCGCATGGTCCCGATGGTCCTCGTCGGGCACGTGACCAAGGACGGGTCGCTGGCCGGGCCTCGTGCCCTGGAGCACCTCGTCGACACGGTGGTGACGGTGGAGGGCGACCGGCACCACGCCCTGCGCCTGGTGCGCGCCGTCAAGCACCGGTTCGGGCCCACCGGCGAGCTCGGTCTCTTCGAGATGGCCGAGGCCGGCCTCGCCTCTGTCACCGACCCCTACAAGCTCCTGCTCGGCGACCGGCGGCCCGGCGCGGCCGGGAGCGCGATCCTCCCGGCGGTCGAGGGCCAGCGCGCGCTGCTGGTCGAGGTGCAGGCACTCACGTCGCTCACCAGCGCCGGCACGCCGCCGCGTCGTTCTGCGCAGGGCGTCGACGGCGGGCGCCTCGGCCTGCTCCTGGCCGTGCTCGAGAACCGGGCCGGCGTCCCGGTTCGCCACGTCGACGTGTTCTGCTCGGCGGTCGGCGGGATCCGGGTGACCGAGCCGGCGGCCGACCTCGCACTGTCGCTGGCCGTCGCGTCAGCGGTGAGCGGCGTGCCCCTGCCGCCGAACTTGGTCGCGTTCGGCGAGGTCGGGCTCACCGGGGAGGTCCGCCAGGTCCCGCACGCCACGAGGCGGCTGGCCGAAGCGGCTCGCGTCGGCTTCCGCCACGCGGTCGTGCCCGATTCGTGTCCTGCGGGCCCGGCGGGCATGGAGCTGCTGCACGTCCGGTCGCTGCGACAGGCCGTCGAGCTCGCATCGGGCGCGGTCCCGCCGACCGACTGATCCGCGACCCACGGGTACGATGCCTCCGTGGCCGCGCGACCGAGCTCCGCCATGGCGCAGGCCCTCGCTCTGGTCGCACCGGGCACGCCGCTTCGCGAAGGGCTCGAGCGGATCCTGCTGGCCAAGCGGGGCGCGCTCATCGTCATCGGCGACGACGCCAAGGTGCTGGCCGTGTGCACCGGAGGTTTCCTCCTCGACGCCGAATTCAGCCCGCAGCGGGTCTCGGAGCTGGCCAAGCTCGACGGGGCGATCATCGTGTCGTCCGACGCACGGCGCATCGCCCGGGCCAACGTCCACCTCATGCCCGATCCCTCCATCCCCACCTTGGAGACGGGCACCCGCCACCGGACCGCCGAGCGGGTGGCCCGCTCCATCGCGGTGCCGGTCATCTCGGTGTCGGCCGCCATGTCGGTGGTGACCGTCTACTGCCGTGACGAGCGCCACGTCCTGCAGCCGACCGCCCGCATGCTGGAGCGGGTGGGCCAGGCACTGGCCACGTTGCAGCGGTTCCGCCGGCGGCTGGACCTGGCGGTGACCACGCTGAGCGCGCTCGAGGTCGACGACACCGTCACCCTCCACGACGTGGCCGCGGTCCTCCAGCCGGCGGAGCTCGTGTGCCGGATCGCCGACGAGATCGAGTCGGAGCTCGTCGAGCTCGGCGGCGAGGGGCGGCTGCTGCGCCTGCAGCTCGACGAGCTGGTCGAGGGCGTGGACGACACCCGGCGCCTCGTCGTGCGCGACTACCTCCACGACGGCGCCGGGGCCCGCTCGAAGCCCGACGCGGTGCTCGCAGCGTTGGCCGCGCTGTCGACGGAGGAGCTCCTCGAGGACCGCCGGGTGGCGGCGACGTTGGGCATGGCCCATGCCAACGCGGAACCCGACCGCTCGCTCGAGCCCCGGGGCTACCGGCTCCTGCACCGCCTCCCCCGGTTCCCCGAATCGATCATCGACCGCATCGTCGAGCACTTCCACGGCCTGCAGCGGATCATGCGGGCGTCGGTGGGCGAGCTCGAGGAGGTCGGCGGGGTCGGGGAGGCCCGCGCCCGGTCGGTGAAAGACGGCCTCGCTCGTTTGGCCGAGGCCAGCATTCTCGACCGCTACAGCTGAGCGCGCCACGCCCGGCGCACCCGCCTGCTGGCCCGGCCGGCCCGGGCCGACGGGGCCCGTTGCCGCCTCGGGTATCCTGGGGACCCGGCCGTTCGCAGCGTCGGCCACGTGCGCGTCCGTTCCGAGGGGCGTGTCCCGTCGAGGAGAGTTGCGTGTTCGATATCGGCGACAAGGTCGTCTACCCCCACCACGGTGCCGCCACCGTGGAGCGTCGCGAGGTGAAGGAGGCGTTCGGGGAGAAGCGGGAGTACCTGGTCCTCAAGCTCGCCTACGGCGATCTGACCCTCATGGTCCCGGCCGACAACACCGAGGGGGTGGGTCTGCGCGAGGTCATCAACGACGAAGAAGTCGAGGAGGTCTTCGCCGTCCTTCGCAAGAAGGAAGCCCGCATGCCCACCAACTGGTCACGCCGCTACAAGAACCACTCGGAGAAGCTGCGCTCCGGCGACATCTACCAGGTGGCCGAAGTGGTGCGGAACCTGTCGATCCGCGACAAGGACAAGGGCCTGTCCGCGGGGGAGAAGCGGATGCTCAGCCGAGCCCGCCAGATCCTCGTCTCCGAGCTGACCTTCGCGCTGAACGTCGACGAGGAGCAGGCCGAGCAGCGCCTGGACGAGGCGCTTCCCTGAGCGTCGCCGGCCCCGTCTGGGTCGTCGTCGTGGCGGCGGGTGGCGGTGCCCGCTTCGGCGGGGCCAAGCAATTCGCCCAGCTGCGGGGACGTACCCTGGCCGAGTGGTCGCTGGCCGCGGCCCGCAGCGTTGCCGGCGGCGACACCGACGGGGTCGTGCTGGTCCTCCCCGCCGACGCGCTCGACGGTGAGCAGGGCGCCACCGACCGCGGCGCCGACGCGGTGGTCGCCGGGGGTGCGACGCGGGCGGCCTCGGTGCGCGCCGGGCTCGCTGCGGTGCCAGCCGAGGCGGCGATCGTCGTGGTCCACGACGGGGCCCGTCCGCTGGCGTCGCCGGCACTGTTCGCGGCCGTCGTCGACGCGGTGGCGGCCGGTGCCGACGGCGCCGTCCCCGGGATACCCGTGGCCGACACCCTCAAGCGCGTCGACGGCGACACGGTGTCGGCGACGCTGGCGCGCGACGGGCTCGTGGCGGTGCAGACGCCGCAGGCCTTCCGGGCCGACGTGCTGCGGCGGGCGCATGCGCAGGAGCCCGACGCCACCGACGACGCCGCCCTGGTGGAGGCGCTGGGCGCTACGGTGCGCGTCGTGCCGGGCGACCCGCGCAACATCAAGGTCACGGACCGGCGCGACCTCGACGTCGCCGATGCGCTGGCGGCGTCGTGAGCGACGCCCTGCCCGAGTCGCTCCCGGTGCGGGTCGGCCACGGGTTCGACGTCCATCCCTTTTCCGACGAGCCGACCCGCCGCCTC
>Ga0187770_10002541_pt1 | contig 10226 bp, 9 predicted proteins | sample 0116_SJ02_MP02_2_FD_133154 | JGI IMG/M metagenome (GOLD analysis project Ga0187770, IMG submission 133154) | Tropical peat soil microbial communities from peatlands in Department of Meta, Colombia - 0116_SJ02_MP02_20_MG | ecosystem: Environmental > Terrestrial > Soil > Wetlands > Peat | place... | reverse complement strand
GTAGTCGGCGAGGGCGGTCGAGTTGTTGGCCGTCAGGCCGACGATCGGATCGAGGTTGACGTACGTGAGGTGGTTGAAGACCGCGTAGGCGCGGTACGTGATGAGCGAGGAGACGACGCCGGTCGAGATCAGGGAGGCGGCCTGCCCTTCTTTCTCGTTCCGGGTGATCGACGGGTTCGGGACCGCGAAGCTCCCCGGTGCACCGCTATAGAAGTGCGAATAGACGGACGAGATGTCGCCGCCGCTGTAGAGCATCCCCTGGAGCATCATCGAGAAGATCTCGTTGTAGCCGTTCGGGTCGGTCGAGGCGTTCCAGACGGCGAACGGGGCGACCCCGGCGGTGGACACGGCCGAGAACAGCTTCGATCCCCAGTTGGAGGAGTTGATGCCGTCGAACGCCGCGATCGACGGGTTGTAGACGAGCACCTCGGGCGTCGACCCGAAGACGACCTCGTAGCCCGCATGCGTCGGCTCGAGCAGATGCGGGATGAGGCGGAAGTCCGCCACCGCGGCCACGTCGACCTTCGCCGCCAGGGAAGCGATCGCGGTCGTGACGTCGAGGGACCCTTCGTACGTCTGCGCGGCCGCCGGGGCGCTGATCCCCGGTGTCCCGTTGACGAGCGCGTCCGCCACCTGAGGGAACACCGTGTTCAGCGTGCCGGCGCCGAGCACCGAGAGCGTCGAGTTGGTGACCGCGCTCGGATTGGAGGCCGGGGAGCCCCGGTACTCGTATCCCGCCCAAAACCCGAGACCGGCGACACCCGCGGCGACCACAATAACGATCACGACCCACACGCTCGTCGGCGCGACCATTGCGATGTGGGGAATTGCCACATCGGATAAGGGTTACCCCGCCCAAAAAGTGCCGTTAGAGCTCTCGTCGGTGCTCGATCGGGCGGTAGCACCGGTAGGCCCGCCCGACCAGCGACCGGACCGGGACCGGCCCGAACTCCCGGCTATCGCGGCCGTGTCGCTCCGCCTCGGCGACGAGGTAGACGGACCCGCGGGGGACCGTCGTTCCGTCCGGCGGTCCCGGCCCGCCCGGGACGAAGCCTACGCGCTTCACGAGATGGCGCGAGGGTTCGACCGGGTCGATCGTCACGACGAGGTCCCCTCGGGCGGGGGGATGCTCCCGGTAGGCCAGCGGGTCGACGTAGAGGCAGTCCCCCGGGACGAGGGTCGGACGCATCGAGTCGTCCGCGACGCGGAACCGCTTCGACCGGAGCCGGCGGAGGAATCGCTGCCAACTCCCCCCTCGAGGAATCTCCGGCCCGTCCGGCAACCTTATCCTCCAATCGAGGTATCGCGGGCCACCATGTCGGCTTTCCCTCGGATCCGCGATTGGGCCCTACGGGCCCGCGACGCCGTTCGACCGCCCGCGACCGCCTACGCGCACTGCGACATCCCGTGCGGTATTTATGACCCGCACGAGGCCCAGATCGCCGCGCTCACCGTCGTGCGCATGGACCAGTTGATCGGCGAGCTCGCCGCCCCCCCGATGGACGCGAAACCCGAGGACCGGAGCGCGTACGTCTCGAAGCTCTCCCGGTACACCGCGGTCAAGGAGCAGCACGCGGAGCGCGTGAAGCACGAGATCCGCGTCATCTGGGGCGACTACTTCACTCCCGATCACGCGAAGCAGTTCCCGCAGGCGCACGAGCTCGTCTTCAAGATCCTGAAGCAGGCCTCGAAGGCCCGTCAGGGAACGAGCCTCGCGGACGCTCAGGAGCTGTTGAAGCTCGTCCAGGAGTTCGCCGAAGTCTTCTGGCAGACGAAGGGAGCGAAGACGAAGCGTCAGCCGTCGATGCAGAAGTCCGGGGGCGAGCTCGTCGTCCCGGTCGCACCGTAGGTCGTCGCGTACCGGCCGCCGACCGACGGCGGTCGTTCGCCATCCATCCGGCGCTACGCCGGCGGCGTCGGAGCGGGCGGGGCCCTGGGCTCGCCGACTTTCGGGAACCGGATCGTCTGCCCGCAGGCGGGGCAGACGTACTCGCTGAGCGCCCGATGACGGAGCGGGGTCCGGCACTTCGGGCACGGGATCGGCTTCGCCCCCACGTACGCGGCGAACAACTCCTGCGATCGCCGGTCATCGAGACCGGATCCGCTCGGGCTCGCCACGGGCGCAGAAGGTGTTGCAGGCGCGGTCGGAGGGGTGGGGGCCGCGTCGGCGATCCGGCTCTCCCGGGAGGTCGATAGGCGTCCGCACTGCGGGCAGACGGCGAGGCTCTCCGTGCCGGTCGACTGGAGGGGCACGTGGCAGTGGGGACAGAGCGTCTTGAGGCCCACCGGCGTGAAGACCGGGGCGGGGGCCCGCGGCGCGCGTGCGGGTTCCGGCAGGGGAGGCGCGGCCGGGACGGGGGCAGCCACCGGGGCCGGAGGCGCCAGCATGGCCCAGCGCACGAGGCGACGGCTCGGCTCGTAGAGAATCGGGGTGTCCGGCCGAGCGAGCTCGTGCGCGAGGAGCTTCTCCGCCTTTCGCTCCCGCATCGAGAGCGCGGCGGCGAGCCCGGGGACGCTCGTCGTCCCGAGGGATTGAACCGTGGATCGTAGGCGTTCGAGGTCCTGCTGCGAGGGGCCGAAGAAGGCGACCATCGCGGGCCGTCCGGCCGTCGCGTAAAAAGAACCTATCGCTCCACTCGAATCCGAAAAAGGGAGGCACCGGCGGGGGCGACCCCTGGTCTCTTGGACGGTGCCACCAAGAGACGCGACCGCCGATGCCCGAGGCCAATCAATGTACAACCGCGGGACTCTATATAGTTATCCGGGGGGCCGGAAACTGGGGGATGGGGTCGTTTTCCCCGTTCCGGCCCCCTCGCGGGCCGTCGAGCGGCGGTTGTTTTTTTAGGCGGCGGGGCTAGAAGGAACCTACAAAGGGCGAGCGTGCCCCCCGGGGGGAACCACCATTCACGCGTTTCTGACCGCTTCCGAGAAGGTGGCGGTCGCTCCCCCGCCGTCGGCCGCTCCTCCCCCGAGCGGCGCCCCGGCGATCGTGCTGGGGGGAAGCGAGGATACCCGTCTCCTGCTCCGCGGTCTGTTGCGCCTGCATCGTCATCGGGTCCTCCTCGAGGCCCCGACCCAGGAGGGCGTGGACCGGATCCCGGTCTCCTCGGAAACGAAGATCCTGGTCCTCGACGCCGGAGCCGACAAGGCCGAGGCCTGGGCCGAGATGCTCGCTTCGCTGCTCCACGCCCGATCGGACCTCCACGCCCTCGTCATTCTCCCCAGCTCCGACCCGGGGCTCGAGACCCGAGCCCGTCAGGCCGGGGCCCAGGCGACCCTCGTCCGTCCGTTCGCGATCCGCGATTTCATCGAGGCGGTGGACTCGCTCGGTGCCGCGTCCCCGACCGGCTGAGCCCGTCCGTTCCCGACGCGAGACCGTGGCGCGGGGTCGTTCCGCGGATTCGACCGCCGCGATTCGCTCCCTGGGGAAGGCGGTCCGGGGCCGTCTCCTCTCGGAAGCTGAGGATACTGCGCCGTACGGCCACGACGCCTCCCACCTGGTCGGTCGTCCGCTCGCGGTAGTGGCCCCGGCCGACGTCGACGACGTCGTGGCGCTCGTCCAGTGGGCCCGGCGTACCCGTATTCCCCTCGTCCCGCGCGGCGGGGGAACCTCGCTCGACGGGGAGTCCGTCCCGCGCGATGCGAGTGTCGTGGTGGACCTCTCGCGTTGGGACCAGCTCCTCGAGGTCAACCGGGAGGGGCTGTGGGCCCGGGTCGGACCGGGCATGGTGAACCGCGAGCTCACCCGGGCCCTGCTTCCCCACGGCCTCTTCTTCCCGCCGAACCCGGGGTCGTGGACCGCGTCCACAATCGGTGGAAACGTGGGAACGAACGCCTCGGGGATGCGGTCGTTCCGCTACGGCCCGACGCGGGCCTGGGTCCGGGAGGTGGAGGCCGTCCTGGGCACGGGAGCCCGAGTCCACCTCGGTTCTCGGGTCGCGAAGCGCTCGGTGGGTCCCGACCTCCTCCAGCTGTTCATCGGCAGCGAGGGGACGCTCGGGATCGCGACGGAGGTAACGGTTCGACTCGCGCCGACGCCCGCGGTTCGGAACGCCGTGATCGTCCCTCTGCCCGAGAACACCCCGCTGGCCCCGCTCGCGGCGCGGCTTTCGCATCTCCCCGGAAGCGGCATCTCCGCCATCGAGTATCTCGACGAGCCGTCGGCGGCCGTCCTCGTCGAGCGCCGTCCGGGGAAGTTGCCGTCGGGCTCGGCGCTCCTGCTGCTGGAAGTGGAAGCGGAGGATGCCGACGACGCGGCGCGGAAGCTCGAGCGTCTCCACGATGCGCTGGGGCCGGCGGGGGGAGGAGCGGAGGCCACGGTGCTCCGGGACGCCGACGCGCTCTGGACCCTGCGGGGCGAGAGCGGAGATGCCCTACTCGAGCGGTTCGGCTATTGCGTACGGGAAGACGTCGCGGTGCCGGTCGGAGACGTGGACCGCCTCGTCGCCGAGCTCCGCGGGATCGCCCGGCGGGAAGAAGTCCCGGTCTTCCTCTACGGACACCTCGGGGAGGGGAGTCTGCACCCGAACTACGCGGTGGACCCGACGACCCCCAAGGCCGAGCGGGTTCGCGCTGCCGTGCTCCGCGCCGCCCGGGCACTGGGGGGCACGATCAGCGCCGAGCACGGGATCGGGATGCTGAAGCGGAGCTTCCTCACCGAGGAGCTTGGCCCCGAGACGGTCGCGCTCCTCGGGGCGGTGAAGCGCGCGTGCGACCCCGACGGGATCCTGAACCCGGGGAAGCTCTACCCGCCGCCCGCACGGCGAGGGTGACCACCTTCTCGGTCGCCTTCGGAAGCGGGAGGTGGGCAAGCTGCAGGGGCGTCACCCACCGCCGGCCGGGACTCGTTCGGGCCGGGGATCGGCCCCGGGGGCGGCCGAGGAAGGCGTGGAGCTCCACCGAGAAGTGGCTGTAGGCGTGACGCACGGAGCCTAGGCGGGTCAGCCCGCCCGCCTCGAGTCCGGTCTCCTCGTAGAGCTCTCGACGAGCCGCCTCCTCGGGGCTCTCGCCCCGTTCGATCCGACCGCCCGGAAACTCCCAGAGGCCCGGGAGGAGTCCGGTGTCGGCTCGGCGCTGGACGAGCCAGCGACCCCGCTCCTCGAGGACGATCACGGCCGCCCGGATCCTCGGCCGCCAGGGGCGTCTCGGTCGGATCGGCAGCGCTCCCGGGTCGTCGAGTTCCCGGAACGCCCGGCAGGCGAACGAGACCGGGCAGGCAAGGCAGTCCGGGCGGATCGGCCGGCAGATCGTCTCCCCCAGCTCCATGACCGCCTCGTTGAACGTGCCGGGGTCGGACGGGGGAAGGACCGATTCCAGCGCTCGCTCGAGGCGGGCTCGAACCGCGGGATTCCGGAGCTCACCCTCCTCTCGAGTCCACCGGGCGGCGACCCGTAACCCGTTCGCCTCCAACGCCACCACGGGTTCGCCGAAGGCGATCGCCGCGACCGCCCGCGCGATGTACGGGCCGACTCCGGGAAGCTCCTCGAGCTCTGCCGAGGTCGAGGGGAGCGAGCCTCCGCGTTCGTGGACGAGCTGCTGGGCGGCGGCGCGAAGGTGGTGCGCGCGCGCGTAGTACCCCGCGCCCTGCCAGACCTTGAGCACCCGACCCGCCGGCGCCCGCGCGAGCGCCGTGACGGTCGGGAACGCACGGAGGAACCGCTCGAAATACGGAACGGCTTGGGCGACCCGAGTCTGCTGGAGGAGAACCTCCGCGACCCACACCCGGTACGGGTCCCGGTCGACGCGCCAGGGAAGCGGCCGGCGCCGGAGACGGTACCAGCGGAGGAGAGCGGGCGAGAGCGCCCGAGGGAGGCGCACCGAGGCGGCGGAAGGGGCACCCACGGCGTTTCGAACGCCGGACGTACGGGAGGCTTAAAGCGGAACGGGGTTTCGTCGGAGCGTCGTGGGCGAGCGAACGGAGCCGGTCCGGGTCACCGACGCGACTTTCGAGCGCGAGGTGATCCGCTCCTCGCTGCCGGTCGTCGTTGACTTCTATGCCGACTGGTGCGCCCCGTGCCGCGTCGCGGAGCCGCTGTTGCGTGACCTCAGCGCCCAGCTGGCCGGACGCGTGAAGATCGCGAAGGTGAACGTCGACGAGGCGGCGCTCGTCACGCGGTCGTACGGGATTCACATGATTCCGACGTACGTCTTCGTCGAGGCCGGCCAGGAGAAGGGCCGCGAGGTCGGCTCGGTCGACCTGGTCGCGTTCCGCGAGAGCGTCCGGAAGTACTTCTCGAAGGCCCGGCTCAGTGGCGGAAGACGCGCCAGCCGGTGAAGTACATCGAGATCCCGTACCGCTCGGCGGTCGCGATCACCTCGGGGTCCCGCAGGCTCCCGCCGGGCTGAAGGATCGCGGCGACGCCGGCCCGTCCGGCCACCTCGACCCCGTCAGGGAAGGGGAAGAAGGCGTCGGAGGCGAGCACGGAACCTTTCGCCCGGTCTCCCGCGACCTCGCAGGCGAGCTCGGCGGCCTTGACGCGCGTCGGCTGGCCCGAGCCGATGCCGACGGTCGCCGTCCCCTGCACGAGCACGATCGCGTTCGACTTCGCGTGACGGGCCACGCGCCAAGCGAACTCCAGGGAGGTGCGCTGCGCGTCGGTGATCTCGGGCCCGGTGACGTGCTTCCAGTCGGTCGGCACAAGCTGGCGGACGTCCGACTCCTGAAGGAGGAGTCGGCCGAGGGCGCTCTTGGCCTCCCACCGGCCGGGCACGAGCGCCGGGGGTGCCGTCCGGAGGATCTTCACCTTCGGCCGGTGGCCCAGCGCCTCGAGCGCGGCCGGATCGAAATCGGGGGCGACGAGCAGGTCAACGAACACCCCCTTGAGCGTCGCGGGGTCGTCCGGCCCGAGCGGCCGGTTGACGGCCACCACGCAGCCGTACCGCGCCACCGGGTCGGTCGCGACGGCGCTCGAGAGCGCCTCGGCGAGTGTCGGGCCGCTCGCGACCCCGCACGGCGTCGCGTGCTTCACGACCGCGGCCGCCGGAGCGGAGAACTCGCTCACCGTCGCAAGGGCGGTGTCGACGTCTAGGAAGTTGGTGTACGAGAGTCCCTCCCCCTTCAGCACGGTGAACGGACGGGGCGATAGGCCGGCGCCGACCGGGGCCGCGGTGCCGTACGTCGCCGCCTTCTGGTGCGGGTTCTCCCCGTATCGCAGCCGGATCGGCTCGCGACGGAAGACGACCTCGTCCGGGAAGAGTTCCTGAGAAGGGGTGCCCGGGCGGAGACCACGGGCGATTGCCGCATCGTAGGTGGTGCAGCGCTCGAACGCTCGCACGGCGAGGCGTCGGCGCGTCTCGGCGCTCACCGTGCCGCCGCTCGATCGCATCTCCGCGAGCACCAGGTCGTACTCCGAGGGGTCCGATACGATCGTGACCCAGGCGTGGTTCTTCGCCGCGGCCCGCGCGAGCGTCACGCCGCCGATGTCGACATACTCCTCGAGGTCCTCGGCGCCGGGGTGCTCCGCGAGGTGCCGCTCGAACGGATAGAAGTTGACGACCACGAGGTCGAACGGGAGGAGCTTGCGTTCGGCGAGCTCCTTGCGGCCGTCTTCGGTGCGCGGGGCCAGGATTCCGCCGAGGATGCCCGGATGCAGCGTCTTGACGCGGCCGCCGAACCACGAGGCGATCCCCGTGAGCTCCTCCGCGGGGCGCACCGGAACGTGCGACTCCGCGAGCGACCGGCGGGTCCCACCGGTGGCCCATAGTTCGACTCCGAGCGCGGCGAGGCCCTGAGCAAACGGCCCGAGACCGGTCTTGTCATCGACGGACAGCAGGGCCCGTTGGATTCGGGTCCGAGACGCCGGTTCGGTCGCCACCCGCCGTACCCGGAACGGGGAGGGAGGCAGGGAGATAAGTTTCGCGGACGGGGTCCGTCGCTACGGCGGTCGGACTGTCGGAAGAGGGGCCGGCCGAGCGCAAGTATTAATACGCCACCGCCGGCTAAAATCATCGGACGGGGCGTGACCACAGGCCCCGACGCGAATGCCACGCGATTCTCGATGGGCCCGGGCACCCGCCGCTCGGCGTCCGTTTGCCGCCGCCCCGTCGGCCCGCCGGGCCTGGCGGCGTCGGTCCCGGAAGGCGCAGGTCTCGGCGGTCGCCACGATCCTCGGGCTGATGCTCGTTGTGACGTTCATCGCAAACTACCTCGCCACCACCTTGCCGAACACGATGGGCCAGAACGATCTCCAGCACGAGATGACCGTGGAGAACCAGGTGGCGCAGCTATCCGCGCGCGTGGTGGCGATTGCCGCTCGGGGTGCCCTGGGAGCGCAGGTCACGCAACCGATCACCCTCGGCTCTCAGGGGGCGCCGCCGTTCGCCGCCCCGGACGGAGGGTACCTCACGGCCCTCTCGTCGATCGCCAACACGACGGGGAACCACCCTCAGACCGGGGTCAATTTCACGCTCGCCGGACCCACCGAGTACACTCCTCCCACCGGCTTCGGGCTCAACCTCAAGAGTCCCCCGAGCGGATGCACGTACAACTCCACCTCGTTCAACTGTCCCGCGATTAACAAGAACACGCCGATCAAGTGGAACATCACCGGGGTCAATGGACACCCGATCTCCGTAACGCTGGGCACCGGCCAGAACCTGGTCCTGCTCAACTTCTCGACCAACAGCTCCGTGATCACCATCTCGGGCTTCTCGGGGATGCCGATCTACATCCAGATCATCGGGAACAACGACAGTCTCGCACTCTCCGGGAACGGCGGTGGCAACAATCCGATCTCCATCAACATCACCGGCAGCTACGACACGGTCCAACCGTACAGTTTCCCCGGGGGCGCCTCCACGGTCCTTCTCCACGTAGTCGGGGACAACGACGTGATCAATGGGGATTCCGTCGGCAGTGGAGGGGGCAACACGTTCCTGATGAGCATCGTCGGGACGGGCAACAGTATCCTCCTCACCCCGCAGGGGGCCGACAAGTACTACGCCTGGTTCACGGGGTTTGACGCCTTCAACCCGACGTCCCCCTTCTGTCCGTACGGGGCGCTCGCGCACAACAACCAGGTCACCGGGTACAACAACGGGATCGGCGGGAACAAGAACTCGTATCTCTACGAGACGTTCAACAACTCTACCGCCTATCCGGGCTCGGGAACGGTCTACCCCGGGACCCAGTCCACCCACCGTTTCTCGATCACCAACGGGACGGTGGCCCCGTTCGCCTGCCCGTTCGTCACCGCCGTCACCGTCCCGTTCACGCCGGCCGGGGTCGCCGGGTTCGTCGTCCACCTGCAGAACACCTACGCCCCGGCTGCGGAGGTGGCGTACGACCAGGGCGCGGTCGTGTTCGCCCAACCGGGGGGACTGCCCATCTTCATCGTGCCGCCGCCGATTACGCTCGCCAACGGGGTGATGACGCTGTTCGTCCCGTGGTTTTCGAACAGCGTGAGCGGCGAGGCCGGGATCGGCACGGCGGACGTGAGCCTCCGGTTGGTATCGACTACGGCGGTCACCGTCCCGTCGAACGGCTTCGGCTTCGTGAACGGCTCGAGGATCACCGTCACGGTGGTCTCCCAGTATGCGGCGGCGTGGTACGCGTACTTCCTCGGTCTGAGCGCGTTCCACCCCTACGTCACGTGCACGGGCTCGAACCAGGTCTGCACCCGGAACTACTACTCGACGGGAATCGCTCCGCTCGGGACCGTGACGCTTTCGATCCCCGCGAGTGGGATCAAGCTGGCGATCCTCACCGCGGTGTTCTCGGTGAACGTCCTATAGTTTCGAATCCGCCCTAAAGGGGCGGCCGGCCCGTGCGGCTAGGGCCCGTCCGCTTCCCGTCGGCCGCGGAGCCATGCTTTGGCACCAAGCAGGGTGCCCCAGGTTCGGTACGGCACGAGCATCGGGCCGCCGGCGCCCGTCGTCGGGCTCGCGGACCATGCCGCCCGAGCCGCGGCGGCCGTGAGGTGATCGACCTCCACGATGGCCCGGCGGCCCTCCGCGCGGATCAGACGAAATCGCAGGGCCGGGATTCCGGCCACCGCGAGGCGGTCCGCGAGCAGGCCCTCCCACGACCGAGGAGAGCCAACGAACGAGGGAAGAAGTTCCCCCGCCACCTCGAGGCCGAGGTAGCGGGGGCGCCGGACGGGAGTCGGCGTTGCCTTACCGGACGAGGTCGATGACTTCCTCGGACTCACCGGCCGCGTAGCCTCCCTTCTGTCCGAGGAGGCTCTGGGCGCGGACGCCGGTGATGATGAGGAGCACCTTGATGGTGT
>Ga0187770_10002540_pt1 | contig 10228 bp, 7 predicted proteins | sample 0116_SJ02_MP02_2_FD_133154 | JGI IMG/M metagenome (GOLD analysis project Ga0187770, IMG submission 133154) | Tropical peat soil microbial communities from peatlands in Department of Meta, Colombia - 0116_SJ02_MP02_20_MG | ecosystem: Environmental > Terrestrial > Soil > Wetlands > Peat | place... | reverse complement strand
CTCGACGTTGAACGGCAGCGCGTAGCCGCCGTCGCCCACGTCGTCCCGACAGTTGATCTTCTTCACCACGCCCTTGCGGTTCCGCTCCTTGATCGTGAGGTCGCCGATGACCGAGGCGCCGTTTTCCTCGGGGTGGAGCCGGAAGTCCTCCCGGAGGCGTTCGCACATCACCTCGAGGTCCTCGATGAGGAGGTTCGACTCGTCCTCGCCGTGAAACTTCGCGTCGTCCCACGCCTCGCTGATGTAGTAGAGCTCGCGCAGGGTCGACGTCTTCTTCTCGCGGGCCATCTCGTTGATGAAGTCGACCAGGTAGAACGTCCGCAGCAGCATGAGCGCCCCGTCGAGCTTCCGGGCGCTTCGGGTGCCCATCGACCGGCCGAGCTTCCAGACCCCGTCGCGCGCCTGGAACGTGATGTTCTGCTTGGTCCGGAGCGGGAGGCGCATCCGCGGGATCTCTCCTCGGCCAAGCTGGTCGTAGATCTGCTCGGCGAGACCGACGGTCGGCGCGAGCGCGTCCGCGCGCACTCTCACCGGCTCGTCGTCACTCTTCTTCGCTGGCGTGCGCGCTCGCTTCGGCGGCATCGTAATCCACCTCCTCTTCCGCGGTCGTCCCGTTCGCGGCCGCGTCGGCCGCGGCGGCCTCGGCGGCTTCCACGATCGTCCGGGGGAGCCGGATGTCCCAGTCGCCGGGCAGCGGTTCCGCCCCGAGGATATGCGCCTCGTCGATCCCGGCCACGTACCAGTCGAGGTCGTTTGTCTCCACGTCCGTCTTCGGCGGGAACGAGAGGGTGAGGGCCGTCCGTCCGTTCGGCGCGAGCTTCGGGAGCGTCCACCAGGCGCGGCCCAGCGCGGCGTCGGTCCCGTCGGGCGCCGGGTCGAACGCCGCGAGCGGGAAGACGTCGGGAGGGATCTCCACGAACACCTCGAGGACCCGGGGGCGCGGAGTGTAGTTCGTGACCTCCACCTCCGCCCGGACCCCGGTCGCGGTCGCCTCGACCGGCGACTCGACGTTCACGATGTCCATGATGCGTGTGACGACCGGGGTGAGGTCCGGCACGGGTTTCCCCACGAGATGGCTCGTCTTCTCGGCGAGCTTCGGAAGGATCCGCTGGATGATCGCGAACTTCTCGCTCGCGAAGTCCCGGCGGCTCTTCCTCGAGAGGTGGGTCCGCAGGTGGCGAGCGGCCGCCTGGAGCGCGAGGGTGAGCTCCTTGTCGATCTCCGGGTCCTCCGCGACCGCCTCCTTCGCCTCGCTCGTGAACGGGACCTTGATCGAGGCGACGTGGACCAGGATAAGCGCGGGGCCCGACGGGATCCCGGCGCCCCCTTTCTGTTCCAGGCCGTAGCGCCGCCAATCGAGGGTCGCGATCGCGTTGGTGATCGCGCATGCGCCCTGCTGGAAGAGGAGCGGCACCCGGTTCGCGAAGCGGAGGATCTGCACCGGCTGGTCGGCGGGCAGTCCTCCACCGTAGACGAGGCCGACCTCGACCATGAACGGGAAGCCGGCATGGACCTTGGGCGGTCGGCTGACCGGCGGGCAGTAGAACTCCGGCCGCAACTCCCCGAGGACGTTCCTTAGCCCCCGCTTGATGAGCATCGAACCGATCGGCGAGAGTCCCTCGGGAGAGGGGGCGATGAGCGGCGCTTCTCGGAGGGCGCGGAGCAGCCGCTCCTGGTCCTCCCCGATCACCGAGCCGGGCGTCGCGCTGCCCTTGAGACCGGCCGCGGCGAGAAGTTCCTTCGACGCACGGACGCTCACGCCCTGGAGGTCCTTCGTGAGGAACTCGGAAAGCGTCGCTTTCCGCGACCCCTTGAGCAGGTAGCCGAGCTCGCCGAGCTCGAGGCCGTACGGATGGGGCAGGGTCTCCTTCGCGACCGGCGGCAGCTCGGTGCTCGCCCGTTCGAAGGTCACGCGGGTTCCGTCGGGTTCGACGAGGACGATGCGCGCGTGCGGGTTGACGATCGCCGTCCCCCGAAGGTATTCGTAGGGCGATTGCCGCCCCCGGATGTATCGCGCCTTCAGGACGAGCTCGACGCGCGTGCCGTGGTCGGAGTCCCAGAGCGAGACGTCCTCGGAGACGACCCGCGGCTGGTTCTTCTGGGTGTCGATCACGAGCTCGAGGACGTGGGCCGCTTCCTCCTCCTCCACCTTGGAGGTGATCTTTGCGGGCCGGGCCGTGGTGAGGTTGGCGTACAGTACGGCGGCCGAGACTCCGATCCCCTGCTGTCCCCTCGCTTGCCGGTTCGAGTGGAAGCGCGAACCGTAGAGCAGCCGGGCGAACACGTTCGGGATCTCGCGCCGGAGGATCCCGGGGCCGTTGTCGGTCACCGCGACGCGGAGGCGGTCGTCGGTCTCCTTCGCGACCTCCACGAGCACGTCGGGGAGGACCCGCGCCTCATCGGCGGCATCGATCGAATTGTCGACGCATTCCTTCACCGTCGTGAGGAGGGCCCGCTGCGGGTTATCGAACCCCAGGATCTGGCGGTTGCGCTCGAAGAACTCCGCGACCGAGATCTCGCGCTGCTTGGCGGCGAGCTGCTGGGCGATCGTCGGAGGCGGGGACACCGTGCTTCCGGGGGCGCGGGTCCCCTATAAGCCACGCGTTGGAATCGAACGGGCTTCGGAAGATGCGGGAGCGGCCGGAGCCACGCCCGGTCGCCCGGCGACGTCCCGCAGCACGGGCCGGAACGGGCGCCAGCGCACCGATTCCGCGAGGTCGACCTCAAGGAGGGCGAGCGATTCTTCCGGCGCTTTCGGGAGGAACTCCACCGTCGCGGTCGGGATCGGTTCGCCGCGGGCGTCCCAGGCGCCCGAGCCGCCGCCGAAGACGACGCCGTCCTCCACGCCGACCCGGTTCACGTAGACCACCGGGACCGCGTTCTCGATCGCCCGGGCCGGCAAGAGGCGCTCGAAGAGCTTCCGGCTCGTCACGGGGGCCGCGGAGATATTGACGAGGAGCTCGGCCCCGCCGAGAGCGAGCTGCCGGGAGACCTCCGGGAAGAAGGCATCGTAGCAGACCTCCACGCCGACCGAGGCGCCCACGAGCCGGACGGGCACGCTCGTGTCGGCCGGGGTGAACGGGACCCCCTCCTCGAACGGACCGAACGTCGGCAGGTACCGTTTCACCTGGACCCGCAGCTCTCCGCTCGGGAGGACGGCGAGCGCCGCGTTGTGGACCTCCCCCGCTCGCTCGGTCGAGGCCAGCGGGGCCCCGAGGAGGAGCGTGGTTCCCGATTCCCGGGCCACCCGGCGGAGCACGGAGAGCGTCGGGTCGCCCTCCCGGAGCGCGAGCTGGTGGAACCGGTCCCCGATCCGGTAACCGGAGAGGTAGAGCTCCGGGAACACCGCGAGGTCCGTACGCACCGCCCGGACCGCGGCGGCGACCCGCTCGGCGTTGCGGTCGAGCTCGCCCGGCAGCGGGGCGAGCTGGGCGAGGAGGATCCGCATCAGTAGAAGTAGCGACGGACGGAGATCAGGTAGATGAACAGGACGACGAAGACGAGGAAGAGGACCGAGATCGAGCCCGTGAAGAACAGGTACGCCGTGGTGGCGAAGACGAGGACGAGGGTCGTCCAGAGCGCCCACGTCTCCTGACGCCAGAGCGAGGTCGCGATCCCGATGAGCGCCGCACCGAGGATGGCGAGGATCGCCGCGCCGTAGACGTCGATCGACTGGAAGATCTCGAGCGACGGGGGCACGAAGCTCCCGGCGATCGTGGCGAGCAGGAACAGGACCCCGGCGAGGAGCATCACGACCCCGAACGCGGCGATGAGGATCGATACGATCGCGACCCCGAGGGGGAGGCGGGGGCGGACGGGGGTCGGCTCCCACGAGGGCGGAAGATGGCCGAACTCCACGGGAGCGCCGCCGGAGGGGGCCGACGCGTTCGCGGAGGCGGTCGACGAAGCGCCCATGGAGGACCCCTACCGGAGCGGTCGACTCCGGAGTGAGAAGATGTAGCTTTCGCTCGAGGCGCGGGCCTAGAACCGCCGTTCGGCGGCGCCGTAGGCGAGGCGCTCGAGAAGGTGGCGGTACGGTCCGTTGGGCACGGGTTCGAGGGCCCGGATCGCCCGGTCCGCCCACTCCATCGACTCCCGGGACACCACGGAGTCGACCCCGGCGAGGTCGGTGAGCTCCCGGAGGCGCAGGAGGTGCTTCGTGCGCTTGCGGCGGTGCTGAAACAGCTCCTCGAACTCGGCCTGGCGGCGAGGGTCGAGATGCGAGTAGGTCTCGAGCGACACGAGGGTCGGGTTCCCTTCCCGAAAATCGGTGTAGAGCGGTTTTCCGAGGAGGTCCGGGTCGCCGTAGACGTCCAGGAGGTCGTCGCGGATCTGGAACGCGATGCCGACCGCCTTCCCGTACGTCTGGAGGGCGTCCACGGTCGCGGGGGGAACCTCGGCGATCTCCGCGGCGGAGGCGAGCGCGGCCGCGATGATCGCCGCGGTCTTCCGCTCCACGACCCGGAAGTAATGTTCCCTTCCCGAGGAGAGGTCGAACCGGCTCGCGTCCTGCAGGACCTCGCCCTCGACCAGGTCGGCGCACGCTTCGCCGCACCGCAGGATGATCGACGGGGAGTACTCTGCGGCGAGCTCGAACGCGCGGACGAACAGGTAGTCCCCGCCCACGATCGCGAGGGGAACGCCGAAGGCGCGGGGCATCGACGGGCGGCCGCGCCGGGTCTCGGCGTGGTCGATCACGTCGTCATGGACGAGCGTCGCCGTGTGGATGAGCTGGAACGCCGCCGCGAGGGAATGGATCGGCCGCGTCGAGTTCGCGCCGAGCGAGCGGAACACCGCGGCCATGAGGAGCGGCCGCACCCGCTTCCCGCCCATCGAAACCGCGTATCGAGCGGCCTCCGTGAGCCGGGCGTAGCGCGAGCCGAGGACCTGGTTCAACCGCCAGTCGATGTCGGAGAGGTCCCGGACGAGCACCGGAAGGAGCGGTGAGAGCTCGAGGGCGGTCTCCGTGCCGAGCGTCTGCGCGACGAGCGCCTCGAGCGAGGGCTCGAGCGACTCGCCGTCGCCCGCGGTCGTCAGGAGTTCCCTCCGAGGCGGGGGGGCCAGCGCAGCCGCATCATCGCATCGAGACCCGGCACCCCGATATAGCGCATGCCTAGGGCCAGCAGGAGGTCGGGCCGCGCGAAATGCTCGCTCCATCGCTGGATTCGGGCCGCGCGTTCGAGGGGAACGAAGAGCGCTTCGCGCCACGCACGGTCGTACTCCGCGAGCGGGGCGCCGCTCCGGACGTGCCGGGCCGCCGCCTCTCCGGCGAGCCAGCCGCTCAGCATCGCCGTCGGGATCCCGCCGCCGTTCGTCGCCATCACGAGGTTCGCCGCGTCCCCCGCGAAGAGCGCGCGCCCCCGCACCAGGCTCGCCGGGGGAGGTCCGAGCGGGACCCACCACGCCGTCTTCGCCCGTGCGGGACCCAGCTGCTGCTCGGAGAGGAACCGTGCGAGGAGGCCACCGAGGGTGGCGCCGCGAGGGAGCTCCGCGACCCCGAGGCCGACGTTGGCGTCGTTCGCTCGGGGAAACCGCCAGGCGTAGCCGCCGGGGGCGACATGGCCGAAGAAGATGTCGATCCGGTCGTCGAGCGGTCCGTCGACGGTCGCGGTGATCATGCGGAACAGCTCGCGCTTCGGAGCGAATCCCACGGACCGACCGACGGTGGAGATCGGACCGTCGGCCCCGATGATCACCGTCGCCCGGACGCGTTCCCCGCCGGCGGTTTCGACCACGTCGTCGCGCACGCCGGTGACGCCGAGCGGGAACCTCAGCTCCGCGCCGGCCCCCTCGGCCCGGAACGCGAGCGCCTTGTCGAAGGCCCGCCGGGAGACCGTGCACCCCGCGAGCGGGAAGCGGAACGAGCGACCGAACGGCGAGATGCACGCCATCTGCCGCGTTTCTCGAAGCACCGTGTTCGGGGGAACGTCGAAGGCGCGGCGGATCAACCCGTCGCAGCCGAAGAGGTCCGCGAGCTCATGCGGCGCGGGCACGAACTCCCCGCACTGGACCGGGTGGCCGAGCTCGGGACGGTGGTCGAGAAGCAGCGTCGTGGCCCCGCCCTCGGACGCCGCCCGGGCCGCGAGCGAACCGGCCGGGCCCGCCCCGACGACCACCACGTCGTAGCGGTCCATCCCCTCACGCCCCTACCCCGAGGAAATGCTGGGCGGCCGTCTGGATCGCGCCCAGCACCGGCTGCGGGTAGATCCCGAAGGCGACGATCGCGACCGCCGCGATGGCAATCGCGGCGGCACGGGCATACCCAAGACCCCCGGCGGGGAGGGGCGGCGCCCCCGAACCGCCCACGACCGCGCCCGCCGGGAGCGGGCTCGGCTCGGGCTGGTCGAAGAACATCACCTTGAGCACCCTCGCGTAGTAGAACACCGAGAGGGCGCTGTTGAGCAGCCCCGCGACCGCGAGCCAGACGAAGTAGCCCTTGGCCTCGACGGCCGCGCTGAACAGGACGAACTTCGAGACGAACCCGACCGTGAGGGGGACCCCGGCGAGCGACAGGAGCATGAGGCCGAAGGCGACGCCGAGGAGCGGTCGACGGAGGCCCAATCCCTTCCAGTCGCTGATGAGGGGGCCGACGCCGAGGGCGGTGACGCCGGCCACGACCAGGAACGCGCCGGTCTTCATGAACACGTGCGCGAACATCTGCAGCGTCGCGCCGGCCAGGGCGGGCGAGGTGCCGATCGCGATGCCGATCAGCATGTAGCCGGCCTGGCTGATCGAGGAGTACGCGAGCATCCGTTTCATCTCGCGCTGCAGGAGGGCGAGGACGTTGCCGACCGTCATCGTCAGGACCGCGAGCACCGCGAGCGTGAGCTGGAGGATCGGACCCAGGTCGAGCGTGCCGCCCGAGAACGGGCTCCCCCCCGCCCCGGGCGCGAGGAACAGCACCGGGCCGAGGAGGACGAGGAAGAAGGCGAACAGGCCGACCTTCTTCGAACCGCCGGTAAGGAACGCCGCCACGTCGGTCGGGGCGCCGTCGTAGACGTCCACCGCCCAGGCATGGAAGGGCACCAACGTGGCCTTGAACGCAAGACCGGCGATCAGGAACCCGTAGCCGAGGAGGACGAGGACCGGATACCCGACCGCGCCGGCGACCGAGCGGATCACATAGAGGTTGGTCGTTCCGTACGCTCCGTAGAGGAGCGACGCCCCGAAGAACGAAAGGGTCGTCGAGAGCGCCCCGATGATGTAGAACTTCATCGCCGCCTCGAGCGAGCGGACGTCGCGGCGCGTGTACCCGACGAGCAGGTACGTCGAGATGCTCGTGAGCTCGATCGAAAGCAGCAGGAAGATGAGGTCGGAGGCGACCGCGACCAGCAGCATGCCGAGGGTCGCGAGGAGGAGGAGGCCGTAGAAGATCGGGGCGCCGCGCTCGTGCGACGGGCGGCTCATCGACGCGAGCCCGACGAGCAGGGCCGCGATGAGGAAGATCCCCTGGAACACGAAGCCGAGGGAGGTGAACGCGTAGAGCGGGCTCGCGCCGGGGGCCACCACGGGGTTGACCTGGCCCGACGGGACCGTGGCGAGGGCCGCGATCGGCGCGAACCCGAGGTCCGCGAGGACGAACAGGAGGGCGAGCGCGGTCGCGCCGACCGCCACCGCGCCCACGGCCTCGATGCGCCGCACGCCGAGGACGTCGAGGAGGAAGACGAGCAGCGTCCCGGAGAGCAGCAGGATCTCGGGGAGGAACGGTCCGGCAAACTGGGAGAAATCCATCGTTCTAGGTCCCCGGGAATCCCTTGATCGGCGAGCTCATGATCACGTTCACGAGAAGTCCGGGAAGGACGCCGAACAGCACCGCGAAGCCTACGAGCAGCGACATCCCGGCCTGCTCGTGCCACGGTACGTCGTGGGCCGTGGTCGGGATTCCCCGCGCCGGGCCGAACAGCATCCGCTGCATCATCCACAGGTAGAACGCGGCGGTGACGACGAGGATGATGAGCGGCACGAGCACCCAGTACGCGAGCGTGTTCCAGGTGGCGAGGAGCGCGGTGAACTCCGCCGGGAAGCTGATGAGCGCCGGCAGCCCGAGCGACGCGAGCGACCCCACCATGATCAGCGTCGAGAGCGTCGGGGTGGTCGGGGTGATGCCCCCGATCTCGGGGATGTCGCGCGTTCCGAAGGTGTGGTGCACGCTCCCCGACGTCATGAACAGGAGCGCGCTCACGATCCCGTGGGCGAACATGAGGAGCACCGCGGCGAGGAGGCCGAGGGAGGAATCGAGGGCGATCGCGAGCAGCACGATCCCCATGTGGTTGATCGAGGAGAACGCGACCAGCCGCTTCATGTCCCGCTGCGCGAGCGAGACCACCGAGCCCCAGACGATCGAGACGAAGGCGATGACGTAGAGGAGGGGCTGGAGGGTGTGGAGGCCGCTCGGAAGGAGCAGGACCGCCCACCGGATGAGCCCGTAGCCCCCGAGCTTGAGGAGCAGGCCGGCGAGCAGCACCGACCCTCCCGTCGGGGCCTCCACGTGCGCGTCCGGGAGCCACGTGTGGAACGGGACGATCGGGAACTTGACCCCGAACCCGAAGAAGAGCGCGAGGAACAGGAACGACTGGACGACCGCGGTCAGCCCGCGCGCGGAAGCGTAGATCGCGGAGAAGTCGAACGACGCCGCGCCGGAGTAAAAGACGAGGGCCAGCAGCCCGACCAGCATGACGATCGAAGCGACGTGCGTGTAGACGAAGAACTTGAGCGCGGCGTACCGCCGGTTCGGCCCTCCCCAGTACCCGATGAGGAAGAACATCGGGACGAGGACGGCCTCCCAGAAGAGGAAGAACAGCAGGACATCGAGCGCGATGAAGACCCCGAAGCAACCGAGGCAGGTGAGGAGCACGAGGCCGAAGTACGCTGCGGGCCGCCGTGACTCCTCCCACGAGTACACGACCGTCGCGAGCTGGAGGACCGCGGTGAGCAGGATCAGGACGAGGGAGATGCCGTCGACCCCGACCGTGTAGTTGACGTGCATCCAGGCGAGGGAGATCCAGCCGTACGACTCGCCGTCAGCGAACCCGGGAACGAGGGCGCTCGAGTAGCCCGGCCAGCCCGGGAACGACAGGAAGAGGACGCCGACCTCGGCGAGGAAGACCACGGTCGTCCCGAGGGCGACCCATCGGGCACGGGTGCCGGCGAGGAACGTGAGGACGGTCCCGAGGGCGAGGGTCGCGACGATCGTGGAGAGGAGCGGGATCATCTAGCTCCCTCCCAGCTTCGAAACCAGGAACGGCGCTACGATCAGCAGGATCACGAAGAGCGCGATCAGTCCCGCCACCACGTACGCCGCGTAGTCGGAGACGACCCCGGACTGGATCCGCCGGAGCCGGTCGCTCACGAACGCGAAGGTCCGCTCGAAGCCGTGGACGGTCCCGTCGATCACGTACCGGTCGAAGAAGTCGGCAGCGCGGGCGACGGTGTAGACGCCCTTCGTCCCGACCCAGTCGTAGCCGACCTTGAAGTAGTAGCGGTTGAGGAGGAGCCGGCGCACCGGCTGGGCCGCGCTCGCCTCCGGAAGCGCGAAGAGGCGGCCGTTCCCCCAGAGCCGCCAGGCGAGCCCGATGCCGCCGAGGCCGAGGGCGACGCTCACCGAGGAGAGGAGGAGGTCGGTCGTCCCGTACACGGGAGGGATCCCGGTCGCACCCGCCCCCGACAGCAAGAGCGATTGGAACCCCGGCAGGAAGATGAGGAGCCCGCCGCCGACCGCGAGGGCGGAGAGCGCGATGAGCGGGACCTGCATCACCCACGGTCCCTCGTGGGCATGCGGGAGGCTCGCGTCGCGGGGGTGGTCGCCCGAGAACGCGAGGAACCAGGCACGGAAGATGTAGTAGGCGGTCAGGAACACGGCCGCAAAGGCGAGGAGGAAGAACGGCCAGTACGCCGGATGGCTCCCGAGCTGGGAGTAGACGGCCGACAGGATGTCGTCCTTGCTCCAGAACCCGGCGAACGGCGGGATCCCCGCGAGCGCGAGGCCCCCGATGGCGAACGCCGCCGCCGTGAGGCGCATCGGCTTCCGCAGCCCGCCCATCTTGAACAGGTCCTGTGTGCCGACGGCGTGGATGACCGAGCCCGCCGCCAGGAAGAGGAGGGCCTTGAAGAACGCGTGGGTGAACAGGTGGAAGAGCCCGACCATCGCGAACCCGGCCCCGACGGCCATCACCATGTAGCCGAGCTGGCTGATCGTCGAGTAGGCGATGACCCGCTTGATGTCCGGGTG
>Ga0187770_10002539_pt1 | contig 10229 bp, 6 predicted proteins | sample 0116_SJ02_MP02_2_FD_133154 | JGI IMG/M metagenome (GOLD analysis project Ga0187770, IMG submission 133154) | Tropical peat soil microbial communities from peatlands in Department of Meta, Colombia - 0116_SJ02_MP02_20_MG | ecosystem: Environmental > Terrestrial > Soil > Wetlands > Peat | place... | reverse complement strand
TTCCTCAGTTGACTTAGACGCGATGGTAAAGGACGTCTATGATCCACTAGGCACGTTCTATCGCTACACGCTGCCTGTTTCGCTTATAAAAGCAAAGGTCACTGAAAGTAAGAGGTGAACGGAAATGGGACAAAAGATCACAGTTGAGCCCGTATCGAGAATCGAAGGCCACGCGAAGATCACCGTGAACCTCGACGATGCAGGTGAAGTCAGCGACGCGCACCTGCACATCGTTGAGATGAGAGGGTTTGAAAAGCTTCTGCAAGGGAGACCTGTCGAAGACGCCCAGCGAATCGTAACGGCCATTTGCGGCATCTGTCCAGTCAGTCACCACCTCGCCTCGGCGAAGGCGGCAGACAATGCATTGGGTGTCGAGATTCCGCGGCCCGCCGCGCTGCTCCGAGAGCTTATGCATATGGGGCAGTACATACACAGCCACACGCTGCACTTCTTCTACCTTGCGGCGCCGGACCTGATCTTCACTCCCGACGGCGATCCGAAGAAGCGGAACGTTTTTGGCGTGATTGAAGCAAACCCCGAGCTTGCAACACAAGCGGTCCTCAACAGAAAACGTGGCCAAGAGATGATACGGACTATTGGCGGAAGGGCTGCACCGGTGACTGCAAAGCCCGGCGGACTCACGAAGGGGATTACCGAACAAGAGCGTCAGAAGATGTTGAAGGACGCCCAAGACTCGATTGAGTTCACAAAACTCGGCTTAGAAGTGGCTTCTCCGATATTCGAGCAGTATATGGACGTCATTAAGACTCTCGGAGTCGTCGATACCCCAATGATGGGCCTTGTCAAGGCCGGCAACCTCGAGTTATACGACGGGACACTGCGTATGATGGATACCGATGGGTCCACCATTATCAAGGAGTTCGATCCGACGAAATACGCTGACTACATTCAAGAGCGATTCAACGATTGGTCATATCTCAAGTTCCCCTACTGGAAGGAGAAAGGATGGCCAGACGGTATCTATCGCGTCGCTCCCCTGGCGAGGATCTGCGTGTGTGACAAGATCTCCACGCCGCTAGCCAACGACATGCTCACGGACTTTAGAGCTGCCTTCGGCAGGATGCCTCAGCAGACGTTGCTCTATCACTACGCTAGACTCATCGAGCTGATGTACGCGAGCGAACGTGCGGTTGAGCTCCTAAACGATCCCGACATAACCAGCACAGATGTCTGGGCAAAGCCAGAAAAGCGAGCGGCTACAGGAGTTGGCGTGATTGAAGCGCCTCGGGGAACGCTCATCCACGAGTACACTACGGACGACGAAGGATTCATCACGAAAGCCAACATGATCGTGTCGACCGGTCATAACCAAGGAGCGATAGACTTGGGAGTTCGCGAGGCCGCAAAAGCCCTAATAAAGGATGGCAATCCGCAAGAGGGGCTGCTGAATCGACTTGAAATGGTCGTGCGCGCATACGACCCGTGCTTCTCGTGCGCGACCCACACAATTGACGGGCGCTGGCCGATCAAACTCGAGCTCGTGGATCCGGACGGAACAACCAGAACGTACACCAACTACTAGACAAGAACAGAATCGATAAGGCATTTTTCTGCCTTATCTCCCACTTTTTTTTTGCTATTTTTGCAACGTCACCGACTTTTACATCGGCTGATTAGCTCTGCGGGTGGCGGCATCAATACCCATGATGGCATCGTGAGCGAAATCCCACATCACGACTCTTTCCGTGCCGCAGCCAATCTCAAGCTCTCGTGAGTCTGTAATTTCGCCAATCTTAGCTGTTACCATCCCAGCATCATCGAAGATGTTAGCAATCTCCCGCACGTCCTTAGGTCGTGCAGTTAACACAAATCCCATTCCTGGATACATACGCAGCCAGAGGTCCATATCCATTCCATCAGGGATTGGAATTTGATCTAATTCTACGAAAGCTCCTGCCTCAGACACTTCAAGCAGCATGCCAAGGGTGCCAATCATCCCTGGATTGCTGATGTCTTTTCCTGCTGTCGCGAGACGGCGCCGCGCAATGCGAGGCATAGCTTGGAGCTGTGCTCGGATTACTTCGGGATGTTTCATCGTCGTTGTGTCCCAACAGAGGGTGCATGACGGGTGGACGCGCCCGTCCATGTCGACAGCTATGAGAACGTCGTGCCCTTCCTCGGCAGCGGAACTATAAATGATAGAATCGGTCTTCACAGTGCCAATGATCGCGACGTCAAGTGCATTGTACGCGGTATCTGGGTGGACGTGGCCACCAACGACCGGCACGCCAAATTTCTTTGTCGCTTCGCTCATCCCCGCCAAAACGCGGTTGCAGATTTCGGTCGAATTCGCCGAAAATACGTCGACCATTGCCAACGGAGTGCCGCCCATCGCCAGAATGTCGTGAATGTTTACAAGCACAGCGCAATACCCGGCCCACTCGGGATCGGCGTCCATAAGCTTCGACCAGATGCCGTCGGCAGCTATCAAGAGCGACTCGTCACCGCGCTCGATCACTGCGGCATCCTCTCCGAAGTTGCCTGAACTGAGGTCTGCAGCGAACCATTTTACAAGCGGCCCTATCGCTCGCTTTCGCGTTACTCCTTCAAAATCGCGAAGCGACTGTGCCAATTCTCGGAGCTTCATGTCCTCCCCAAACATTAATAGAAGTAGCACGTTCTTATAACATTATACTGCGCCTCTGCACTAATTTCCACGCCAGACTGCTATGGACTTAGCCGAAAAGTACCGCCCGCGGACTCTTTCTGAAGTACGAGGCAATCGTAAAGCCGTCGAAGAGCTCCGAAAATGGGCCGTAAAGTGGCCAAACGACAAGTCAGCCGCCTTGCTGTACGGGAGACCCGGTACAGGCAAGACGTCTGCGGCCATTGCACTGGCAAATGACATGGGCTGGCAGGTGCTTGAGCTCAATGCGAGCGATAAGCGCACCCAGGGAATCATAAGCGAAACCGCTGGACAAGCGTCACAAAACACGTCCCTCCTCTACGCCCAAAAGTTGATACTGCTTGACGAGATTGACAACTTGCACGGCACCTCTGATCGCGGCGGTGCAAAAGCCACGACAGAGCTTGTCAAAAAGACACGCGAACCCGTGATACTAACCGCCAACGATCTATACGGCGTGTCGCCGACGCTTCGTGGGTACTGTAAACAGATCCCTTTTCTCCCGATTAGAGAAGAGAGCGCACAACGAACGCTCCTAGACATCAAGCACAACGAAAAGAGAGAGATTCTCCACGCTCGCAATGCGGTGGCCGATATTACGATGCGGCTAGAATCGCCAGAGCGTGCGACGCGCGACGCAACGGAGTTAAAGGCGATAAACGCTGATCTTCAGACACTTGCACACATAACGTTCGACTTCGCACTCCAGCGCACCATACGCGAAGCTCAGAAAGCAACAGCTGATGTTATAAGCCGGTTAGAATCGCCAGAGCGTGCGACGCGCGACGCAACGGAGTTAAAGGCGATAAAGGCGGAACTAGAAACGTTGACAGGTTTGTCCGACGAGCTGAGAACGCTAGACGAGAATCTGTCAAACCTTGACCACGCTTTGAATGTGATCGACACGTCCTTGATCGCGCAGATAGCAAAAAGTGCAAAGGGCGACCTCCGCTCGGCAATCAACGATTTTCAGGCCTACTTCGCGGGGACAGACTTCATGACTGCAGCCCGTGACCGAGCTCAATCTGCGTTTGACTTAATGAGAAGCGTCTTCGGCGACCGCGAAGCGACTAAGCCGCTCGCCGTCTCATATGCAGTTGATCAAACGCCAGAAGACCTTATCCACTGGGTCGACGAAAACATCCCTCGTGCCTTACAGGCAGACGGACTCTCTTGCGCGTTTCAGATATTAAGTAGAGCTGACGTCTATCTCGGACGAACCAGGAAGCGGCAGCATTACAGCCTGTGGAAATATGCCGCGGAACTCTTGACGTCTGGCGTGAACGTTGTGGCTCAACAAAGCAAAGGTCAAACTAACGCAGCGCCCAAGTTTTCGTCGCCTACCCACTGGATGCGACTCGGACAGACACGCTCTAAACGCGCTTTACGTGACGGCATCGCGTCCAAAATAGCTGCGACAAATCGCGTTTCTGTCGCCAACGCGCGCCAAGAAATGATTCCCCTTTACAAAGAGTTCGCGCGGGCAGACGCCGCACATGTGGCCGCCGCGCTTGGTCTCGGTGCAGACGAGCTCGCCTTCTTAATGGGCGCTAAGAAGGAGGCAGCGGCGGTGAAGAACGCGCTACAAGAAGCAGAGCGATTAATCAGCGAACAGACCTCAAAAAGCGAATTGATCCCAGATCCCGAATTCGCGTCATATTCCGACGCGCCAGACCTACCATCTAAAGGCTTTGACAAAAAAACGCAAGCGCGTCTAAAACTGCAGCCAAATCGACCGCGCGCAGCAAGCGACGACCTCAAAAACGACCAAGGCCGCAAACAGAAATATCTCGATGAGTTTTAAATCTAATTCGCTGTGTTCGCACCCATTCGTTCGTTGAATCGCTTCAGAACCTGAGCCATCAGGGTATTTTGCACGAGTGCCTTGTGCACTTCCGTACGAGCTTTTTTCTTCGCATATGGGTCTTGCTGGAAGTCGATGCTATCATACTCGACCCGAGCGAGTATGAGTCCCGACGCCGGCGCTGATCGAATTCCTTCAGCGTGGGCGTCTGGATTCAGCATCTCACCAAACCATTCTACGCTTCTTTGCGCTTTTCCGACGAGCGTTATGGCACTGACAAGTTTTCTCATCATCTTCCATACGAAACTGTCAGCAGCGACGTCGATAACGATGAAACCGGCCGATTCATAAACATCGGACGAGAATATCGTCCGCACGGCCGACTGACGTTTCTCGAGGCTGAAATTTCGAAAATTGTGAACCCCGGGCAAAAGATCCGCTGCTTCTCGCATTGCAGCAACGTCGAGCATTTCGTCGCAAAGCACATATTGATACGCTCGCAGAACAGCGTCACGCCGAGCATTGAACGTCGTTGGCACCTCAGCGCGTGCCCACGTCCAAATGTCCGCAGGGAGTTGAGTGTTTACCCGACGAGGTATTGCCAGCGCGCTATTTTCAGTTTCGAACGAAATGACTGCGGCGACAGCGTGAACTCCCTTGTCGGTTCTTCCGGAAGCTGTAAAATTAGCGGCTCCGACCTCTTCGATCAACTGCAAACGACGCAGAGCTTCGACAACCGCGCCCTGCACGGTCTGTCGACCTGGTTGTGCTTGAAAACCCGCATAATTTGTCCCAAGATACGCAAGGCGGAAGGCAACTTTTGACTTTTTCATGACCTGTCTCAGCACTTTAGAACGTTCAGCACTTTAAGCTTTCAATGCTTGTCGTACGGATTCGGAGACATTTCGTCGGGCTTCGACTTTATGATGAACTACCGTTCATTTCACCTTATTGCGAAACAGACGGGACAAACGAAGGGGGCGGACACAGTAACTTATTTACAAGATACTTGTGATTAGCATAGAAGACAGATGACCTGCGGGGTTTCACTCAGGGCTGTTTCCTGCAGAAAGAGGCAAAATGAAGGCGATTCTCGGGTTTGAAAACGGCGTCGCCTTTGTCGGTCAACATTTTGGTGCGAAGCACCACGCGACTGGCGAGCTCGTATTCGCCACCCCATACACCGGGTACGTAGAGGCCCTTACAGACCCGTCTTACAAGGGCCAAATTTTGCTTTTTACCTATCCGTTGGTTGGGAACTACGGGATAAACAATGATGACTGCCAGTCAGGCGGGATAAAAGCAGAAGGATTTGTCATAAGAGAGCTTTGCGAGCATCCCACGAACGACAAGACGCTAGACGACTTCCTCAAAGCCCACAGCATTCCCGGCATCTGGGACATCGATACGCGGATGATCACCATTATGGTGCGTGATCAGGGCGCCATGCGAGCGAGCCTTGTGCCTTCAGCAAGAAGCAGCGCCGCCGAGATAAAAAAAGCGATCGCTCTTGCACGGAAGACGCCGAATATTTCCACCCTAAACCTCGTATCGCAAGTCACGTGCAAGGACGCTTATAAAATCCCTGGCAACGGCAAGCGTTTTGTGCTCATGGATTTTGGCGTCAAGCGAAACACTCTAAACAATTTAAAGCGTCGCGACGTCGATATTATAGTAGTGCCTGCTGATACGTCGGCAAAAAAAGTTGCAAATTATGAGCCCGACGCGATACTGCTTTCCAACGGACCCGGAGATCCACAGTGCGCCAAGAACGGTATAAACGTCGTGCGTGAACTAGCCGGCCAAATTCCAGTTTTTGGAATATGTCTCGGCCATCAACTTATCGCTCGTGCGCTGGGCGGCGAGACGTTCAAACTCAAGTTTGGGCATCGAGGTGCGAATCAGCCCGTTATCGACCTCGTCAGCCAGCGCGTTTACATCACAGCGCAAAACCACGGTTACGCTGTCAGATATCAGGAGGGGGGTGACATGACGGTCACGCAAATAAACGCTAACGACAGGACGGTCGAAGCAATTGAAAACGAATACCTGCACGTCCTGAGCGTTCAGTACCACCCTGAAGCGTCTCCTGGCCCGCACGACCTCGAAAAGTCATTTTTCGATAATATTACGGGCCTCGCCACTGGCTCGCTGTGAATCGCCAATCCTAACACAAGTACTACCAGTCATGCCAAAAAGAGCGGATATAGAGAAAGTACTGCTCATCGGCTCTGGCCCGATCGTGATCGGCCAAGCAGCTGAATTCGATTTTAGCGGAAGCCAGGCGTGCACCTCTCTGCGAGAGGAGGGCGTAAAGGTCGCGCTAGTAAACTCAAATCCTGCGACGATTATGACCGATCCGAATATGGCCGAAGCCGTGTACATCGAACCTCTCAAACCCGACATTGTCGCAGCGGTTATCGAGCTAGAACAACCCGATGGAATCATTGCGGGTCTTGGAGGTCAAACGGGCCTAAACGTTACGGCCGAGCTGGCAGAGATGGGGGTGCTGACCGAGCACAGCGTTGAGCCTCTGGGAACACCGCTTGAGACTATCTATATGGCCGAAGATAGAGAGCGGTTCCGCAATACAATGGAGAGCATTGGGGAACGGGTTCCCCGCAGTCACGCCGTCTACGATTCAAAAGACTATCAGTGGCTAGCCAGTGAACTCGGATTGCCTGCAATCGTGCGATCGGCGTACACACTCGGGGGTGGCGGAAGCGGCATAGCCAGAACCGAGACACAGCTGAAAGCCATTATCGAAAGTGGCATCAAGAAATCAAGGATAGGGCAAGTCCTCGTAGAAGAAAGCGTGCTTGGGTGGAAGGAGTTTGAATACGAGGTGATGCGCGATTCGGGAGATACCTGTATCACGATCTGCAACATGGAGAATATCGATCCGATGGGCGTACACACCGGCGAATCGATTGTCGTTACGCCTTCGCAAACCCTTTCCGACGTTCAGCACCAGATGCTGCGAAGCGCTTCAATACGAATTATTCGAGCCCTCAAAATTGAGGGCGGCTGCAATATACAGTTCGCCTTAAAGGGCGACGAGTATCGTGTCATAGAGGTTAACCCGCGCGTCTCACGCTCATCGGCGCTCGCGTCGAAAGCGACGGGCTACCCAATCGCTCGCGTTTCGGCGAAAATCGCTATCGGAATGCGTTTGAGTGAGATTCCCAATCGGGTGACAAACGAGACGCCGGCTTCCTTTGAGCCGACGATCGATTACACAGTGATCAAGATTCCACGCTGGCCATTTGACAAGTTCACGAGCGCGGATAGCAGGTTGGGGACGGCAATGAAAAGCACCGGCGAAGTGATGGCAATAGGCCGAACGCTTGAGGAATCGCTGCAGAAGGCGATTCGCTCGCTGGATTTAGACATCCCGGTTTCCTTCCGCGAAGATCCCTTCGACCTGATATCGACCCCGACTGACAAGCGGCTGTTTCAGATCTATAGCGCTCTTAAAACTGGACACACAATTGCGGAAGTAGCTCAAAATGCGATGATCGATCCGTTTTTCGTGCAGAAGCTCTGGCATATCGTCGACTTTGAGAATTACGTTGAAGCCAAATATCAACGGCGACATAGCAAGAACATAAGCGCGGACGATCTACGACGTGCTAAAAGGCTGGGATTCACCGACCAACAAATTGCTGACTTAACTGGTGTTCGCCGTGAAAAGGTTACCGATCTTAGACGACGAAGAACGCACAACGTCACTGCGACATACAAAATGGTCGATACCTGTGCGGCTGAATTCAAAGCCCAAACGCCGTACTACTACTCCACGTACGAGCAGCAAAATGAGGCCATCCCCACCAAACGGCGGAAAGTGCTCATCATAGGAGCCGGTCCCATTAGAATCGGACAAGGGATTGAGTTTGACTACTGCACAGTCCACGCGGTCCTCTCCCTGCGAGAGGAGGGCATAGAAGCACAGATCATAAACAACAACCCCGAAACTGTTTCGACGGACTATGACACGTCAGATAAACTCTTTTTTGAGCCCCTAACGTTGGAAGACGTGATGAACATCATCGAAACAGAGGAGCCTGAGGGCGTTCTTGTGCAATTCGGCGGGCAAACCTCGGTAAACCTCGCAATTCCCCTTGAAAGAGAGATCAAACGCAAAAAGCTGTCAACAAGAATCCTCGGCACGTCTCCCGATTCTATTGACATAGCAGAAGATCGAGACCGGTTTTCAAAACTGTTGGAACGTCTCAGCATACCACAACCGGAAAGCGGTTCCGCAATCTCACGCGAAGACGCAATTCGCGTCGCAGGAGAGATCGGCTATCCGCTCCTTGTTCGACCGTCGTACGTCCTTGGGGGCCGCGCTATGGAGATCGTGTACGACGAATCTGAGTTAGAGCGGTACATCGAGGAGGCCGTCAAAGTTTCGAAACAACATCCGGTGTTAATTGACAAATTTCTGCAGCACGCGCTAGAGATTGACGTCGATGCAGTTAGCGACGGCGATCAAGTTTTGGTACCTGCCATTATGGAGCACATCGAAGAGGCAGGCGTGCATTCAGGGGATTCAGCAGTCGTTATCCCTGCCCAATCTATTGACAAACAAATGCAGGAGACGATAACGGATTATGTGAGGAGAATCGCCCGTGCGCTGAACGTAGTCGGACTAATCAACCTTCAAATGGCCATAAAAGACGGCACCGTCTACGTCCTTGAAGCGAATCCCCGATCGAGCAGGACTATTCCGTACGTCTCTAAAGCCACGGGCCTGCCACTGGCAAAGATCGCAGCAAAAGTTATAATTGGACACCGGTTGCGAGACCTTTGTCCCCGAGAGCCAACGATCAAGCATGTAGCGGTGAAGGAAGTGGTTCTCCCATTTGAGAAGCTACCGGGTGTGGATCCTATTTTGGGCCCTGAAATGAAGAGCACGGGCGAGGTAATGGGCATAGACTACGACTTCGGCAGGGCATTCTATAAAGCGGCTCTCGCGAGCGACAACGAACTTCCGCTAGCGGGCACGGTTTTCATTTCCGTGCGAGACGAAGATAAGCCCGATCTGTGTAGCATCGCAAAATCGCTGCACAACGCAGGATTCAACCTGCTAGCTACGTCCGGAACGGCTGCGTACATTCGAGCGCACGGCGTACCAGTCGAAAGCGTGCCAAAGCTCACTGACAGCCCAGACCTCCTTGAAATGATGCGTAAAAACAGCATACAACTGATAATCAACACCCCTACGTGGAAGCAATCGCGGCACGACGGAGAAGTGTTGCGGCGCGCAGCGGTCGATCACAATACTCCGTATATAACAAGCGTGCAAGGAGCTCGGGCTTCAGCAGACGCTATACGCACGATGCTCGAACACGAAGACGAACCCCGCACGAAGAATCTCACGATCAGGCCAATTAACAGCTATATCAGTGATTTATGGCCGCAACACTGAGGCTTAAACGATGCTGCTTTTGTGGGATGTCACAAAGCGAAACGACGAATTAATCCCAACTTGAGAAGCGGGACGCGTTTTTTTGAGAATCGAACGTTAGCAACGCTGCTTGTGCATTCAGGCCCTTGTATCGAATTTAGAGGCTGATCACAAAAAGTTTGGTCGAAAACAAGGCAATTGAGGCTAATTCAGCGCCAACGAAAATGCTTTTAAGCTCGAGCGTGTTATGAGACGCAACACTATGCGACGCAGGTTTGCAGCCGTACGAACAAACACCGCGCTCCAAAATCTTTGGATACGACGCGTAATTGCGTTCGCCATCGACTCGCTCGTGCTGCTGGTCGTGT
>Ga0187770_10002538_pt1 | contig 10237 bp, 6 predicted proteins | sample 0116_SJ02_MP02_2_FD_133154 | JGI IMG/M metagenome (GOLD analysis project Ga0187770, IMG submission 133154) | Tropical peat soil microbial communities from peatlands in Department of Meta, Colombia - 0116_SJ02_MP02_20_MG | ecosystem: Environmental > Terrestrial > Soil > Wetlands > Peat | place... | reverse complement strand
ACAGCGACTGCGGATTGTCGGAGAGGCAGGCCAGCGGCGTGTCCGCTCCCATCGATCCCACCGGTTCCTGCCCGTCAACGGCCATGGGAAGAAGGATCCGCCGCAGATCCTCGTCGCTGTATCCGAACATCCGCTGTCGGAACACTATGGTGTCGTGATCCGAGCCCATGACGCGGAAGGGCTCCGGCAGGTCGTCGAGCCGTATTTGATGCTCCTTCAGCCATGTTCCGTAAGGCTTACGCTTGACCAGGTCACCCTTGAGTTCCTCATCGGAAATGATCCGCCCCTGCTCGGTATCGACCAGAAACATCCTGCCGGGCTGAAGCCGCCCCTTCATGCGGACATTTTCCGGCTTGACCGGCAGCACGCCGGTTTCGGAGGCCATCAGCACCAGGCCATCGTCGGTGACGAGATATCGCGCCGGCCGCAGGCCATTGCGATCGAGCGTGGCCCCGATGACCCGGCCGTCGGTAAAGGCAATGGCCGCGGGCCCGTCCCACGGTTCCATCAGCGAAGCGTGATATTCATAGAAATCGCGCTTCTCCGGGCTGGTGTGCTCCGACCACGCCTCAGGAATCATCATGGCCATGGCGTGCGGCAGGCTCCGGCCGGACTGCACCAGCAACTCGAGCACGTTATCGAAATTCGCGGAGTCGCTACCGCCGGGGATTACGATGGGGAACAACTTGCTGATGTCGTCTTTAAACAGCGGCGAGGCCAGCGTGGCCTGGCGGGCCACCATCCAGTTGGCGTTTCCCTTGACGGTGTTGATCTCGCCATTGTGGGCCACATAGCGATAGGGGTGCGCCAGGCGCCAGGTAGGAAAGGTATTGGTGGAGAACCGCTGATGCACCAGGCACAGCGCGCTCGTGACATCGGGATCGGTCAGCTCCCGATAGAAGTTGCTGATTTGCGGCGCCAGCAGCAGGCCCTTATAGATGATGGTCCGCGCTGAGAGCGAGGGCACATAAAACATGCCCTTGTGCTCCAGGCTCGTACTGGCGATTTCGTTTTCCGCGCGGCGGCGGACCACGTAAAGCTTGCGCTCGAACGCATCTACATCCATGCCGGCGGCGCGTCCGATGAAGAGCTGCTGGATGTAAGGCTGGGAAGCGCGCGCTACCCGCCCAATGGCAGAACCATCCACCGGAGTGTCGCGCCAGCCGAGAACGGTCAGGCCCTCTTCACGCGTAATGCGCTCCAGCACTCCCTCGCATTGCAGCCGGTCGTGCTTCTCGACCGGGAAGAAGATCATGCCCACGCCATACTCGCCCGGAGCCGGCAGGTTGAAGCCCAAGCGCGCGCACTCGCGCGCGAAAAACTGATGCGGAATCTGAATCAGGACGCCGGCGCCGTCACCGGTCTCGGCATCGCACCCGCTGGCGCCCCGGTGGGTGAGATTGATCAGGACGTGGATGCCTTTGACGATGATGTCGTGCGACTTCTCGCCTTTGATGCTGGCGACAAAGCCGATGCCACAAGCATCGTGCTCGTGGCGCGGATCGTAGAGCCCTTGAGGCTCCGGAAGTCCTTGAAAACGCTCGTCTTGGTTCATCCTACGTCCAACCTCTCTGTCCCTGGGTTCACGCACACACTAAACACTCGGTGCCGCCCAGCACCTGGATGGCGACAAATCACCAGATACTTTAATACCCGGAAAGCAACCCCCAAGTACAGCGCACAATTTCGATTCAAACGATGCAAATTTCGAATACTGACCAGGAGACCGCCGTGCTCTCACCTACCCTGAAACGGGCCTGGCGGCAGGGACAAGGCTGGGGGAAGAGATGGCAGCCTGGGCGTTGTCGGCAAGGATCCCCGCTCCGACCCCATTGCCCTTCAAGTTCCTGATAAGGTCGAAGAGCCGGCTGGGATTGATGGGCTTGGAAGGTACGCGTCCATACCTGCCGCCAGGCAGCGGTCCTCGTCCCCTTTCATGGCATGAGCGGTCATGGCGATGATGGGCACATGGCGGCGGCTTGCGCTTTCCCATTGCCGGATGGTCGCGGTTGCCTCAAAACCGTCGCATCCCGGCATCTGAACGTCCATAAGCACCAGGCCGAATGAACCTTGCTTCACCAGGGCCACGGCTTCGTGCCCATTGTTGGCCACGGTCACGCGGTGGCCACGCTTTTCGAGCAGCCGCACCGCCAGCATCTGGTTCACGGCATTATCCTCCGCCAGCAGTATCTCGAGAGGGGATTCGGGATCGGGGCGATGCAGGGGTGTGAGGGAGCGCGCAGTCGGCGGCGGAAGCGCCGCGGTTCCCAGCACAACGAGGATGGCCTGCATTAGATCCGCCCCGAATATCGGCTTCGTCAAACAGGCCCGGATGCCCGGCTGCTGACAACGCGCGGACCAACCCGTCAACGTCAACAGAATGATGGGGACTCCGGCCAGAGCAGGATCTTGTCCCATGTGTTCGGCGGTCGCGCAGCCGTCCATATCCGGCATCTGGGAATCCAACAAGACCAGCCGAAACGGCCTGCCGGCGGCGCTTCCTTTGTGCAAGACCTTCAATGCTTGGCAGCCGCCGGGGACCGCAATGGGGCTCATCCCCCAGCCGCGCAGACTTTTCGCGAGCAGATACCGGCTGGTGGCATTATCGTCCACCACCAGCACGGGCAGATCTTGGAAGGCTGCGATCGGCTCCACTGCTGGCCTGGTAAGGCGGTCTTTGGGCAACCCCAGCCGCGCCGTGAAATGGAAGATGCTGCCCCGGCCTTCCGCACCGCTGTCCACCCAAATCTTCCCGCCCATCATGTGCACCAGGCGGGCGCAGATCGCCAACCCTAGTCCGCTGCCGCCGTATTGCCGGGTGGTGGAACTGTCGGCCTGGGTAAAGGCTTCAAAGATCATGCGCCGTTTTTCGGGCGGAATTCCGATGCCGGTATCCCGGACCGTGAAATGCAAACCAACCTCGCTCTCGCTTTCCGATTCGGCGCGCACGCCGACCACTACCTCCCCTTGCTCGGTAAACTTCATGGCGTTGCCGATCAGATTGACCAGCACCTGCCGTAATCGTCCGGCATCGCCCACCACCCAGGCCGGAACCTCATCTTCGATATCGCCGATCAGCTCCAACCCTTTCTCGTGGGCGCGGAAACTCATGCTTTTCATGGTTTCGCCCAGGGTTTTCGGCAAGTCAAAATCGATCCGCTCAAACTGCAGCTTGCCCGCCTCAATCTTGGAAAAGTCGAGGACATCGTTGATCACCAGCAGCAGGGACTCGGCAGAACTCTTGACCATGTTCAAGTCTTCCCGCTGACCGGGCGCGAGTTTGGTCTCCAGAAGCAGATCGGTGATGCCGATGATGCCGTTCAGGGGGGTGCGGATTTCGTGGCTCATGGTGGCCAGAAACGCACTTTTCGCCTGGCTCGCTGCTTTGGCCGCCTCTTCCGCGCGTTTGCGCTCGGCGATCTCGAGCTGCAGATTCTCCTCGGCATGTTTGCGCTCGGTGATGTCAATGGCGGTGCTTTCAATTACTTTTTTGCCGGACGGGTCCCCCACCATCATGGCACGCTGCAGAATCCAGAACAGAGTGCCGTCCCTTTTGCGCTGCTGGCACTCGTAATTCAGTACCTGACCGGCAGTGGCCAGCTTGCGGAGAAAGATCTCGTGCGCTTCCGGAGCGGCATACAGAGCGGCGGCAGAGCCCGAGAACGCCTCCTTGGAACGGATACCGTACATGGCGAGAAAGGCGCCGTTGCAATCGACCAGCTCTCCCTCCATGGTAAAGAGCGAGACCGCCGCAAGATTGCCTTCAAACAGATCCTGATACCGCCCGGCCACGAGATTGGCGACCTGGGTCTGGTTCTCCAGCAAGGTGAGGATCATGCCAAAGGCAACAAAGTATTTGGGCATGTCCCAAAACAGGCTACTGACCGGAGGGCCCAGATGCAGAGCCCCCAGAATATCCGCCAGCGGGAAGACCACGCCCCACGCCAGAAATGAAACTGAGGTGAGGATGACTCCCGGCGAAACCCTGCAGTGATGCTGCCAGTAGAGAAAGGCGGTGATGGCAAAGAAGCCAAACAATAGGAAGTCAATTCCGTATTCCGGATAATCGCCGGCCCGGTAAACCACCCAAGCCCCTGGCGTCAAGAACGAGAACACCAGCAGCCGGATGGCGAGGCTTTTACGGTCGTAATACGTCAGGGTCAACGCCGTGGCCGTACCCATGGCCATAACCAAAGTGATCCGATAGAGCCAGGGACGGTGGACCGCAAACACCATTCCCGTCGAGTAAAGGATCGAAGGCACCGCTCCCAGCAGAATGAAAATGATCCGCCTGCGAGTGGTGGTGCACGCCCTCGAAACCGAGAAAAAAAAGCTGGTCCCGGCAAAGACGACGGTGGAATGGGCCAGCCACAACTGCAGGGTGGGTGAAATCAGAGAAAAGCTGAGCAGGCAGACCGCCGCGAAATGGATGAGAATGGCGATCCAGCCAATCATCCAGAGGGCAACTCGCCACTGGCGGTCGCGCAGATAGATCCAGGCGAACAGCGCCACCAATAGCGCCATCACGCACAAAACAACGATATGTTGGAACTGCGCCGACATCGTCCCAGCGCTGCTCTTTCTGTCCACGGCTCGGATCGCCCCGGCCGGCTGCCACGGAAAGGGTTAGGGAGTCATGGATGCACTGCGCGATCTCCTTGAATCTATCGGTCGAGCACCACGAAAACCTTAGGTGCTTTGGTCACGGCTTGGGCCAAAAAGCCACCCGGCCCGATAGCAAATCACGCCAGGGCTATCCCTTGCGGTGACTTCTAGTTCCGATAAAAAAATTCGATTGGACGGCGTTCATCGCCCGCACTACGCTCAACGGTTACGTCGGCTGGCGTTTGGGCTGGCCGCACATGGGTGTCTCTGCTCCCGCCGAACCCAACGGGAGGGCTCACTACATGAAACTTGCGGGCTTTCTGCTGCTGCTGGCCGGCTGGGCCATCGTGATATTTGCGGTCGCGCTGCTGGCCTCGAAATCGATGAGCTTGATAGCGGTCCTCGGCATCGACCATGATGTTCTCCGGCTTCAGGTCGCGGTGCACTTGGCGAAGGCGATGCGCACGGCGCGCTCGACGGGAAACTTGCGCTGCTCGTTGAGGACTTGCCGCTGCAGGCGGCCCTCGGTTACCGTAATGACTTCGTCGAGCTACTCCTGCGATCCGGCAGCAAGCAATTCAACGGCGTCCTCCGGGTAGGCCATCATGCCAAACTCCGGCACGTCCAAACCGCTCCGTTCCGACTCCTTCGAGACACGCATGGAGCGGATACTGTTGACGATCTTGAAAACCACGAACGTGCCTCCAAAAGCGTAGATGGCCATGAGCGTGGCTCCGCCGAGCTGCGTCAGGAATTGCGTCGTGTCTCCGTGCAACAAGCCGGTCACGCCCTGGCCCGCCTTCCCGAGATAGGTGGCCGCGCCCACTCCATTCCAACCGGCGCCGTAGGTGCCGTCCGCAAAGATGCCGACACTGACCGAACCGAACCAACCGCAGTATCCGTGCACCGAGACCGCACCGCAGGGGTCATCAACCTTCAGCACGCGTTCATTGAAGAGGACACCTCCACACACCAGAAGGCCGGCCAGAATCCCAATGATGACGGCGGAGTTGGGGGAGACGAAGGCGCAGGGCGCCGTGATGGCCACCAGCCCGGCCAGCATCCCGTTGCAGGCCATGGTAACGTCGGGCTTGCCGAACAGCCAGTACCAGAAGAACAGCGCCGATGCGGAGGCCGCGACCGCGGACAGATTGGTGTTGACCGCGATCACCGAGATGCGCAGGTCGCTCGCACCCAGCGTGGACCCAGGATTAAATCCCATCCAGCCGAACAGAAGAATGAAGGTGCCAGTCACCACGAAGGCCAGGTTGTGGGCGGGGAAGGCTCGCGCTTTGCCGTCCGGCCCGAACTTGCCCAGCCGGGGGCCGAGGATGACGGCCAGGGCCAGGGCGCAGAAGCCGCCCACCCCGTGGACCACCGTCGAGCCTGCGAAATCCACGTAGCCGTGGCCGAGGTGCAGGGTGTTGCCCACTTGCGATAGCCACCCGCCGCCCCAGACCCAGCAGCCGAAAATGGGATACAAGAGGCCGCCTATGAAAAGCTCGCACAGGAGAAAGGCCCAAAAGTTTATCCGCTCACAGATCGCGCCCACAATGATGTAACCGGCGGTCTCCATAAATACGACTTCGAAGAGGGTCAAGCAAAGGCTGCCCGCATCGTAGGCAGGGCCGCTTAGGAAAAAGCCCTTGCCGCCCAGGAAGCCCCATAAGCCGCTGCCAATTAAGAAATGATTCAGCGTGGGAGTACCGCCAAGATTGCTGGGAGGGGCATTGATGGCAGTGCCGCCATATTGAAAGGCAAAGCCGCAGACGTAGTAGGCGAGAAAGGCAAAGACATACGCCGCGAAGTTCAGCATCATGAGATGAGCTGCGTTCTTCTTGCGCACCAACCCGCAGGTGAGCAGGGCAAAGCCGGCCTGCATGAATAACACCAGGTATCCGGTAAGAAGCGTCCACGAGAAGTTAGTGGAAATCCGCAGGTGCCCCACACTATCAGCCAGCCTCAGGGCAACCGGTTCCTTGGCGGCCTGCGCTTGGTAGTCGTCGAACGCCTTCTTGTTTTGTGGGTAGTCCGGCGCAGTCTTGTCGGTGGGTTCAGGCACGACCAGAGGATTGCCCGCCGCATCGAGGACCGTGGATTTGTCGCCGGTAGCAATACCAGCCGGGTCGGGCTGCGGCGGCTGAGCTTGCTGGGCGCTCGCCCAGCTACTCACCATCAATGCGAAGACGAAAATGACGATTGCATTACGCGTCCATTGTCTTGGGCTGCTGACCAATGCCAAGGGCATCTTGAACTCCTCTGCTGAATTACGGAGGCGGGTACCGCTCCGTGGATTATCAGCCATCGAGATGCAGACTAACTCAGATGGCGATGTGACCTTTTTCGCCAGTCCGTATGCGCACCACCTCATCCACAGACGAAACGAAAATCTTTCCGTCCCCGATCTGACCCGTGCGGGCGGCTTCGCAGATCGCTTCCAGGACCTTTTCCAGAAGCTCTTCAGCGATAACGACGCTGATCAGCAATTTCGGCAGGAAATCCAGCGCGTACTCCGTACCACGGTAGGTTTCGGTGTGTCCCTTTTGCCGGCCAAACCCCCGCACTTCAAAAACGGTGAGGCCAGTAACTCCCAGATCGTGGAGGCGTTCCTTGACCTCGTTGAGCTTGGCAGGCCGAATCACGGCATCAATACGCTTCATGTCTAAGCGCTCCTTTGTTGGCAAACCTGAAAACTGGGCCACAGAAGGAAAGGAGTGTACCAGAGCAAATAAGGGCGCACCCGGAAAGCCGGGTTGCCGCCGCGTCCGCCGCCATGCGTGTTTTCCTCAATGACTGTCTCTTCGCAGATCCCGGTTCCTGAATTCGAGGCGCTGGGCACAGCTCAGTTGCCGAAGACAGCAGCTCTGCATTGGCCTCATTCCGTGCTTCCCTGGCAAATGCATCCAAGTGCCAAGCTCTATTTGCGGACCGCCGCAAAGCGGCTATGCGAGTACCACCCGTCGTCCCACCAATGCAGGTCGAGGTGACGTCCTTCCGAGGCGGCGTACAGGCACGGGACATTGCGGTAGCTCTTCCGGTCCCGCCACACCGAGCCCAGGCCGACCACGGAGAAGTTCCTCTGCACATCCGGATACTGGGCGCCAAAGGCCAGAAACTCGTGCAATTCCGCTGCCCGCAAGCCTTCCTCGTCGAGCTTACGGACCACCTCCTCGGACGTCATACGATCGTCAAAGCGAACCAGCATGATTTCCAGCTCTGACTGGCCCCTCCGGGTGGGCGGAAAGTTGTGGCTCGCGATAGCCGGGTGCACCGCCTGGTAATCTCCGGCCTGGATCGCTGCTTCCACCGGGAGATCGTAGTTCACTGCGACCGGGAAGATATCCCTCCGCCGGCTGGCCGCATCGGCCACGACGTCGGCAAACTTGTCGAGCAGGTTGTTGGCTTGGGCGGTGGCAACCCGGAGGATGTCATCGTCGGAGCAACCGCGCTCCTTCACTCTCTCGAGCAGGCTCTGCAGGAGCACATGCATATCCGTCATCATTTTCGACCTCCGTCATCGCGCCCCATCTGTGCGCTTGGAAATTCTGGTCCTCATCGTTCGGTCCGAACTACAACTTCACCAGGACGACCAAGGTGGCGACGGCCGCCGGCTGCTACTACCTCACACCTGCAACCCGGCGTAGAAGACAAGAACAGGCCGGGCACAAAAGTGTTGCGGTTCACCTAACTAGCTAGCTGGCGGGTAATCAGACAGATGGCGCGGCTAAGATGTAACCTAGCGGCCAATTCGATCACAGTCCAATGCATTTTTCCGCTCGCTATCATCACGGATACTTTCAAAACTTAAATCTATAACCTCTAGAAATTAAATTTATCGCCTGGGCAAGGCTGCAGCCCGGCCGGGTGGCCGCGGAATCTCGAGTTCCAGCCATCAAAAAACGCGACGCTTGCGACCAAAAGTTTGACGAAGAAAAACATGGCGCTCGCGAGTACACTCCCGTGCAATCGCGACGAGGTGGACGCATGCGTGGGCTGAAGTGAACGCCGGTTGTCGGTATCCTGGAAAGCAAGGAGGCGAGCGGCATGGCGAAGGCGAAGGAGTTTAGGGTAACTATTGAAGACAAACCGGGCGCCTTGGGGAATTGCTGCCTGGCCCTGGGGGAGCGTGGGGTGAACATCCTGGCATTTCAATCGTTCGTGGAGCACGGCGAGAGCTTGGCCCGCTTCGTGGTGGATGATCCGGCCAGCGCCAACGCGGCGCTGGGGAGCCTGCACATGAACTTCGAGGAAGTGGACGTTGCCGTGGTCCGGCTGACGCATCGCCCGGGTGAACTGGGCCGCGCCGCCTTACGGTTGGGCGAAAACCAGATCAACATTGACTACTCCTACTGCGGGCTGGAGCCGGGATCGACCCTGCCCCTGGCGGTCTTTGGGGTTGACAACGTGACCAAGGCAGCGGCCTTGCTGGACGCGCTCGCCGCCAAATAGTCGGTGCTGGCGGGCGCGTCAAGGCAACCAACGCCCGCTTGCCGGCAGTGGTGGTTTCCTGCAAGTGCACGGCGCGCCCACGGGTTTGCACACCTGCAGATGCAACGCAAAACTGCACACATCTTGCGTCTTAACCAACTAACTACTTGACAGATTTCTCTGCGCTGTCGTTTCTTGCGTAAGCCCCGGCGCGACTCGGCGCAGGAAATCTTCCGCACGAAAATTTTTCGTGCTAGTATGCCGAACAGACGCCAGGTTCGTCAGGGTTTTTGGTTCCGCAACTCCGGCCTAAGATTTTCGGCGCAACCCAGGTTGTTCAGCCCGGGCATTTCGCACAGCACGTCCTGCTCGGCAGCGTCCTTTCATACTGTTCTTTTGTTGACGAGTTCTTTCCGCCGTCTCCGCCCCTCCGGAGGCGGCCGCCGAGTGGCCGCAGAAAAATGTCGCTTGTGTCCGCAACCGCCGCAGTCAATCCCTGGATCCGAATTCTCGGGGCCCTGGAGAAAAAGATCAACCGCACCACCTTCGAGACCTGGCTCAAGCCCACGCGCTTCAGCCACGCCGAAGGCGGGGTGCTCTACATCCGCATGCCGCGCCCGGAATTCCGCGTTGTCGAAGAAAAGTACATGGACCTCATCCTGGAGGCCATCGACAACCTCGGGCTCGACCTCCAAGACGTGAAGTTCGTCACCGAAGAGGACGATCCCACGGCCACCCCGGTGCGGCACACCTTCCCGGCCAAGCCTCCGCAGGGGGAGAATCCCGCCGCCGGCCCGGCGCGCCCCGGATCGCAGGCGCGCTTCGACTTCGACTCCGCCGCCCAGCTCAATCCCAAGTACACCTTCGACGGATTCGTGATCGGCGCCGGCAACCAGTTCGCTCACGCCGCCGCCCGCGCCGTCGCCGAGAACCCTTCGAAGTGCTACAACCCGTTGTTCCTCTATGGCGGCGTGGGCATGGGCAAGACCCACCTGATGCAGGCCATCGGCCAGGAGGTCAAGCGCAACCAATCGCAGCTCTCCATCTGCTACATCTCCAGTGAGAAGTTCACCAACGAGGTGATCAACTCCCTGCGCTATGACCGCATGAGCAGCTTCCGCGACCGCTTCCGCACCGTGGACGTGCTGCTCATCGACGACATCCAGTTCCTGGCGCAGAAGGAGCGCACCCAGGAGGAGTTCTT
>Ga0187770_10002537_pt1 | contig 10238 bp, 6 predicted proteins | sample 0116_SJ02_MP02_2_FD_133154 | JGI IMG/M metagenome (GOLD analysis project Ga0187770, IMG submission 133154) | Tropical peat soil microbial communities from peatlands in Department of Meta, Colombia - 0116_SJ02_MP02_20_MG | ecosystem: Environmental > Terrestrial > Soil > Wetlands > Peat | place... | reverse complement strand
GCGAGGCAACTCGCAGTGGTTACTGGCTACTGTGTCTACGAGAAGAAGAAGAATCGGGAGATCAAGAATCCCAAGCAAATCAAACTGAAGAACGGCAGGCCGGCTATCAAGGGCACATGTGCCTCTTGCGGCAAGCAGATCTTCAGGATTGGCAAGCTGAAGTAGATTCACTCTCCCGATTCCTTTTTTATTTTCATGTTGTGAACCGCTGAGTGCCCTGGACAATGCTCAAGCTCTACAACAGCCTCGGTAGAAAACTGCAGAAGTTCGAGCCCATTAAGGAAGGAGAGGTGAAGATGTACTGCTGCGGCCCCACTGTCTGGAATTACGCGCACATAGGGAACTTCAGAACGTTCGTCTTCGAAGACCTGCTGCGACGCTACCTCAAGTTCAAGGGTTTCAGAGTCTACCAGGTGATGAACATCACAGATGTGGAGGACAAGATAATCAAAGGAATCAAGGAGTCCCACAAACCTCTGAAGGAGCACACACGATTCTACGAGTCGGAGTTCATGGCGGACATGCAATCGCTCGGCGTGGAGACGGCCGAGGTCTACCCGAGGGCCACGGATAACATACCGGAGATGATCGGCCTGATCGAGGTCCTCCTAGACAAGGGGTACGCCTACAAGGCGCCGAACGGGTCGATTTACTACAGCGTCTCGAAGTTCAAGAACTACGGAGCCCTCTCCGGTGTCAGGCTTGACTCGCTCAAGCCCGCGGGGAGGGTCGAGAGCGACCATTACGAGGAGAAGATGGAGGCAGCGGACTTCGCTCTCTGGAAGGCTTGGGACCCCGATGACGGCGAAGTCTTCTGGGAGTCAGAGCTGGGGAAGGGGAGGCCAGGTTGGAGCATAGAGTGCTCTGCTATGTCAATGAAATACCTCGGAGAGACCTTTGACGTCCACACCGGAGGCATGGACAACAAATTCCCCCATCACGAGAACGAGATAGCCCAGTCAGAGGCCGCGACCGGGAAGAAGTTCGTGAACTACTGGCTGCATTCCGAGTTCCTGAACATCAAAGGTGCAGAGATGCACAAGTCCGTAGGGAACGTGGTCTACCTAAGGGACCTTATCAAAGCGGGGTGGGACCCGATCGTGGTGAGGCTCTTCCTCATCAGCTCAAGGTACAGGGATCCGGTGGACCTCACTGATTCGTCTCTGGAGCAGGCGAGGGCTCAGAGGGCGCGGATAGACGACTTCATCATCCGACTCAAGTCTGTCGCGGGTCCCAACTCGAAGCCAGCTGAAACGTCAGAGAAGTTCCTTAAGGAATTCGAGGCTGACATGGATGACGACCTGAACACGCCCAAGGCGCTCTCCACCCTTTTCACCTACATCAAGCGGATGAACACGCTCATAGACTCGAACTCGGTCGGGCAGGAGGAGGCCTCGAAGGCTATCAGCGCCCTGAAGCGTGTTGACTCCGTACTTGGCATCATGGACTTTAAGGATGAACAGCTCGAGCCACGATTGGCCGCCCTGTTGACGAGGAGGGATGAGGCAAGGAAGAGGAAAGACTTCGCAGAGTCGGACAGGCTCAGAAAGGAACTGCTCGCCGAAGGGATCGTCGTCGAGGACACTCCAACGGGGAGCAGATGGAAGCGTGTCCCCTGAGGTTAAAGGTCGAAGTCCAACAGCTCAATTTCAATAAATCCTCCCGATATTATCCGCACGTCGACCGCCGAGATGGCGCATGGTGGTCACTGCAGAGTCTGTTCTTCCAAAGGCGCTGGGGCTGAGGTCATCGGCGCTGAAGAGGCCTCTGCTGCTGCAGTCCAAGGCGTCCAGGATTGTCTTGGACCCCGACGGGTCGGTGCGTTCCTTCGACTCCCTTCTTGAGAAGCGCGCTCTCTTCGGGTTCGAACAGGTCTGGTTCTACAAGATACAGGCGGGTATCGTGGTTCACGCCCAGAGACCGGACTGGGCCATAAGGGCCGCCCCTCGCTCTGCGCAGCTTACGGGTAGGGTCTTCGATGGTGTTGAGGTCGCCCAATCGCTGGAGTTCTATCGGGGGCAGTCTCTCGGATATCTCAGGAGGCTGAGGCTTCGGAATGGGGGTCCCGCACAGATCAAACTTCGCATTATCGAAGTCGTCGATCCAAGCGCTGCCCACTTTGGGGGAGCAGGGCGCAGGTGGGGGTCATTGGGGGTGAACGCCTTCAGCAGGGAAAGCCACGTGGCGATGGATGAAGTCTCTGATCCACCTTCGGCGAGAGTCGTGGGGGCGTCCCCCTCTCCATCGAGAATCTACATGACAGCGAGCAGGAGCAGGGCCCAGGAGCTGGTTACACTGGGGGAACTCCCCGAGGCGACGGCAGGAATGTCAGGGCAGGTGCTTGTGCTCTTATCGCACGACTTCGAGCTCAATCCAGGGGAGGGGAAGGACATTCTCCTCGCTTCCCTCTACAATGCTGGTAAGCTCGAGGAGGTCCTATCTGATTTCGGCCGTATCCAATCGGGGGAGAAGCAACCTTCCACCGTGCGGCCACTAATCGCCACTTCTGACCCTGCGGTCACGGAAGCCTGTGCCTGGGCAATCTCGGCGATAGAAAGCGGCTCCTATGCCGAAGACCCTCTCGAGCGCTACGAAACCCTGCCGGCGCTTGTCTTGGTGGACTCGGCGTCCACAAGGCGCGTAATCTTAGAGTCAAGGGCCGCTATTCGGAAGGACGGTTCTCTCCCGCATTCAATGGAGCCCTCCAAGCCCGGTGTTCTCGAAACTTCCCTGCTGCTGAAGGGGGTCGCTACTTACGTCACTCAAATGCAGGACAAGAAGCTCGCCAGGGCCGATTACCCTATCGTGAAGAAGCTCGCCTCTTTCCTCATCTCGTCGTCCAAGGATTTCCGGGTCGAAACTGACTCCACCCTCCCACAGGGGTGGCGCAGGTGCATGGGGAGGGGTTACCCGACCGGAGAGATCCCCGAAGTCTCCCTTGCCGTCGCCTCTGCCCTCGAGGCCGCCTCCCAGGTTGCCAGGATGGTGTCCAAAGCGGACGATGCCGGAAAGTATCGCGAGCGAAGTGAAATGATTTCCGAACAGGTGAGGAAAAGACTTGTGGACGAGCGCGGCTTTCTCGCGCTCTGTAGAGACTCCGCAGGTAAACTCCGCACTGATGAAACCATTGACATGGCGGTGGCTGCCTACAGGCACCCCTTCATGAGCTCGGCCGAACTTGCCGCGGCCCACAGGCTCCTTGAGAAGGACTTCGACACCAAGTATGGCCCCAGGTGCGTCCCTACGACCAACCAGGTGTACTTCAACGCGTCTTACGGCGAGGGACAGCTTGGAGCGGTTTGGCCGCGTGCCGTTCTGTCTGACGCTCTTGTCTGCTACAGAGCGGGACTCGCCGGGATGGGGAGTCTGACCCTGCTAAAGGTGGCGCGGCTGGTGGCAGACGATGTCGTCAAGCTCGGGGGGGCGCCGGGGCTATTCCCCAGGTGGGTAGACGTGGAGAGTGCTGAGGCGCACGGAGACGAACCCGATGCCGTTGGAGCTGCCCGCTTCATAGAAGCTGTGCTCGAAGGGGAACTCGGTCTCCCCGGAGGGGCCGAGAGGGCATCATTCGCTCCCGCTCCATCTTCAGGTCTCTCTTGGATCATGGCGACAGACATCTGGGCGGGGGACCAGACCTGCGTTTTCCTAGGCCGGGGAGGGGGGAAGGCTCACCTGTTCTTCAGCGGCGCCAAGGCGGAATCCAAGGCCGGGACGAAATTCGCCAAGGGGGAGCGTCTGGAGATTCCAGTCAAAGGAGTCTGCGGCGTGACATTCTACTCGCCCGGTCAAATCGTGTGCATTGGGAACGGTACTTCTTCCCAGGTTCGATTCACCCTCACATTCGCCCCGAAGGCAGCGGAGCTGTTGAAGCACCTGAGCTGTGCCCTTGAGGCCTACGACGGTGCAAAAGGCGCATGGACGAAATGTGGGAGTATCCGGGTGTCATCCTCAATGAGCTTCGAGGCAACGGTCGATGCCAACGACTGGAGGGCATACCGCGTGTCTAGTCCTTAATAGGAGAGCCCGCAATCGTCGTCAGACCTTGGGAGGAACCTCAGTCACGGCCAACGGTGGCATCCAGGTGGATCTGGGAAACACGAGGTACGTCCTCGACCCTCACACACACGTCCGCGCCGACTACACTTTCGTCTCCCACGCTCACGTGGACCACATGCACAATCCGTCGAAGAACGAGCGTGTGATTGCCTCCTCGCTGACTACTGAGCTCGCAAAGGCGAGGGGATATGACCTCGGGGAAACCATCGAGGAGGCCGACGGAGTGGAGCTGCTCGACTCCGGCCATATACTGGGCGCAAGGGCCATTAGGATACAGGACGAGGTCTACTATACGGGAGACGCTTCGGGGCGTGCCCGCGCGTTTCTAGGGAAGTGCAGGACGAGACAGGCACGGATAATGGTGATGGAAACCACCTACGGCGTTCCCGGGTACGTCTTTCCCCCCACTGCCAAGCTCGTCAAGGAGGTCAACGGTCTGATCGCGACCGCCTACGACAGGGGAGTGCCCGTGGTGCTCATGGGCTATCCGCTGGGAAAGGCACAGCTCCTCTCCTACTTCTTCTCCAGCTGGGAACCGCTGTTCTACTACGAGAGCGTCGACACCATGAACCGGATCCACATGGCGCACGGAGTCCCTCTGAAGTCTGGGAAGAGGTTCGACCCTTCCAAAGACCAGGACCGACTCCCCCATGGTCCATGGGTAATGGTCAGCCCCATGGCGAGCGGGCGGAGCAGGCTGATGAGTCATCTGAAAAAGGAATACGGGGCCATCCTCGTCGCCTTCAGCGGCTGGGCCCTCGGCCACCGCTACAGGTATACGATGGGTGCCGACTACTCCTTCCCCCTCAGCGATCACTGCGACTACCAGGAGCTCATCAACCTGGTCCAGTCCGTCAGCCCTGAGATGGTGTACACGGTCCATGGGTTTGCAGCAGAGTTCGCAAGAGACCTGAAGAGAATGGGGTTCTCTGCAAGGCCCTTGGCCGCTTACCAGTCCTCGCTTTCGGACTATCTCGAAGAGTAGGCCCAATAAATAGGCCAGATTGCGGACTGCCCCTCTTTGATTTCAACCACGTCAACCCGCCAGAAGATGTTCAACCTCGGTTACTGGCGTAGATTCATCAAGTTCAATCTGGTCGGACTCACGGGCGTATTAGTCAACGAGGGTCTGCTCGTCCTCCTAGTCTTCTACGGGGTCTACTTCCTCTACGCCAGCGCAATAGCGATCGAGATCTCCATAATATCAAACTTCGTCCTTAACGATCTCTGGACTTTCAGAGACAGGAGGCACGGCCACGTGGTCACGCGGTTGTTGAAGTTCAACGGACTGATGCTTGTCGGACTCGCGGTGAACTTGGCGATACTCTATTTCGGCACGGACTACCTGGGGGTCCACTACGCCCTGTCCAATCTTGCGGGGATAGCAGTGGCCTTCGTTGTCAGATACTGGCTCAGCGTCAGGTACGCTTGGATCAAGAAGGAGGAGGAGTCGGTCATTCCCTCGGACCCAGATCATCCGCTCGCGACTGGGTGAAGCTACGGACCTAGGCGACCCTGAGATAGATTGGGCGGCCATCCAGGTCGGCTTCCTTCCACCCGCTCCTGCCCTTTCTTTCTCCAGTCAGTTCCACCCTCTTCACCCGCACGAGGAAGGCAATCTCTTCCTTTCTGGGCCCTAGAAGAGCAAGGTCCTCGTCCTCAAGCCCTCCCAACTGGGCGACCTCCAACAGCGCGGTCGGGACGTACCCGCTCTCCTTCCTCAGAGCCTGTAGTCTGCGTGCCACATCCCTCACGAGGCCCTCGGCAACAAGCTTGTCGTCCCTTTCCTTCCCGACCGCCACGAACACTCCCCCCTTCTCCGCGACTTCGAACCCTTCATGGGCCGTCATAACGAGCTCAAACACCGAGAGCGGGACGTCGAACAGTCCCGCCTTCACCGGGGCAGCCCTTCTATACGCACGCAGCGCATCGATGCCACGCAGAGGACGCAACTCCCTCAAGACATCCCTGGTCTTCTCCTTGAAGAGCGCTCCCACCCTCGCCGTGCTTGGCCTCAGTTCGAAGTCAGCCGGGAAGCTCGACGGGGCGGTGACCACCTCGACCTTCTTCACGTTGCAGAGCAGGGCGATGGTGCTCCTCGCCTTCCTGGCCAGAGGTCCGCTCGGGGCCGGCACCAGCACCTCGACTGACCCGAGAGGCCAGCGTCTCTTCAGCTTCGCCTTCATCCTTGCAGAATTGCACGCCTCTTCGACGTTCAACGAGAAGTCAACTGTCCTTTCGGCTTCGCGCGAACCCGGGGTGCGGGTTCTGCCCTTTCCGACCGCGAGAAGTGGAGCCCTCCACGACTTTGGCGCGAAAACCTCCTGGTACAGGTACTCTGTGGCGAACGGAGAGATAGGATGGAGGAGCTCGTCTGCCCTCCCCAGCGCGCTGCCGAGGACAGCGTACACCGCCAGCCGCCTCCCCTTCGCCTTGGCGTCCTCCTTCCAGAGCTCGCCTCTTACGAGCCTGACATATGTCTGGCTGAGGTGGGTGATGACGAGCTCTTCGACTGCCTTGGCACCCTCATTGAACCTCGCCCTCGAATAGGCTCGGTAGACCTCCCCTTCTGCGTCGGATAACTTCGCGAGCAGCCACCTGTCTACAGTGGTAAGGAGTCTCCTTCCCGATGCCCAAGACACCGTGTGCTTGCCGGGGTTGTAGCCATCCAGCTCCCCGTTCTGCCGCAGATAGACGTGCAGATGGTAGAGCGTGTTGATTACCTGATAGGGGCGTCCCGACATCTCCTTCATGTCGAAGTTGACGGAGTCCTCGGGGGAGGACTTTGATATTACGTAAAACCTTGACACGTCAGCGGAGTTGTTCCGCAGGAGGTCAAGCCCCTGGACCACGTTCCCGAGCCTCTTGCTCATCTTCTGTCCCTTCTCGTCGAGTACGTGCCCCTGGAAGAGGAACTTCCTGTAGGGTGCCTGCGGCTTGCCGGTACGAATCACGTTTAGCAGCAGAAGAGTATACGCCCATCCCCTTGTCTGGTCTATGGCCTCTGTAAGGAAGTTGACCGGCACCAACTCCTTCACCTCGCCGTCAGTGAAAGACGCGTATGGGGACGCCCCGCTGTTGTGCCAGGTGTCGAGCACGAAAGGCTCCCTGTACGCCTTCCCTCCGCACTTCGGGCATCGGAGCACCACCCTGTCAGCCCAGGGCCTGTGCAGCTCAAAATCCGGCCCGTCTGGGAGCACCAGCGCCTGGCTCACTATGCTCTTTCGCGAGAACGCCCCCACCCTCTCCTTGCACTCCTCGCACACCCACACGGGGAGTGGTGTGCCCCACACCCTCTCTCTTGTCACGCACCACGGCGGCGACTCAGCCAGCCCCGCAAGGAATCTGTTCCTCGGCCCCTCGAAGAAGTACTCGACCTTCTCGGCCGCCTTCACAACATCCTTGCGTATCCTGTCCACCCAGTAGAAGTACTCCCTCCTTGCGAGCCAGACGATCCTGTCGTCAGACCTCCAGCACACCGGGTACTCGTGGACTATCTTGCCCGCGTGGACCAGGCTCCCCTTTTCTCGCAGGGCTTCCACAACCTTCTTGTCCGCGTCCCGGGCGAACATCGCAGCGAAGACACCCGCCTCCGAGGTGAAGTGCACCCTGTCGTCGAAGGGGGCGAAGACCGGGAGCCCCCTCCTCTGTGCGACGGCGAAATCCTCCTCTCCGTTGGCGGGGGACATATGGACGAGCCCGGTGCCAGTTGTGATGTCGACAAAGTCCTCGGCGACCACCCTGTGAGCCTTCGCCACCATTTCGGGGGTGGTTTGTCCGGGAATCAGATCAGCGAGAGGATGCTCGTACGCCAATCCTTCGAGCTCCTTCCCAAGGAGCCTCTTTTTGGTCTCGCCGAACTCTAGACCCAGTTCCTTGGCAAGCGCCTCCTTCCTGGTCGAGCAGACGACCCACACCTCACTCCCAACTACGACATACTCGTACTCGGCATCCGGCTTGACGCCCACGAGCTCGTCAGTGATTACCGTAAATGGCATCGTCGTCCAGACGACGAGGAAAGCGCCGTCCTCGAGCCTGGCCTTGTAGTAGAGGCTCGGATCTTCCAACTGCTCGTACCCTCCGAGTGCGATCTCTCCAGCGCTGAGCGCCGTCTGGCACTTTGGGCAGTAGGGGACGACCTTGTACCCCTCTCCGAGGAGGCCTCGTTTCCAAGCAATTTCCAGGTACTTCCACTCTCTTTCGATGTAGCTGTCCCTGTAGGTCATGTAGGCGTGCTCGTGGTCGATCATAAGGCCGAGGAGCCTGTCCGCCTCTTCCCAGTCCTTCTTGTACTTCGAAATCAGAAGCTTGCACTCCGCCACGAGCTTCTCGACGCCGACCTTGGCGAGGTCCTCCCACTTGTTCCCCGATAGCCCCATCTCCTTCTCCGCCTGCAGCTCCACCGGGAGTCCCTGGGTGTCCCATCCTCCGCGGAACACAAGGTTCTCCCCCTCGAAGGTCCTGAACCTGTACCAGAGGTCCTTCATCATTCGTCCCCTTACGTGCCCCACGTGGGGCTGGTTGTTCAGGGTCGGCGGCCCTTCGACGTATCCAACGGGTTTGCTCTTCGATACCCTTTTGGTTATCTGCTGCCTGACGGTTGGGTCTGCATAGAACTCCCTGACCCTTTTCTCGATTTTCCTCCAGTCATAGTCTTGGCCGAGTGTCTTTGAGTTGCTAGTATGACGGACTAATTTTGCGACCACTCAAGCCACACATCCGTCCTGAGGGGTGGTATTTCAAGTTCCCGAGAAAAGCCTGGTTGCGTGAGAATCCGGCAGCCCCGCCTCTCTTATTTTCGACGCTGCCTTCTGGACGTCATATTCCACCCTGCGGATTTCTACTTCGACCTCCTGCCCCTCGACGGAAAGAACGGCGAATGACGCCCTTGGGTTCCCATCCCTTGGCTGGCCCACTGACCCGGGGTTGAAGACGACCTTGCCCTTCTCCTTCCAAACGTACGGGACATGGGTGTGGCCGAGTCCAATGACCCCAACTCCAAGTCTCTCCAGGTAGTGCCCGAACAGGTCTGAATGTGTCCTCGGGTCCACGTACTCCCAAAGCCTGTCGTCCGGACTCCCATGCGTGAAGTACGCCTCTGACATCTCGAAGGGTGAACGGATATCCGGGACGAGCGTGCGAACATACTCTAGGTTCTGGCTGGTAAGATGCGCCCTCGACCATATCGAAGACATGGCGGCCCTGGCGTTGAACAGGCTCGTGTCTCCGCTCACGGCGGCCCAGTCGTGGTTCCCCATGACGGTCCTGATCTCCCTACGGCGAACTACCTCAATCACCTCGTTTGGGTTAGCGCCATAGTCGACAAGATCTCCGAGGCATATCATGTCGAGTCCCCGCGCTTCATCGAGCACCGCTTCGAACGCCTCAAGGTTGGCATGCACGTCTGAGACAATCGCGAGTTTCTTCAATCGTGCTAGGCGAGAAGAGTACAGCATAAAATCATACCCTGACCCGGGAGTTCGTCTCAACGATGTCAAGAAAAGAACAAATCTTCATGTGGTTGTGAAGCAAATTAAACTACTCACCACATAGAGAATTTGAGACCGCGTGATATCCGAAGCTATCCATGTCTGCGTTCGCAGGAAAATGGGAAAAACAAAACACCCAGAGTTTCGGAACTCGGGTTAAGGACTCCGTAAGGAATCCTGGGCCCCTGAAGCCGAGGCTCGACCTCGCAGTCCGACAGATCCAAGTCCAAGTCGCCAAACTCGACTCCACCTCCGCCAAACTCAGAGAGAGGGACAACTCGATCTTCGCAAAGGTCGTGAGCTCTCTACAGAAACACGACACACAGCACGCGTCTGTCTTCGCCAACGAGCTAGCCGAGATCAGAAAGATGAACAAGATGGTCACTCAGGCAAAGCTCGCACTGGAGCAGATAGTGCTCAGACTCAACACGATCACGGAACTAGGTGATATCGTAGTCACCCTGACGCCGGCCATGGCAGTGATACGCAACGTCAAGCAGGGCTTGGTGGGCGTGCTGCCAGAAGCCGAGAGCGAGATCGGTGAGATCTCTGGGCTGCTCAGTAGCATCTTGGTAGACGCAGGGACAGTCGGTGGATACTCGCTGAACTTCGAGGCGGCCAACGAGGACGCAGAGAAGATCCTTGCCGAGGCTTCCGCTGTGGCGGAGACTCGCATGCGTGAGAAGTTCCCTG
>Ga0187770_10002536_pt1 | contig 10240 bp, 6 predicted proteins | sample 0116_SJ02_MP02_2_FD_133154 | JGI IMG/M metagenome (GOLD analysis project Ga0187770, IMG submission 133154) | Tropical peat soil microbial communities from peatlands in Department of Meta, Colombia - 0116_SJ02_MP02_20_MG | ecosystem: Environmental > Terrestrial > Soil > Wetlands > Peat | place... | reverse complement strand
GCTGGCGTGGGCTGCACCAACGCCTGCCCAGCCGCTGCGGTTCCGGCTGCGGCAGCCGACTCGCGCTGTTCCACATAAGCCAGGATATCTTTCTTGCTGATCCTTCCGCCTAGTCCGGTTCCACGCACTTGCGTTAGGTCAACGTGATAGTCATGGGCGATACGTCTGACCAGCGGCGACGACCTTACCGCTCCGGCAGCCGTGGGGGCAGCCTGACTGCCAGCCGCGCCGGCTACGCTTGCGGTGGCTGGCAGGCCTTGCGGCAGGACATGAGCCGCAGCCGCGGCGGCCTCTTTGCCTGCCTCAGCCTCGGGTGCCGCCACGCCAGCGCCTTCGCCGTCGATTACTGCCACGACCGTATTCACCGGCACCGTCTCGTTTTCCTTCACCAGAATTTGGGTCAAAATCCCAGCCGCCGGGGAAGGTATTTCCGCATCCACTTTGTCGGTGGTGATTTCAAACAGAGGCTGGTCCCGATCCACGTGCTCGCCTGCCTTCTTCAGCCATTTGGTAATCGTCCCCTCGGCAATACTCTCGCCCATCTGGGGCATGACGACATTGGTGGGCATGGAAACCTCAAACCGATTGATTCATTGTTTCATTGTCTCACTGAGTCATTGAGTCATTGGCCCACTGCATCTTTGGCCGTGGTTCGTCTCCATTGCGAAGCGCATGCTCTCTTCCCCAAGTCAATGAGTCAATGAATCAATGACCCGATGGCGCGATGGCTCGATGATTCAATTTTAGTACTATTTCCAGCTCGAAGACTCTTCCAAAGTGCCGCACTACCTTTTCGGCAACGTCCTCCATTTCCAGCGCCCGGCCCAATAACCTCTGCAGCGAAGTCACATCTCTATCGCGCAGCCCGCAAGGCACGATCCACTCGAAGTAGCGCAAGTCGGTGTTGACATTGAAAGCGAAGCCATGAGAGGTGACCCAGCGAGAAATGTGGACTCCCAGGGCTACCAACTTGGCGTTTCCCACCCAGACTCCCGGCGCGCCGGCAAGCCGTCCGGCCTGAATTTCGTACTCCCTCGCCACGGCGATGAAGACTTCCTCGAGCGAGCGCATGTACCAAGCGATATCGCGACGATGTTGCGCAAGGTCGAGGATAGGATAGCCCACCAACTGGCCGGGCCCGTGGTAAGTCACGTCGCCGCCCCGGTCAATCTCAAAAACCTGCGCGCCCCAGGCGGCAAGCTCCTCGGCGGAGAGGAGAAGGTTCTCCTTCTTCGCATTTCGACCCAGTGTGTAAACGTGAGGGTGCTCGAGCAGCAGAAGCGTGTCCGGAATAGTTCCGGCCTTGCGCTGGGCCACGAGCTCCCTTTGAAGCCGCAAACCATCTCCGTAGCCTATTAGGCCGAGTTGTTCGACGCTACACGTCATTCGCGTTGCGGGACCGGGTTGCTTGAGAAGCCTTCCCCTGTCCCCGTTGACCGGATGCTGCGCATCCAGATGTAGAGACTTACCATCCTCACGTTGAACACATACTCGCCCTGGACATCACCGCTGCGCAGGACCTTCAGCCTTTTCATCCTCTGTAGGAAATTATTTAGCTTCCGTTTTTCCCCTTCGGTGAGCCCCCTCTCAATATCGCGCTTCATGAAGCTATCGGCGCCAGCCGTCTTGCCAATCTTGGCCAGGATCGAATGGTAGTCGGCGCTGTGCAAGGCCGCGTACACTTGTTGGTTGACATACCGTTTTCCTACTTCGTCGGCGGCTGAGGCCACCGCGCCAACGGCGTCATCCAGATCAACTCGACCATCCCGATCAAGCCAGTACGCGGCGTTTCCAATAAGCTGCATAATCTTTGGGAAACCCGCTGCATAGTACGACATGTGATCTGCGGCCATTGAGTCAACCGTCATATGCACCGACTCGAACGCTTTCCGGAAGAAATCGTTCATCTCTGCCACCGTCATCCGCTCAATACTGACAACATCAAAGATCCGTCCCACTGACTCGTGCTGGGCGATGAGTTGCCTGCGGCGTTCTTCGACACCACAGACCATAAGCAGGAGCGGCAGGGTGGGTTTCTCGAGCGAGATCGGCGCATTGGAGTCAACGACTGCCTTGAGAAAGGCCGCGAACTTCGGATTGTTCGCCAGGCCGTTAATCTCGTCCAAAACAAGGAAAACGCCCGTCGCGCCGTCGGAGCGGACCCGCTCCAGAGTTTGCCCCAAGAAAGGGAGCAGACCGCGGGTTATGTTCGGGCCTTCCTGACGAAGAGCTTCGGCATGTATGGTTAACCCGAACAGGCTCTGCTGCCCGACAAATTTGGCCATGCCTTCCCGAATCTTTTCGCCCAGCTTAGGGTTGTACGCGCCCGAACGCAACGTTGCTTCGAGCACTGCCGCCCCGACCTCATCCATACTTTCTGCTCGTTCGAGTGTTGCGTAGATGCCCAAGAGTCCGTTGTTCCGCTCGGCCAACCACTGAGTGAAACGCGCGACGGAAGTCTTTCCGATACCGTACTCGCCCTCCAGGAAAACAGAAACCGGTTTCCCCTGCGCCACTTGCGCAACGGCACGGTTCATGATGTGGTCGATTTGGGCCGATCGCCCGACAAACAGCTCGACCGGGACTGGCTGGTCAGGATAAAAGGGGCTGCGACCCTTGGTCTCGATTGAATTGACGTCGCTGTTTTCACCGCTCTTTCTGTTTTGGTTTGTCATCTTAGTGCTCCACTGCTAATTGGACGCCGACCCCCGTCCTTTCACACATGGATCGCCCAGTCGTGCGCGGCGTGGGCCGCTTCCATCACTGCTTCCGTCAGCGTCGGATGGGGATGAATCGCATTGGCGAGGTCCTCCACCGTGCCCTCGAGGCGCATAGCCACCACGGCTTCGGCGATCATCTCCGTCACGCGCGGCCCTATCATGTGGACTCCCAAAATCTCGCCGTAGGTCTCATCGCTGACGATCTTCACGAAGCCCTCGCGGGCCCCCAGGATGGTAGCCTTGCTGTTAGCGGCAAAGGGGAACTTTCCGATACGAACCTTATGGCCCGCCTCGCGCGCCTGGCGCTCCGTCAGCCCCACACTGCTGACCTCAGGCTCGCAATACGTGCAATTGGGAATCTGAGTGTAGTTCATGGGCTCGGTCGGCTTTCCCGCCGCGTGCGTGACCGCGATGATGCCTTCCCTCGAGGCCACGTGCGCCAGCAAGGGGCTGTTGGCCACGATATCGCCAATGGCGTAAACCCCGGGCTCGTCGGTTTGCATGTAGGGATCGACCTTCACAAACCCCCGCTCCAGCTTGACCCGGGTTTTCTCCAGGCCCACGTTTTGAGTGTTCGGCGAACGTCCCACGGCGACGAGCAAGGTTTCGGCCTCAATGGCTTGAGATTTCCCATCTGCCCCGGTGTAAGAAACCGCCACGCCGTTGGCCGTTTTGGTGGCCTTCTCAACCTTGGCTTGGGTCACGACCGCGATTCCCTGCCGGCGGAATGACTTCTCGAGCTCAGCGGAGATCTCCTCATCCTCGAGCGGCACCGCGCGAGGCAACATCTCCAGAATCGTGACTTTGGTGCCGAAGCGGTCGAAGATCGAGGCGAACTCCACCCCTACAGCGCCGGCGCCCATCACCACCATCGATTTGGGGATGGCCGTTAACGCCAGGATTTCCTTGTTGGTCAGAATGGTCTTCCCATCTGGTTCGAAGCCCGGAAACGTCTTGGCCTCCGATCCCGTGGCCAGGACGACCTTCGAAGCCTGGATTTCTCGCGCCTGTCCCTTGGCGTCCGTAACCGTGACTCGGCCTGGCCCACTCAAGCGGCCGTAGCCTTGAGTGCTTTCCACTTTGTTCTTCTTGAATAGAAACTCGACGCCCTTCGCGAGCTTGGTCACCACCTTGGCCTTGCGCGCCTGGACGGCCGCCCAGTCAACTGAGAACTCCTTACAGACGATTCCGAATTCTTTGGCATTCTCAAAATAATCGTAGACCTCCGCGTTCAACAGGAGGTCTTTCGTCGGAATGCAACCGACGTGCAGGCACGTCCCGCCCAACTTGTCATCTTTCTCCACGACCAATGTTTTGAGTCCTAGTTGCCCGGCTCGAATCGCAGCCACATACCCGCCGGGCCCACTTCCGATAATCACAATGTCATAGGTTGGGATCTCAGCCAAATCGACACCTCCAGCAGGATTCAGGAGTCAGGATTCAGGAGTCGGCGTCCGGGCAAGCGCGCTTTCTGCTTTTCCCTGAATCCTGAACCCCGAATCCTGCTTTTCCCCGAACCTTAGATTTCGCAAATCGTCATCTTACATTACGAGGATTGGCGATACAAGCCAGCGCGACCGCGCGTGACCTCGCGTACTGTCCTGAATATGCGTTGCCAGGTCCCCTTTTTTCAAGCCCAGAGTTTAGCTTCGTTGGCCTCTCTCTTGGCTCCGTTGGCACTTTTCTTCAGTTCGTTTACACGAAAAACAGGTTCGTTTGGAGTTCGTTTTTGGCTTCGTTTCGCTTACCGTCTCCTTGTTTTCATACACTTAGTGGCTTCGTTCGCATAAAAACAATCTTTTTGCGCGTTCCCCTCCTCCCTCAATGCTCGCCGGGTCAGCGCCACCTCCACCCCTGCCTGGCAGAAAATCCGTCCCAAGTCCTCGAATAACGGGTGCCCGGCAAGTTCGGGGATCATGGTCCCCCGCGCCGTCTGGGCCACCGCGGCGGGCGGTGCGGCCATGAGCTCCCACAGCAGATCCTGATAGAGGCGGGAGCGGCTTCCGTCCCCCAGGCGGTTCAGGCGAGACTGCGCCTCGCCTCGCGCGCTGCGCGGGCCGGTGGATTGGCGCGCGTTGCGGCGGTTGGCAGCGAGCCTGGCGGGCGACAATACATAGGGCTTGCGCAAAGACATAGCTACACCTTAGAAACCACATTTCTAGCGTATACCTATAGCCCAGAATTGTCAAGAACAAAATGCGGCAGCGGTACAGCTTGAGATAGAGGCGGCATTACGCCGCTGGAGGTAGAGGCGGCTATACGGGTCTCTGTGAAAACCGAGCTTCGCGCGCTGCAGCGGCGCTCCATGAGCGCTGAAGCTGTTGATTCTCAAGGGCGGCGGTCTATGGCCAATGCTCTCCAAATCAGGGACAGCATTGGCGCGCGAGCCGTCCCTACGTAGCAACACACATTCAGGCCACTACTCAGGCTTGCGGCGAATAACCTTCTTTCCTATACTGGGAGCGGTGAATATCAGTTTCTACCTCGATTTCGCAACGGGTCACCCTCACATCTTTCATCACGGTGTGCATGGCGCTGAGGAGAAGGCAGCGATGAAGCTAAACAGATTTCCTGCTGACTGGGACGAAGCCCGGGTTCGGCGCGTGCTCGAACATTACGAGCAGCAAACCGAGGACGAAGCGGTTGCCGAGGACGAAGCTGCATTCCGCTCGCGAAGCCAGACCGTGGTCCTCGTACCCAAAGGCCTCGTCCCGGAAGTGACTCGACTGATCGAGACACGTCGCTCCCGCCGGCAGAGCGGTGCGCGCAGGCCTAACGCCGCGTCCCGGCCCATGCCAGAAAGGGCTCGCCGCAACAGAGGGTCGAGCCGTTTCAACCACTGAGATGGACCAGCGACTCACAGACAAATCAAGCAAACTCCGCAGCCGCGACTGGTTTGGGAAGGACGACAGGTGGGGCATGGCGCATCGTGCCTGGCTGCGCGCGGAAGGTTTCAGCGAGCAGGTGTTCAAGGGCAAGCCGGTTATCGGCATCTGCAATTCCTGGAGCGAGCTGAACAACTGCAACGCGCACCTGCGGCAGGTGGCGGAAGCCGTGAAACGAGGGGTGTGGGAAGCGGGGGGATTTCCCCTCGAGTTCTGCACCATATCGCTGGGTGAAATGCTGATGAAGCCCACCACCATGCTCTATCGCAACTTGATGGCGATGGACGTGGAGGAATGCATTCGCGCTTACCCGCTGGATGGCGTGGTGCTCCTGTGCGGATGCGACAAGACCACGCCTGCTCAATTGATGGGTGCGGCCAGCGTCGATGTTCCGTCGCTGATGGTTCCGGGTGGGCCGATGCTGCGCGGCATGTGGCACGACAAGGAGCTGGGCTCCGGAACGGACGTGCGGCGCTTTTGGGAGGAAGTTCGCGCTGGCCGCTTGAGCGAAGAGGAGTGGTGCGAAATTGAGAGTTGCGTTTCGCGCAGCGCCGGACATTGCACGGTGATGGGCACCGCTTCGACAATGGCCAGCCTTGCCGAGGCCCTTGGAATGACCTTGCCGGGGGCAGCGGATATTCCCGCCGCCGACTCGCGCCGCCTGGCCATCGCCGAAGAGAGCGGGCGGCGCATTGTGGGAATCGTGGAGGAAGATCTTCGTCCCTCCCGAATCCTGACGCCCGCCGCCCTGGAGAACGCCATCTGCCTGCTCATGGCCCTCGGAGGCTCCACCAATGCCATCATCCACCTGGTGGCCATCGCCGGGCGTCTGGGCATTCCATTGCCACTATCGAGGTTCGACGAGATCTCCCGCACCATACCTGTAGTTGCAAATGTGAAACCTTCCGGTGAATTCCTGATGGAGGATTTCAGTTACGCCGGGGGGGTGCCCGCAGTGATGAAGGAGATCGCTCCACGGCTTCACCTGGAGGTGATCACAGCCACCGGCAAGACACTGGGCGAGAACATTTCGCGATCGGCTTGTTTCAATCGGGAAGTCATCAAGCCGCTCAGCCAGCCGCTCTATCCGGAGGGTGGCCTCGTTGTGTTGGGCGGAAATCTCGCCCCCTGCGGCGCCGTGACCAAGCAATCCGCCTCTTCGCCTCATTTGCGCAAGCACAAAGGGAAAGCCGTGGTGTTCGAAAACAACCGTGACCTGTTGGCCCGCCTTGACGACCCACATCTCGCGGTGGATGAAGATTCGATCCTGGTCCTCAAGAACGCTGGCCCGAAAGGCGGGCCGGGTATGCCGGAATGGGGCCACTTGCCCATTCCCGGCAAGCTGCTCAAGGCCGGGGTGAAGGACATGGTGCGGCTGAGCGACGCGCGCATCAGCGGCACCAGCTTTGGCACCATCGTTGTCCACATCTCGCCCGAGACGGCCATCGGTGGCCCATTGGCCATCGTCAAGGATGGCGACGAGATCGAGTTGGATGTGAAAGGAAAAGGGCTGGAGCTCTTGGTGCCTGACGCAGAAATCAAATCGCGCTTGGCCCAATGGACGCCGCAGCCCCCGCATTATTCCCGGGGCTACGGCAAGATGTACCTCGATCATATCCTCCAGGCGCACGAGGGTTGCGACTTTGACTTCCTGCGCGGCCGCGACCGTGGTGACGAGGGAAGCCCTCTGCGCAGGTTTCCCAATCCTGCGCTTTGAGTACCAGCACTTTCTGGATATTAACTCCTTCGGTAAACACGTTCACTTCTCATCACCTATTCACGCCCTAGCAGATGTGCTAGGATGAGTTTCTGTTATGGCGTCTCAGACCTGTCCTCATTGCCAGTCATCGCGGGTTGCCAAATCGCCGAGCGGCCAACACCTCATGTGTCTCGACTGCCAGCGGGTCATCGTTCAGGACCGGGTGAAGAAGCCTCGTGGCCGAAAGGGTCACGGCAGACCGCGTCGTTCGGCTCCAGAGGCCCATCCCGAAACGACCAACTGAAGACCTGCGCTTTTTCTCCTTCGTCCCGAAGCCCTGCGGCCTTTCTCCCGGCATGGCATTCTGCAAGCCACCCTTCCGCATTGGGTGCAGGTTCGTCATGTCATTCGCAAACCCAGTCGAGGCCGTGTCCATCGGTGCCGGCCGGAGGGTAAGGGCATGGTCGGGTCAGAGTATCTTGCGAATTGCGAAAGCACTTTTTTGGTACAATCTACGCGAGAATTGTGCCCAAAGGCGGACAGTATCCGGGCGCCTCGAAGATGCCCGGCGAAGGAACACGCCCTCCCCAAAAGGAGGTTAGAGCCGTGCAGCGCCTAATTCATGGAATGCGCGTATTCATAATTTGGCTGTCATTGTTCGGCATTTGGTTTTTGAGCGTAATGCTTTCGAGAGCTCAGGCTCAATCCTATGTGTTTGGGACCGCAAGTTATGCTGTGCCCGGAACGGGCCCGATAGTCACCGCCGACTTCAACGGTGACGGGATACCCGACTTGGCGATTCAGAGCTCATCTCTGACTGCGTGCGTCGTCTCCGTATTCCTGGGCAAGCCAGATGGGACCTTTGCGCCCAGGGTGGACTATGCGGACGCGTCGTCATGCCCCGATAATCTCCTGATCGTGGTGGGGGACTTTAACAACGACGGAAGGCTCGACATTGTCTCCGAAAATCCGACGAACGGTTCTCTCTCCATTCTCATTGGTAATGGAGACGGGACCTTTCAGTCTGCCACTCCTGTCAACATGAACGCCGGGGTCTCCTCCGCTTCAGCAATGGTAGCAGCCGACTTCAATGGTGACGGCAGGATGGACCTCGCTCTTTCCGCTGACGGGTTTTTCGTGGTGCTTTTAGGCAACGGGGACGGGACTTTCAAGGCACCCGTGGATTACCCTGTTCCCTTTGGCGCGTACCTCTTCGTCGGGGATTTTAACGGCGACGGCAAGCCCGACGTCGCGACTGCGGGAAGCGAATATACTGGTACCGGGAATGTCAGCACGATCTCCGTGCTTCTCAACGAGGGCGACGGAACATTCAAGCCTCACGTGGACTATAGCGTACCGGGTGAAGCCCTGGCACTAGTCGGTGCTGACTTCAACAATGACGGAAAGCTCGACTTGGCATTAGCGACGGGAGGCTTATCCGCCGGGGTTTCCGTGCTGCTCGGATTCGGCGACGGCGCTTTTGCGAGCCCCATTACCTACGCGAGCAAGCTCCTCAGCGTCTACGCCACTTCGCTGGCCGTGGCTGATTTCAACGGAGACGGCAAACTCGACATCGCCATGACCGACGACTTCCTCTATTTCAACTCCGTGGCAATTCTCCGGGGAAATGGCGATGGGACATTTCAAAACCCACCCCTACTTTACAGCGGCGGCTTTCTGCCCGCGGCCATGGTGGCCCTGGATATGAACGGCGACGGCAAGCCCGACTTGGCGGTGGTGGGCGGTAATGGCGTGGCTTCCTACTTTTCCGTCTCCGTACTTATTAACCGGGGTGATGGGACGTTTCCAAATCGCTCGACTTACTCCGTACCCCAATATCCCTACTCGGTAGTCCTCGGTGACTTCAACGGCGATGGAAAGCCGGATATAGCCGTAACGTGTTATGACGACCCCGGCCAAGTCTCCGTGCTGCTCGGCAATAACGATGGGACGTTCCAGTCGCACCTGGATACCACTACTGGAACCTATCCCAGTGCTATAGCGGCAGGCGACTTCAATGCTGACGGCAAGCTGGACCTTGTGGTCATCGAGACCCTCACGTCCAGCAGCGCACTCGCCACCCTGCTGGGCAACGGCGACGGAACGTTCCAGAACAATATAAGCCAGACCATTCCCTGCTGCAGTGGGTCGATTGCCGTGGGCGACTTCAATGGCGATGGCAAGCTCGATCTGGCAGTCGTGATCTATGGCATCAACTCAGTTTTCGTCTTCCTCGGTAACGGCGATGGCAGCTTCGCTGCCCCCGTTCAGTACGCCACTGGTCCAATACAGGGATCGCCACCCTACCACAACGTCCTGGCCGCCGATTTCAAGGGCGATGGGAAGCTCGGCTTGGCGGTCACCACAGACAACGGCGTTTCCATTTTGTTGGGCAAGGGCGATGGCACGTTCCTTCCTCACCAGGACATATTGGCCGGACAGCAAATGCTGGCCATCGCGGATTTCAATGGGGACGGCAAGCCCGACCTGGTGGTTGTCACCGGCAGCGGCCTCATTTCCGTAGCGCTCGGTAATGGCGATGGCACGTTCCAGCTGGCTTCCGGCTTCCAGATTCCTTCGGTCCTGAACACTCAAAGCGTGGTGGTGGGCGACTTTAACAGCGATGGAAAGCTAGACTTAGCTTTTGCCAGCCAATCCTCGGAGGTAGCCACTATCCTGCTCGGCAATGGCGACGGCACTTTTAGCCGCCACATCGACTACGCGGCTGGCAGCGTGGGCAGTAACGTGAATTTCACCGTGGCGGGAGACTTCAATGGTGATGGCGGACTCGATCTGGCACTGGCCAACTACAGCGATCAGACGGTTTCCGTGTTCCTTAACTCGCCCATTGCGGCAATTGCTCCTTCCCATCTCGCTTTCGCCGCCCAGCCAATTGGGACAGAGAGCTCCGAACAAATTGTGAATCTCGTGAATCG
>Ga0187770_10002533_pt1 | contig 10242 bp, 9 predicted proteins | sample 0116_SJ02_MP02_2_FD_133154 | JGI IMG/M metagenome (GOLD analysis project Ga0187770, IMG submission 133154) | Tropical peat soil microbial communities from peatlands in Department of Meta, Colombia - 0116_SJ02_MP02_20_MG | ecosystem: Environmental > Terrestrial > Soil > Wetlands > Peat | place... | reverse complement strand
TTTGAAGAAATATGGATTTCCTAAAGACAAGTTTGGGCTGCCCAGGTTCTTTACGGTTAGACCGAATGTTTCATACTTGTTTCCCGCTGTTGGAGTGCTGACCATATATCCACTCCCAACTTGTTACACTTCATTTTTTGAGTTTATTGTAACGTCTACTTTCACATTACCAGGAGATTCAGACGCAGAAGGGCATTATTTGAATTTTTCACTGTTTCTTCTCTTGTCGTGCAGCCCATCACGCTCACTAATAAAATGGAGAAAATAAACAGCAACGGTAACGCCTTTTTCAGCGGCATTTTAATGACGCTCTTCATCATTCTCGTTACGGGATTCATTTTGGTTCACCTCACAATCATAAATTAGAACACATAAAAATGCGCGAATGAATAATAAATGTATTGCCGATTTGTCTTTTGGCGTTGTCGCTTGAATAACGTGACGAGTCGCTTCAAAGGAGTGTAGAACATTCAAATTTTCTTGCTGCTGCAATCATCAAAACGCAACTTTTACCTTATGCACGCGCAATGCACTTTCAATATAACACAACAGTTCAGAACGTGCATGCGCTGATGTATCGTGCACTACTCATGCACGTGCATTGTACACCTTCTAAAAAATCAATTCAGCAGCTTTTAATACCTGCATGTCAGACGTGCATAGCTAGTGCATAATAAATTATTTCGTGCACGTTTAATCTCCTAAGATGCACTTCTTATGCACGTGACGAGGTGGATATGGCACGGTTCAATATCACGCTGTCCAGCGCTCTCAAAGACCGACTTAAGGAAGAAGCAGACCAACAAAAAAAGAAGCCTTCCAGCCTAATCGCTCAATACGTCGAAGAGCATTACACTAGCACGTCGAGCGCTGAGTATGAAGAGCAGTTGAACGCCGTAAAGGCAGAATACGCTGCGGCTGAGGCAGACTACAAAGGACAGATAAGCATCCTGCAGGCCAAATGCGAGGCGGCAGAGCAACAGGCGGAAACCGAAATTGAGGTGCTCACAAAGATGCAGCAGCATGAGAAGGAGAACGCGGCAAAAACGGCAGCATTACAGGATGCACAAATTAAAGGGCTGCAAAACGATCTTGAAAGTGCAAAAACAGACATAAAGAATCTTGAGAGTGACATAGCCAGCAAAGACGAGGAGATACAGCAGCTCGAGCGTGATATACAACGACTTGAGCAGGACATGAAAGACCTTGTAGATAGGACAGCACAAGAAAAAGCGTCTCAAGAGACGGTGATAACAGGGCTGCAGCACGAGCTCGAGCGAACACAAGATAAAGCCAAAAGGATTGAAGAGCAGGTAGTAGAACTTAAAGAGCAAATACACCAAGCGAATGACGAAAAACAAAGCTTGTATAAGCAGCTTGAGCTGGTGACGTTAAGGTTGCCCGCTCCGCGTGTTAGTTTTTGGTCCCGCGTATTTGGTAGAAGGAAAAAAGAGGAGGAGGGTCAAACGTAAAACACGAAGAGGACACCACAGAAACCGATCCATTATGCCCACGGAGTTACCAAGGCACACAATCTAAAGAATCACCGAGGTATCATAAAATGATTAAATGGGGGAGTCATTTGCCTCGTATTGCTTGACAAAATTGCTTTTCTTATGGTGCTGTTGGAGGTATGAATAATTAAAAAGTTGTGATTGCAACTTTTAAAATCGCTCCAACCGCTATTGAATATGTAACGTTTATCAATGTTCCTGCAAGAAAATATAGAGAGTTTTGCCCAACCATATCTTCCCTACGCACCCAAGTTTTAGCTGTAAATACTATAGCTAAAGCAGTATAGGCTCCCAGAATCATAAATGTCACTATTAGTAAGTTTTCACATCTTCCGACAATATTCCCTATATGACGGGTATTAATATCGATAACTCCGGGATAGCATTTATCTTCATGATGCAAAATGAAGTAAATGACTTTTGAACTCGAAAGTAGCAATACGGAATAACCAACTAGTAGGATAATAATATGAGTTAAATTAGTAGAATCCATATCAATTTTGTATTAAAGAATTCCTGAAGATTTCCTTTATACCTTCGGAATATTTGGGAAGAGCCGAATTAATTGCAGCTTCTGCTTTTTCAATTTTCCACCATTGTAAGTTTTTAAGTATCTTGGATATGTTTTGTTGTGTCGAACCTATTTTTTGCGCTACTTCATTTTGATTTTGAAGTCGCCTATATTCTTTTACTACCTTATATTGCTCCGGTGACCACTTTCTTCTATCAACGAGTTGTTCGTTGATCAATTCGGCTAATGCATCATTTAAGGTGTTGACTAATTTGGTTGATGTATCGTCTAATTTTTCTTCATATCGAACGGTCATACTAAATAGTGGGTCTGATTTTGATTTTCTTGATTTTTTTAACTCATTCATTCTGTTAGATGCTTGATGAAAAGCAACGCCATCCATTAACGATACGTCTCTACTGTCAAACCCTACGTCTATTTCGTCAAAAACAAGCACAAAGCGCATTAGACATGGGTATAAGCAATCTAAAATTGCAATCATTATTTTGTAAATGTTAGCTATTGATGTTAACACACTTTCAATCTCATCTATTCCTTTCACAATTTTAAAATCTGCGTGAATATCGTCTTTATAAATCGCATTCACTATCTTAAGTATATCTTCTAATTTTATTTGAAACGCTGTGGGTTCTTTTATTTCACGTGAAGAGTCCACATCTCCCAATAATACAAATGCCTTGTTTTTGACCATTTGATTTGTCTTCCTTGATTAACACAATTTACCAATTTCTGCGTTTATGAAATACAACCATATAGGTTGTATTTTTGTTTTACAACCTTTATAGTTGTATTTATAATTTACAACTCATATGGTCGTATCCGCATGTTGCTGAACACACCTTTTGGGGTTCTTGCAAAACGAATTCAGTCAATAACCAATAAGTTTTGTCAATTCACAACCAATAAGTGTGTGCAAAAGGCGAGCGAATACTGTAAACAAAATGGGTAGAAATAGACCGAAAATATGTGTTAAAAATTATACTTTTATTGAATTAAATTATATTTATCGCTCGATAAAAAGTTATAGCCCACCAAAATTGATTATGAGCGTATATGAGTCTATATTAATAAACTAAAGAATACTAAAGAATAAGCGACATATTTAAGTAGCAGAGATCAATTATTGTATAGGACGTGACAGTCCGCTATTCATTTGTCCATTTTTCGTCGGTGGTGTGCGTTCCTTGGCAATTCGTTTTGCCACCACCAATCTATTCTTTTAGCATAATTAATCTTCAAAAAGATTTGTAGAATTTATATAGAAGGTGCTGCACATTATTGAATCGTGTGTTACAGTGCGGCAACACACCTAGAAAAATAGCAAGTAATATAGAGATACGAGATAATCCCGAATTAAAATTGAAAAACCTGTCTCATACCGTGCCAAGGTGGTGAGAAACAGGAGGAAAACAAATGAATAGACAAGAAATTAAACTACATGATAGTAGTATAGCTACTACTAGTATCGTTTTAGAGCATTTAACTGATTTTATCCCTGACGGAGAGATAGTAACCATAGGGGATACGGCATATAATTATGATAAGCGCGGCGTTAATAATTTTCACTGGGTAACTAATAACGACCCCAGTGATGGAGATAACGACGGGCCGTTAGAGAACGTGCCTGAACCGTTACGTGCCAGGATTATAGAAGACACAATCAAAGCGTATCTTCTAAAGACATATGGGGGTCAATGTAAGCATGCAGACCGTGAACGAAGGTTCATGGCGATTTGCTATCTTTTGATGCCTGACAACTTCTTGTTGAGACGGTATAAGGCAAAGTTCGATGAGTGGCATGTAGGTGACGACGAAGTTAAGGTCATGCTGTTTCGTAGTGCCCTTCGCGTTGGCTACCACAATCATAGCAGTCTTGTACACAACAATATAACCGGGGATACGCGGGGCGGCAAGTCAGACCTTGCAACGAAGTTTCTTACGTTTATACCTGAAACGCATAAGCTAATTTTACACAGTTCTTCTCCAACAGGTGTTTTCTATCTTACCAAAAAGCAAGACTCGAGTACCAGACAAATTACAGTGAACCCGAAGTATTACGACGGCAAGATAATCGCCGTGCTCGAAGCGGCCGAAGACTCGGACAAGAATTTTGCTGCGTTAAAAGCGATAGCCGAAGAAACTGAAGAGACACCGGCCCGAATTGTCACGATAAAAGGTGAAGCGATAAAGTTACAAATAAAAGGGTCTCGTAGTGTTCTCTTGACTTCGGTGCATGGTTCTCTTGACGAACAAGTGTTAAAGCGGTTCATGCATTCGTCGGTGAGCCCCAATACGGAAGAGAACAGGGCCCTGAAGATTGATAAACTGGTAGAGAACTACCTTAAGTCGAAAGATATCTCAGACGAAGAAGAAGTCAAAATTATAAACGATGCGCTTGACCTGTTGCTTAATGGTGACGGCGTAGTTTTTGATATTACGGATGAAGCAAGAAGGCTTATCACAGAGCTGCCTAGACTCTTCGGCAGGAGCGGTTACTCGACAACCCATGTTAATCAATTTCTTACTCTTTGTCAGACTACCGCGTTTGAAAAACGATTTGTCCGGAATGGTGCGGCGTTTAACACCGCGCCGTGCATGATAACGTGTGAAGATATCCAGGAAGCATGGCATATCGTCAACAGGGCGGAAGGACAAACTAAATCGGTACTGACGGAAAATGAACTGAGAATTTTAGAGCAAATACAATATTTTTCAAAAGAAGTCATTGAACTAGACACAAATGAGACTGACGGTAGGACAGCATATTACCGGGATTATCCAACGCAAAGAGATATCAGCAAAGCGACAGAGCTGAGCAGAGCAACGGTAAGCCGTGCACTCCACCCAAAACCTGATAATGAAGGGAAATTGGGGAAGCTCCTTGAACTGAATTATGTGGATTACAACACATATAAGGTCTACTTCTACGACGATAAAGAGACACGATGGGACGCTGAAATAAGATACACTGGCTTTGAGCTGACGAATTTGGGCGAATCTGTCCTGAACAAATCAGCGCAGAGTATAACGGTAGATGACAAAACATATAGTCCCAAAGACCCGCTTGGGGCAGGACTGGTTTATGATACTGGTACTGTTAATACCGCTGAGTATGTCAATGCAATGCCAGTTTCACAGTTTCATGGCAGTTTCATGACGCATGAAACTCACAAGTCGACGCAGAGTGTCCCAAATGTCAAAATAATACATAATAATGATATATTAGATTATGAGTTTCATAGTTTCATAATAAGTTATATTAGAGATACACTAACCAAAGGTGAATATACTGCCCCCCATATACAACCCGAAACCGTGAAACTGTGTAACTCGCAAAACGAAAAAAGCGACATTGAAGAGATAACACAAAATGAAGAGCATAGAGACGCCCAATCCAGTTTCATACCCCATGAAACTGGCATGAAACTGCGAAACTCGCAAGGGATAGGGCCAGCTGCTATCAATATCGCTCGGTCAGCTATTGAATTTCTCACTTCTCTCAAACACAGTGGCGCGTGTAACGGGCAAGACCGCGAATATATCAAAGAAGAACTTTGGCGTTATCTAAAACAATTTTATTCGCGTGAAGAATCTTTTGACTTACTTGATAAGTTCGTCCAGGATAAAAAAATCGCGGTCTTGATTGAAGAGATTCACATGGAGCGGTCGCACGCTGAAGGCGAAGACGAAGACGCAGAACATGTGACCACTCATAGTGTAAGGGACAGTGGTGCATAACAATGGCCGCCATATCTTTTTCGCAAGAAGCGGACGCTAACACCAACGCCGAGCAATTAGCCCAGGAAGAGTTTCGCAGGTGGAAAATTGCTAAATTCAATGCAGCGAGACGGCGTGACTGGGAAGAACTAGGTGGTGTGTTTGTCATTTTCACATAGAGATGGTTGAATGAATACTTTAGAATTACACCCATACGTAGAACTGTATCCGCCAATGCGATCTGATGAATTCGAACGACTAAAAGAAGATATACGCATAAACGGAGTCAAACACCCGATAGTTGTTTACAATAATTTAATTCTAGACGGTAGAAATCGTTATAACGCGTGTAAAGAACTGGGAGTAGTCTGCCCTGTAACCGAATGGGATAACAACGGTTCATTACTTGATTATGTTATCTCGGCCAATAGCCAACGGCGCGATCTTACCGCGTCACAAAAGGCGGCGGTGGCTCTATTAATAAAACCACTGTTTGCAAAAGAATTTAAGGAGCATCAACGCTTGGGTATGTCAAAATTGACCGACCCTGAAGAGGCAGGAACAAGTAGAAAATATGCTGCAAAGGTAGTAGGCGCTAGTGATGGATATGTTGGTGAATTAGAAAGTATCAAACGGGTAGATGAAACGTTATTTTGGAGAGTACACAAAGGCGAGATAACCATACAAGAAGCCAAACGAAAAATAAGGCACGATGAAGTAGATAAGATATATAAGATTACAGAAGGGCAAAAGTATCGCGTTATCTACGCCGATCCCCCGTGGCAATACAATGATAAAGGCCTGGACGACTATGGCCACGCAGAACGCCATTATCCTACAATGTCTATCGACGAATTGTGTGCGTTAGGCGTAGATTCAATCGTCGAAGATGACGCAGTTCTTTTCTTATGGGTCACTGCGCCCTTGTTAGAAGATTCATTTAAAGTTATAAAAGCGTGGGGCTTTGAGTACAAAACGTATTTTGTGTGGGACAAAGTAAAACACAACTTTGGCCACTACAGTTCAGTGCGCCATGAATCTTTACTCGTCTGTACGAGGGGGAGTTGCACGCCAGACAATTTGAAGCTCTTCGATAGCGTGCAAACGATAGAGCGAAGCGACAAGCACTCTGAGAAGCCAGAGAAATTTAGAGAGATAATCGATACGTTGTATCCCTATGGACGGCGGTGTGAATTGTTTGCTCGCAGTAAACATGATAATTGGGATACGTTTGCGTCAGATGAGTTGGATAGTAAGCGAGAGCAACAACCACACATCTCAGACCTGAATAAAGAAACAGAAGTGGATGAGTGTGCCTAGTATAGTGTAGTATAATGTATGTCAGTGAATCGTAGGCTGTAGTAAGTGAACACAAAGGACAAAGAAGACAGTGACAAGCTATTAGTCGCTGTCACAGATATATTGAAAAACTGGTGTAATACCTGTCGTTACAAGGACAAGTCGAAAAAAGAACAGGACGACGACAATACAATTAACAGCGATAGCAAGACAACCTACACGTATTTTATCCAGCAAAACAACTGGGTTAAGATAGGCTCATCAACCGATCCGATACGACGCGCTGAGTCCTTGTCACATTATACGCCACATAAGACTCACCTTTTGTATTACACAGCACAGGTAACAGAATCAGATATGCACAAAAAATTTCAGTCGTTGCGCACGAAGGGGGAGTGGTTCTCATACACCCAAGAAATTAAGACATACATTCAATCGCTCATTAAAAAGGATTATGAACTCGAACTCGAGCAAGAAGCTGAAAGTATAATGTAAACTTATAAAAAATGCGCATGCGAAACTTCGCTAATTTTGATTATAAAATTCATAAAAATTGTACTTTTTTGGGGGTATCGTTGTAAAATTAAACTATAAAAAATTGAGAAATGAGCTTTATTTGTATTTTTAATTGCTTTTTTGACGTTTTTATTATTTGAATTTGTTATTTGTGCATGTAAAAATTGTAAAAAATTAGCACAAAAGCGTCAATATTTTACAGGTAAGTTGTAAAAATTTACGATAAGACCCAACTTTCGCATGCGAAAGTTTCGTGCACGTAATAAAATAAAATAGTATATGGACTTGACTACAAAAATGAAAACGAAAACGAATCAACCATTCAACTTTGACTTTGCCGCGACGGCAACAAATGCAATAGCAAAAGGATTCAGGGATCTAAACGCGAAGGCACAGGCAGACTACCTAAAAAGCACACTCAATAGATTATGTATCGCGGTAACCATGCGCTGCGATAGAGCATGTAAAATGTGCGCGTTTGGTTGTGGACCACATGTTACTGACCCACCGATAACTATAGGAGTAGTTGATAAATTCTTGCAAGGGATCAAAGATCTGAATGTCCGCGTTGCTGGTAACGTTTATTTGACTGGCGGCGAACCCACAACAGAACCAGACCTTGTTTCAGACATAGTAGAGATTGTCAAGGACTATGGATATCGCTGCGTGCTCGTGACCAACGGTCAGTTCGCTCGCTCCTTCGAATCTGCCACTGCGTTTCTCTCGCGATTGAAAGACAAGGGATTAAACGAAGTCGACTTTTCGTGGGACGAAGATCATCAAAAGGCGAACAGCATACCCAATCGCGTTGCTACAGGGCTTGCCGCCGCACACTCTCTAAACTTCGACGCCATGCAGCTTAACTCAGTCACAGCATTTGATAACACCCCAGCGTTTCATCGCATATTGGATTTCGTTAGAGACAAGTATAATATCAAATTGAACTATGACGAGAGATTAGACCCGCAACCGAGACCGGGCGGTATACATTTTGATAACACTGTGACGCTGTCAAAAGTATTTAGAGAGCTCTCGGCTAACGACGGCTCGCCACTGCTCAAAGTTCGGTCGCCGGGCAAGATAGGTCATGCTGGATACACCGATCCATACACACCACGCTGGCCCATTCACGAATTAACTGAGACAGGGGTCAACACACCCTGCCTTCGGGCTCCCCTGTTGTATCCAAACGCAGATCTCCATATGTGTTGCACCCCTGTTATGGTTGGCGGCAACATAAATGAAGAGTCAGTCCCCGAGATATATGCGAGATATGAGAATAATAAGGTCTATAAATTGTTACGAGATGGACATGGCGACGGATTAATACGTTACGCACAATTTATCGACGCATTTACTGGTTCGAATCTCTTTAACCGGCAATGGTCGTGCTTATGCGATTTATGTCTCTACTTACACCAAGTCCACTTGCCCACAGTAATTCGCAACAATCAGGGGCTTAAGTGTGTTCGAGAATATGTACCATTTCACGACGTAGAATTCGCAAAAGTAAAATTGAACGTGCCGCCGCAGAATGCTAAACTGATAGAATCTATAAAAAAGAATGTTGACGGTATCTGGGATATCAACACTTATAGAACGTGTAAGTATAACATTCAAGAATCTTGGGAGCCGTTAGTTAAAGACCATAAAATAAGTGCGGCTCTTAAGAATTTACAAGCAAGCAGATAGAAAATGGTGGGTAGTTTTTAATCACTAAGTATCCACAAACACAACAACAAAAGAACTTTCGCATGCGAAAGTTGGTGTTTCTTTCTCTGGCGGTTTCATCGTGTAACCACTAGAGCTTTGACATAATTATCTTATCTTCATTGTGTTGACTATTAACCGACATTAACATAATTAGCAATGAGTCGTTATTATCCCATCTTTTTGCAGATTTTCAGGTGGTTTTGCCGGATTTTGAAGAATTTCATTTTTCAGCATATCTAGTCTATCTGTCACTGTTTGTCGTGGTTTTGCCGACTTATCAGCTATCTCTTCTAAAGTGTAACACTGGAGATACATTTTGGTAGTCGCCAAATCGTAGTATATTGTATATTTTCTGGAGGATTATCCGAATTTTGAAGAATTTCATTTTTCGTATTTTCTAATCTATTTGACACTGTTTGCTTGGGTTTGTCCAATTTTTCTGCTATCTCTTGCTGTGTGTAACATTGGAGCCATAACTTTAAAATTAAAGCATCTTCTTCTTTTTTCTCTTCTCGTTTAATGTCTGATAACCAGTTTGATATAGTTCTGCTGTCTACCGCGAGCAATTGATCTAAATTAGATTCTGGCTCTCCATCCTTAGTCAACTTTTGGAAGTATTTCACCAAACAGCTTAGTCGCGCATAGATCCAATCATGTTCCCTTATAAATCCACGTAAATTTGATTCTCTTTCATCGAGATTTTGTAGGTCTGCATATCCTTTGCTCCGCCTATTATCAATCTCATTACACGAGAAACGTCCTTGCTTACTTTTCCACTTGTAACATCAAATTGGGCGTGATGTACTGGACAAATTACAATATTTCTCTCAAGTGTTCCACTTGGCAGGTAACCGTGCATATGAGAACAGATGGCATCCATAGCATAGAAGTTCCCATCAACATTGGCTATGAGAATTTGTTTATTCTTAACAGTAAATCCTTTCATGGTAC
>Ga0187770_10002532_pt1 | contig 10242 bp, 8 predicted proteins | sample 0116_SJ02_MP02_2_FD_133154 | JGI IMG/M metagenome (GOLD analysis project Ga0187770, IMG submission 133154) | Tropical peat soil microbial communities from peatlands in Department of Meta, Colombia - 0116_SJ02_MP02_20_MG | ecosystem: Environmental > Terrestrial > Soil > Wetlands > Peat | place... | reverse complement strand
CACGGCTCGCCCTCGATTATCTCCTGCCTCACGCTCGGATGCTCCACAATCGTGAAGTAATCCGACTGAAAAGGATTAACACCGTCATGAAGTATGCTGTTACGAACCTCTCTGCCCAAGTACTCAGGGTAAGCCGTGTGAATCGCCGTCGCCTCGGAAATCATTCCCTCGATGAAAACCGGAGCCTCCTTCATGATCCCCCGCCGCATGTAACCGTCAAGAACCAGCATAATCTCCTGCGCCCTGCCCACGGCCGGCACCGGAATCAAAACCTTGCCCTTGCGCTCCAAAGTCTGGTTCACGACAGCCGCCAACCTCTCCTCAGCCTCAATCCGCGAAGGCATAATATCATCCGGACCACCGTACGTGCTCTCAGTAATCACCGTCTCAACCCTCGGAAATTCGGCTGTCGCCCCCTCCAGAAGCATCGTCCGAGAAAACTTGTAATCACCCGTGTAAACGACGTTGTGCAAGCCCTCGCCCACGTGCAGATGAACCATAGCCGAACCCAAGATGTGACCAGCATTGTGCAACGTTAACCTGACATCCGGAGCTATATCCGTGACCACACCAAAACGCAGGGGCATAGTATGCAACACAGATTCACGCACGTCTTTCTGATCATAATAAGGCGTCACACCCTGTTTGCCGGCTACGTCCAAATAATCCAGCTGAAGCAACGTCATCAAGTTTGACGTGGGCGCTGAACAGTAAATCGGACCGTCATAACCATACTTATACAAGAACGGAATAAGCCCACAGTGGTCCAGATGAGCATGACTCACAACAACTGCGTCCAGAGAATCCATCTCAAACGCCGGGTTATCCAACCTCGGAAAAGCCTCAAACGGTCTAGTCGAACCAGGGTTTATGCCACAGTCCAAGAGAACACTGCTCTCGCGAGTCTGAACAAGCATCGCAGACCTTCCAACCTCTTGAAACCCGCCGAGCGCCGTTATCCTGACGTCCCCCACCTCAAAGGCCTTCGGCCTGAAAATCCTTTCCCCCACGGTGCGCAGAATCCGTTCCCTCTCCTTGCTCTCAGAGTGCAGATAGTGACGCATGTGAGTAATGATTTTAGACTTCAGAGGAGGACTTCTCAACACATGCGGCCGCCACTTGGTTCGCCTGATTATCTCCTGCAGAACAGTTCCGTTCTTGCCTATCACGAGCCCAGGCTTCTTGGCGTCTACTATTATTTCGCCCAAGCTAGGGTCAAAGTTCATGTCCGTCACCTCTGCCTCGGGCGAGATTATCTCCTTCGCGATTCTTTCAGTCTCAGCCTCCGGAAGCCTCACAGAAGGATCAGAACGGATGACAATCCGTTTCCTTATCACATTAACTATATTGGCGATGATAGCGCTCTGCTCAACAAGCACCTCTGGCCTCTTCGTGTAAACGGCAAGCGTTGACCCTTCATACTCTATCCTAGTCACTTCAGCCTCTTTCGGAACATGCCCCAGAATGTACTGACTGATTTCTATCTTTTCCTTATCCGAGTCTTGCACCGCTTCAACTTCCTCAGTCGACTAGAAGCTGCTTCTTCTCCTTGTCAGTCAAGTCCCTGTAGCCCTTCTCATCTATCACGACAACGTTGAAATTGTCTCCGCTCCCCGCGTCACGCTTCATAGAAGCGTTAACCGCCTTCACAATCACGGGCAACATTTCCTTCACGGTGGCGCCTTCCCGGAACCTCTCCTCCAGTATCCCGTAAGCCAACGGCGACCCTGAACCCGTGGAAACATATTTCTCCTCCGTCAGACTTCCGAAGGGATCTATCGAGAACACATGCGGTCCAGTGTCATCCACGCCGCCTACGAGAACCTGGGCCATGAGCGGGATGTACCTGGCTGAAAACAGCAGGTTTGACAAGAACCTGGCTGCAGAGTTCACTGGCAGAGGCCTTCCCATGTTTACGCGGTAAAGGTGCGCGTTAGCCGTAAGTATATCGACGGCCCTCTGAGCATCGGCGACGCCTCCAGCAATCGTCATACCCAAATGGTCGTCTATCTGGTACACTTTTTTCCCTTGTTTGTGGGCCACGTAGAAACCCATGGTTACCCGCGTGTCCGACGCCAGTATTACGCCGTCTTTGCAGACTACGCCAATTGTCGTGGTTCCTTTCAACGCTAGCTTATTCATTACATCATTGTTGGTTGACATTTTCAATCTTCTCCCAAAACCTGGATGCAAACAAATTACTTCCCAAGGAAGTAGCATCCTCTAATCATGATCTAGGTGTTAATTAACATTCCGCTCACAGGTTCTCTAAACTCCTCGTTTGGTTGTTCCTATGCAGACTTTCGTTTGGCAGCAACGCGCCCACGGTTAGCGCGCTTGTCACCGGCCATCTTTAGGATCTGCAGGTTAGGGCCGAGAGGTCATTTTGTGCTCCTCAGGCCCTTACTCGATGGTTCCTGACATGTAGCTAGATATTCTCTGTCCTTTTCTTGAAGTTTCCATCCTAGAATAAGGTCAAGCGGAAGCGAGAAAGCCTTTACAACGCTTCATATGCTGTCTGTGCCATGTCGATTGGCCGCCGTGCGCGCCTTTTTCCTTGGTGTGTGAGACAAAGTTGGAAGCCTTTCGTTCTATAAGAAGCCTTTTTAAGGTTTGAACGCAAATCGCTATAAAACAGATATTAACACTTGAAACGGATGCTAATCCTATTTGAGCTGTGATTATTGTGCCCCTTAAACACCATCGCATGCAGTTTCCGAGAGAGGTCATCGTTGGCAACGGCTCGATAGAGCGCATAGGCGAAATCTCGCGGCGCCTGGGTTTCTCAAAGTCCGCGCTTATTATTGCTGGTTCAAAGACCTACAGCGTAGCGGGCAAAAGGGTGAAAGAACTTCTCGAAAAGAAAGAAGGAATGACTGTTCAAACTTTCCTCGTTGAGTGTGCAAGCGTGGAGGACGTAAAGGCTGTTGAACAGAGAATTGAGGTGCTGAAACCACAAATCGTGTTTGCTGTGGGGGGCGGGACCAAGATTGACGTTGCTAAGTGCAGCTCAGCCAATCAGGGTATTCCCTTCATCAGCGTTCCCACGACGGCCTCTCACGACGGAATAGCTAGCCCCTTGTCTTCCATCAAGGGTTTTGAAAAGCCTTACTCGGTCGTGGCTCAGGCACCGTTGGCCATCGTGGCAGACACGAAGATAATAATGCAGGCTCCTTGGCGTTTTGCCGTGAGCGGTTGTGAAGATGTCATCGCAAAGTTCACGGCAGTCAAAGACTGGAAACTAGCGCATAAGGACAAGAACGAGTATTACGGCGGGTACGCGGCAAGCCTGGCTTTGATGAGTGCGAAGCACGTAATGCAGAACGTGAGTTTGATGAGAACTAGGAATGAGGAAGGCTTGCGGATTCTGTTGGAGGCGTTGATAAGCTGTGGGGTGTCAATGAGCATAGCAGGAAGCAGCCGTCCTTGCAGCGGTTCAGAACACCTGTTCAGCCATGCGCTTGACATCATTAGGCCTAATCACGGGATGCACGGTGAAAGATGCGGTGTAGGGGCGATAATGATGACCTATCTGCACGGGGGAAACTGGAAAAACTTACGAGACGCTATAAGGAAACTCGGAGCCCCCACAAACGCCCGAGGACTCGGCGTGGAGAAGGACGATGTGATTAAAGCCTTGAAGATGGCTACTTCCATGAGACCCGAGAGATACACGATTCTGAACAAGCTGAACTTGAGACGCGAGTCCTACGAACACTTGGCAAAGGTGACCGAGGTCATCTAGAAACCTAAAACTGCACGCTTTCCCTTCAGAATTGTATCAGAAGGGCTAAGTCTTGACTTCGACTTCAGCCGTCTGCTCCGCTTTCGTTTCCTTTGCAGGCCTTTTTTCAGCTTCCTTTTCAGCCTCTTTTTCAGGCTTCACCTCGGGCTTCTTCGGTTCAGCCTCTTTTTCAGGCTTCACCTCGGCTTTTTTGGGTTCAGCCTTGAAGGTTTCAACAAACTTGACTGTTGTTACTCCTCCGAGGAATCTGTGAATGTCCGTGGCTATGCCTCTTTTTGCAAGTTGGACCCCTTCCAGATAGAAGGCTTCTTCTGGCATCTCGATGCTCACAGTTTTCGGCTTCACGGTGAATTGGAACTTGTCTTGCCCGACAGCGGGTATTCGCCGGTGAATTAGCGCGGCTATTTTCTCCTCAACTGTCTCGAGTTTCTTCTTGACGGTTGTGTCGTAGACGAGTGTTTTTCCTGCCAGCGGCGGGTTAAAGTCGAGGAGAACTCGTCCAGCTCCCATAGCTCGGACCGTGGCCGTCTTGCCGCCGTACTCGACGCGCTTTCCCAGCGTCGGCGTGATATCTTTAGCCAACAGCTGCCTAAGCGGGACTCGTTTGACCTTCTCTCCATCTCGGGGGCCAAAGGCTTTGTCAGGCGGGATTTCTACGACAGCGCCCTTATCTACTTCCATCGTTGTCAGGGTTTCATCCAGAGCCTTGATGACCCATCCCTCGCCGATGACCACCAGCTTGGGCTCGTAAATGTCGCCTTCCTTGTACAAGTGTTCTTTCTTGGCTGTTTCTTCAAGGGTTGTATCGAAGACTTCGCCGGTCTCCTTAACCTTGGCGACATAGTCTACCAGTACGAAATTGCCTTTCTGCAAACTCATGAACCATCATCTTCAAGCAGTGTTGGCAAAGTAAGTTTTGAACTTCAATAAAAGCTTTCGGTTCACATCGCACAGACGGATTTTCAACAGGTAAAAAACATACTGAAACGCCATCGTCTCAAGCAACGCCTAGAAAACGTAATAAGAAAGAGAGAGTCAATGAGTGCGGTGCTCTCTCATGAGTCATGAAGCCGTGTGTTCTGAAAGGAAACTTGTCATCCCAGACGCCAAGGTCGACGACGTGGCTCTGGCCTGCCACAAAGCCTTCAAGGAAATGGGTTTGAAGGTGACGGAAACCGAAAGATCCAAAGAGGGAAGTACAACAGTACTGGCCGGAGAAGGCGCGCTCGTGCCCTTGACCTTAAGAACGCTGCTGTTCCCGTTTAGCATACAGCAGTACGTCAAAGCTGCACAACGATCAGGAGTCCACGTGGTGATTTCGCCTTCGAAAGAGGGGACCATAGTATACTCCTGCGGGCTCGCACTCGACGAAATAACCGGAAAGCCCGCCAAACACTTTTCTGAGGAAGACATGGATGAGATAACCAACACGATGGAAGCTCTCGACTTTGAAAACAAATTTCTGAAGAAAATAAAGGACTCATTTCCAAAAACAAGAGAAATAGAATAACCGGAAACAACGACGAAATAAAAGACAAGCTTCCCTTGCTCGTCGAGTGATGAAACCTTTCTTCCCGCGCGATTTGCGTGTGTGCCATCAAGACCGTGATCCGATCGATGCCTTTTGGTCCCAAAGTCCAACAGTTATTTAGGAGGATGCGTTGGAAAACCTCTAGACACGGGTTTCTGAGTAATCAAGTTATCATTATTAGCACACGGTTGTGACGAGACGAAACAGAGTTGTACCGCGCGCGCCTAAGTGCGGTACGCAGCTTCCAGACGATGGTGCCTGCATAAATTGCAGAGCGAACCTCACCAGCACGCGCTTTGAAGGTTGCAAGCTAGTTTTCAAAATCGTTTCTTACAGCGCGCGCGCCCAACATTACAACGGATGTAAAAACAAAAAGCCGGAGGCCACGGCGTCAATGTTGGGATCTTGTAAATCATTTTGACATTAAACAGAGAACCCAAGGGCGACTTACACGCGTTTCCATTGAAGGTCAGCTTCGCACTCTTTGGACACCCATGTTTCATGATAAGAAGGTCGACAGCGCACGGTCTACCCAGTCCTAGTTGTGCTCTTCGACGAAACTAGTTTTAACCTGCGCCAAGAAATACTAGCAAGGGTTGATTATAGAATGCAGCATGAGTCAAACAGGAAGCCTAACAGATTGGTATTCGAGAAGAGTCCTTACCTGCTTCAACACGCATACAACCCAGTGGGCTGGTACCCCTGGAGCCTTGAGGCCTTCAAAAAAGCCGAGGTCGAGGACAAACCCATCTTCCTCTCCATCGGCTACTCAACCTGCCACTGGTGCCACGTTATGGAAAAAGAATCTTTCGAAAACGCTGAAGTGGCAGAACTGCTGAACGACGCTTTCGTCTGCATCAAGGTTGACCGCGAAGAGAGGCCAGACCTGGACAGCGTCTACATGAAAGTCTGCCAGCAACTCACCGGCGGCGGCGGATGGCCCCTTCACATCATCATGACATCCGACAAGAAACCCTTCTTCGCAGCAACCTACATACCCAGCGAAAGCAGGTTTGGCCAAGTCGGCATGAAAGAACTCATCCCCAAAGTAAGAGAATTGTGGACAACACGCAGGAAAGAGCTGCTCGAATCCGCCGTCAAGGTCACCGACCTTCTCCAAGAAACCGAAAAAGCCTCGCAAGAAACGTCTGCAATCGAAGAGCTTGGAGCCTCAACGCTAGACGAGGCTTACTTTCAGCTTTCCGAAAGCTTCGACGACGGCAACGGCGGCTTCGGATACGCACCGAAATTCCCCTCCCCCCATAACCTGACTTTCCTTCTTCGTTACTGGAAAAGAACCTCCGACCGAAAAGCCCTCGAAATGGTGGAGAAAACCCTTAAAAAAATGAAGCAGGGCGGAATATACGACCAGTTGGGCTTCGGCTTTCACAGGTATTCCACCGACGCAAAATGGCTGGTACCCCACTTTGAAAAGATGCTCTACGACCAAGCATTGCTCACTATAGCATATACAGAAGCGTATCAAGCTACTGGAAACGAAGAGTTCAAGCAGACTGCCCGAGAAACAATCACCTACGTCCTAAGAGACATGACCGACCCAGCCGGCGGATTCTATTCGGCTGAAGATGCTGACAGCGATGGAGAGGAAGGAAAGTTCTACCTGTGGACGGAAGAAGAAATCAGGCAGCAGCTACTGGCAGACGAAGCCGACTTCGCCATAAACACTTTTGACGTTGAAAAACAAGGCAACTTCGAGGATGCACTGACCGGGAAAAGAACCGGAAAGAACATACTCCACCTGGAGAAATCGCCAGCCCATATCGCATTCGACACGCACCAGTCTGTGCAGGACGTTCAGAAACGCCTAGACCGAGTCCGAAACACACTCTTTGATGCTAGAAAGAAACGTATCCATCCCAGTATGGACGACAAAATCCTAGCGGATTGGAACGGCCTCATGATGGCGGCGTTGTCGAAAGCATCTCAAGCCTTCAACGAGCCGGAATACGCAAACGGTGCGAAAAGAGCCGCAGACTTCATACTCAAGAACATGCGCGACTCCGAAAAACGTCTCTACCATCGCTACCGAGACGGAGAAGCTAAAGTGACCGGTTTCCTTTCCGACTACGCATTCTTCATTTGGGGACTCATGGAACTCTACGAAGCCATCTTCGACGCGGAATACCTGCAGCGCGCAGTCGAGCTAACCGAGACGTTGATGAAACACTTTTGGGACCAACAGCGAGGCGGCTTCTACCTCACGCCGGATGACGCCGACGCCACACTTTTCAGAGACAAGGAAACATACGACGGCGCCCTACCCTCAGGCAACTCAGTAGCGTGTCTGAACCTCATTCGCCTCGCCCACATGACAGGCGACATCCAGGACGAACAGAAAGCCGCACAACTGTTACGTTCATTCTCTAATCCTGTTTCAAGAGCCCCTTCCGCCTACACACAACTCATGAACGCACTCGACTTTGCAATCGGCCCATCCTGCGAAGTAATCGTAGTCGGCGACCCGGACAAAGCCGACACCAAACGAATGATAGAGACTCTCAGAAACAGGTTCACACCAAGAAAAGTGATGCTTCTCACCTCAACACTGAACCAACATCAAAGAACACAATATTTGGACACCTTCACTCAAGACTTGACAAATAAAGAAGGAAAAGCCACAGCGTACGTCTGCTGTAACCGTGTCTGCAATCCCCCAACGACTGATCCGGACAAAATGATACAGCAAATCGACCCACAACAGTCGTGAGAATCTCTCTTCCCTAAGGCACCAGCATCACAACATCTTACGTTGTCTGCCCTTCTCCGGTGGAAACCCATTTAAAGGATTTTCAAATAGACCATTCAGGCGTCCATAAATCTTCCTGGAAACAAGGTGGCTACGATGAAGTTTGAAACGAGAGTCGCGGACATTATCCCGCGCACTTACAATGTGAAGAGCTTTCGCCTCGCAAGAGCGAGTTCATTGAACTTCAAAGCTGGGCAGTACATGTTTGTCGCGCTTAAAATCGGAGAGCTAGAGGCGCGCAAGCCTTTCAGCATCTCCAGCAGCCCGACTGAGAAGGGCCACATCGAGTTCACGAAAAAGCTCACTGGGCATCCTTTCTCGGATAGGCTGGAAGCGTTGAAAGTGGGCGATCCAGCAACGGTTGACGCGCCTTTCGGCAACTTCACCTTTGAAGGAGAATCCGGGAGAATCGGCCTGCTCTCGGGAGGAGTCGGCATCACTCCGCTCAGAAGCATATGCAAATACTGCACAGACATGAAACTGAACACGAAAGTTACCCTGCTCTTCGGAAACCGAACCGAGGAAGACATCGTTTTCAGACAAGACCTGGAGCTAATGCAGCGACAGAACAACAACCTCAAAGTAGTGTTAACCCTAGCCGAGCCGGACGCAAACTGGAAAGGATACACGGGCAATATTGATGCTGAAATGATAAAAAAAGAGATTCCAGAGTACGTTGGAACTATGTTCTACGTTTGTGGTCCCCCTGCCATGGTGCAGGCCATGGGAAACCTCCTCAAAACTCTAGATGTTCTAGGCGAGAACGTTAAGAAAGAGAATTTCGCAGGCTACTAATGGCGGATATGCAGGAAAACGTCGGCTCCTTCCGTGTCTAGGCTACCTTGAAGAACTTTGATTTCGGGTTCCCGCATACCGGGCATTTTTCTGGCGCTTCGTTTTCAACGGTGTTTCCACACACGCTGCACACGTAATAGTCAACCTTGGGCAGCTCCTTGCCAGCTTTTAAGGCCTTGGCAGCCTTTGTGAACAGGTTCGCGTGGATCTGCTCAACCTGATTAGCCACGTTGAAGCTCCAAGTCGCCTGCGTGTTTCCTTCCTTCTTAGCAGTTTTCACGTATTCCGGGTACATCTTCTTGAACTCGAACGTCTCCCCGCTTATAGCAGCATCCAAGTTCTCAGCCGTGGCTTTCACTTCTCCCATCGTCTTCACGTGGTTCAACGCGTGAACAGTCTCGGCCTCTGCCGCCGCCCTGAACAACTTCGCAACCTGCGAAAAACCTTCCTCTTCAGCCTTCTGAGCAAAGGCCACGTAACGACGATTCGCCTGCGACTCACCCGCGAAAGCACTCTTCAAGTTTTCAAGAGTCTTCTCCATTTCAAGTCCTCCTTCGTTCTTCAAATGTAATAATCACCAATTATAAGCTTGCCGTCAACCTTGGGCCAATAAGTGGGTTGTAGTAGACGTATGTTATTGTCGTGATTATACTTGACCCAGTTCCAATGAGTGGGTTTGTGTTGTCAACTCTGATTTCTAGGACCTTGGCGGGTAAGACAGAATAACCAATGTTTCGCCGAACGCACGCGCTCCACATATAGTAATCTGAAAATGTCGCGAAAAGACCTTTCGGATAGCCGCATTTGCTCTCCCGCTTCTAAAAAGGAGGAGGGTGGAGTGAGAGGTTTATCTTACGTAGTCGTCGAATGTCCAGTAATGGTCTTCTTCCTGCAGAACTATGTCCTCAAACATCCTTCGTGTAGTCGAGTCGCCCCGTTTTGTTGCTTCAGCGATGATTTGCCGGTAAAGCGAAAGAGTGATGGCTTCAAGTTCATGGTCCAACCGGAGAATTTCCAGCGTGGTTTTGCCTACTACTGGCATAGGATCTGGCCTAGTCACTGCTTCGCCGTCGACCAGGTAGATGCGTTCGCTGATTTTCTCTAGATGCTGCATTTCCACCATGAAAATGTCTTTGAGTACTTTGCTAACGACAGCCTGATAGTTTGTCCCTTGAACGGTTTCTAGCGGAGTCTTCTTCATTCTAAGCTCAAGAAGCGCGGCTTTTTCATGCTGATTAGTGTACTGGATTATCGCGCAGATTTCCCCTGCAACCGCCTTGTTCAGCAACTCGTAATAGTCGGGTGTGAAGATTTTGCGCCATTCTGACAGGGGCACCTTGTCTGGCTCCTCTCTCTCATCCTGAAAAGCAGCGTACTCTTGGAACTTGAAGAGGTGGTCTTCTT